>Ga0256404_1001680_pt1 | contig 52139 bp, 46 predicted proteins | sample RumenRJG_01DNA_FD_185990 | JGI IMG/M metagenome (GOLD analysis project Ga0256404, IMG submission 185990) | Bovine rumen microbial communities from Lethbridge, Alberta, Canada - RJG_01 | ecosystem: Host-associated > Mammals > Digestive system > Stomach > Rumen | place: Canada: Alberta | collected...
TTGCAGAGCAGCTTTCAGAGGAGATTTCAATCATCGGTGAGAACATGCACATCCGTCGTTTCCAGAAGCTTACAGAGAACGATGGTTTCGTACAGGATTACGTACACGGCGGCGGACGTATCGGTGTTCTTCTTCAGGTTAAGTCAACAGTAGTTAATGACGCTGTTACAGAGATGGCAAAGAACATTGCTATGCAGGTTGCTGCTCTTAAGCCTAAGTTCACATCACGTAAGGAAGTTGACCAGGCTTATCTTGCAAGCGAGACTGAGATCCTTACAGCTGCAGCTAAGAACGAGAAGCCAAACGCTCCTGAGAAGGTTATCGCAGGTATGGTTCAGGGACGTATCAACAAGGAGCTTAAGGAGATCTGTCTTCTTGACCAGACATACGTTAAGGCTGAGGATGGCAAGCAGTCAGTTCAGCAGTATGTTGATTCTGTTGCTAAGGCAGAGAATGCCACAATCGAGATCGTTACATTCATTCGTTTCGAGACCGGTGAAGGCCTTGAGAAGAAGAACGAGGATTTCGCTGCAGAGGTTGCTGCTCAGCAGGCTGCTGCAAAGAAGGCTTAATAATTAATCTTTAATATAGCTTGATTTTTATAATCTTACGTTTGGGGGCAGGGAGTTTTCTTCCTGCTCTTTTTTTGTTCAAAAAAGAATCTGTTAAACAATTTTCATAAAACCCACATATTACAGTTATTTTTTCTGTTTAATATTTATGCTACAATAAAAAATACGTGAAATATGAGGTCATAAATATGCTTTTTGATTTCCTGAAAAAATACTCTGATCAATTTGATAACTCATCCAAAACGGAGTCTGCAGCCCCCGGTGCCGGCAACATTGTACGTAAACATATAGTATTTTACGGCACTGTCCAGGGCGTAGGGTTCAGATACACTGCCTATCACCTTGCCTGTTCTTTAGGGCTTACCGGATGGGCAAGAAACGAAGATGATGGATCGGTGGCCTGTGAGCTTCAGGGCTCACGTGATGCCATACAGGAATTCATGAACAGAATAGGGAATCAGCGTTTTATAGAAATCACAGATAAAGAGGAGCGCAATATTAAGGTTATAGATGAAGAACGTTCCTTTAGGGTACTTTACTGAAAGGATCAGAACTTTAATAGTAATGAAGCAAAACTACAAAATCACACTTAGCTATGATGGTTCCCGCTATTACGGCTGGGAACATCAGCCAAATACAGAATTAACCATACAAGGAAAGCTTGAACAGGTACTGACCCGTATGATATACGGAGAAGATTATACTGTTAAGGATTTTGCCTCTTTTCCAATTACCGTAATAGGGGCCGGGCGAACAGATGCGGGTGTTCACGCCAGAGCCATGACCGCCAATGTGATCCTTGATCTCAAAAATGAAATGACAGAAGCAGAGATCAGGGCTTATATGAACAGATATCTTCCCGATGATATAAGCATTAACGAAGTCAGGACTTGCGGGGAACGGTTTCACAGCCGGTTTAAGGCCACCGGAAAGACTTACAGGTATACCTGCTGGTACGATGAACAAAAGCCGGTGTTTGAAAGAAAATATGTAACAGTCCTTGAGAATAAACCCGATATAGATGCAATGCGCAAAGCTGCAGGATATCTCCTTGGAGAGCACGACTTTAAATGCTTTTGCGGAAACTCACATTTTAAAAAATCTACTGTCAGAGTGATAGACCATGTAGAAATCACAGAAAACGGTCCTTACATCCGGTTTTACTTTCACGGGACAGGCTTTTTGCAAAATCAGGTGCGTATCATGACAGGCACGCTTCTGGAAATAGGCTTTGGAAAGAGAACACCGGATTCAATGTCAGACATACTCAACAGTAAAGACCGTCAAAAAGCCGGATATACAGCAGAAGCCAGAGGATTATGTCTCATGAAGGTGGATTATGACTGATGGTCATCCATCATATATCTTTTAATAAATAATGCATTTCAGTTTTATATACATGACTCATATATAAAATTTCACTAAGCTTTAGGGAGGGGATTAGTTTTGAAAGATAAAAGTATTGGTATCATTTTAGGAGTTACAACCGGACTTCTGGCCGGATATCTGGCAAGTACTCTGTACATGTCCGGCAAGATCATGCCCGGCACTGTAATTAATGGTGCAGATTTTTCCATGGTTCCGAGGTCTGAGCTGAACGACCGGCTTTCAGCAATGGAAAGAGATGCCTATGCCATCACCGTAAGAGACATTCACAAAAACGAATTAACAATCAACGGAGCAGACATTGATCTCAGTGCAGAGTTCCCTGTGGAGAAGATCCGTGTGCAGAATCCTCTGATCTATCCATACTATATGCTGAATCCTGGAAACTACTTTTTAGAGCCCGATTCGGTTTCCTTTGATGAAGAAAAGCTAAAGTCTATCATAAACCATGATCTTTTACCTGCGGAGGGAAGCACAGACACTCCTGTCGATGCCTTTCTGACAGCCTATATTCCCGGAGCCGGCTATACCATTGCAGCGGAAGAGGACGGTGACACACCAGATCCCGATAAGGTTACAGGTGTTATTGAGGATGCCATAACCGAGAGAGCGGTTTTTGTGGATCTTAACGAAGAAGACTGCTACCTGACAGCAGACATCCGTTCAGATGATACTCTCCTTAACCAGAGAGCAGCAACCCTGAACGAAGCTCTCTCTGCCTCCATAACCTATGATTTCGGAAACCAGAAGATAATACTGAATTCAGACACCTATTATCCATGGCTTGACAAGCAGGAGGACGGTACCGTTACTTTAAATGATGAAAAGGTAGATGAATATGTTACCGAACTTAAATCCTCCACGGATACCGCTTATACCACAAGAAGCTTCAAAACTGTTTCAGGACGTATAATCAATGTCAAGGGCCCTTACGGTTACAACATTTCGAAGAAAAAGGAAATTGAACAGCTTAAAGAGGATATCCTTTCAGGATTGCCTGTAGAACGCGAGCCTGTATATACAACCTCCGGCAGCCAGCGCTCCGGAAACGAATACGGCGATACTTATCTGGAAGTTGATATGTCTGACCAGAAGGTTTATTTCATACAGGATGGAAATATTGTTTTCACCTCCGATTGTGTAACCGGAAATACCAGTCGTGGAAGAGGAACCCCCACGGGTATCTTCAGTGTCATGTATAAAGCAAAAAATGTGGTATTACGCGGACGTGACTATGCTTCTCCCGTTACTTACTGGATGCCGTTCTATAATGGCTGCGGATTCCACGATGCCTCCTGGCGCGGAAGCTTCGGCGGTTCCATCTACCGTTACAGCGGATCCCACGGCTGTGTAAACATGCCTATTCCTAAAGCAAAGGAGCTTTACTCACTGGTAGAAGCAGGCATGCCTGTAATCACATACTATTAAAGCTTCCATCGCACTTAACACTGATTTAAATTTAATCTGTGGACTCTGTTTTCAGGCGTCCACAGATTATGCAATAAAGAGGAGATTTATGAAAAAGTTTAAATTGAAATTTATTTCTGCAGTCCTCGCACTGACTGTAGTATCATGCACAGCCTTTACTTCCTTCGCGGAATTCGGTCCCGGAATACCGGAATCGGAGCTTACCTCCTATACCGGTGCCGCAAATGCTTCCGACGGTGCTGCTGCCACTGAAACCGCCGCTTCCTCAACTGCCGGGACGATCATCAGCAATGAAATCCCCACAGAAGATACCTATGCTTTATACGAGAAGCTTAAATCAAGTCTTACCGCCCAGATAACAGACCAGATCATCCTTGTTGTTGACCACAACCTCACCTTATGGAACAAACAGTCTGACGGAAACTGGATTAAAGATATGGACGTTTACTGTGGTTACGGAAGAAACGGCCTCAAGCCTTTTAACGAAAGACATGAAGGAGATCAGACAACTCCCATAGGCTCCTTCCCCATACTTCATGCTTTCGGATTCGGTTCAAATCCGGGAACTGCCATGACCTGGAGAGAGATAACAGAAAACTCTTACTGGTCAGGAGAGAAAGCCACCTACAACACCTGGGTAGAGAGCGCAACCCACGTCGGAGGCGAGCATCTCATCGAATATGACATCTGCTATAAATACGCCATGGCTATCGGCTTCAATATAAATCCCACTGTTTACAAGCGTGGTTCCGCAATTTTCCTTCATTGCAAAAACCCTGCCGAGTGGGGTTCTGCCGGCTGTGTATCAGTGCTCGAAGAAGATATGCTTAAGCTCTTACAAAAATGTCATGACGGCTGCTATATCATGATAGTTCCGGATACTGACGCCATTTCAAACTTTTAATACTTACATCATCATATGAAATTTTATTTTGCACCTATGGAAGGCATTACAGGATACCCTTTTCGTAATGCCTTCCAACAGTGTTTTCCGGGGATAGATCGTTTTTACACGCCATTTCTCTCGGCAAACGATACATTTTCCTTTACAACAAGAGAGAAGAGAGATACTGACCCTGCACTCAACAAGGTACCCGACCTGGTCCCCCAGATCATCACAAACAACGCCGAAATGTTCGTGTGGGCCATAGAAAGAATGACCGAACTGGGATATAAGGAAGTGAACCTGAACCTTGGCTGCCCCTCGGGTACAGTTGTGGCAAAGGGCAAGGGTTCAGGAATGCTGCGTTACCCTGACAGGCTTGACGCTTTTCTGGAAGAGACCTTTGAACTCCTGGATAAAAAACATATATCCTATGATTCTTCGGTTAATGCTTCCACTTCAAGCGAAAAGCAGGTCTCTGTTTCCGTAAAGACCAGGCTTGGCATACATGACCCTTCGGAATCCGACCGGCTCATGGCTATTTACAACAGATATCCGTTAAGTGATGTTATAGTTCACAGCCGTGTGCAAAAGGAGTTCTATAAAGGCGCGATACACTATGATCACTTCAGAAAATTCATTGAAGGTTCAAAGCATCACCTTGTATATAACGGAGACATCGTTACAAAAAAAGACTTTGAAAAAGTAAAAGCACTGTTTCCCGAGATAGATACCGTAATGATAGGCAGAGGTTTACTCATAAATCCGTCATTGATAAGAGAGCTTAACGGTGGAGACCCCTGCACCCTTGAGGAAATAAAAGCCTTCCACGAAGCATTGATAGAATCCTATATACCCGAAATGGGCAGCGACGCAAATCTTTTATACAAAGTAAAAGAATACTGGAGCTGGCTTAGCAGATCCTTTACGGGCTCAGAAAGATACATGAAGGATATAAGAAAAGCAAAAAGCCTGCCGGAATATAAAGCCGCCGTGCGAAACCTCATGGCAAACTGTAAACTTGAACACAGACAAAATTTCTGAGTATGACAGAGATAAGCGGCATAAGCAGCGTATTTACATCCCTGAATAGATTTTCATCTGCATTAAAGATTCAAGCGTCAAGATCGGCACTTACAGAGGAGGAGTTTAAATCCTTATGATACTGGAATATCCTGAATATTATGAACGTTTCCGTTGTATAGGCGGCGACTGTCCGGATACCTGCTGCGCAGGCTGGGAGGTGGATGTGGACAGGGAGTCTTCACAATACTATAAAAGTGTTGACGGTGAATTTGGAAAAAGACTCAAAGAGCATATTTGTGAAGATGGCGAGGGATGCTATTTCCCGCTCACAAAGGATAAGCGGTGTCCCTTTTTAAATAAAGCGAATCTATGCGATATATACACTAACCTGGGGGAAGAAAGTCTTTGCCAGACCTGTACCGAATATCCAAGATATTTTATGGACATCGGTAATTATGAACAGACCGACATGAGCCTGAGCTGTATGGAACTTGGAAGGATATTCTACACAGAAACCCCTGTAATAGAATATGTCCGGTCCGAGAATCCGGTGGAAGGAGAGACTCTGACCGAAGAGGACCGGGATACTCTGGTTGAGATCCTGTCACTTAGAAACAAATGTATTTCGCTTTTGCAGGATACCGTCCACTCCTTTAACGATAAGTTCCGGGATGTAAGGGCTTTGGTTTCCTATGCCGAAGGCGAAGATCCAGTGGAAAAGGATGAATCCCGGGGTTTCCTTAAGGAAAGCTGCAAAGATCTCATCCTTCTTTATGAATCTCTGGATTCCATTAACGAAGAATGGTCTGAAAAGCTTTCTTACTATAAGGAATTATCCGAAAGTCCATCAGAGCTTGACAGGATACCTGAATTCACCTCTCTATATTCCGAAAAGCTTGATGAATGGTTACCCAAAACCGGAGTATATTTTGTTTTCAGATATTTTATCGATACAATGACTGACGGAGATATAGAATATGAATTATGTTTCATTCATCGAAGTCTTAAGCTTATATTTTTCATGCTTTTTGCTGAATGGGTAAGTAAAGGAAATATCGATGTGTCAGATATGATTTATGTGGCCCATCTTTATTCAAAGGAAGTAGAGCATGACGACAACAATGTTGACAGGATAAAGAAATCCGGAAACGAGGATAGAATATGATCAAAAAATTCAGAAAAACTATATATACCGGTTTGGTACTTTTATCTCTTATCACTATCTGTTCCTGCGGGAAACGCAAGGAGCCTTATGAATCTGTGTCTTCTGAAGATCTGACTCAGGAAATCATCTCCGGAATAGCCGAGGGTTTCAAAAACGGCGAGATCAATGTTACCGAAAGAGAAAAGAGGATTTTATCCAACCTTGTAAATTACGTGGTTGATAACCCTGATACCTCTATCCAGATTCTTTCCGACGCGGCAAAACAGGCAGGCTTCGAGGGTGTATTCCCTGAGGATATTTCAGGTGTGGAGCCCTATTACAAGGCCATTGCAGGCACCCTTCTCGAAGCGGATTACATTACCACCGACGGAAATGATATCATTATCAGAAAGGGTACTGACAGCAAAACCTTGTCCGACCTTCTTTCAGAAGCGACTTCCGAAACTGATACTACCAGTACAACAAAAACCATCGATGGTAAGAAAGTAAACCTCAGCCTTAAAGATGACGTAATATATGATGCGCTTTGGAAAGAGGCCGGAAATGCTTATTCCATTTATTCCAAAAGCGGAATCGATGAAAAGACCCTTAAAGAACTTATCAAACAGGTAAAATGAAATCCAACGATAAAACCATTTCCAACAACGATAGTCTTTCATATAATGCCATTACTCATGGTGTGATATGGAAGACTCTCATTCTTTATGTGCTGCCTCTTATCATGGGCACATTTTTTCAGCAGCTCTACAACACGGTGGATGCCGTTGTGGTAGGAAGATTTGTAGGTAAGGAAGCCTTATCCGCAGTAGGCGGAAGCTCTGCCATGCTGGTGAATGTTTTCGTGGGGTTCTTTGTTGGCGTAGCATCAGGGGCAGGTGTGGTAACCGCCCAGTATTATGGCGCAAATAAGGAGACCTCGGTCAGAAAAGCTGTCCACACCGCTATGCTGCTTTCCATAATCAGTGGAGCACTTCTCACACTGATAGGCTACTTCATGATGCCTGTTTTCAGTGTATGGATGAAGACCCCTACTGAAGTTCTGGATCTCACCATCACATATCTTCGCGTATATTCCCTGGGAATGATACCAAACCTCATCTATAACATGGGTGCCGGTATTCTGAGAGCAGTGGGAGATTCCAAACGGCCTCTTATATTCCTTGTTGTATCCTGCATTTCCAATATAATACTTGACTATTTCTTTGTTCTTAAGATGGGACTCGGAGTTATGGGAGTCGCGCTTGCCACGATTCTTTGCCAGCTCATCAGTGCCGTGATGGTTCTATACACATTAAGCAAATCGAGTAGCAGCTACCGCCTGACCAGAGGAGAACTGACACTCCACAAAAAGCAGCTTCTTCGTATCATTGCCATAGGGCTGCCGGCGGGAATCCAGTCCCTCATGTATTCCCTGTCCAATGTCTTTATCCAGACAGCCATAAACGAATTCGGGACTGACGCAGTGGCGGCATGGGCTGCCTACTCCAAGATAGACTCGGTATACTGGATGATCTCAAGTTCGTTCGGCATAGGAGTAACAACCTTCGTAGGGCAGAATTACGGAGCCGGGCTGTATAAAAGAGTACGGCAATGCATAAGACAAAGTGCTGTCATCATGGCTCTCATTACCGTTTTCATGACCTTTATTCTTTACAAATGGGGATTCCTTGCTTTCAACCTTTTTGCCACAGACGAAAGTGTCATAAATACCGGAACCGCTATGATACGGTATCTATCGCCCTTCTACATTACTTATACGACCATCGAGCTGTTATCCGGTTCTCTCAGGGGGATGGGCAACAGCCTGAAACCAATGATCATTTCGGTATTTGGAATCTGTATACTGAGAGTTTTATGGATATTCCTGGCCGTACCCGTATGGCACAGGATAGAAACCATTGAATTCAGTTATCCTCTGACCTGGGTGACAACATCGATCCTGTATCTGCTTTATTATTTCAGATTCGTAAGTAAACGAAAGATATTCTAAGTGAAACAGGCATCATAATCCGACAATAAAAATCAATTTAATGTACACAACTCACGTTGACATCTTATTTAAGTAAATTTATACTTTCTTAGGTTATTTTTCGTTCAATTATTTTCAGGGAGCACAAATATGTTTAAAAAAGGTTTTGACAATGACAAGTATATAATGATGCAGTCCGAGCATATCAGAGAGCGTATTTCCAAATTCGGAGGTAAGCTGTATCTCGAGTTCGGAGGCAAGCTTTTCGATGATTATCACGCCTCCAGGGTCCTTCCCGGATTCCAGCCTGACAGTAAGATCCGTATGCTTACCCAGTTAAAAGAAGACGTTGAAATAGTTGTTGTTATCAATGCCGGAGACATTGAAAAAAACAAGGTGAGAGGCGACCTCGGCATAACCTATGACATGGATGTACTCCGTCTTATCGATGCCTTCAGAAGCTACGGTCTTTTCGTGGGTTCTGTAGTACTCACCAGATTTGACGGTCAGGAAAGTGCCGTTGCCTACCAGAAGAAGCTCGAAAGCCTTGGTGTCAAGGTATACAGACATTATCCTATACAGGGGTATCCCGGAAACCTTCCGCTTATCATTTCCGATGACGGTTTCGGAAAGAATGAGTACATTCAGACAACCCACTCCCTGGTTGTCGTTACAGCTCCCGGTCCCGGTTCAGGAAAGATGGCAGTTTGTCTTTCACAGCTTTATCAGGAGAACAAGCATGGTGTTAAGGCAGGCTATGCCAAGTTCGAAACCTTCCCGATCTGGAATATCCCTCTCAAGCATCCTGTAAACCTTGCTTATGAGGCAGCTACTGCGGATCTTAATGATGTAAACATGATTGATCCTTACCATCTTGAAGCATATGGCAAGACCACAGTAAACTATAACCGTGACGTTGAGGTATTCCCTGTACTTAATGCCATGTTCCAGCGCATTTACGGCGAATCTCCATACAAATCCCCTACAGACATGGGCGTAAATATGGCAGGCTACGGCATCGTTGATGATGACAACTGTAGCTATGCATCACGTCAGGAGATCATCCGTCGTTACTACACTGCATTATGTGACCTCCGTAAAGGTGACGGTACACAGCAGGTGGTTGACAAGCTTCAGCTTCTCATGGAACAGGCCAATGTTTCCAGCGATGACAGACCTGCTGTTGCTGCGGCAAAACAGAAGGCGGAGCTGACAGGAGAGCCCGCAGCGGCCATCGAGCTCTCAGACGGAACCATCGTAACCGGAAAGACATCAACCTTACTTGGTGCCTGCTCAGCCATGCTTCTGAATGCACTTAAGGTAATGGGCGGTATAGATGACTCTGTAAACCTTATTTCAAGAGAGATCATCGAGCCTATACAGCATTTAAAAACCGAGCATTTGGGTAACCGTAACCCGAGACTCCATACCGATGAGATCCTCATTGCGCTTACCATCTGTGCAACCACAGACAATAATGCGGAGATTGCCATGCAGCAGCTTGAAAAGCTTAAGGGCTGCGAGGTACACAGCTCGGTTATCCTTTCCGAAGTAGATGCCCGTACCTTCAAGAAGCTTGGTATCAATGTTACCTGCGAACCGCAGTACCAGACTTCAAAGCTGTTCCATAACTGATGATGCAAGGACGCATCTTTCCCTTGACATACGCAGATATCGATTTAAATATTTGACCCGGTTTCAACCGAAGCTTTGCAATGACTGCATGACAAAGCTTCGGTTTTTGTTTTCAGGCAAAATAGTAGAAAAATCGATAATACTTGGCTATTACTATAAATACTTATCATTTTGATATTCGCGCTTATCATATCAAAGCCGTTTATTATACCGATTTCTCATACCTTGCCGCCAAAGCTTCTGTTTTTTAGTGTACACGCACAATGGACAAATGTTTGTCCGTTGTAAACAAACATATTTAGCGATTTAAACATCATCCACTTTAAATCACTAAATTTTGTCCTTGAAATAGAGATAACTATAATGTATATTTCTCATTATGTCTGATTATCACGGAGGTTTATATCATGCCAAAATACATAGCGAAAAGAGTTATCATGGCTGTGATCACGGCATTTCTTGTCGCAACTCTGACATTCTGTATCATGAATCTGGTTCCTGGCGGACCTTTCCTTTCAGAAAAGGCGGTCACACCTCAGGCCCAGGCTGCGATGGAAGCCAAATACGGTCTGGACAAACCATTACCGCAGCAATATATCACATATCTCAGCGGTCTTCTTCATGGTGATTTCGGTTTGTCCCTTAAGAAGAGAGGACGTACTGTAGCCGAGATCATCTCAACCAAATTCCCTGTTTCAGCACGCCTTGGTGCCTGTGCACTTATTTTTGCAGTCTGCATAGGAGTTCCGCTGGGATCTGTTGCAGCCTTTAACAGGGGAAAGCTTGTAGATAATATTCTGGTGGTGCTGTCCACAGCAGGAATAGCCATACCCTCATTCCTCTCATCAACACTGCTTATGTATGTATTTACAACAAAGCTTCAGCTGCTTCCGTCTCTGGGACTCACAACTCCTGAAAGCTACATCATGCCGGTAATAGCGCTTGCTCTTTATCCTACATTTTACATAGCTCGTCTCATGCGTTCTTCCATGCTTGATGTCATCGGACAGGACTACATGAAAACAGCAAGAGCGAAGGGCGTAAGTACATTCCTTATCATCTTCAAGCATGCTATGCGTAATGCCATCCTTCCGGTAGTCACCTACCTTGGACCTTTACTTGCATCACTTATGACAGGATCCTTTATCATTGAAAAGATCTTCAACATCCCGGGACTTGGTTCTGAATTCGTAGGAGCCATCACTTCCCGTGACTATCCAATGATCATGGGAACCACCATATTCCTGGCGGTTTTCGTTATCTGTATGAATGTGATCGTAGATATACTTTACGCAGTTATCGATCCACGTATCAAGCTTAAGTGATCATCAAAGTCCTTTCCCCGGAATGATTCCTGATGCTTTGGGGATAGGATAAACCACCGAAAGGAAAATTTCTCATATGTCTGAAAATAAAGCTAAAAACCCATTGAGCCTTCAGCTCAATGTTGACGACTTTGCTCCTGCCTCAACTGAGGAAAAGCAATCATTAGATGTCATGCGTGAATCTGTAAGCTTCTTTAAAGACGGCATACAGCGTTTCCGCAGAAATAAGATCGCCATGACCGCACTTACCATAGTGCTTATAATCATGTTTTTCTGTTACATAGTTCCCATGTTCTATCCTTATGGATATGAGGAACAGATCAAGGGTTCCGAAAGACTTGCTCCCATGGCATTTTCAAAGATGGAGCAGCAGAGGATAGCTGCCGGCGAAAACATTTTCCCGCATCTTCTGGGAACAGACCAGAATGGACGTGACTATATGATCCGAGTTCTGGTTGGCGGAAGAGTATCCATGACCGTCGGAATCGTAGCCTCCGTCCTTATCCTCTTTATAGGTTCTATATACGGTGCCATAGCAGGTTACTTTGGCGGTATGGTGGACATGATCATGATGCGTATAGTCGATATCATCTATACCGTGCCTGATGTCCTTATCATCATCCTTCTTGCCCAGACCCTTAAGTTCCCTTTGGAAAAGCTTGGTGCAGCTCCGGGTTTTGGATGGATAGAGAAGCTTGGACCAAATATGATCTCCATGTTCATAGTGTTTGCCCTCCTTTACTGGGTTGGTATGGCACGTATCGTCCGTTCACAGATCATGGTTCTCAAGCAGTCTGAGTACGTAACAGCAGCAAAGGCCCTGGGTGCGGATGACAAGCGCATCATAGGAAAGCACCTCATCACAAACTGTCTGGGAACACTTATCGTTACCACAACACTTCAGATACCAAGCTCTATCTTTACTGAGTCTTTCCTCAGTTTCCTTGGTCTCGGTGTTCAGGCTCCCATGCCTTCACTGGGTTCCCTTGCAAGTGCTGCGCTCAACGGCTTCCAGACCTATCCGGAAAAGCTTTTCGCACCTGCTGCACTTATCTTTATCATTATCCTGAGCTTCAATCTTTTAGGTGATGGTCTTCGTGATGCCTTCGATCCTAAGATGAAGCAGAAGTAAGGAGATTAACATGGCAGAATCAGAATACTTAGTAAATATACAGCATGAGCGTCTTTCCTTTTTCACTCCTGCAGGAGAGGTCAAGACCTTAAATGATGTAACCATACAGATGAAGGAAGGTGAAGTCCTCGGCATCGTAGGAGAGTCAGGTTCAGGTAAATCCGTAACAGCTTACTCCATCATGGGTCTTACAGCAGAGAACGGAAAGATCATGGGCGGCTCCGTTGAGTTCAACGGTCATCGCATCGATCAAATGACAGAAAAGGAACTGAGAGCTATCCGCGGACAGGAAGTGTCCATCATTTTCCAGGATCCCATGACTTCCCTTAATCCGGTTTGGACCATAGGAAACCAGCTGGAAGAAGCAATCAAGCTTCATACCGATAAGAAAGGAAAGGAAGCCACCGCAAGAGCAAAGGAGCTTCTTACACTGGTAGGTATCAATGAGCCGGATAAGCGTTTAAAGCAGTTTCCTCATGAGCTGTCAGGAGGTATGCGTCAGCGTGTCATGATCGCCATGGCTCTTGCCTGTGAGCCTAAGCTTCTTATAGCCGATGAGCCCACAACCGCTCTTGATGTTACCATTCAGGCTCAGATCCTCGAACTTATGCAGGATCTGAAAAACAAGCTTGGTATGGGCATCATCATGATCACACATGATCTCGGTGTAGTTGCAAGCATGTGCGATCATATCGCAGTTATGTATGCCGGAGAGATAGTTGAGTACGGAACCACCGACGACATATTCTATAATCCCAAACACGAATACACAAAGGGACTACTTAAGTCCATTCCGAATCTTGCAGAAAAGGAATACCAAAGACTGGTTCCCATCGAAGGACATCCCGTGGATCTTCTGAACCCGCCAAAGGGCTGCGGCTTTGCTCCGAGATGTAAGAGCTGCATGAAGATATGTCTTGATAAAAAGCCTTTAAGAAACAACTATGACGGCATTCATTATTCAAGATGCTGGCTCCAGCAAAAGGAAGATTTTGAAAAGGGTATGACCACGGTTTCCACAGATGACCATGGAATCGTCATCAGGGATACATTAAAAGCAGGAGGTGAAAACTGATGAACAAAGATGATATCTTACTTGAAGTATCCCACCTCAAGCAGTATTTCCCCGTTGCAGGAACAAACAAATTCGTAAAGGCCGTTGACGATGTCAGCTTCTTTATAAAGAAGGGAGAGACCTTCGGTCTGGTTGGCGAGTCCGGCTGCGGAAAAACAACCACCGGTCGTTCTATACTGAGACTTACAGAGCCCACCTCCGGAAAGATAGTTTATGACGGAAAGGTGATCTTTGATTCAGAGAATAAAATAAAAGCAGACATGCTCCCGTACCGCCGTAAGATGCAGATCGTATTCCAGGATCCCTATGCATCCCTTGATCCCCGTATGACAGTCGGCGATATCGTAGGAGAAGCTCTGGATATACATAAGCTTTACAAGACAAAGGCAGAGCGCAGAGACAGAATACTTGAACTCCTTTCAACAGTAGGTCTGAACAGTGAGCACGCAAACCGTTACCCTCACGAATTCTCAGGAGGACAGCGTCAGCGTATCGGTATCGCCCGTGCCCTGGCTGTTGATCCCCAGTTCATAGTTTGTGACGAGCCGGTTTCTGCACTTGACGTTTCCATTCAGGCGCAGGTTGTAAATATGTTCGAGGATCTGCAGAAGAAGATGGGTCTCACCTATCTTTTCATTGCTCATGACCTTTCTATCGTGAATCATATTTCCAACAGAATCGGTGTTATGTATCTGGGACATATGGTAGAGCTTGCAGACTCCGATGAGCTTATTTTCCACCCTATACACCCGTATACGAGATCACTTATTTCTGCCATACCTATAGCAGATCCAAAGACTGCCAGAGCCTCCAAGCGTATCATCCTGAACGGAGATGTACCTTCTCCGGTAAGCCCTCCTTCAGGATGCCCGTTCCGCACGAGATGCCCTTATGCGGATGAGCTTTGCAGACATACAAAACCAGAATTCAAAGAAGTTAAGCCAGGACACTATGCAGCGTGTCATCATCTGGATATAACTAGCAAATTAACTAAAGGAGGAATATTATGAGAAAAAAAATCACCACAATCTTTGCAGCCGCTGTATCTGCAACACTTTTACTTTCAGCCTGCGGTTCAACCGCTACTCCTGAAGCAGTCGCACCAACCGGTGCTTCAGAGTCATCTGATGCCGAAAAGGTACTTAATGTAGAGAGAGGACCATCTCCGGAGACTATCGATCCGGCACTTAATTCTGCTTCTGATGGTTCTAACATGATCATCCACGCATTTGAGGGTCTTCTCAAGTTTGACAAGAACAATGATATCGTAGGTGGTCTTGCTGAAAGCTGGGAGCATTCAGAGGATGGTCTCACATGGACTTTCCATTTAAGACCTGATCTCAAGTGGTCAGACGGAACCGCACTTACAGCCAACGACTTTGTTTACTCATGGAAGAGAGTTGCTGATCCAAATACTGCAGCTCCTTACGGCTACGACCTTCTCAATATCGTTGCTGGTTATGAGGAAGCATCACAGGGAGACCTTGACAAACTTCAGGTAGAAGCTCCGGATGACAACACCTTTGTTGTTCATCTTTCAAGCCCTTGCGTTTACTTCGACAAGATTGCAGCATTTGCAGTTATGGTTCCGGTACAGCAGGCAACTATCGAAGCTGCCGGAGACAGTTGGGCTACTGATCCCGCAACCTATATCACAGACGGTCCTTACTATATGACTGAGTTCACAGACGGTTCTCAGATAGTATTTGAGAAGAATCCGTACTACTGGGATGCAGAGAACATCACTTTCGACAAGATCGTATGGCATCTTATAGAGGATGCAAACACCTCATATACAGCTTACAATCAGGGCGAACTTGACTTCATAAGACATGTTCCGACAGAGGAAATCCCTACCCTTCAGGGTAATGAAGAATTCCATGTTGAGCCTCTTATGGGAACCTACTATGTTACTTTCAATACACAGAAGGCTCCTTTCGATGACGCAAAGGTACGTGAAGCACTTTCACTTGCCATCGATCGTAAGTATGTTGCAGAGACCATCATGCAGGGAACTTATTCACCTGCTACAAACTTCGTAGGATCAGGTGTTTCCGATGCTGCAGAGAGTTCTTCTTATGAGGAAGTAACCAAGGAAAAGTATGGAAATCACTTTGATGTAGATAATTATGATGCCAACCTCGAAAAGGCAAAGGCACTTCTTGCAGAAGCAGGTTATCCTAACGGCGAAGGTTTCCCTGCATTTGACTACCTTACAAATGATGCTGATTATCACAAGGCTGTTGCCGAGTATCTCCAGTCTGCATGGGCAGAGCTTGGATTGACCATGAATGTAAACATTCAGGAGTGGAAAACTGTTACTGCAGACCGTCGTTCAGGTAACTTCGATGTTGCCCGTAACGGTTGGGTATATGACTGGGATGATCCTTCAAACATGATCAACCTTCTTGAGACAACAAATGGTAACAACGATGGTAAGTACTCATCAGCAGAGTTCGATAAGCTTATTGATGATGCGAGAAATACAACAGACATTAACGAGCACTATGATCTTCTCCATCAGGCAGAGCAGGTTCTTCTTAAGGACGCTGCTATGGCTCCTATCGCATACTACAATGAGTTCTGGCTCCAGAAGCCAAACCTCAAGGGAACATGGCATTCACCTTACGGCTACTGGTACTTCATGTACGGTTCACTTGAGTAATTTTTAAATCAATTTATCGATGCCCTGCGGCTTTTTGCCGCAGGGCATTTTCAGTATTGTTGCCCCTTACATTTTATTATGCTAGAATTATCTTTAATTCAAATACATTTGGAATATGGAGATTATTTTATGTCAGATAAACGCAGAGTTATGCTTAAGCTTTCCGGCGAAGCTCTTGCCGGGGAAAAACATTTTGGGTTTGATGATAATACCATCAGAGAGGTTGCCAAAGAGGTAAAGTCAGCAGTAGATGACGGTGTACAGATCGCCATCGTTATCGGCGGAGGCAATTTCTGGAGAGGCCGTCAGTCAGAGGCTGTAGATCGTTACAAAGCCGATCAGGTGGGCATACTTGCCACAGTTATGAACTGTATCTACGTATCAGAGATTTTCCGCACACAGGGTATGAAGACTATGGTCATGTCCTCCATTCAGATTGGAGATATGGCTGATCTTTTCAACAAGGATAAAGCCCTTACATCCATGGCAGAAGGAACAGTTGTATTCTGCGCAGGCGGAACAGGACATCCTTACTTCTCAACAGATACCGGTGTAGTACTCCGTGCAGTTGAGCTTGAGTGCGATGAAATACTTCTTGCCAAAGCTATCGACGGAGTTTACGACTCCGATCCGAAGATAAATCCTGATGCAAAGAAGTTTGATGAGCTTTCCATTCAGGAAGTGGTAGATAAGCGTCTCGGTGTCATCGACCTTGCCGCATCGGTTATCTGCATGGAGAACCACATGCCTCTGGCTATTTTCTCACTTAATGAAGAAAACGGCATTGCCAATGCATTAAAGGGAAAGATAAATGGTACCCGCGTTACTGCATGATATATTGACCGGACACCACCACTCAAGATAAACATCCTGTTCAGGTTTAACACGGTTTATCTCTATGCCGGGTTTTCCAGTATACAGGTGCTTAAGAAGATGTATGCGGCACCGTGAAGGTATCTGTATACAAAAGAAACAAAAAACATTTTCCGGAGATTATCCGGATTATAATAACGGAGGACTATTATTATGGATGATCAATTTACTATTTATATCGAAAAGATGCACAAAACTCATGACAATCTGATGTCAGAGCTTGCAACTATCCGTGCAGGACGTGCAAACCCTCATGTGCTGGACCGTATCATGGTAGATTACTACGGCACACCTACACCTATTCAGCAGGTAGGTAACATTTCCGTTCCCGAGGCTCGTCTTATCCAGATCCAGCCGTGGGACAAGAGCTTACTTAAAGAGATCGAGAAGGCTATAAATATGTCTGATCTTGGTATCAACCCGACAAACGACGGAACTGTTATCCGTCTCGTTTTCCCTGAGCTTACAGAGGAGAGACGTAAGGAACTCACAAAGGATGTTAAGAAGAAAGGCGAAGAGGCGAAGATCGCCATCAGAAATATCCGTCGTGATGCCATGGATCTTGCAAAGAAGCTTGAGAAGTCATCTGAGATGACAGAGGATGACCTTACCCGTGCCACAAAGGACATTCAGGAGCTTACAGACCACATGTGCGAGAAGATCGACAAGTCTGTTGAAGCAAAGAACAAGGAACTCTTAACTGTTTAATATGGAAAACATTAACGATATCATTAACAACGAAGGCCGCAATATACCTGCCCATATCGCCATCATCCTGGACGGAAACGGAAGATGGGCAGAAAGGCGTGGACTTCCCAGAGCCATGGGGCACAAGCAGGGCTGCGAAACTCTTGAAACCATCGTTGCGGATTGTGCACGACTCGGAGTAAAGTATCTGACCGTCTATGGATTTTCAACCGAAAACTGGAAACGTTCAGAGGAAGAGGTAGGTGCCCTGATGAAGCTTTTCCGTTTATATATGGTCAAGCTTATTAAGGTTGCAAATGAGCACAATGTCAAAGCCCGCATGATAGGTGAAAGAAGCCGCTTTGCCCCGGACATCCGGGAGGGCATCGAGAGTCTCGAGAAGGAAACGGCTCAGAACACGGGAATGACTTTTGTCTTTGCGGTAAACTACGGTTCAAGAGACGAAATCGTCCGGGCTGTAAGAAAATATACCCTTGAGGCTCTGAGAGAAGGAAAATCCGAGGAGGAGATAGAAGCTCTGACAGAACAGGCATTTTCCGGTTATCTCGATACAAGCGGGATGCCTGATCCGGATCTCGTCATAAGGACTTCAGGTGAATTCAGGATTTCAAACTACCTTCTTTGGCAGAGTGCCTATGCGGAATATTATATAACTCCGGTTCTCTGGCCCGACTTCAACAAAGAAGAGTTATTGAAGGCCATCGATAACTTCAACAGCCGCGAACGTCGTTTTGGCGGCAGATTAAAAAAATAAATTTTGACTCAGGCTTCTTTTACCAATCGGGTTCGGGCAATGATATTCCCTTACCTGCCCGCGATGCGTCGACAGTTTATTTCGACGCACCTGCGATAGAAAAGAAGCCTGTCTTTGTTGTATAAAGTTCTGCCGTTCTGCATATTGCAGCCTGGGGAACCTTATATGATCAATGGGAATACATATGTCAGCTACAGATACTTTAAAAAAAGATCATAATGAAAAGAAACCCGGTTCCTTCATCACGAGACTTATAAGCGGTATAATTCTGGTTATTCTCGCGGCAATAATAGTGCCCATGGGAGGTCTGCCCCTGTTTCTTCTGACCTTCCTCATTTCCATGGTAGGTCTTTTTGAACTGTACAGGGTTTTCGGAATAGAAAAAAAATCACTGGGACTTGTGGGATACCTCACTACCATAGCCTATTATGTTATTGTCTGGTTCAATCTGGATAAATACTTTACGCTTATGGTTGTGCTGAGCCTTATGGCCCTCATGTCTTTCTATGTCATTACTTATCCGACCTATAAGATCACAGCAGTGGCAAAAGCCTTTATGTGCGTCTGCTATGCCGGCATCATGATGAGTTATCTGTATCAGACCCGTGCCATGCCTGACGGAGTGTATCTTGTATGGCTCATTTTTATTGCCAGCTGGGGTTCCGATACCTTTGCTTATTGCACGGGGATGCTCATAGGAAAGCACAAAATGACTCCCATACTGAGTCCCAAAAAAACCGTGGAAGGAGCAGTCGGAGGGGTCATAGGAGCAGCGCTCCTTGGTTTGGTTTATGCCACGATCCTTCAGAGCCGTTTTACCTATATCCTTAACCCGGGAGCAACATGTGCCATTGCCTGCGCGATCGGAGCACTCATCTCCATGGTGGGAGACCTCACCGCTTCCGGCATCAAAAGGGATTATGAGGTAAAGGATTACGGTACCCTGATCCCCGGTCACGGAGGTATCATGGACAGATTTGATTCACTGATTTTCACTGCACCTGCAGTTTATTTTGCCTTAACATTTTTAAATATCTGAAAGAGGATTAATGTTTATGAGAAGATTGGTAATACTTGGTTCCACAGGTTCCATAGGAACCCAGACTATCGATGTCATAAATGGTGACCCGGAGATAGTAGTCACAGGTCTCGCTGTTTACGGTTCCATTGATAAATTAAAAGAGCAGGTAGAGACACTTCATCCCGAAGTAGTCTGCATATATGACGAGAAAAAAGCTGAGACCTTCAAAGGCTTCGGCTTACCTGTGAAGGTTCTTTCTGGAATGGAAGGACTTATCGGGATTGCAACCATGGAAAACTGTGATGAGGTTGTGGTTTCCGTTGTGGGAATGATAGGAATCCAGCCTACCATCGCAGCCCTTAAAGCCCATAAACAGGTGGCTCTCGCCAATAAGGAAACTCTTGTATGCGCCGGACATATCATCATGCCCCTGGCAGCAGAGTGCGGTATAGACATTAAGCCTATAGACTCGGAGCACAGTGCCATATGGCAGTCCCTCACCGGAGAACCTCATGAACGTATAGAGCAGATCCTTCTGACAGCGTCAGGCGGTCCTTTCAGGGGCAAAAAGCGTGAGGAACTCAGAGGGAAGACGAAAGAGGATGCCCTTAAGCATCCTAACTGGGCTATGGGAAGAAAGATCACCATCGATTCCTCCACCATGGTAAACAAGGGTCTGGAGGTACTGGAAGCCCACTGGCTCTTTGATGTTCCTGTGGATATGATAAAGGTTGTTGTACAGCCTCAGTCCATCGTCCATTCAGCTGTTCAGTATGTAGACGGTTCTGTTAAGGCACAGCTTGGTCTTCCGGACATGAGGATCCCGATCGAATATGCCCTTTATGCACCTGACCGCCGTGCACTTCCGGAGGATCAGCGGCTGGATCTTGCAAAATTAGGCCGGCTCACTTTCGAGGATCCGGACATGGATACCTTTAAGGGTCTCGCCCTTGGCTTCCGTGCCGGAAGAACAGGAGGATCCATGCCGACTGTCTACAATGCAGCCAACGAGGAAGCGGTGGCCATGTTCCTTGAAGACCGGATAGATTTCCTCGAAATAGCCGATGTTATCGAAGAGGCCATGAATGCTCACGAAGCCCACGTAGTGGCTTCTCCCTCTGTGGAAGAGATCCTTTCCATCGAAAAATGGGCAAGAGATTATGTAAAAAATAATTCAAAAATAGTACGCTGACAGGAGATATAAACTTGGGAATAATTGTCGCCCTTCTGGGCTTGAGTTTTTTGATTTTTTTCCATGAACTCGGACACTTTCTGGCTGCCAAGCTCTGCCATGTGGGTGTCCTGGAGTTTTCCATAGGCATGGGTCCGAGACTTATAAGCCGGGTAAAAAACAATACCCGATATTCACTGAAGCTTTTGCCCCTCGGCGGAAGCTGTGCCATGCTGGGGGAAGACTCAGCCGGTTCCGGTGATTTTACCGTGTCTTTCGGAGAAGAGCTGCCGGACCGGGATAATACCGGTGATCCATGGATTGATTATGACGGTGTCCGTTTCAGAAAATCCGAAATCGCCAAATACAGCTTCCAGCAGAAACCTGCCCTACAGCGATTCTTCATTTGTATCGCCGGCGTAATGAACAACTTTATTCTGGCTGCGGTTTTTGCGGCTGTGATCGTTTTTTTCTGCGGTTTCGATCCTCTGTATATAACTGACACTGTAAAAGATGTTCCCGCTGCAGAAGCAGGTTTTCAGCAGGAAGACAACCTCATATATCTGGGACGTCATGGTGAACATCTTTCCAGAATGCCCGGATACAGAGATCTTTTCATGTGGATGTATATCAATGCTGAGGACTTTGATGAAAACACACTCCTTGATGCTGTAGTTCTCCGTAACGGAAGAAAAGAAACAATCACCTTTAAACCCTACTATAATGAAGAGAAAAAGGCCTACAAGCTGGGACTTGCTTTTTACGGGGGAAGGATGCTTGCATCTGACCCTTTGCAGTTCATAAAGTATTCCTACTATGAATTCCGGTATGATCTCACCATCGTGATCCAGAGTCTGAAACTCATCGCCAAAGGAAGAGTACACCGGAATGAGGTTATGGGACCCGTCGGTACAGTCAGCGTCATGAGTACTACTGTTGAGAAGTCCTCGCAATACGGCATTTTCAATGCTTTCCTGGTTTTCCTGGAGCTTTTAAGCATGCTGTCCTCAAATCTCGGCATCATGAATCTTTTACCCATACCTGCCCTTGACGGAGGACGATTGATCTTTATCCTTTTCGAGATGATCTCCAGAAGGCGGCTTCCTTTTTCCGTCGAAGAACGAATCAATCAGATCGGCATGGCCGCCCTGCTAATGCTGATGCTTGTCATACTGTCAAATGATATCTGGAATATAATTTCCGGAGCCTATGCTTCTATACTTGGAGGTTAATGAAAATGTTACCAAGAGAGAACACTAAAGTTGTAAACATTGGAAACGTAAAGATCGGGGGGCACAATCCCGTTGCGATCCAGTCCATGTGCAATACAAAAACAGAAGATGTAAAAGCAACTGTCGATCAGATACTGCGGCTTGAAAAAGCAGGCTGCGAGATAATCAGATGCACTGTCCCCACAAATGAGGCAGCACTGGCCCTTAAGGAGATAAAGCAGCAGGTGCATATCCCCATCGTGGCGGATATCCATTTTGATTACAAGATGGCCATAGCCGCCATGGAAAACGGTGCCGACAAGATCCGTATAAACCCGGGCAATATCGGTTCCAATGAAAAGATACAGGCAGTTGTTGACTGCGCCAAATCTCACAACATCCCCATCCGTGTGGGAGTGAATTCCGGATCTCTGGAAAAGGATCTCATCGAAAAGTACGGCGGTCATGTGACGGCAGAGGGCATTGTGGAATCGGCACTTCAGAAGGTAAAGCTCATCGAAGATATGGGCTATGACAATCTGGTGATTTCCATTAAGTCCTCGGATGTTCTCATGTGTGCAAGGGCTCACGAGCTTATCGCTGACAAGACCCGCCATCCTCTTCATGTAGGAATCACAGAGGCCGGTACAGTGTGGTCCGGAAACATTAAATCATCAATAGGTCTCGGCTTGATCCTGGGCCAGGGCATCGGCAACACCATCCGTGTTTCATTGAGCGCGGATCCTGTGGAAGAGATCAAATCAGCAAAGCTTATTTTAAGGACCCTCGGTTTAAGAACCGGAGGCGTAGAAGTTGTTTCCTGCCCGACCTGCGGAAGAACCAACATTGACCTTATAAGCCTTGCAAATGAAGTACAGACTCTTGTGGAGGAGTATGACTATAAAAATCTGAAGGTTGCTGTTATGGGCTGTGTTGTAAACGGTCCCGGAGAAGCGAAGGAAGCAGATATCGGAATCGCGGGAGGAAAAGGCGAAGGTCTCCTTATAAAGAAGGGTGAGATCATCCGTAAAGTCCCGGAGGCAGAGCTTCTGTCTACCCTTAAGGCTGAGATCGAGAAGATGTGACAGAATCCGGGATGATATGACAGAATTCAAGAAGATGCAACAGAATCCAGGAAGATGTGACAGATTTTCCTGAATGAAACAGTTATCTATCCATTAATATTCAGGGAATGCCGATAGTATCGGTGTTTCCCTTTGAACTTTTATATCAGAGAGGGGGTTGTGCCGCAGATACCGTGGAATGCGAGGGCGGTGCACCAAAAATGAAGAAATTTTTTGAAGTATTTGAAACTCTCGAGGTCAGCGATGACCTCGAGGGATTATTTCGTGACACCTTTGTAACCCGTGTCACCATCACAAAAGATCATACACAGATACGAATCTACCTCTCAAGTCCTCATCTTATTGATAAGAGGACTGTTTTTCGTATGGAAAAACTCATCAAAGACCAGCTTTTCGGCAAAAAGAAGGTAGCTGTAAGTATCAAGGAGAATTTCCGTCTCAGCGCACAGTACAACGCCAGAACTCTGTTTGACATGTACCGTGACAGTATCCTGATAGAGCTCAGGAACTTCAACATCATCCTCTATAACATGATGACTACCGGTCAGATTTCATGGCAGGACGATGACACCATGGATCTCAAGGTACCAAATACCCACTTATACAAAGAGGCAAGCAGGGAACTTCTTCATGCCCTTAAACGCCTTTTTGAAGATCGTTGTTCCATCGCCTTTAATCTCAACATGCTTTATGAAGAAAAGCAGACTCCCGCATCAAAGGATCCCGGCTATAACTACATTCCTCCGGAGCTCAGGGGAGACACCGACGAGTCAAGACGCCGGAGAGCAGAGCTGCAGAAATCAGAAGGCTTCATGAAGGGTGACCACAGCTTCGCAATTCCCGAAAGGGATAGTTCTGCCAATGCCAACGACCGTGACGCAGCCGCTGCAGCTCTGGAAGCTCAAAATGCCCGCATGAGCTTAGACCTCAATATGGCAAACCGGAATTCAGGCTCCACCGGGGGAAATCAGACTCAAAACCAGGGTTCTCAAAATGGCAGCAGTCGTTTCGGCGGAGGCAATACCCAGTTCCAGCGCAAAAAACGCGCCTTTAAGATGTCCGAAAACGCCGAAGTCCTTTACGGAAGATACTTTGAGGGAGAGCCTGTTTCACTTAAGGATGTGGACGCCGGATCCGGAAACATTATTATGGCAGGAACCATCTTCCTGGTACATGATCCGGTTCATACCAAAACCGGCAAAAATATACTTAAGTTTGACATCACAGATTACACCGATTCCATAACCTGCAAAATATTCGTGGATGACGAAGATATGGAGCTTGCAACCTCATTTATCAAACCGGGAACAGACCTTCTCATAAAGGGTTCTGTTTCCTTTGACTCCTTTGACAAGCAGGTGGAAATGAGCTTTATCGACGGTATCCTGAAACATCAGATAAACCGCGCCAAAAGGACCGACAGCAATCCGGAAAAGCGAGTGGAGCTCCATCTCCATACAAAAATGTCCGATATGGATGCCGTCTCAGATGTATGCGATTATATCGACACTGCCATTTCCTTCGGAATGACTGCCATGGCCATCACAGATCACGGTGTGGTCCAGGCCTTCCCGGACGCAAGCATTTATCTGAAAAAGATAGGCCGTGATAAAGATTTCAAGATAATTTACGGATGTGAAGGATACCTGGTGGATGATCAGGAGACCATAGTTGTCAATGATAAAGGTCAGGAGCTTTTCCATGACACCGTGGTTTTCGATATCGAGACCACCGGCTTCAGTGCCGAGACCGACCACATTATCGAGATCGGTGCGGTAAAGCTTCACAACAATGAAATCGTGGACCGCATGGATGTTTTCATAAATCCCGGTGTGCCTATTCCGTTCCGTATCACACAGCTCACCTCCATCGACGACTCCATGGTCATGGATGCCGATCCGATAGAAGTGGTGCTGCCTAAATTCCTCGAATGGTGCGGAGACGCGGTTATAGTCGCTCACAATGCCTCCTTCGATACCGGCTTTATAAGCAAAAATGCAAAGCGCCTCGGGCTTTCCTATGACCCTACCATCATCGATACGGTAAGCCTCAGCCGACTGCTGCTTCCTAAACTCAACAGATTCAAGCTTGATACTGTTGCGAAGGAGCTTAATGTCTCCCTCGAGCATCATCACCGCGCTGTAGACGATGCGGGATGTACTGCCGAAATCTATATCAAAGAGATAGAAATGGTAAAGCAGCGCGGCTGCACAAGGCTTTCAGACATCGACAAGCTGGAATTTGACCACGCTGCCAATGTCATGAAGCTTCCCACCTACCATATCATCCTTTTGGCTAAAAACGACATCGGACGTATAAACCTGTACCGCCTGGTATCAGAAAGTCACCTTAACTACTTTAAGTCACGGCCCCGTATTCCCAAGTCCTTACTCAGGAAATACAGAGAAGGACTCATTATCGGAAGCGCCTGTGTCATGGGAGAAGTATTCCAGAGCATGATACGCGGAGTGGACGACGCTCAGCTTATCGATATAGCATCCTTTTACGATTACCTGGAGATCCAGCCTCTCGGAAACAACAGCTTTATGCTGGGAAACGAAAAGTATACCGCCACTACAGAGCAGGACCTTATAGATTACAACAATAAGATCATATCCATTGCGGACCAGCTGGGAAAACCGGTATGTGCAACCTGTGACTGTCATTACATTAATCCTGAGGATGATATCTACAGGACCATCATTCAGGCAGGACGCGGCTTCGACGAAGAAGAGAGTGATGCCAAGCTTTATTTCCGTTCAACGGACGAAATGCTTCAGGAATTCTCATACCTTGATCCGCAGAAAGCAAAGGAGATAGTTATTGACAATCCGAATCTCATAGCGGATATGTGTGACATGATAAAGCCGGTGCGTCCCGACAAGTGCCCGCCGGTTATCGAAAACTCTGATGAAACTCTGAGAGAGATCTGTTATGAAACCGCCCATAGAATGTATGGACCGGACCTCCCTCAGATTGTTTCAGACAGACTGGAAAAGGAGCTTAATTCAATCATTTCAAACGGTTACTCCGTTATGTACATTATCGCCCAAAAGCTTGTTGACAAGTCAAACGAGGATGGCTATCTGGTTGGTTCCCGTGGTTCCGTAGGTTCTTCCTTCGCAGCCACCATGTCACATATCACAGAGGTTAACCCTCTGAGCCCGCACTATGTCTGCCCTGAATGCTTCTGGTATGATTTTGATTCACCTGAGGTAAAGCAGTACTCGGGTATGGCAGGCTGCGATATGCCACCGAAGAAGTGTCCGAAGTGTGGAGCCGAGTTAAATCGCTGGGGCTATGATATACCATTTGAGACTTTCCTTGGATTCAAGGGTGACAAGGAACCGGATATCGACCTTAACTTCTCCGGAGAATATCAGGCAAAGGCCCATGCCTACACCGGAGTCATTTTCGGAGAAGGCCACACCTTTAAGGCAGGAACCATAGGTACCCTTGCAGATAAAACAGCCTACGGAATGGTCAAAAAATACTATGAAGAAAAGGGAATTGAAAAACGAACCGCAGAAATAGACCGTCTGGTTCAGGGGTGCGTGGGAGTGCGCCGTACCACCGGTCAGCACCCCGGAGGAATCGTAGTACTTCCTCACGGTGAGGAGATCAATACATTTACACCGGTACAGCATCCGGCTAATGATATGCAATCCCCCATCATCACCACCCATTTCGATTATCATAAAATCGACCATAACCTTTTGAAGCTGGATATCCTGGGTCACGACGATCCCACCATGATACGTCGTCTCCAGGATCTCATCGGCATTGATCCCGTTAAGGATATCCCCCTTGACTGCAAGGAAGTAATGAGTCTTTTCCAGTCAACGGAAGTCCTCGGCATTAAGCCGGAAGATATTCACGGAGTGAAGCTGGGCTGTCTCGGAATCCCCGAGTTCGGTACCTCCTTTGCCATGCAGATGGTTGAGGACACAAAACCGAAGTATTTTTCCGATCTCATCAGGATTTCAGGCCTGTCCCACGGAACGGACGTATACCTCAACAATGCCCAGGATCTCATCAAGGATGGCATAACCACTCTGCAGCAGGCGATCTGCTGCCGAGACGATATCATGGTTTACCTTATGCATAAGGGCATGGATCCGGGAGAATCCTTCAGCATCATGGAGGCCACACGTAAGCATAAGCCTCTTAAGGACGAATGGTGTCAGGACATGCTGGATCATGATGTGCCTCAGTGGTACATTGACGCCTGCAAGAAAATAAAGTACATGTTCCCAAAGGCTCATGCCGCAGCCTACGTAATGATGGCATGGCGTGTTGCCTGGTGTAAGGTATTCCACCCTATAGAGTACTACACAGCCTACTTCAGTATCCGTGCCGATGGCTTCGATTATGACAAGATGTGCGGAGGAATCGATAAACTCAGGTTCTATATCGACCAATATTTAAACATTCCGAAGCCTACCAACACTGAAGCCGTGTGTCTCCGCGACATGCGTATATGTGAAGAAATGTATGCCCGTGGCATCGAGTTTGCGCCTCTTGACATTTATAAGGCAAAGGCAAAGGACTTTACCATCACTCCTGACAAAAAGATCATGCCGAGCTTCACCTCCATGGCGGGTCTCGGTGAAGCCGTTGCCCAGGGCATCGAGGACGGCGGTAAGAGCGGAGTCAGATATCTCAGTAAGGACGACTTCATTAACAGAACGCATTGCCCGAAGGGCTTCGTAGAAAAGTTCAGCGAGCTTGGACTTCTGGGAGACATTCCGGAATCGAACCAGATGAGTATTTTTGATTTAATGAATTAAGATAACTTCTATTTTCAGACAGGTATTTTGATATAATGATTGTTGGACGACAATTCGACCTCACATATATCAAATATCTGTCTGAATGTGGTTTTTCAGATTTTGGAATTGGCCGGTTGACTTTTACACTTAAACGCGTTAAAGTGTGTTAGTGCTTAATTATTATTACGTGAAGGGGAAGATGATTATGAAAACAGCAGCATTTATAGGATTTGGCCTCATCGGAGGCTCGATAGCAAAGGGACTCAAGAAAAAGGATCCAACCATGCGTATCATGGCTTACGCAAGGAACAAGTCCAATCTTGAAGTAGCTCAGGAGGAAGGAATCGTAAATGTAGTTCTGGACGCTCCCGACAGCGAGAGACTTTCCGAGGCCGACATAGTATTCCTTTGCGCACCTGTAGAGACCAACATTTCCTACATGGAAAACATCGGTAAGCTTCTGAAGGACGGAGCGGTCCTTACAGACGTTGGCTCCACAAAAACAGCGGTTTGCAATAAAGCTCTCGAGCTTGGTCTCGAAGACAAGTTCATCGGCGGACATCCCATGGCAGGCTCAGAACAAACCGGCTATAAAGCTGCTACAGATTATCTTTTCTCCAATGCTTACTATATCATCACACCGGTATCAGACCAGAACCCGAGACTTGTGGATACATTGAGAGAGGTGGCAACATCTCTCGGAGCCATCCCCATCATAGTTCCTGCGGACCGTCATGACAGGGCAGTGGCTGCGGTTTCACACCTTCCGCACATCATTGCAAGCTCGCTGGTAAATATCGTAAAGGATTCAGACGATGAATCACATCTTATGAAGACCATCGCAGCCGGCGGTTTCAGAGACATTACCCGTATCGCAAGCTCAAGCCCTGAGATGTGGGAGCAGATCTGTGATACAAACTCTGTGCCCCTTGTGACACTTCTGGACAGCTACATTGAGTCTCTGCAGGATATTTCAACTTCCCTCAAAAAGGAGGTTTCCGACCAGAAGATCCTTCATATGTTTGAGAGTTCCCGTGCCTACAGAAATTCCATTGACTCAAAGAATAAGGGAGCCCTTACACCGGATTACAGCTTCTCGGTTGATATTGCGGATGAGGTAGGTGCCATCTCCACTATATCCGTTATCCTTGCATCCAAGGGTATCTCCATCAAGAACATCGGCATCAACAATGCCCGTGACCATGGTGAAGGCGCCCTCCGCATTTCCTTCTATGAGGAAGAGGCAAAGGAAAAAGCCCTTACCACACTGAAGAGATATATGTATGACATAAGATGATAAAAACCTATTACAACCGGGAGGGACAGTTCCCGCCGTCGATAACCGTCCCTCCCGGTTTCCGTTCATGATGTGATTGTGCCATTGGCTTTATTCATTCATTATTTCATCATCAACCTTCGGGCACTTTGTCCGGAGGTTTTTCATTTCTGCCAACGATTTCCGATCGTGAAAGCCATGCAGCTTTGAACTCTTCAAAATAATCAGTAAGGATTATTACTTCATTTTCTTTTTATATTCTTTATACATATTTTCCAATTTTCTTGTATTGTGAGTTCTTTTTTAGTAAAATATCTACATATCACATACTTCGTATGCATACAGCGGATCCGGGTAACGTGAAAACGGATCGCAGCGCCTGATCACTTGCCTAAGGCAAAATAAATAAGTGACCGGCGTTTGAGAAGACAGGAGGTAAGACTTATGAAGGTATATGACACCGGCAACATACGTAATGTTGTTCTCTTGGGACATGGCGGCGCAGGAAAGACAACTGTAGCCGAGGCGCTTGCTTACGTAACCGGCACAACAAGCCGTATGGGCAGCATCCCTGAGGGCAACACAGTTTCAGATTTTGACAAAGAGGAAATAAAGAGAAAGTTTTCAATCTCCACATCAACAATCCCTGTAGAATACAAGGGCGAGAGCGGAGATTTAAAGATCAATATACTCGACACTCCGGGCTACTTCGATTTCGTGGGCGAAGTAGAGGAGGCTATCTCCGTTGCCGACGCAGCTATCATTGTTGTCAACTGCAAGGCCGGTATCGAACCGGGCACTGTAAAGGCATGGGATATATGCGAGAAGTTCCGCATTCCACGTCTTTTCTTCGTAACCAACATGGACGATGATCATGCATCATTCCGTCAGCTGGTTCTCGATCTTGAGAAACGTTTCGGCAGATCTGTCGCACCTTTCCAGATTCCAATCAGAGAAAATGAAAAATTCGTAGGTTTCGTTAACGTAGTTAAGATGGAGGGACGTAAGTTCACCAAGCTTAACCAGTATGAAGCTGCAGAGATTCCTGACTATGTTCAGAAGAACCTCGGTATCGCAAGAAATGCTCTTCTTGAGGCGGTTGCAGAAACATCTGACGAGTTCATGGAGAAGTATTTTGGCGGAGAAGAGTTCACAGTAGAAGAGATTCAGGCAGCTCTCAGAAAGAGTGTAAGAACCTGTGAAATGGTTCCTGTTCTTATGGGTTCAGGTATCAACATCCAGGGCTTCAATGTCCTCCTTCAGGTTATCGACAAGTATTTCCCGGCTCCCAATGAGTTCGAGACAGTCGGTGTAGACGCATCAAACGGCGAGCGTTTCACAGCAAAATACAATTCCGATGCAACACTTACCGCCAAGGTTTGGAAGACCATCGCAGATCCTTTCATGGGCAAATATTCACTCCTTAAGGTATGCACCGGAACCCTTAAACCCAACACAGAAGTTTACAATGTAAACAAGGAGCAGATGGAGAAGATCGGAAAGATCTATATCCTCCGCGGAAAAGAGAATATCGAAGTTGATGAGCTCAAGGCCGGAGATATCGGTGCGGTAGCAAAGCTTACAGTTACAGGAACCGGAGATACCATGGCTGACAGAAATGCGCCTATCATTTATCACGGTCCTCAGATCTCCAAGCCATATACCTATAAGGCATACCGTGCAGAAAACAAGACTGACGAAGATAAGCTTTCAACAGCTCTTTCACGTATGATGGATGAGGACAGAACCCTCAAGACAGTTGCAGATCCGGGCAACCGTCAGTCACTGCTTTACGGTATCGGCGATCAGCAGCTTGAGGTTGTTGCTTCCATGATCAAGGAGCGTTTCAATGTAAACATTATCCTTGAAAAGCCAAGATTTGCTTATAAGGAGACCATCAAGAAGGTTGCCAAGGTACAGGGCAGATATAAGAAGCAGTCCGGCGGACACGGTCAGTTCGGTGATGTTATCATGCAGTTCGAGCCGTCAGGCGATCTTGAGACACCTTACATCTTCGAAGAGAAGGTATTCGGAGGAGCAGTTCCAAAGAACTATTTCCCTGCCGTTGAAAAGGGTATTCAGGAAGGAACCGAGAAGGGACCTCTTGCAGGCTATCCTGTAGTTGGTATCAAGGCAACTCTTCTGGACGGTTCATACCATCCTGTAGATTCTTCCGATATGGCTTTCAAGACAGCTGCCAACATGGCATTTAAGGATGCCTTCATGAAGTGTCAGCCTGTCATCCTTGAGCCTATCGCAGCAGTAAAGATCACTGTTCCCGATGCCAATACCGGTGACATCATGGGCGATATGACAAAACGCCGCGGAAGAGTACTTGGTATGGAGTCCATCGGAGAGGGCAAGCAGGTTATCCAGGCTGAAGCTCCTATGTCAAGCCTCTACGGCTACAGCACAGATCTTCGTTCCATGACCGGTGGTGCCGGCGATTACGAATATGAGTTCGTAAGATACGAGCAGGCTCCGGGCGATGTTCAGAAGCAGATCGTTGACGAGAATGCAGCTGAAGCTGAGAAATAAATAATGTGAATCGGTCAGAGCCGGAGGGCAGCCATCAAAAAACGAGGCGCCTCGGCGGAAAAATATAAAAACAGACCCCTAAGATAAAGAAAGAATCCTTGCGGATTCCTTTGAACCGCTCAAAGCCGCGTGGCTCCCACGATTAAAAAACAAATCGTGGGCAGATCCACAAGGCCCTCGCCAATGTCTGAGTTTACTTTTATGAAAACTCAGACTTGGCGAGGGTGCTAAGGAAAAGGGAACCAAGTGGTTCTAAGGGGTCTGTTTTTTATTTTTCAACGCCTCAGCTTTACGTTTTTTGATGGCTGCCCTCCGGCTCTGACCTCCCTATACACTTGACTCGAATCTCGTCGCATTATAGAATATGCTAGTGTTCGGGGTATTCTGCCTTCATCAGTTTTTCCTCTGAACACATTACTGTGAAAGGATTCATATAAATAATATAATGGTTAAGATTGCAATAGATTGTATGGGCGGAGACAACGCGCCTTCTGCCATTGTCAAGGGTGCTCTTAAGTCTTTAAGTGTCACTCCGGATACAAAGCTTTTTCTTTTCGGTCCTGAGGCTGCAGTAAAGTCTGAGCTTTCCCACGCAAAGGAATGGGGTATCAGTGAGTCAGACCTTAAAGAGAGGGTGGAGATAGTCGATGCTCCGGATGTCATCTCTCTTCACGAGGCTCCGGTCATCGCCATACGAAGAAAAAAAGAGTCCAGTATCGTTAAGGCTCTTCATTTTGTAAAAGAGGGTAATGCTGATGCATTTATATCAGCCGGTTCCAGCGGAGCCGTGCTTGCAGGCGGTCAGCTCATAGTAGGCCGTGCGAAGGGTGTTCCCCGTCCTCCGTTTGGAGCCCTCATCCCTACAAAAAACGGTGTAAGCCTGCTTCTGGACAGTGGTGCCAACATCGACGCCAAACCGGAATGGCTTGTCCAGTATGCAAAGATGGGCACCATATATATGAAGGAAGTTGTGGGTATAAAGAATCCTACCGTAGGTCTCGTAAATGTTGGTGCAGAAGAAGAAAAGGGAAATCAGCTGGTCAAAGAAACCATGCCTCTTCTTAAGGCCGTTGAGGATATAAACTTTATAGGCTCCTGTGAGGCGAGAGAGATTCCTTTCGGGGCCTGTGATGTCATCATATGCGATGCATTTGTAGGAAACTGTATCCTTAAGACCTATGAGGGATCCGGAAAAATGCTCCTCGGAGAGATAAAGAGTGCCATAAAGTCCGGCTTCATCTCAATGATCGGAGGAATCCTCATTAAAAAAGCACTTAAGGATACCCTTGGTAAATTTGACGCAAAGCAATACGGCGGCGCTCCGGTTCTCGGTTTAAAGGGGCTCGTTGTAAAGGTTCACGGAAATACAGACGGCATCGAAATCACTCATGCAGTTCAGCAGTGCTTCGACTTCGTTAAATCAGATGCGGTAAATAAGATCGCAGCAAGTATCGAATCCGGTAATACAGAGCCGGATCAGCAGGAGGTATAAAAACATGGAGTTCGAGAAGTTAAAAGAGATCATAATAAGAGAAGTATCTCATGTTAAAGCAGACAAGATCACACTTGAAGCAAAGTTTGTGGATGATCTGGAGATGGATTCTCTGGATGTTGTTCAGGTGGTTATGGCAATTGAGGAGGAGTTTGGTATCGAGGTTCCGGACGATGCCGCTGAACATCTCACAACAGTTCAGGAAGCCGTTACAGCCATTCATGATGCAGTTGCAGCAAAAGGATAATTAAAAATACATCAGCCGGCCTATGGCCGGCTGCATTTTAAGGAGTATAAATGTCAGACGATTTAGAAAAGCTACAGGAAGCTTTAGGATATCACTTTAATGATGTGGACCTTTTAAAACATGCCCTTACACATCCTTCCTTCAGTAACGAAAACGGTGAACCAAAGGAAGCTTCCAATCAAAGACTTGAATTTTTGGGAGATGCGGTACTCGAACTTATTTCAAGCGTATTTCTCTTTAACAGAAAACCCGTATTACAGGAGGGTGTCATGACCAAGGTCCGTGCATCACTGGTATGTGAACCTACGCTGGCAGAAGCCGCCCGAAAGGTGAATCTTGGTGATTACATCATCCTGGGAAAAGGAGAGGCAAGAGAACGCATCAATAACCGTGATTCTGTCATATCAGATGCATTTGAAGCCGTAATAGGCGCCATGTATCTGGACGGTGGTTTCGAACAGGCTCAGAATTTCGTGAATAAGCTTGTGCTTACCGACATTGAAAGCGCCGGTCTTTTCAGAGATGCAAAAACCGTTCTCCAGGAATATGTTTCCCAGAACAAAATGGAACTCGAGTACAGAGTTATCGAGGAATCAGGTCCCTGCCATGACAGATTCTATCGTGTTCAGGCTATACTTAACAACAGGGAATACGGCATCGGCGAAGGTTCCAGTAAGAAAAAGGGTGAGCAGGGAGCAGCTTACCAGACATTAAAGCAGATTAAGGCGGAAACCGGATATGTATTTAAAATCTATTGAGGTTCAGGGCTTCAAGTCCTTTGCAAATAAGACAGTCCTTGATTTCAGTAAAGGAGTCACAGGCATAGTAGGTCCTAATGGCTCCGGAAAATCCAATATTTCCGATGCCGTTCGCTGGGTTCTCGGTGAGCAGAAGGTAAAACAGCTGCGTGGTTCTTCCATGCAGGACGTTATATTTGCCGGAACTCAGCTGAGACGTCCCCAGAGTTCAGCCTTTGTCGCCATAACTCTGGATAATTCAGACCGTCTTTTAAATATCGATTATGATGTTGTAACCGTATCCAGACGTCTTTATCGTTCAGGCGAATCAGAATATATGCTGAATGGCACAGAATGCCGACTAAAAGACATTAACGAGCTGTTCTATGATACCGGTATCGGTAAGGATGGTTACAGTATCATAGGACAGGGTCAGGTAGAAAAGATCCTTTCCGGTAAGCCCGAAGAAAGAAGAGATCTTTTTGACGAAGCTGTAGGTATCGTCAAATTCAAAAGAAGAAAAGCTCTTGCCGAGAAAAAGCTTACGGACGAGCAGGCAAATCTTACCCGTGTAACAGATATCCTTAACGAGCTGGAACGCCAGGTGGGACCTTTGAAAAAGCAGTCCGACGAGGCAAGACAATATCTTTCAATTCGTGACGAGCTTGTCAATGCGGATTCCAACCTCTTCATCAGAGATATGGATGACACCTTAAAGGGTCTTGATTCCATTAATGAAAATGCCAGCACGGTTAATGACGAACTGGCTGCCGTTAAGAAGGAATCAGAAGAGTTAAACAGCAAGTATACTGAAATAGAAGAAAAGATCAGGTCTCTCGAAAGCGAAATCAGCAAAACAAAGGATGATATAAACAAGTCAGACCTTCTGAAAACAAACCTTCGCGGACAGATTGACGTTTTAAATGAGCAGATCAATACAGAAAAGAACAATGCCCTTCATTATACACAGCGCATCAATGCCCTGAAGAAGGACATGTTCGACCGTATTTCTCAGATTGAGGATAATCTGAGTCTGTTAAAGTGGATCAGGGAACAGATTACTTTCATCAAGGATAACAAAGCCGGAACAGATGAAATGATGGAAAATATAGATCTGGATCTGGAAATGATCCAGTCCACCATGGATGAGACTTCGCTTACCATCACCTCCTGTATGGGACCGGATTTTGAGCTTGAGGAACGCCCTTTAAAGGAAACCGAGAAAGCCTCAAGCCTTAAAAGCGATGATTTCCTGGGAAACATTGAAGAACAGCGTAAGATCCTGGAAAAACTGAACCTGCGTCTCGAAGAGGTTAAAAATCTCATTTCCTCAGACTCGGAGCTGGTTATGAAGCTCGGTGAAACAAACCAGCAATTAAGAGACCAGATCAACCACAAGACCCGGGAGCACGATAATCTCAAAAACCGTCTTGAAACCCTGCGAAATCTCGCAGAACGCTACGAAGGCTATGGCAATGCAGTAAAGATGGTCATGGATCGTCGCGATCAGGAGCATGGTATCCTTGGTGTAGTTGCTGATCTCATCGAAGTTCCCAAGGAATATGAAACTGCCATAGAAACAGCACTTGGCGGTTCTATACAGAACGTAGTAACAGAAGACGAAAACACTGCCAAGAACATGGTGCAGTACTTAAAACAGCACCGTTACGGACGTGCGACCTTCCTTCCTCTTTCAAACATCAAAGGAAGAAGGGATGACAATTGCGAGCGTGCCTGCTCTGAAAACGGAGCTATCGGCCTTGGCTGCGATCTCATTAAGTTTGACGCTAAATATAAGGGTCTTTCCGAATTCCTGCTGGGAAGAGTCCTGGTGGTCAACAACATTGACACCGCTCTCGGTATACAGAGAAAATATCGCCAGAGTCTCAGGATAGTAACCCTTGAAGGAGATCTTTTAAACCCGGGCGGTTCCATTTCCGGTGGTTCCTTCAGAAACAACTCGAACCTCATGGGCCGAAAGCGCGAGCTTGAGGAGATTGAAGAGCAGATCCTAAAAGCCAGAAATGCCGTTGAAGATCTGAAGCATAAGCTTGCGGAGTCCGAAAGCAGAAGAGATCTCGCAAAAGCTTCCGTAGAGTCCCACCGACAGGAGATCGAGAAGCTCACTCTGGAGCAGAATACCCAGACCATGGCAATCGCTTCCCAGATCAATGTTGAGTACTCATCCCTTTCAACACGTACAGACTTCGTTACAGAAAATCTTCACAGACTGAACTCAGAGCTTGAAGAGATCACTACCGAAAAGGGATCCATGGAGGATTCACAGCAGAATTCGGATAATGTCCTCCGGGATAAGACTGATAAGATATCCGAACTCGAAGAATTGATTACCAATGCAGAGGCCGCTGCTCAGTCACTGAACGATAAAATGACGCAGGACGAGGAACAGAAAACAGGTCTTTTGGAGGAGCGAAAGTCCTTCTTCCAGAAGAAAGACGAGATATCCGTACGACTTCTCGATATGGAGAAGGAATCCATGCGTGTTCAGAACAAGAGAGAAAAGCTGGATGAAAAGATAGACAAGCTCACAAATTATATGTTTGACGAGTACGGTATCACCTACGAAGAAGCAAAGAAGCGTTATTCTGACGAATACAAAAATACAAACGAGGTACGTACTCTTGTTAACCAGTTAAAGGGCAGGTTAAAAGCTCTCGGTCCTGTTAACCTGGATGCCATCGAGCAGTACAAAGAAGTGTCTGAACGTTATGAATTTTTGAACAATCAGTATCTGGATCTCACGGAATCCGAGAAGTCTCTTAATGAGATCATCGCGGAACTGGATCAGGGCATGCGCAGGCAGTTCAATGAAAACTTTAAGCTCATTCAGGAACAGTTCAACAAAACCTTTAAGATACTTTTTGGCGGCGGACAGGGCAGACTCGAGCTGGACACAGAGGATCCGGATGTTCTTACCGCATCGATTTCCATCATTGCGGAACCGCCCGGAAAGAAGCTGCAAAACATGATGCAGCTTTCCGGAGGAGAAAAGGCGCTTACGGCCATTGCATTACTTTTTGCAATTCAGAATCTGAAGCCGTCACCCTTCTGTCTGCTGGATGAGATCGAGGCTGCGCTTGATGACTCCAATGTCACACGTTTTGCGGAGTACCTCCACACACTTATACAGACACAGTTCATAGTTATCACCCACAGAAGAGGAACTATGGAAAATGCTGACCGCCTTTTCGGTATCACCATGCAGGAAAAGGGTGTGTCAACACTGGTATCCGTTGACCTGGTACAGGATCAACTTGAGGCTTAATTAATTTAAATTTATTTTACATCTGTCTAAAGTCCTTCCGCCTATCCTGAATAGCGGCAATCAGGACTTTAGACATATTATTCAGAAGCCGATTAATCTCTCATTTGAATGACAGGTATAGAATCAATATCGGTTTTAACAAGGAGAATGTGAATTTATGGCTAATTTCTTTTCCAAACTTATCAACAACATCTTCCAGACAAATGAGATAGCCGATGACGACTTTTACGAAGGTCTTGAAGATGCCATGATCATGTCAGATGTAGGTGTCACCACAACACTGAAAATCATAGACGCGATCAAGACAGAGGCCTCACGTCAGGGCGTCAATACTACCCGCGAAATAAAGAAAATACTTCGTGATTATCTTTACGAATTAATGCGAGTTGACGATTCCTACTACGATTTCGAAAAGCAGAAAAGTATCATTTCAGTAATCGGTGTTAACGGTGTAGGAAAAACCACTTCCATCGGAAAGATGGCCGGCAACTTCAAAAACAAAGGTAAGCGAGTGATCCTTGCCGCCGCAGACACCTTCAGAGCCGGTGCCATCGAACAGCTTAGGGAATGGGGCCACCGCATTGACGTTGATGTCATTGCCCAGAAGGAAGGTTCCGATCCTGCCGCTGTAGTTTTTGATGCACTTCAGTCCTTCAAATCAAAAAATGCCGATCTCCTTATCATCGATACTGCAGGACGTCTTCATAATAAGAAGAATCTTATGCAGGAGCTTGGAAAGATCAACAGGATCATCGACAAGGAATTTGCAGAAGGCTACAGAGAAACCCTTGTAGTCCTTGATGCCACAACGGGACAGAATGCCATGTCCCAGGCAGAAATCTTCAAGGATGCCTGCCAGGTTACAGGCATTATCCTGACAAAAATGGATGGCACCGCAAAGGGTGGCATCGCTCTTGCAGTCCAGTCCGAACTCGGCATCCCCGTAAAGTACATCGGAGTAGGTGAAAAGGTTTCCGACCTTCGACGCTTCGACGCAAAGGAATATGTTGATTCAATATTTGAAGATTGATCGTCATTTTCTCCCTGTTTTTTTATATGCTGTCAACATTTTTTGTTGACAGCATATTTTTTTATGCTATACTAGCAAAGGTTTGAGGAGATTATGGATGGATGACTTTGTTTTGAGAGGCAATCTCTTTGAGTTATATGGCGGATTGCTCAATGAGAACCAGAGGAAAGTTTATGAATACCATATCGTTGACGATATGAGCTTCACTGAAATCGGTGAAGAAATGGGCACAACGAGACAGGCTGCACAGGAGCTTTTCAGACGGGCAGACAGGAAACTTCAGGAAACCGAAAAAACTCTGGGACTTCAATCCAAACTCACAAATATACGTGAGCGCGCCCTTGCAATCCTAAATCATGCAGAAGATAACGAGATACAAAAACTTGCAGGAGAGATCATAGATGGCATTTGAAAATCTGACAGACAGATTATCCAATATATTTTCGAACCTCGGACATAAAGGCAAGCTGACCGAGGATGATGTAAACCAGGCTCTAAGAGAAGTACGCATGGCGCTTCTGGAGGCCGATGTCAACTTCAAGCTGGTTAAAGATTTTATAGCCAAAGTAAAGGAAAAGGCTATCGGTGAGGAAGTCCTCAGCAGTCTTACTCCCGCGCAGACAGTAGTAAAGATCGTAAACGAAGAGCTCACCTCCATGATGGGTTCCGAAACCACAGAGATAGTGCTGAAACCGGCAGGCGACATTACTGTTATCATGATGGCAGGTCTTCAGGGTGCAGGTAAAACAACCACTGCCGCAAAGCTGGCAGGAAAGTTCAAGTCCAACGGTCGTACTCCGGTGCTCGTTGCCTGCGATATTTACAGACCGGCTGCCATTGACCAGTTAAGAGTCAATGCCGAGAAAGTAAAGATTCCTTTCTTCTCACTCGGAGATAAGGTGAACCCGGTCGAAATAGCAAGAAAAGCTGTTCAGGAAGCCAAAGAAAAGCATTACAATGTTGTAATCCTGGATACAGCCGGACGTCTTCAGATAGACGAGAAGCTCATGGATGAGCTTCAGAACATCAAAAAAGCAGTTGACGTACAGTGGACCATCCTTACTGTAGATGCCATGACAGGTCAGGAAGCCGTTAATGTGGCTGAGACCTTTTCTGATAAAGTAGGCATTGACGGTGTCATCCTCACAAAGTGTGACGGTGATACACGAGGCGGTGCCGCATTATCCATAAAAGCCATGACCGGCAAACCTATCCTTTACTTAGGTATAGGTGAAAAGCTGGATGATCTGGAGCAGTTCTATCCGGATCGTATGGCCGGCCGTATCCTCGGCATGGGAGATGTTCTTTCCCTTATTGAAAAAGCCGAGAAAAACCTTGATGCGGAGAAAAGCCGTGAATCCATCGGAAAGCTTACAAGAGGCAAGTTTGACTACAACGATTTCATGGTTCAGATGGATCAGATGTCCAAACTCGGCGGCATAAGCGGAATCCTTAAGATGCTTCCCGGAGCATCAGGTCTCGGAGACATTGACATGGATGACACTGAAAAGCAGCTTGGCAAGGTTCGGGCCATCATTCAGTCCATGACCGCAAAAGAGCGTTCCAATCCGGATCTTATCAATCCTTCCAGAAAGCGCCGTATCGCAAATGGTGCCGGAGTTGACATAGCTGAAGTAAACCGGCTGGTAAAGCAGTTTGAGCAGATGCGAAAGATGATGAAGCAGTTCGGCGGCGCCATGAGAAGCAAACATGGTCGCGGAGGTCTGGGAGGCTTTGGAGGCTTAGGTAACCTCGGAGGTCTGGGTGGCTTTGGAAAGGGCGGAAGATTTCCGTTCTGATGAAGTCAAAAGCTTTCAGATAAAAAAATCATAAAAACCGTAGACAAACTGTATAAGCCGGCAGCCTTTAAGAATTCTCCGGAATTCTTCTGAACCGCTCAAAGCTGCATGGCTCCCCGGATTATAAATCGGGACAGATTAACCACAGATTTAACAGTAATAAGACTGTTGATCATATATCATTTATTTAGAAAATAGGAGAAAAATCATGTTAAAGATCAGATTAAGAAGAATGGGTCAGATTCACGCACCATATTACAGAGTAATCGTTGCTGATTCAAGATCACCAAGAAACGGAAAGTTCATCGAGGAGATCGGAACTTACGATCCTAACAAGGAGCCATCAGAGATCAAGATTGATGCCGAAAAGGCTAAGCAGTGGATCTCAAACGGTGCACAGCCAACAGAGTCAGTAGCTAAGCTTCTTAAGAGAGCCGGAATCAACTAATCCGCCGAGAGGAGACCTAATGAAGGAATTACTCGAAACAATTGCCAAGGCACTTGTTCAGAATCCTGATGATGTTAATGTCGTTGAGGAGAACAAGGATGGCGAGATCGTCCTGACCCTTTCTGTGAATGAGCAGGATATGGGTAAGGTTATCGGACGTTCAGGTCGTATCGCAAAGGCAATCCGTTCTGTTATGTCTGCAGCGGCAAGCAAAGCAGATGTAAAGGTATCCGTAGATATTAAGTGATATTCAGGCCGGTGACCCATAAGGACGGAATCAGCGGCTCGTTTTAATCGTAAAATGAGCTGCCGGTTCCGTCCCTGTGGCTCACCGGCCGAACTGTTACGTAAATTTCAGTTAAAGGAAAAATATGCAGGAAAAACTGAGAGTCGGTACTATAGTTACCACCCATGGTCTTAAGGGCGAAGTTAAGGTATATCCCACAACCGATGAACCCGAGAGATTTTATGACCTTAAAAAGGTTTGGCTGGATCGTTCAGGTAAAATGGAAAACATGATCCGGCTTGAAGTAGAGAATGTAAGATTTTCCAAAAATCTTGCACTGGTAAAGTTTAAGGAATACGACAGTATTGATGATGTAATGGCGATCCGTAAGGGAGAGCTTTATGTAGACAGAGCCGATGCCATCCCTCTCGCGGAAGGCGAATATTTCGTCGGAGACATCATCGGCTGCAGGGTTCTGGATGAAAATGATGCCGAACTCGGCACAGTTAAAGAGTTCATCGAAACCGGAGCCCACGATGTCATGCTCGTAAAGACTGAAGGCAAAGACCTTATGATACCGTATTGCGACCCGTTTATCATTGAGAAAGCACCGGAAGAGGGCTATATCAGAGTTCATCTTATACCGGGTCTTCTGGATCTATGAAGAATTATTATGTTATGACACTGTTTCCGGAGCTGATAGACAATGTTGTCCGCGAGAGTATCAGCGGCAGAGCCATTCAGTCCGGACTCATGAGTGTTCAGGCTTTTAATATAAGAGATTACACAAAGGATTCTCACAATCACGTGGATGACTATCCCTATGGCGGAGGCGCCGGCATGCTTATGCAGGTACAGCCGGTGGTGGACTGCTACAGGCATATAATAAACACCATAGGACATCGCCCCGGAAGAGTCCTTTTCATGTCCCCTCAGGGAAAAACCTTCGACCAGAAAATGGCAGAGGAGCTTTCCAAAGAAGAGGATATCCTATTTTTATGCGGACATTACGAAGGCATCGACGAACGTGCCCTTGAGATCCTTGAGGTCGAGCACGTCTCCATAGGTGATTATATACTCACGGGAGGCGAGCTGCCTGCCCTTAGTATGATAGACTCCATATCCAGACTTGTGCATGGAGTCCTCAATAAAGACGAGTCCCATGAAATAGAAAGCTTTTCCGACGGTCTTCTGGAATATCCCCAGTACACCCGTCCGGAAAATTTTGAAGATCATACGGTTCCGAAGATCTTATTGTCCGGAGACCATAAAAAGGTGGATGAATGGCGTCATCAGATGAGCCTTGAGCGCACAAGGGAACGCCGCCCGGATCTGTATGAAAAATATGTTGCCGAAAATCCCGAGGAATTTGCACCGAAAAAGCCTAAGCGGAAGCGGAGCAATATTTGAATAATATGAATTTGCTTGCAATATAAGTGAATCTATGTTAAATTACAAAAGTTGTGACTAAGAAGAGATATTCCGCTGACGGTTCCATAAGCTTGGAATAGAGGATTCCGGAGGATTTGACCGGACGAGAAATCCGTGAATGAATGTCAAATAGAATTAGGAGGTAACACAATGGCAAACAGCGATATTATCAAGAACATTGAACAGGGACAGCTTAAGGCTGAGGTTCCCAGCTTCAACACAGGTGACACAGTTAAGGTTTACAACAAGATCAAGGAGGGTAACCGCGAGAGATTACAGATCTTCGAGGGTACAGTTCTTAAGATCCAGGGTGGATCAAACAGATGCACATTCACAGTCAGAAAGTCATCTAACGGTGTAGGTGTTGAGAAGACATGGCCACTTCACAGCCCACTTGTTGAAAAGGTAGAAGTTGTTAGACAGGGTAAGGTTAGAAGAGCTAAGCTTACATATCTCAGACAGCGTACAGGTAAGGCTGCCAAGGTTAAGGCACTGTAATCTGTTATTGATTAAGATCTTTGGGGCGTTCCGTTTACGGGATGCCCTTTTCCTATATGATCACAAAAACTTAGAGGAGTAGTGTCAGATGCGTGAAAAAAACATTATTTACATAACCGTACATACTCTTACAAATATTGCAGTCATTATTGCCCTTGCCTGGTTTCTGGTTCACAGCTTCCTTACAACCGTGGAAATATCCGGTCACAGTATGGAACCGGTATTATCCTCCGGAGATCTGGTGCTTGTGGATTCTTTAAGCTATAAATTCTTCCATCCCGGTCGGATGGATATCGTAATATTCCGAAAAAATGACTCCACCAACAATGTAAAACGTATCGTTGGACTTCCGGGGGAAACTATAACTATCCAGAATGGCCGCATTTATATCGACGGTACACTTATGGAAAATGACAAAATATCCAGCATTTCCCTGGCAGGTGTGGCAGAAAAACCGATAAAGCTCATGGACGACGAGTATTTTCTCATAGGCGACAATGCTGACTCATCTGAGGACAGCCGTTTCAGCAATGTGGGAAATATTCATCGCTCCCAAATCTTTGGCAAAATATGGTTTCGCCTGTTACCCACCCTGAAAATAGGCGTCATCCGCTGACATTTATATCCACCGGAGGCTTTTTTGCCTCTCTCACGATTACCCGGCCGGTTTATCCCTTACACTTACCGGTGCATAGAGAAAGGAGAACCTAATGAACATCCAATGGTATCCCGGCCATATGGCCAAAGCCAAAAGAAATATACGGGAAGACCTTAAACTGGTTGACCTTGTGATCGAAGTAGTTGATGCCCGTTGTCCGGAGTCCTCCAGAAACCCGGATGTAGACAGTTTTGCAAAGGAAAAGGCACGTATACTTCTTCTTAACAAGGCTGATCTTGCAGATAAAAATGAGACCCGGAAATTTGCATCCTATTATTCAAAAAAAGGATTTTATACCCTTGAAATAGATGCCAGAAATAAAGCCTCCCTCAAAAAGCTTAACAGCCTGATAGACGAAGCCTGCAAGCCCATTATGGAGAAAAATCTGAAAAAGGGCATCAAAACACCTACCATCCGTGCCATGGTACTGGGAATTCCAAATGTCGGAAAGTCCACCTTTATCAATTCCTATGTGGGAAAATCCATGGCCAAAACCGGAAACAAACCGGGTGTCACCAGAGGAAACCAGTGGATCAATGTAAACAAAAAGCTCCAGCTTCTGGATACTCCGGGTATAACCTGGCCTAAATTTGAACGCGAAATAGTCGGACTGAATCTTGCACTTATCGGTTCCATAAATGACCAGATCATAAACATTGATGAGCTGGTTTTCTATCTGCTCAAGTACCTCGTAAGATATTATCCTGACGCGCTTATAAACAGGTATGGCGTTACTTTTGAAGAGGATGAAGAAGCCATAAAGGTTTTCGATGCCATAGGAACAAAGAGAGGCTGTATCATGAAGGGCGGAAATGTTGACTACACAAAGACCGCAAAAATCATTCTTGATGATTTCAGAAACGGCCGCCTCGGAAACATTACCCTGGAACATACGCCGGGGGCAGATGAGGAAGATAAATCATGAGAGAATTAAAGGGTGAACGTCTCGAGAAAGAGCTTGCAAGACTCAAGCTGATGCGGGAGTTTGAAAACTCATACCCGGAATACACTTTGATAGCAGGTCTGGACGAAGCCGGAAGAGGACCTCTTGCAGGTCCTGTAGTGGCCGCCTGCTGCATACTTCCCAGGGATGCGGTGATACTTTATTTAAATGACTCAAAGAAGCTCAGTGAGAAAAGACGTGAGGAGCTGCTGCCGGAGGTAAAGGAAAAGGCATTAGCCTATGGATATGGCATCGTTGATGAGAAAAGAATCGATGAAATAAACATCCTTCAGGCAGATTATGAGGCTATGCGTATAGCTGTTGCCAATGCCTCCAAAATGCTCAAAGAGAAAGGGCTTGGAGATGCACCACAGCTTCTTTTAAATGATGCGGTAATTGTACCTGAAATCAACATACCCCAGGTTTCCATCATTAAAGGTGATGCGAAGTCTGTTTCCATAGCTGCGGCCAGTGTCATAGCAAAAGTCACAAGGGATCATCTCATGGCCGAATATGATGAGCTGTATCCGGGCTACGGCTTTGCAAAGCATAAAGGCTACGGCACGGCTGCTCATATTGCCGCACTTAAGGAACTGGGACCATGTCCCATACACAGAAGATCCTTCATAAAGAAGTTTGTTTGAGGTCAACTATTGAACACTCCCTCACAAAACAATAAAAAAAACTTACCGGGGATTTTTACTGCACCGGCCACCGGGAATGAATTGCAGTCCGGACTCCGTAATATCCGGAGTGACCAAAGAAAAGCCAATCACGAAAAGGGCTCTTTATCAGAAAAAAAGGCCGCCCGATATCTGAAGGATAAGGGATATGAAATCCTGACACAGAACTTCAGATTCCACAAAAATGAAATCGATATAATTGCAAAAGACGGAAAATATCTGGTCTTTGTAGAAGTAAAGGCGCGAAAAAATCCCCTGCACGGCTATGGCTTTCAGGCAGTGGATCTTCATAAGCAGTCTCTCATCAGAAAGGTAGCTCAGGCTTACCTGATAAATAACCGCCTGAGTCTTACGGACACTCCCTGCAGATTTGATGTTGTGTCCATTGACCAAGGCGAGATAACTTTGTTTAAAAATGCATTTTGATATGGTATAATGCACTCTGAATATGTACAAATACTGGAGGCAGGCATGTTAGCTAAAGACAGTAATAAGAAAATCATACTTACCGGCGACAGACCCACCGGAAAGCTTCACCTTGGACACTACATCGGTTCCCTTAAAAGAAGAGTTGAATTACAGAACTCCGGGAAATTTGATGAGATCAATATCCTCGTTGCTGATGATCAGGCATTAACAGATAACTGGGCAAACCCAAAGAAGGTTCGCGATAACATCATAGAAGTAACATTGGACTATTTATCTGTGGGAATAGATCCCAACAAGTCCAATATCTGCATACAGTCAGGAATCCCGGCTTTGCATGCACTGACTTTTTACTATATGAATCTCGTAACAACCCAGAGACTTTCACGTAATCCGACTGTTAAATCAGAGATGCAGATGCGTGGTTTCAGCGGTAACGATTCAGACGATAATGAAGCCGGACTTCCTGCCGGATTCTTTACCTATCCTGTTTCCCAGACTGCAGATATCACTGCATTTAAGGCAACCACTGTACCTGCCGGCGAAGATCAGATGCCTATGGTAGAGCAGTGCCGTGAGATTGCCCACAGATTTAACACCATTTATAACTGTGATGTTCTTGTGGAGCCGGATATCCTTATTCCGGAAAACACTGCCCAGAGAAGACTTCCCGGAATCGACGGAAGAGCAAAGATGTCAAAGTCTCTTGGCAACTGCATTTATCTTTCCGATGATGCAAAGTCTGTAAAGCAGAAAATAATGAGTATGTATACAGACCCTACACATATAAACATTGACGATCCCGGTCATATCGAGGGCAATATGGTATTTACCTATCTTGATGCTTTCCTTCGCGATGACAGCCAGTTTGCGGATTATCTCCCTGACTATAAGAATCTTCAGGAGATGAAGGAGCATTACCGGCGCGGCGGACTTGGGGATATGAAGTGCAAGAAGTTCCTTCTCAAGGTTGTGGAAGAGATGCTTGATCCTATCCGTACCGAGCGTGCCAAGTGGGAAAACAATATCGGCGAGGTATATGACATATTAAAGACCGGAACCGACCATGCCGTTAAGGTAACCAATCAGACTCTTTCAGAGTGCCGTGAAGCCATGAAAATCAATTATTTTGATGACAAAAACACCATGGTTAATGATTGGGAAGACTGGCTCAAGGAAAGCCATCAATAAAAATGGGTACCTGGAAATCAAGAGGTCTTCGGGGATCTCAACTTGAAGATCTCATAAACCGTACCAATGAAGCTTATCAGGATAAGCATCTTGCGGTTGTCCAAAAGATACCTACGCCCATCACACCTATAAATATGAATGCTGAGCACACCCAGATCACTCTGGCTTATTTTGACCAGAAGTCAACAGTAGACTACATAGGGATCGTGCAAGGCATTCCTATTTGTTTTGATGCAAAAGAGTGTGCCAAGGATCTCTGGCCCCTGGCAAATCTTCATCCTCATCAGGTCAGATTCATGAGCGAATTTGAAAAACAGGGCGGCATCAGTTTTATCATTCTTTCATTTACAGAAAGAAACGAAATGTATTACATTCCTTTCCGGGACATCCTTTATTTTTGGGAAAGAATGGAAAATGGCGGCAAAAAATCTTTCAACTACGGCGAAATAGATCACAACTATCTGATCCGCTCACTGAAGGATATGTTCGTACACTATCTGGAGCCTTTGCAGAGGGATCTGGACGAACGTGACAGGGTCGGCTCAGGGGAAGAAGATAAAACCAATCTTTAAGGAGTAATTTAATATATGAACATTATTGTTGTAGGTTGCGGCAAAGTCGGACTTACGCTTGCAGAGCAGCTATCCAAAGAGAATCATAATATTACCATTATCGACCACAATGAAAGAGCATTACGTCATGCAGTCGAATCCATCGATGTAATGGGCATAACAGGAAACGGTGCCATGCTTGAGATACAGCAGGAAGCAGGTGTAAAAAACGCTGACGTTCTGATAGCCGCAACGGATTCTGATGAAATCAACATGTTATGCTGCCTTATCGCCAAAAAAGAGGGTAATTGCAGCACCATAGCTCGTATCAGAAATCCGGAGTACACTAATGAAATCACCTATCTCAGAGACGAATTGAACCTTGCCACAGTTATAAATCCCGAAATGGCTGCTGCAAAGGAAGTTGAAAGACTGCTGCATTTCCCACAGGCATTGAAAATCGACAGCTTTTCAAGAGGAAAGATCGATCTTTTCAGAGTCAGGGTTCCTGAAAACAGTAGTATCTCAGGCATAAAACTCCACAATATACATCATGAGTTAAATGTTAATGTACTCATATGCTCCATTGAAAGAGGCGATGAAGTCATCATCCCATCCGGAAAACAGGAAATCAGAAGCGGAGATATCTTAAGCTTTATCGCCAATGCCCCGCAGGCTAATGCTTTCGTCATCCTCCTCGGTATAGATTTTGCTCCTATCAGGAATATCATGATAATCGGAGGTGGGAGAGTCACCTACTACATTGCCAAATACCTTCAGGCTTCCAAATCCCGCTGTAAATTGAAGATCATCGAGATAGATCATGACCGCTGCGATTTTCTTGCAGCCGAATTCCCTGAAGCAACCATAATCAATGCTGACGGAACCGATCAGGATATGCTTATAAGAGAAGGTATCGAAAGAACCGACGCATTCTGTTCTCTTACAGGAATTGACGAGGAAAACATTATGCTTTCTCTGTATGCAGGAAAGCTATCAAGAGCGAGACTTATCACTAAGATCAACCGTATTTCCTTTGAGGATGTGGTTAATGAGCTAAACCTGGGTTCAGTTATCTATCCAAAACAGATTGTAGCAGACTATATCGTTCAGTATGTACGAGCCCTCCAGAATTCACAGGGATCAAATGTGGAAACCATGTTTAAGATTGCAGATGGAAGAGCTGAGGCTTTGGAATTCAGAGTGGGCAATGATCCCAATCTGGTAAATCACAAGTTCTCTTCATTGAGATTTAAGCCCAATGTCCTTATCGCAGCCATCATTCGTGACAACAATCTCATCACTCCCCGAGGCTCTGACTTCATGCTTCCCGGTGACAGTGCCATTGTTGTCACTACAAACACGGGTTTCAATGATCTTAAGGATATTCTTGCATAAGGGAGCTTATTGATACATGAACATAAATATGATCGTATATGTACTTGGATGGGTACTTAAGCTTGAGGCCTGCCTGATGCTTTTGCCCATGCTATGTGCATTGATTTACAAGGAATTATGGGCTTTTTCAGCATTAGGTATAAGTGCGTTGCTATCTTTATTCATAGGAACTCTTGTGACCTTGAAAAAACCTAAAAAGATCGCCTATTACGTGAAGGAAGGCTTCGTAATATGTGCCCTCAGCTGGATAGTGTTATCCCTCATCGGGGCCCTGCCATTCTACATAACCGGCACTATTCCTCATTATATTGACGCGGTGTTTGAGATAGTTTCAGGTTTTACAACCACAGGAGCCTCAATCCTCGATGAGGTTGAACATCTGGGAAAAGGCCTTCTTTTCTGGCGTTCTTTCAGTCACTGGGTAGGTGGAATGGGAGTGCTTGTACTTGTACTTACCATACTTCCTCTGGGCGGCGGCTACAACATGATGATAATGAAGGCCGAATCCCCCGGACCTGCTGTAAGTAAAATGGTTCCAAGAGTTGCTGACACTGCCAAAGCCCTGTATAAAATTTATTTTTTCCTGACCATTGCATGGATACTGATTTTTTTCGTCTGCGGAATGAACCTGTTTGATGCCATCTGCATCGCTTTTGGTGCTGCCGGAACGGGAGGTTTTGCAGTAAGAAATTCCGGAATGGGAGATTACAGCATGTTCTGCCAATTTCTCATTACCATAGCCATGATAATGTACGGTGTTAATTTTAACGTTTACTACCTTATACAGAAACGCAAATACAAGGATGCCCTTGGATGCGAGGAAGCAAGAGTTTATTTTGCTATAATAATCGCATCAAGCATTTTTATCGCTTTTAATATTTTAAAAATGTGTGGCGGTAACCTGATTTATTCATTGCATCACAGCTTCTTTACGGTAGCATCACTTATAACCACAACAGGTTTTTCAACTCTGGACTTTAACACCTGGCCTCAGCCAAGCCAGATGGTTCTTTTGTTCCTGATGTACTGTGGTGCCTGTGCAGGTTCAACCGGCGGTGGAATCAAGGTATCCCGAGTTATCATTTTATTCAAGGAGATAGGCAAGGATCTTTTGGTTCTTCTTCATCCTGAAGCTGTGAGACACATAAGGCTGGAAGGAAAGAGACTGGAGCATTCCGTTGTAAGATCCGTGAACTGTTACCTTATAATGTACGTGTTTATCTTTCTGGTTTCGGTTTTTATCATTTCCTTTGATAAATTTGATTTTGTGACCAATTTTTCGGCAGTAGCCGCAACCTTCAACAACATAGGTCCCGGACTTGGTGCAGTAGGTCCTGTATGCAATTACTCGGAATACTCTGATTTAAGTAAGATTATTCTGACCATAGACATGCTTGCAGGAAGATTGGAAATCTTACCTATGATGATTTTATTGCTTCCGAAAACATGGTACGGCAATAACTAATTTCATCTTTTCGTTAAACTGGAGTTTTGCGAAATATTAAATTATGAGCTGTTTAGATAATTTTGAGCTGAAATTTGACCTGGACATCCACCCTGTTCATACATTGATGTCTGTATCAGGACTTCGAAATGACAATACCAATAAAATAAGAATATTTTCTAATGATGGCTCCTATACCGAAATCAAAAAAGGTATCGATCGTCTTAATGCTGAATCAACCTGGATAAATCAATTCAGATGCTTTTATTCCGAGCATCCGGACAGTTTATTCTGTCTCAGTATTATTACAGGCTCTGATAAAGAATCCTGCAATACATTGGATCAGATTTTGATTGATACAGATCCATTTTTGGAATTTAAATCCGAGCTCCAAAAAAGCTTAATTTCAGATAATTTAGATGCAATTACCTCCATATCTCCTCTTTTTTATCTGGAACGTATAAATGATACCGGAAATGTATTCTTATATGTCTTATATAGCATTCCGGTCAATGAGCTAAAAAAAGAAATTGTATACAATTCGATTTACTCATTGTGCGAAAAAGGCGGATTTTTCCTTCATGAATACGGAATTAATGATAAATCCCCGGAACAGGCACTTTTGTATACAATACAATATGTTCATGACGGACTGTTGGTACATGATACTGAATATCCCTGGTTCCAAAAAAAATTCCAGCTGATAGGCACGGCACAGTCATTCATTTCTCTTTTGATCATGCTTTTTTCAGTGCTCCTGATGAACAATATACTCTACCTTCCGTTTGGGTGGCTGATCTTCACGATACTGATAGCCTTTTCGGTTTACATTTTCATTGTATCACGAAGAAATACAAAAAAGCTCTGATATTCGGCAATATTTAAATATTGCCGAATATCAGAGCTTTTAATTTTAATCTAAAACAATTTATGTCAATATTACCCCTTGCTTCTTCGAAGCCAAGAACTTCTGAATGATATTTCTCATTATTACAAACTTAATAACCGGTATATACCAGATACTTAAGTACATATCCGGTTATACCATTGTATGTAACCTGATAAAACTCATCGTTCACATCTGCAATGTTTGTAACCATGGCACCTGCAGGTATCTGAAGATATGCGTACGAATCGGTGCTCGGAAGGCTTCTGAGGCTGGCAGAATAATTTACATTCACAATCCATCCGCAATCTCCCGCATAGTTCTGAGGCTCATAATAATCAAGATAATAGCTGAGTATATAGCCCTGAAGTCCATTATAGTCAACCAGAAGATAACCGTTTCCTACATCCGACAAAAAAGTAACCCTTGATCCCAACGGAACCTGAGTGATCACATCTGCATCCATAGATGGATAATATCTAAGGGATACACTGACATCACATAATACCACATACAAAGACTCACCCGCTGTAACCGTGTACTCATACGTCGAATAATATGGGGTATATGTCATATCATAATCTCCCCAATCGGCAAAACCTGTTACCGAGAACAATAAAACCATTACCATCGTCATTGCTAAAAGCTTTTTTCGTAAATCCATAATCACTACCTCTCTCTTTGAACTATTGTTACAAAACCAACCGTTGCAACCTCCATAATTATACCCTCTGCTCACTCTTCCCGCAAACTAATTTTGAATTAATTATTTACAATAATTAAATTTTCGGAATATTTTTTTATATCAATGTTATTTATTAATAAATAAAAAACCGCCGCATGATCGGATCTGTTGACCCAATCATGCGGCGGTCTGTTAATCATTCTGTATACCCGGTAAGATTATCTCTTAACGTTGAATGCGTTGAACTTAGGATAGTCAGCGCCATCACCAAGAGCCTCTTCAATACGAAGGAGCTGGTTGTACTTAGCTACACGCTCTGATCTTGAAGGAGCACCTGTCTTGATCTGGCATGTGTTAAGAGCTACAGCAAGATCAGCAATTGTTGTATCCTCTGTCTCACCTGATCTGTG
>Ga0256404_1001681_pt1 | contig 52081 bp, 43 predicted proteins | sample RumenRJG_01DNA_FD_185990 | JGI IMG/M metagenome (GOLD analysis project Ga0256404, IMG submission 185990) | Bovine rumen microbial communities from Lethbridge, Alberta, Canada - RJG_01 | ecosystem: Host-associated > Mammals > Digestive system > Stomach > Rumen | place: Canada: Alberta | collected...
GCAAAAATAAAAAGTCCCACAGTATCTGAATGTATTGAACCACAGAATGAAAAAGAAAGGAAAATGTTGATTTAGCTTCTGTAATCATCATACAAGCAGACATGACAATCCCGGAAATTATTATGGTATGCGTCGGCCTGTCACTGGATGTATTTGCAGTGGTAGTCTATTATGGAGCTGTTCTGCTGAAAATAGAGCGGTCACGTCTCATCAAGATGTGCATCATCTACAGCATATGGCAGAGCATGGCAGTCTATGCCGGCCGTCTCATTACTTATATTCCAGGTATTATGAATGTTGTTGGCGGAATCCGTGCGTTCGCTGAGATTTTCACTGTACTGATTTTCAGTGTGCTCGGCGCCTTTATGATCTACAAGGGCAAGAAGAAGGACAATTTTGTGGAACGCCTTTCTGATGTGACCTATAAAGAGGTACTTATTACTGCCTGCATTACCTGTATCGACGCCGTACTGGCCGGTATGGGATTCGGATTCATGAACGCCAATATTTTCTATGTGATGCTATCCATGCTGATCATCACAGCATTGGTCGTTATCATCGCATTGTACGTCGGATATCGAATGGGAGAGCAGAAAACCTTTGCCTATTTCTGCGGAGGCATCCTGTTCTTCATATCAGCTGTGAGTGTAATCATTGAGTATTACATATGATTTAACAATTGAAGTGTTTTAGGGAGGAATTATTATGAGTTCAGCCATTGAAAAAGCAAAGCATTCCGCGGAGAGAGCGGCAGCAGGATTACTTTTTGACAAGATCCTGAACGATCTCAAACACAAAGACAGAGCAGAATACTATGTCCAGATCGTAGATATGCTTGAAAAGTTCTGGAAGAACGACTACTCCAAGGAGACTTTTGATAAAGCAAGAGAAAAAGTAAGAAATCAGGACAGCCGCTGGATGAAGTTCGTCAACAGAGTTATCGATGAGACAGATCACAATGTTGCCAAGATGACACTGCTGAACCTCGGCTATGAGGCATTTATCCGCGGAACCAAGATGATCCGTAAGAACAGGAAGATCTACAACTGCAATATTCCGTGGCTCATCCTGTTTGACCCGACTTCCGCGTGCAACATGCACTGCAAGGGATGCTGGTCCGGCACCTACGGCCGCAAGTACAACCTCTCCTATGAGGATATGGACAAGATCGTGACCGAAGGCAAAGAGCTTGGCGTCTATCTCTATCTGATGACCGGCGGTGAGCCGACCGTGCGCAAGAAAGATATTCTGAAGCTCGCTGAGAAGCATCACGACTGCTATTTCGCAATGTTCACGAACTCTACGCTGATCGATGACGATTTCTGCAAGGAAGTTGTCCGTCTCGGCAATATGACCTTCCTGGTATCGATCGAAGGCACACCGGAGACCAACGACGCAAGACGAGGCGAGGGACATTACGCAGCTGTTATGCATGCAATGGATCTCTTCAAGAAGTACGGCATTCTGTTCGGAACTTCCATCTGCTATACAAGACAGAACATCGAGGCGGTTACCTCTGATGAGTTTCTCAACATGATCGCTGACAAGGGCGCTCGTTTCGGCTTCTATTTCCACTATATGCCGGTTGGCACCAATGCGGTTGTCGACCTGATGCCGACAGTAGAGCAGAGAAAAGCGATGATCGAGCGGATCCGCTATATTCGTTCGGATGACTGCGACATCCAGTTCTATCCGATGGATTTCCAGAACGACGGTGACTATGTCGGCGGATGCATTGCCGGAGGCAGAAACTACTTCCATATCAACTCCACCGGCGACGCAGAGCCATGCGTATTCATCCATTATTCGGATTCCAATATCCATGACAAGACGATCCTGCAGATTCTCCAGAGCCCGCTGTTCATGGCATATCACAACGGACAGCCGTTCAACAAGAATCATTACCGTCCATGCCCGATGCTCGAGAATCCGGCCGTTCTGCCAAGACTGGTAAAGGAGACCGGTGCAAAGAGCACCAACCTGGAATCTCCGGAGACAGCCGATGAGCTCTGTGCCAAGACTGTGGAATATGCGAAGGAGTGGGCACCGGTAGCAAATGAGATCTGGGAGACGAAGAAACACGCCAATCCGGAATATGTAAGCTACGACGCAAAATAATCGGCTATCATAAAAAATACTATAGATATGTCGGAAATAACCGGCTGAAGAAGGCAAATCTGTTTTCTTCAGCCGGTTTATTGTATACCGTTTTGCCGTGATATTGAATAACTTTCACTTTGAAAACAGCTGAAATTAAGGGCAAATTAACAAAGATTCTCAAAACTCTTGTTTTTGACGCGCAAATACGTTATTTTAGACTGGAATATGAAAGGAAAGCAGGGTAAACTTTGGAACGCAGGAAAAAGATGACTAAGACATTGCTGAGCGACAGTCTCAAAGTGCTCATGCGCAAAAAGCCATTCGAGAAGATCACCATCAAGATGATCACCGATGAAGCAGGCGTAATCCGACCGACGTTCTATAATTATTTCTGCGATAAATATGAAGTTCTCGAATATATCTTCAACGAAGAGATTGTGGAGAATGTCAAATCCATGTTTCTGCAGGGCATGCACAAGGAGAGCATCAAGCTGCTTTTCACCAGCATCAAGAACGACAGTGAATTCTATTCCCGGGCTTTCATGGTTACAGGACAGAACTCATTTGAGGACATTGTCAGAAAATATCTCTGTGATCTGTTCATGATCATGCTTGACGAGGATTATGTCAGGCCGGCTGCCAAGCCGAAAATCATGAGCAAGGAACTGGTTGCACGCTATTATGCGGTTTCCCTCTGCGATCTGCTGAAGGAGTGGCAGTGCGGTAAGCTGCGCGGCACCGACTGCGGCGAGATGGCAGACATGTATGAATATATGCTGCAGCACAGTTTCGAGGATTTCATGCGCATAAAGTGGTAATAAATACACGCGGTCGAAGAGACTGCCTTCCAGAAAAATCAATCCCTGGCTGCCGGATGGCATTTCCGGCGGCCGGGGGTTTTCTCATCTCTCGTGGACCTTGTAGCTGAATTTCTCGAGCAGTTCGCGCGCTTTATGCACCGCATCGGCATTGTAGAATTCGACGCGCAGGACACCTTCCTGAAATTCCCTGTTGTGCACGATCGCGATATTCTTGATGCTGATATTGTTGATCGCCAGAACCGTGGCAATCATCGCAATCGCACCGGATTCGTCGATGATATCGACATAAAGTTCATAGACAGGCAGAATGCTTCCGGAAGATACCGTCGGCATATCGTCGCGGTAATCCTTCGCCTTCCCGAAAAAATCGAGCAGAAAATCGCTGTCTTCATCGCGGATCGCCTCGGTCAGGCGGTCGAGTTCCTCGCGGTATCCGCCGATGGTATCCAGGATCTGCGCCTTATTTTCAAGGCAAATGGATTCCCACATGGCAGGAGAGGACGAGGCAATTCTCGTGATATCCTTGAAGCCGCCGGCCGCTATGCAGCGCATCAGCCCCTCTTCATTGTCATTTTCACGGACGTAATTGACAAGAGAATAGGCGATCATATGCGGAAGATGGGAGATCGCCGCCGTCGCCCGGTCGTGCTCCTCGCTGCTGACCGTAATCGGGATGGCACCGATCGTCTTCACGATGTCGGTAAATTCCTGCACGCGCGCCTGCGCAGTGCCTTCGCCGGGCGTCAGAATGTAATAGGCATTTTCGAGCATCCGGTCGCTGGAATTCGCATAGCCGGTCCGCTCGGAGCCTGCCATGGGATGGCCGCCGATAAACTGCGCGGACAGCCCGCAGTCCTGCACCGCCTTATGCATGGATGATTTGACGCTGCCGACGTCCGTCAGAATGCACTGCGGACCCATGACCGCTTTCAGCGCCGGCAGCATTTCGATGTTGCGGGAGACCGGCATGCACAGGAAAATATAGTCACAGTCCGTGAAACCGCTGCCGATCTCATCGCTGGCCAGATTGATCACGCCGTCCTGCATCGCCTGTACAAGGCTGGCGCGCGTTCTGTTGTAGGCAACAATAACCGTCTCCGGCATCGTCCGACGGACGGCCCTTGCAATGGAACCGCCGATCAGGCCGAGACCGATAAAGCCCAGTTTGTATCTCTTCATATCTGCAATCCTTCCGATTAAAAAAATATCTGCTAACATCATAACATTTCATATGCAAAATTTCACCCCGCAAATACAGACGAACCGGCGGCGCAGCCTGATACGGCGGAAAAATATTTTTCTGAGAACGCCGGAGGCGGCACGGGAATGCCGCAATATAACAAGTTTACACACCAGATAAAAAGTTCTTTATCTAAAGTGTGGAAATATACTGAAAACTATTGAAGAAACAGCAGATTTTTAGTAAAATATACACGTAGGTTTTTATGAATTTTCAAAATCCATGAAAAACCTGCCAGTAAATTTTGGAGGGCTGAACATGAAAGTTTATAAGACACAGGATATACGTAACGTCGCTATTCTCGGACACGGCGGATGCGGTAAGACAACTCTTGTTGAAGCGATGGCCAACGTTACCGGCGTAACCAGCAGAATGGGCAAGGTAACTGACGGCAGCACCATCAGTGATTACGACAAGGAAGAGATTAAGAGAAAAATTTCAATCAGCACCTCAGTAGTTCCGATCGAATGGCGCTTCTGGAAGATCAACCTGCTGGACACTCCTGGATTCATGGATTTCACGGGCGAAGTCGAGGAAGCATTATCTGTCGCCGATGGCGCGATTATTGTTATTTCCGGCAAGGCCGGCGTGGAAGCCGGTACTGAGCGTGCATGGGATTACTGTGAGAAGTATGAAATCCCTCGTATTTTCTTCGTAACTGATATAGATGATGAGAATGCCGATTACATGCGGATTGTCAATCAGCTCCGCGAGCTGTACGGCAAGAAGATTGCACCTTTCCATCTGCCGGTCAAGGAGAACGGCAAGTTCACAGGCTATGTCAATGTCGTTAAGATGATGGGCCGCAAGGCTACGGAAGACGGCAATAAGTTTGACGACTGTGCAATTGAAGACCTCAACCTCTCACCGGAACTCAGCGAGGAACTGAATCCATGCCGTGAGGCACTGCTTGAGGCCGTTGCCGAGACAAGCGAAGAATATATGGACCGCTATTTCGAAGGCGACGAATTTACCACCGATGAGATTATCGATGCACTGCGTGCCAATATCAATGAAGGCAGCATCATCCCGGTACAGTGCGGTTCGGGTCTTCTCAATATCAGCATTGAGAACCTCGTTAAGTCCTGCGTAGAGTTCCTGCCGTCACCGATGCGTGACAACATCAAGATCTTCGGCAAGGACCCGCGTACAGATAAGGAATACAATGTGGACTACGATTCCAGACGTCCGTTTTCCGCATACGTATTCAAGACAATCGTGGACCCGTTCATCGGCCGTTATTCTCTGATCAAGGTATGCTCCGGATCACTGAATTCCGATTCTGTAATTTATAACTACGAGCGCAGCACAGAAGAGAAGCTCAGCCGTCTGTATATCATGCGCGGCAAAGAAGCTTCCGAGATCCCGCAGCTGAATGCCGGTGATATCGGTGCGATTGCGAAGCTCTCCAACACGGAGACAGGCGATACGCTTTCACTGAAGAATGATCCGCTTGTATTTGAGAAGGCACCGATCAGCGTTCCTTACACCTACAAGCGCTATGACGCGAAGAATAAGGGCGATATCGACAAGGTAGCACAGGGCCTGCAGAAGATGATGGAAGAGGATCTCACGATCCGTTCCTTCAACGATAAGGAAAACCATCAGATGCTTCTCTACGGCATGGGTGATATGCACCTTGATGTCATTGCCAGCAAGCTGCTTGCCAAGTACAAGGTAGAGATTGTCCTGTCCAAGCCGCGTATTCCTTACCGTGAGACGATCCGCAAGAAAGTCCAGGTAAGAGAGAAATATAAGAAACAGTCCGGCGGACATGGCCAGTACGGCGATGTTGCCATGGAATTTGAGCCGTCCGGCGATCTCGAGAAGCCATATATCTTCGAAGAGAGAGTTGTCGGCGGTGCAGTTCCGAAGAACTACTTCCCGGCTGTAGAGAAGGGTATTGCGGAATCTGTTGACAAGGGACCGCTTGCCGGATATCCGGTTGTCGGCATCAAGGCCACACTCTATGATGGTTCCTATCATCCGGTAGATTCCTCCGAGATGGCATTCAAGACAGCAGCGAGACAGGCATTCAAGTCCGGCTTTACACAGGCCGATCCTGTTCTTCTCGAGCCGATCGTATCCCTGAGCGTTCAGGTGCCGGATAACTATACCGGCGATGTCATGGGTGATCTGAACAAGAGAAGAGGCAGAGTGCTCGGTATGAATCCGGTTGCATCCGGCAAGACCGAGATTGTAGCGGATATTCCGATGGCCAGCCTGTACGGCTATTCCACCGATCTGAGATCCATGACCGGCGGCCGCGGCATTTATTCCTACACATTTGCCCGCTATGAACAGGCACCGTCTGATGTACAGCAGACCGTCATTGCAGAAGCCGAGGCAGAGAAGAACTGACCGGCTGTATGCAAAGCAGCAGAATATTAAGAGGATTGCAGATTTTCTGCAGTCCTCTTTTTTTGCATTTTTGCCGGAAAGGCAGTTAGACGTTTTCCGTAAACCCTCTATTTATAGAGAAAACAACTAAATATTATAATATTATAGATAGTGTCCCTAAAAGTAAACACGTCCCTGCATTTTTTGTGCTACAGTAATAGCAGAACATACAGGGGGGTAGAATATGAAAGAAGGTATTCATGCTACAAAATTAGGTTACGAAATCAGATTGTACCGCAACCGGCACAACATGTCACAGCAGGCATTCGGTGACCTGCTTGGTGTGAGCGCCAACACCGTGCATCTCTGGGAGAGAAAGGGGGCAAGGCCATCCATGTCGTCCATGGTCGCGCTGGCGAGAGTCATGGAAATTCCGCTCGATAAAATCATGCGTGATTCCATGACGGACTATACAGACATATAAGATAAAGACAGAAGGTCCGGATGCATCACATGCAATTTATATCTTTCAAGGGCAGAGTGTGATAAAATAGGGTTATAATTCACAGTGGAGGAATTTATGAAAAAACCAGTATTACTTATCATGGCTGCCGGCATGGGAAGCCGTTACGGCGGTCTCAAGCAGATTGATCCGGTAGACCGCGAAGGCCACATCATCATGGATTTTTCCATCTACGATGCGATGAAAGCCGGATTCAGCCGTTTTATTTTTATCATACGAAGAGAACATCTGGACCTTTTCAAAGAGAGCATAGGCGACCGCATCAGCCGCAAGGCCGAGGTATCCTATGTCTTCCAGGATCTGGATAACATACCGGAAGGCTGTGCAGTGCCGGAAGGCCGCGTCAAGCCGTGGGGCACAGGCCACGCGATCCTCAGCTGCATCGATGAAGTTGACGGACCGTTCGCCGTCATCAACGCCGATGATTATTACGGATGCCATGCTTTCCGCCTGATTTATGATTATCTCGTAACCCATCAGGATGATGACCGGTATCGCTATGCGATGATCGGCTACAGACTCGGCAATACGCTGACCGATAACGGCCATGTATCCCGCGGTATCTGCGAGACAGATGAGAACGGGATGCTGCGCAGTATCCATGAGCTCACCTATATCGTGAAGACACCGCAGGGAGCCGCTTTTTCTGAGGATGACGGAGAGACATTTACGGATATTTCTCCGGAAGAGACGGTATCCATGAATCTCTGGGGCTTTTCCGCGAGCATACTGCCGGAGCTTAAGAAACAGTTCGTGCAGTTTTTCAGAGAAGAGGTACCGCAGGACCCGATGAAGAAGGAATTTTTCCTGCCGACCGTTGTCAGCCGGCTGATCGATGCGGACAAAGCATCCGTGCAGGTCATCACGACACCGGATCAGTGGTTCGGCGTGACCTATAAGGAAGACCGGAAATCGGTGGAAGAAGCCATCATCCGGATGAAGAATGAGCATATTTATCCGGAGCAGTTCTGATAAGATCATAGAATAATATTGGAGGTTATCATGCAGATCAGAAAAACTAAAATCGTCTGTACTCTCGGACCGGCTGTTGATTCGGAAGAGAAGATCAAGAATCTCGTCAATGCCGGTATGAATGTCGCACGGCTGAACTTTTCTCATGGAACCCATGAATCGCATCTTGAGACACTGGGCAAGGTGCGCAGAGTGCGTGACCAGCTCGGAAAACCGGTTGCTGTCATGCTCGATACCAAGGGACCGGAGATCCGCCTTCGCAATTTCAAAGAGGGTAAGGTGCATCTGAAAAAGGGACAGCGTTTTACACTGACAACCAGGGAACTCGACGGCGACAGCCTGATTGCATCCATTACATACAAGGATCTTCCGAAGGATGTCAAGGCCGGCGGCCGGATCCTGATCGATGACGGTCTCGTCGAACTCGACATAGAGCGGGTGGCCGGTACGGAGATTATCTGCCGCGTTGCCAACGGCGGCGAGATTTCCAACCACAAGGGCGTCAATGTTCCGGACTGCGAGCTGAGTATGCCGTTTATCAGCGAACAGGACCGCAGCGACATCATTTTTGCCGCACAGAATGATTTTGATTTCATCGCGGCATCCTTTACACGCAGTGCCGACGATATCCGCGAGATCAGGAAGATTCTCGAGGAATACAACGCACCGAATATCCGTATCATTGCGAAGATTGAGAATATGCAGGGAATCCGCAATATCGACGGCATCATCGATGAGGCCGATGGTATCATGGTAGCCCGCGGCGACATGGGTGTCGAGATTCCGCTTGAAGAAGTGCCGATTCTGCAGAAAGTGATTATCAGGAAGGTTTACGAGGCAGGCAAGGTGGCGATCACGGCGACGCAGATGCTCGATTCCATGATGCACAATCCGCGGCCGACAAGAGCCGAGGCGACCGATGTGGCCAATGCGATCTATGATGGTACCAGTGCCATCATGCTTTCCGGTGAGACAGCGGCCGGCGAATATCCGATCGAGGCGGTGCAGACCATGGACCGTATTGCCATCTGCACGGAACAGGCGATCAATTACGCCGAGAGATATGCCAATCTGGCCGCCGGTACCGTCGATTCGATTACCAATGCGATCTCGCATGCCTGCTGCATGACATCCAACGATCTGGGTGCTTCCGCGATCGTGACTGTAACCAAATCAGGCTATACCGCACGTATGATTTCGCGTTACCGCCCGCAGGTGCCGATCGTAGCCTGCACCATGTCTCAGAAAGTTTATCAGCAGCTTGCCATGTCCTGGGGCGTCATTCCGTGCCTGATCGATAAAATGGACAATATCGATTCGCTGTTTGACAAGGCGATCGACATCGCCGCCATCGAAGGCATCGTCAATCCGGGAGATAAAGTTGTGCTTACCGCCGGAGTACCGCTCGGTGTATCCGGCAACACCAATATAATGAAAGTGGCGGAGGTTTAATCTCCGCCGCCTTCAAGTGTTTCCCATCTTTCCATGAGCTCGAGCTGTCTGGCCTCGAGCTCTTCTTTTTTCTTCTGAATTTCCACGAGACGGCTCATGTTCGTATAGACGTCCTCGTGCGTCATCTCTTCATCCAGTGATGCCAGTTCCTTATCGATCCGGTCAATTTCCTCCACCGTCTTCTTCAGATCATTATCATGCTTGCGCTTTTTGGCCTGCATTTCCTTCTGCAGACGGTAGTCCGCCTTGGCCGCGCTCTCGGCCTTGTCATTTTTCGTCTGCGCCGCGACAGAACGGCCGGTAGAAGAGGAGATCAGCGGTTTGTCGATATCGGCCAGATAATCGTCGTAATTGCCGTTATAGACATGCAGTCCCGAATCCGTCAGCTCGAAAATGCGTGTGGCGATCTGATTGATAAAATACCGGTCATGCGACACGCAGAAAACCGTACCGGTATAGGAGCTTACTGCCCGTTCGAGAATCTCTTTGGAAGCGATATCCAGGTGGTTGGTCGGCTCATCCAGTATCAGGAAATTGGCATCCGAAAGCATCAGCTTCGCGAGGCAGACGCGGACACGTTCGCCGCCGCTCAGATCACGGATGTATTTGAATACGTCGTCCCCGGTAAACATGAACGCCGCCAGCATGCTGCGGATCCTCGTATTGTCGAGGGCAGGCCAGGTGTCGGATATCTCGTCGAAAATTGTCTTGTCGCGGTCAAGAATCTGCTGTTCCTGGTCATAGTAGCCGATATGCACGTTGGTGCCGATCCGGATCAGTCCCTTATCCGGTTTCAGGATCTGATTGATGATCTTGAGCATCGTAGTCTTGCCGGTGCCGTTATCGCCGATCAGGACAACGCGCTCACCGCGGTGGATATCGAAGCTGATGTCATCAAAGAGCATCGATCCGCCGAATCCTTTGCTGAGTCCTTCTACGTGCAGCACATCCTTGCCGCTTTCGACATCCGGCGTCAGTGTCAGGCGCATGTACTCATTGAGTTCCTCCGGCTTTTCAATGCGCTCGATCTTGCTGAGCATCTTCTCACGGCTTTCAGCACGCTTGATGCTTTTCTCCCGGTTAAAGGACTTGAGCTTGTCGATCACCGCTTCCTGGTGCCGGATCTCGCGCTGCTGATTGAACCACGCCTTCAGCTGCGCCTCACGGACCTGCGCCTTCTTCTCATGGAAAACCGTATAATTGCCATGGTAGACGGTACTTTTATGATTTTCGATCTCGATGACTTTTGTCACGATTTTATCAAGGAAATAGCGATCATGTGCGATAATCAGCACGGCACCCGGATAGTTGAGAAGGAAATTTTCCAGCCAGGTGATGGAGTGGATATCCAGATGATTGGTCGGCTCATCCAGCAGAATAAGGTCCGGCCGGGTGAGCAGTATCTTGCCCAGCGCAACGCGCGTCTTCTGTCCGCCGGAGAGAGAAGAGATGCTGAGATTGAATTCCGACTCATCAAACCCGAGTCCCTTGAGGACGCCGGTCACCTCACTCTGGACGGCGTAGCCGTTTTCGCGGTCGAACTGCTGGCTCAGGCGGTCGTAGGTGCTGTACAGCTCAGGCAGTTCCTCCTCGGAAGCATTTTTCATCTGCGTCTCGAGTTCACGAAGCTTATCGGAAATGCGGAGAATATCGCGTTTGGAGTCCATCAGCTCATCGTATACGGTGGCATCCGAGTTCATGTACGGATGCTGCGAAAGATAGCCGATGGATGTATCCTTGCTGATGGTCACCTCGCCGCTGTCCGGCGCCAGTTCGCCGGTGAGAATCTTAAAAAGCGTCGATTTGCCGGCTCCGTTATTGCCGATCAGCGCCACCTTCTCATGTTCTTCTATATTAAAGGAAATATCCTTCAGTATCTGATTGACGCCAAAGGAAAGACTTACTTCATGGCATGACAGAATCATGATGTCATTACCTCCTTATTGCATACACTTTTTCATTATACCGGTTCGGCAGATTCATTGCAACCGCGCCGCCTGCCCGGCTGAAAACGGAGATTGACAACAAAATAACGTTTATATATAATAGTTTTAGCAATTTGTTCGTGAATTTTAACAATAGCAGGAGTTGATAATAATGTCAGAACGTGGAATATCGTCTGCCGTTATCCGAAGGCTGCCCCGTTATTACCGCTATCTCGGCGAACTGCTCGAGAACGGCGAGGTCCGGATTTCTTCCCGTGAGCTCAGTATACGGATGAAGGTGACCGCCTCGCAGATCCGACAGGATCTTAACAATTTCGGCGGCTTCGGTCAGCAGGGATATGGCTACAACGTCCGGTACCTGCATGATGAGATCGGCAAGATCCTGGGACTGGATGTGCAGCAGACCATGATTATAATAGGCGCCGGCAATCTGGGGCAGGCGCTGGCCAATTACGATTTCAGCAAGATCGGATTCAATGTGATCGGAATCTTTGATGTGAATCCGCGGCTGGAAGGACTCGCGGTACGCGGCATCGAGATTCAGATGATCGATACACTGGAGGATTTTCTCAGGACGAACAAGGTCGATGTGGCCGCACTGACGGTGCCGAAGAAGAACGCGCGCGCCGTGGCGACCAGACTGGAAGATCTCGGCATCAAGGCAATCTGGAATTTCGCACCGATCGATCTCAAGGTCTCCGACGATGTGCTCGTGCAGAATGTACATCTTGCTGAGAGCCTGATGAATCTTTCTTTTAATTACAGAAACCGCAGGAAGGATAAACCTTCCGACTGAAACGTTACGCACAAGCAGGGCTGTCTGGCAGGCAGCCCTTTTTTGCATAGCATAGGAGAGTAAAATGGAATATATTGCAGGAAGCAGCGAATCAAGAGCCATAGATCGTTTTACCATTGAGCATACCGGCATTCCGTCGCTTGTACTGATGGAGCGTGCATCGCTGGCCGTATCGGAGCATGTCATGCAGGCAGCCGGCAAAGACCATGACGTGCCCATCTGCTGCGTCTGCGGCAGCGGCAACAACGGCGGCGACGGCATGGCCTGCGCGCGGATTCTGCTTGCCCGCGGCTATCACGTGACTTTGTATTTTGCCGGCAGACGTGAGAAACTGTCGCATGATGCCGGCGTACAGATGAGCATTGCGGAGAAGATCGGCGTACCGGTTGTCACGGAGCATGACCTGACAGGGGACGCCATCATCGTCGATGCCCTTTTCGGGACCGGGCTTTCGCGAAATATTGAGGGACATTATGCCGAAGTGATTCAGCAGATCAATATAGCACATGAGGGCGGCAGCACCGTTATCGCAGTGGACATCGCCTCCGGCGTCAACACCGACACAGGGCAGATCATGGGATGTGCCGTGCAGGCCGACGAGACAGTCACCTTCGGATACAGAAAAGCCGGCATGCTTCTCTACCCGGGATGCCGCTTCAGCGGCCGGATCACGGCAGCTGAAATCGGTTTTGACCCGAACGCCCTGAAGACCATCAAGATGCCTTATTATACGTATAACGACGAGGATTTAAGCCGGCTCCCGCCGCGCAGAGCGGATTCCAACAAGGGCACATACGGCCGCGTCCTGGTTATCGCGGGCAGCCGCAATATGGCAGGGGCAGCCTGCTTTTCCGCCGCAGCGGCATATGCTGCGGGCTGCGGACTGGCCATCGTATTCACGCCGGAATGCAACCGGAACATTCTGCAGATCAGCGTTCCGGAAGCGGTTCTGAAGACATACGAAGAAGACACGGCGGACTTCGGCCGGACGGATCTGCCGCAGCTGCTCAAGAGCAGCACCGCCGTCATCATCGGTCCGGGACTGGGCATGAGCGATGCTGCGCGCAGCCTTGTCCGGTATACCGTTTCCCATTGCAGAAAACCAATGGTGATCGACGCCGATGCGCTCAACATCATCGCCGATGAACCGGATATACTGCAAAGTGACCATGCAGAGGCCGTAATTACCCCACATAAAAAGGAACTTTCACGACTCACTCGTTATAATATCCAATATCTAAATGAAAATCTCAACGATATTTGTGAAGAATTCAGCCGTCAGAATGGTGTAATATGTATTGCAAAAGACGCCCGCACCATGATTTATGCGGGAGCCGGATCGGTCTATATCAATACATCAGGCTGCAATGGCATGTCCGTCGGCGGAAGCGGAGACGTTCTGACCGGCATCATCGGCGGACTTACGGCACAAGGGCTGAGTCTTCAGGCAGCATCCGAACTGGGTGTGTTTCTGCACGGCAGAGCCGGAGAGGAGGCTGCACGGGAAAAAACCAGTTATGCCATGACAGCATCGGATATCATCCAATCCATTCCTTCTGTGCTTTCCAAGGCACGGATATGATTTCAAGCGGCTGTCAGAGGCCGCCTGTACTATTTATTATCAATTTTTTGGAGGCTTATGTCTTATGCAGAAAGCAATGCGTGCCTGCGCGGAGATTGATCTTGATGCGCTGCAGCACAATGTTGAATCAATTCGCCGTGCTGTAGGAAACGATACGAAGATCATGGGCGTGATCAAGACGAACGCCTATGGCCACGGAGCTGCGGTGATCGCAAAGGAACTCATCGGTCTTGGTGTCAGCGAATTTGCGGTGGCTACTCTTGAGGAAGGAATCGAGCTCAGGAAGAGCGGCATTATCCAGCCGATTCTCGTGCTCGGCTATATTCCCAAGGATCAGTACAAGGATATGGTCCACTACCGGATCATGCCGACCGTGTTTACCTACGATATGGCGAAGGACATCGATGCAGCGGCGGCGGCCGTACATGCCGTTGCGCAGATTCACATCAAGATCGATACCGGCATGAGCCGTATCGGTTTCAAGCCGAATGACGAGACCGTGCAGAATATCGTGATGATGTCATCCCTTCTCAAGAACATTAAGATCCAGGGAATCTTTACCCATTTTTCCTGTGCCGACTGCGCAGAAGATACCATGACGAAGAAGCAGTTTGACAGCTTCATGTGGGTAATCGGTCAGCTCGAGGAAAAGGGCATCCGCATTCCGGAGCGCCACTGCGCCAACAGTGCGGCGATCATGCGCTATCCGGAGATGAAGCTTGATATGGTAAGAGCCGGCATCATCCTCTATGGCCTCTATCCGTCAGACGAGATCTCCAAAGATCTGATGCATCTCGAACCGGTTATGAGCCTGAAGAGCATGGTAAGCTGCATCAAGGACGTCGATGCAGGCACCCCGGTCGGCTACGGCGCCACTTACGTCTGTCCGAAGAAGACGAGAATCGCAACGGTTTCGATCGGATACGGAGACGGCTATCCGCGTGCCCTTTCCGGACACGGACGCGTGATTATCGACAATCAGTATTTTCCTATCATCGGCAGAATCTGCATGGACCAGCTGATGGTGGATATTACGGATGCGCAGACAGCGATCAAGCGCGGCGATGAAGTCGTACTCGTCGGACAGCAGGGCAGCTGCAGCATCAGCGTGGAGGAGGTCTCCTCTTACAATAATTCTTTCAACTATGAATTTGTCTGCGATATCAACCGCAGAGTGCCGAGAGTTTACATGCGGGGCGGCAAAGCCCTTGCCTGTGTGAACTATTTATATTAAGGAGAGCATATTCATGGACGACGGCCAACTGGTGCTGCGGATCATCCTGTTTATCATCCTGATTCTGATCAGCGCCATACTATTCAGTACCAATATTGCTGTTTCCGCTCTGAGCGAAAGCCGGCTTGAAAAGCAGAGCGAAGAGGGCAGCCGCAGAGCCGCTAAGATTCTCAGATATGCAAAAGAACCATTCAGATACCGGAGCGCACTGTATATCATGGAACTTATAACGGCAGTGACTTCCGGTATTTTTCTTGTGCGCCCGCTTGCCGTTCTGCTTGGGCAGACACTGGCAGAAAAGGGCATGCCGGCCGCTTTTTCCTATGTGCTGAGCCTGATTCTGCTCTGCCTGGCCGATGTTCTGGTGATTACGGTCTTCGCCGTCAATCTTCCGAAGCGCGCAGCCATGCACAATCCGGAACGGCTGGCCTTTGCCTCGATCAATTTTGTCTCGATGATCACTGGGCTGTTCATGCCGATGACGCTGCTGGCCGGCGCCGTCACGAAGCTCGCCGCCAGACTGGAAGGGCCGAACAGCAAGGATATCGAGGAAAATGTAACGGAAGAAGACATCATCATGATGGTCAGTGAGGGACACGAGCAGGGCGTGATCGAAGAGAGCGAAGCGGAGATGATCAGCAACATTTTCGAGCTCGACGACAAGCAGGCTGCCGATATCATGACGCACCGCAGCAATGTCTGCGGCATCGAATCCGACTGTCCGCTCCGCGAAGCGGCGCAGCTGATGTCAGGCAACCAGTTTTCCCGCTATCCCGTATATGAGGATGATCTGGACAACATCATCGGCATCCTGCATCTGAAGGATGTCATGCGGGCGCTGCTCGACGGAAAGCCGCACACAATCAAAGATATCATGCGGCCGCCGGTTTTTGTGCCGGAGACGCAGAACATCGACAAGCTTTTCCGCACCATGCAGGCAGACAAGATGCATCTGGTCATCGTAGTCGACGAGTACGGACAGACAAGCGGCATTCTTGCCATGGAAGATATCCTCGAGGAAATCGTCGGCAACATCCTCGATGAGTACGATAAGGACGACATCAACATCCGTCTGGTCGGCAGCACGTATCTGATGCGCGGCCTGACGCCTCTTGAAGAAGTGGAAGACAAGCTTGGCATCGAACTGAGCGACGAATTCGATACACTGAACGGCTATCTCGTGTCAAAGCTCGACCACATTCCGGTGCCGGATGATACGGTAACCGAGCAGGGATACATCTTCCACATCAGCCACGTCAAGGACAACACAATCAGCCTGGTCAAGGTTACAAAAAATAAGCGTTGAATATGAGAATTACTCATGTTACAATAAATTGTTGAACCGCCTTTTTATTCGAGGCGGTTATTAACAGAATCAATTTATATCAAGATAGGGGTAACAGTTATGTCAGGACATTCCAAGTTTTCAAACATCAAACACAAGAAAGAGAAAAATGATGCCGCCAAGGGCAAGATTTTTACGATCATCGGACGTGAGATTGCCATTGCCGTGAAGGAAGGCGGACCTGACGCGGATAATAACAGCAAACTCAGAGATGTCATTGCGAAAGCAAAATCCAATAACATGCCGAATGATACCATCGAGCGCGGTATCAAGAAAGCTGCCGGCGATGTCGGCAATGTCAACTACGAGCGCAATGTCTATGAAGGCTACGGCCCGAGCGGTGTTGCCATCATCGTGCAGACACTCACCGACAATAAGAACCGTACCGCAGCCAATGTCCGCAGTGCATTTTCCAAGGGCGGCGGATCCATCGGCACTTCCGGCTGCGTATCCTTTATGTTTGACGAGAAGGGACAGATCCTGATCGACAAGGAAGAGTGCGATATGGATCCGGATGATCTTATGATGATCGCACTCGATGCAGGAGCAGATGATTTCACCGAGGACGAGGACTCCTATGAAGTTCTCACCGCACCGGATGACTTCGCCGCTGTAAGAGAAGCGCTTGAGAAGGAAGGCATTCCGATGGCTTCTGCAGAGATCACCATGATTCCGCAGAACTATGTAAAGCTTACAGATGAAACGGACATCAACAATCTGAACCGCATCCTCGATCTCCTCGATGAGGATGACGACGTACAGAATGTCTATCACAACTGGGAAGAGTAATCAGCAGAAGGACGTATGGAGGATTATTTATCCGATTACAGGGGTTATCTGAAATACACCAGAAAATCTTCGGAGAATACGATTCAGTCCTACCTTCGGGATATCCGGCATTTCACGCATTTTCTCGAGGGCAGCGGCATAGACAGCTATGCGCAGGCAGATACCAAAGTCCTGCATGCCTACCGGCAGGAACTGTGCAGCCATGGTTTTTCGACGGCGACCATCGCCCGCAGCATTGCTTCTCTGAAAAGTTTTTACGGATACCTTTCCCTTTACAAGGGCATTCATGTAAACGTGATCAGCTGTCTGATACCGCCTAAGGTCGAGAAGAAGCCGCTGCGCGTGCTGACAGTTGATGAGGTGAAGCGTCTCATGCAGCAGGCTTCCGGATCGGATTTCAAGCAGATCCGCGACCGGGCAATGATGGAGCTTCTGTACGCAACCGGTATCCGGGTCAGCGAGATCATCCGCCTTCAGGTTGATGACATCAATCTGAAGTCCGGCTATATCCGCTGCCGCGGACGAGGACGCGATCGGATCATTCCGATCGGGAAGACGGCCAGACAGAGTCTGAGACATTATATTGAAGATGCCAGACCGTCCATGATCAGCGATCCGCAGTCGTCCATACTATTTGTCAACTACATGGGAAAACCGATGAGCCGGCAGGGATTCTGGAAGAATCTCAAACATTACGCAGAAGAGGCCGGTATTGAAACAGAGATTACGCCGCATACACTGCGTCATTCCTTTGCGGCTCATATGAAAGAATCAGGAGAACTATTATGAGTTTCAGCCTTACCAAAAAGCTCCCGACACCGGCGGAGATCAAGGAGCTCTATCCTGTATCCCCGGAACTGTCGAAGCTCAAGGAGAAGCTTGACACAGAGCTGACGGATATCATTTCCGGCAGGTCTGATAAATTCATGGTCATCATCGGTCCATGTTCGGCCGACAATGCGGATGCGGTTTATGAATACATAAGCCGCCTGAAGAGAGTGCAGGAGAAGGTGGCCGACCGTCTTGTGCTTGTGCCGCGTATTTACACGAACAAGCCGCGTACAACGGGAATGGGCTACAAGGGCATGCTGCATCAGCCGGACCCGGAGAAAGCGCCGGATCTTCTTCACGGTATTATCGCAATCCGCAAGGTGCACATGCACGCACTGAAGACATTTGAGATGCCGATTGCCGATGAGATGCTGTATCCGGAGAATTTCCGCTATCTGTCCGATGTGCTTTCCTATGTTGCCGTTGGAGCCAGATCGGTGGAAGATCAGCAGCACAGACTCGTTGCCAGCGGCATCGACGTTGCCACAGGCATGAAGAATCCGACAAGCGGTGATTTCTCCGTCATGCTGAATTCAATCACGGCTGCCCAGCACGGCCACAATTTCATTTACCGGGGCTGGGATACCACGACCAGCGGCAATCCATACGCACATGCGATTCTGCGCGGCGCTGTCAACAAGCATGGGCAGAGCCAGCCGAATTATCATTATGAAGATCTTAAGCTTCTTTATAACATGTATATGGAGAAGAATCTTAAAAATCCGGCCTGCATCGTGGACTGCAACCATTCCAATTCCAACAAACAGTATATGGAGCAGATCCGCATTACGCAGGAAGTCATGCACAGCCGGAAACATTCCAGGGAGATTCATGACCTGATCAAAGGTCTGATGATCGAAAGCTATCTTGTGGAGGGCAATCAGCCTGTCGGCGCGGAACATCACGTCTACGGCAAATCCATCACGGATCCGTGCCTTGGCTGGGAAGATTCCGAGCGACTGATCTACGAGATCGCAGAGAAGGCCTGAGGACAATATACGGCAGAATAATGGGAGAGAATACCTTGTCTCTCCCTTTCTTTTTATACATCATCTGTTTGAAAATGGATATTGTTTAATCCGAAATGAATTATATAATGGACGTATATACTATCGTTTACAGTAAAAGAAGGTTGGGAATATGGTTAAAAAAATACTGCTTCTGATCAACCCGATGGCAGGCCGGCAGCGCATTATCAATGAACTGGTGAGCGTCGTCGATGAATTCACCAAGGCCGGCTATGAAACCGTCATCTATACAACACAGGGCAGCGATGGAACATCGCGTATTCTCCGGGAAGCCGAGGGAAGATTTGACACGGTGATCTGCTCGGGCGGCGACGGTACCTTTAACGAGATTCTCGGGGATACCATGACCTGGAAGAACAGACCGAATCTCGGTTATATTCCATGCGGCACGACCAATGATTTCGCCATGGGTCTCGGCATTCCGACCGACATCATGGATGCCGTCAAAAACATCATCGAAGGCAAACCGCACACCCTGGATACCGGAAAATTCGGCGATCACTATTTTTCCTATGTTGCCTCATTCGGCGCCTTTACCGAGACATCCTACACGACGCCGCAGTCATTTAAGAATGCATTCGGACATGCGGCTTACATGTTCAGTGCGCTCAAAGAACTGCCGAATATGATTCCGATCAAAGTGCATCTCGAGGTCAACGACCGCGTATACGACGACAAATTTTCGTTTGGAGCCGTAACCAATGCGCGCAGCGTGGGCGGCGTCGTACGGCTCGACCCGGAATATGTCAAATTCAACGACGGTCTTTTTGAGGTCATGCTGGTCAGACCGCCGCAGACGCTCCTCGATCTGAGCATAATCCTGAATTCTGTCAGCACCATGAAATACGATCCGCGCCTGTTTGTATACACTCAGGCATCCGAACTCGACTTTGCAACCGAGAAGGAACTGAACTGGTCCATCGACGGCGAGAAGGTCAGCGGCGGGACATCGGTTCATATTTCCTGTGTGCACAACGGCCTTTCTCTGATCACCAGAGACACGCCGGCTATGCTGTAAGGAACGCATATTTATGGAGATAACCTACAAACTGCAGGCATTTGAGGGACCGCTTGACCTGCTTCTTCATCTGATCGAGATCAATAAGATCGACATCTATGACATTCCGATTTCCGAGATCACAGACCAGTATCTGGAATATGTACATCAGATGGAGAAGGAGGACATGGATCTGACGAGCAGTTTTCTTGTCATGGCAGGAACACTGCTGCGGATCAAATCCAAAATGCTGCTCCCGGTCACGAAAAAAGAAATCGAGGAGACTGGCGAAGATCCGCGGATGGAACTTGTCACCCGCCTTCTCGAATACAAGATGTTCAAATACATCGCACAGGAACTGGCCGACAGGCAGGTCAGCGCCTCCCGCTATGTATACCGGAAAGCCATCCCGCCGGAGCGCCTCGGCATACGGCCGAAGCCGCCGTCACCGGACAGTCTGCTTGCACCGTATACTACGGAGGATTTCGCGCGTATTTATCAGGACGTCCTGAAACGGAAGAAAAACCGGCTGGACCCCGTCCGCAGCACGTACGGCCGTATTGAGAGAGAGCCGGTGCGGCTGTCCGACAAGATCAATTATATAACCGGTGTCGTCCGCGAGAAGGCGCTGCGAAAGCCGATTTCCTTCCGCAGCCTGATCAAGGCGCAGTCGACGAAAGAAGAGGTTGTCGTGACATTTCTGGCTGTGCTTGAGATGATGAAAAGTGGTATAGTAAAGGTCAGACAGGAATCCCTTTTTGACGAAATATATATGATTTCCGGAGGAACAGATGGGCGACAGGATCATTAATATCGAAGAAGCCAAAGCCGCCGCAGAAGCCATGCTGTTTGCCAGCGGCGATGCGGTATCGACAGAAGCTCTGGCATCCGTGCTGGACATGGACGCGCGGACAATGGAGAATCTCATGCAGGAGCTTGCGCAGCAGTACCGCAGTGAGAACCGTGGAATCCGCATCATCCGGCTCGAGGATGCCTGGCAGATGTGCACGGACCCGGCAAGATACGACTATGTTGCCGCACTTGTCCTGCAGCCGAAGAAGAGACGCCTGACCGGTGTTCAAATGGAAGTTCTGTCGATCATCGCCTACCGGCAGCCGGTTACCCGTGCGGAAATCGATCAGATCCGCGGCGTCAACTGCGACCACGCGGTCAATAAACTGCTTGAATACGGATTGATCGAAGAGGCCGGACGGATGGATGCTCCGGGAAGGCCTATACTGTTCAAAACAACAGCAGAATTTTTCAGACATTTCGGTCTGTCTTCCAAAGACAATCTGCCCGTTGTCTCACCTGAGAAAATAGACCAGTTCAAGGAAGAGGCAAATGAGGAAGCAGACACCGACATAACGGTCTGAAGGAGGAACTATGAGCAGACAAACCGATGTAATTGAGCTGATCAGAACTTCATACGATTCTCTCAGCAAGGGACACAAACGCATCGCCGATTACATCATGCGCAACTACGACCGGGCCGTTACGATGACCGCCGCTGTTCTCGGAGAGACTGCCGGCGTCAGCGAATCGACGGTTGTCCGTTTTGCGACTAAGCTTGGATTCAGCGGCTATCCGCAGTTTCAGAAAGCGCTGTCCGATACCATGAAATGGAGATTTAATTCGGTGCAGCGGATATTTCTTGCCGACAACCGGCTGCAGAGCAAGGATATGGTGCATCAGATTCTGACCGACGATATTCAGAATCTCCGCCGTACAGATGACATGATCGACCGCGCCTCTTTTGACAAGGCCGTGGACCTTCTCTGCGCCGCTGACCGGATCTACGTTGTCGGCGGCAGGAGCTGCGCGATGCTTGCTTCCTTTTTCAGCTACTATCTGAGCTATATCAGCGACAATGTACGTCTGATCAAATCCGACAGCTTTACGGAGTCCATCGAAGACATACGCAATATCAGCTCGCAGGATGTGATCGTGGGCATCAGCTATCCGCGCTATTCGATGAAGACCGTGACGGCGCTGGAATACGCACACCGCCGCAATGCGCACATCATCGCGCTCACCGACAGCGAGCAGTCGCCGCTTACGTCGCTGGCCGACTGCTGTATCTTCGCCAGAAGCGATATGACCTCCTTCGTGGATTCGCTGGTGGCCCCGCTCAGCGTCATCAATGCGCTGCTCGCCGCACTCAGCATCCGCCGCAAGGACAGCGTCATCAAGACCATGGAATCTCTGGAGACGCTCTGGAGCGAGATGAACGAATACGAACACAGCGATCAGTAAGGAGAATTATTTGAAAACAATTGCCGTAATCGGCGGCGGTGCCGCCGGCATGCTTGCCGCCATCAGCGCGGCGGAAAGCGGTGCCCGGGTCATTCTTCTGGAAAAGAATGAAAAGACCGGCAAAAAGCTTTATATCACGGGCAAAGGGCGCTGCAATGTCACCAATGCCTGCGACGATACACAGTTATTTCTGGAACATATCAGACACAATCCGTATTTCATGTATTCCGCCCTCTATGCTTTTACCAATCTGGATATGATGGAATACCTCGAGCGCTGCGGCCTCCGTCTCAAGGTGGAGCGGGGCCAGCGCGTTTTCCCGGCTTCGGACAAATCCTCCGATGTCATACGCACGCTGCAGGCCCAGCTTGCCGAATACGGTGTGGATGTCCGCCTGCACACGGCTGTGCGGCATCTTCTGATTGAAGACGGGCGCGCAGCAGGCGTGCGCACAGAGCGCGGCGATACCATAAAAGCCGACGCGGTCATCATTGCCTGCGGCGGCCTTTCCTATCCGTCAACCGGTTCCACCGGAGACGGGTACCGTCTGGCCGAAGAGGCAGGGCACAGCGTGACATCCCTGACGCCGTCGCTTGTCCCGCTGATTGTCCGGGAGACATACTGCAGTCAGCTGATGGGCCTTTCGCTGAAGAACGTCACGCTGACGCTGCAGGACAGCAGGAAGAAGAAATTCTATGAGGGCTTCGGCGAGATGATGTTCACCCACTTCGGCATCACCGGTCCGATCGTCCTGACTGCCAGCACCTATATACAGAAACCGCTGAAAAGCGGGCCGGTATCCGGCGCGATCAATCTGAAGCCGGCGCTGACGCCGGTGCAGCTGGATAAACGGCTGCAGCGGGATTTCGAGAAAAATATCAACCGCAATATCGGCAATTCACTCGGCGCGCTTCTGCCGGCAAGCCTGATCCCGGTTATTCTTGCGCTGTCAGAAATTGACCCGCAGAAAAAGGTACACGAAATCACGCGGCAGGAGCGGCACCGCCTCGCCGGCTGCATACAGGGCATGCCGCTGACCGTGACGGGCACAGCCGATTTTTCACAGGCCATCATTACCCAGGGCGGTATCAATGTGAAAGAAATCGACAGCAGCACCATGGAATCCCGGCTCGTACGGGGGCTCTATTTTGCGGGAGAAGTGCTCGACGTGGACGCTGAGACGGGCGGCTACAATCTGCAGATCGCCTGGTCTACCGGCCGTCTTGCGGGACTGTCCGCCGCACAGGAAGAATAAATATACAAGAGAGGATCAACATGAGTATCAACATAGCAATCGACGGCCCGGCCGGAGCCGGAAAAAGCACGCTTGCCAGAAAACTGGCCGGCAGAATCGGTTTCATTTATGTGGACACGGGCGCGCTGTACAGAGCAATCGCCCTGTACGTTATCAATGAAAACATCAGCCCGGAGGATGCCGGTGCCATGGAAAAGGCACTGGGCGGGATGCGCATAGAACTGAAATACATCGGCGGAAAACAGCATGTACTGTTAAACGGAGAGGATGTCAGCGGAAAAATCCGCACCGAACAGGTCAGCGCCATGGCCAGTGTCGTTTCCTCCAGACCGGCTGTCCGCGCCCGCCTGCTGGACATCCAGCGGGACATTGCCAAAGCCGATAATGTCGTCATGGACGGCCGCGATATCGGCACAGCCGTACTGCCGGATGCCGATGTGAAAATCTATCTGACGGCCAGCACCAGGGTGCGCGCGCAGAGAAGATATCAGCAGCTGATCGGGGCAGGAGAGAAGGCAGATCTGAGCGAGATCGAGGAAGAGATCCGCAGACGCGACGAGCGCGATATGACGCGCAAGACAGCGCCTCTGCGCAAAGCAGACGATGCCGTCCTGCTCGACACTTCCAGACAGACGCCGGACGAGAGCCTGCAGGCCCTGATCGAGATTATCAACGGGAAAATCGGACGGAAAATGGCATGAGACAGATCAAACTCGCGAAGACAGCAGGCTTCTGCTTTGGCGTCAAACGCGCCGTGAACATGGCTTTCGATCAGATCGGCCAGGACAACGTCTGCACCTACGGGCCGATCATCCACAATGAGAACGTCGTCAGTGACCTGGCTTCCAAAGACATCGGCGTCATCAATTCACTGGAAGAGGCACGCAGCCACCCGAAGGGAAAAATCATCATCCGCTCCCACGGTATTTCCGAGGCAGAGATGAACGCCCTGCAGGAGATGGGCTATCAGATTATCGATGCCACCTGTCCTTATGTGAAAAAAATTCATAAAATCGTCCGCAGATACAGTCAGGACGGCTATCAGATTGTCATTATCGGCAGCCGCAGCCATCCGGAAGTCTGCGCTATCAGCGGATGGTGCATGACAGAGCCGTTTATTATTGAAAATGCACAAGAGGCGGAAACCTTTGAATATAAAGGCTCCAAGCCGCTTTGTATCGTTTCTCAGACCACTTTTAACACACAGAAATTCAAAAATATTGTTGAAATTATCGGTCGAAAGCGGTATGATAGAATTGTTTTAGATACGATCTGTACAGCAACAGAAGAACGCCAGAAGGAGGCTCTAGAACTGGCGAAGCAGTCTGATGCGATGATCGTCATAGGCGGAGCGCACAGTTCCAACACGCAGAAGCTCTATGAGATATGCAGATCCGTATGTAAAAATACGTATTATATACAGTCACTTGAAGATTTGGATAGTTCGTCATTTGAATCGATAGGCAATGTAGGTATTACGGCAGGGGCTTCAACCCCAAATAATATTATCCAGGAGGTCCATACAAGTATGGCAGAAGAGAGTTTTGAGCAGTTATTAAATGAGACATTTAAGACTATCAGAAATGGGGAGGTAGTTGAGGGCAAAGTCATCGAAGTCAAAGAAGACGAAATTATTCTTAACATTGGATATAAAGCTGACGGCATCATCACAAGAAATGAATACTCCAATGACAGCAATCTCGATCTCAGAACCGTAGCTAAAGTCGGTGATCCGATGGAAGCCAAGGTTATCAAAATCAACGACGGTGAAGGTCAGGTACTCCTTTCCTACAGACGTCTTGTTGCAGAGAGAGGCAACAAGAAGATCGAAGAAGCATATAAGAATCATGAAGTCCTCACGGCTAAGGTTGTCAATGTTCTTGACGGAGGCTTAAGTGTTCTCGTTGATGAGACAAGAGTCTTCATTCCTGCCAGCCTTGTATCTGATACATACGAGAAAAATCTCGGCAAGTATAAAGATCAGGAGATTCAGTTCGTTATCATCGAGTTCAACCCTCACAAGAGAAGAATCATCGGTGACCGCAAGCAGCTGATCGTCGCTGAGAAGGCACAGAAGCAGAAAGAGCTTCTCGAGAAGATCTATGTAGGCATGAAGATCAAAGGCACTGTCAAGAATATCACCGATTTCGGTGCATTCATCGATCTTGGCGGTATCGACGGTCTGCTTCATATTTCCGAGATGTCCTGGGGCAGAGTTGAGAACCCGCGCAAGGAGTTCAAGGTAGGCCAGGAGATCGAAGTCTTCATCAAGGATATCAAGGGCAACAAGATCGCTCTCAGCAGAAAGTTCCCTGAGACCAACCCGTGGAACGATGCAGCAGAGAAGTATGCTGTCGGCAATATCGTAACCGGCAAGGTTGCAAGAATGACCGATTTCGGTGCTTTCATCGAACTCGAGCCTGGCATCGATGCACTTCTTCATGTATCCCAGATCTCCAGAGAACGTGTTGAGAAGCCTTCAGACGTTCTTTCCGTAGGTGAGGAGATCAAAGCCAAGGTTGTAGATTTCAACGGCGAGGCACAGAAGATCAGCCTCAGCATCAAGGCAATGCATCTGGATGAAAACAAGGCAGCTGCACAGGATGAAGATGCGGCTGACGAAGAAGAGTAATCTTAAGTATCTTACAGGGACTTCGCTCATATGAGTGAAGTCCTTTTTTAATCATCGGAGGTATACGTATTGGAAAGCTATGATGCCATCAGGCTCAAATGTTTTCTGCGCAGAATCACAGCCGGCATGGCAATTATTCTGATCACGATCGGTATTCTGATTCCGATCATCAAAGAGATTGTCACCGCCTACGATGCAGGCAGCCGGATTGCCTATGCAGCCGGCATTCTGACATGCCTCATCCTGCTGATACCGGGGTTTATTCTGCTCTATCAGGCTTTTCATTTTGAGAAGGCGATATTCGGTAAGGACAGCGGCGGACTGCAGGCACTGCAGGAAGATCTGACGAGAGAAGGGATCCTTTCCACAGACAGCCTGATCCTGACAGACCGCTATCTGCTGATGCTGGCACGCAATCTGACCCGCATGGTGAGCGCGGTGCCTGTACAGAGCCTGATCGCCTGTTTTGAGACGCACGGGTCCAACAAGCAGGATAAGACGGCCGATTACAGCCTGCTGTTTTATGATACGGATTTTCACGCCTATACGGTTGTCATCAAGGCAAAGCAGGCAGAAGACGGACAGGAAATCCGCAGCCGGCTCTGCACGCAGATGCCATGGATTTTCCATACGGAAGAAGAACAGAAATCATTTGATATGTGGCGTATTACGCCGGCAGGAAAGCGCAGCATACTTTCCCGCCTGGAAAGAAGAAAGCATAAAGAGAATGCCTGAGCAGACTCTTTATGCTTTCTTTGCAATATAAGGCAGCATCTTCACGGCAAGCTGCGCATCCATATCTTCGGTGCGGATATAACCTCGTCTGTCCTTCCGGCTTTCCCGGAAAACGCGGTACCCGTCAAGGATCTCCGGGGGCAGCTGCACGAAACGGCCGTCCTGCGGAACGTAAAGTGTATCGGGTGTCGCCCTGCGGCGGTAGTTTCTGTCCACAAACGCCGCTACCGATTTATGCACCGCCTGGTCTTCTTCAGGCAGGTAATAATAATCCCGGCAGGGACCGCTGAGAAAATAGCGAAGCCGCCCTTCCCGTACCGGCAGGCGGACGCCGGCTTCATGCGCATGCAGCGCAATGTCCGCATAGGCGCCTGTCCATGAAACATCCCATGGAAAAGCGATCTCCGATGCAAAATCGAGCCGCAGGCACGAGCCCTCGTCGTCAATCTGCGGCTTTCCGGCTTTTCCGCTGAAAAAGTCAGAAAACGATGCCATCGGCAGAAGCCAGGCCAGCGAATACATATCCTCGCGGCAATGCGTAAGCAAAGTCTCGCTGTCTGCCTCCTCATGACTGCGCTCCCAGGCCTCGTATACTTCAATCAGGCGCGCTCCCTCTCGAATACCGCTGCGCTGAAAACCGGCTGCCGCCTCGGCTGTCAGCTTCTTCATATCGGGAAGGCCGATCACCTCACGATACGGCGCCGTCCTTTTCTGCAGGTCATTTCCCATCTGATTGCCGGCAATCAGTATCCCCTCATGATAATTGGCATACCGTTCGTTCAGATACTGATAGCTGAAACTCCTGCCTCCATAGGTATACACTGCCGGATGCCGCAGAAGGAGTTTATGGAGCTCATCCAGCAGCAGGGGCTCATCTCTGCGGCTGTGCGCCAGCAGAATCCGGACCTGAAAGCTGCCGTCCTGCGGCCAGGCCGCACCGGCCATATATACAAATGAACTGCGGGCATAAAGCCCCGTTGTCTCAATATTCAAAAGCAGAGCGGGAGTGTTCTGCGGCAGGGCAGGATTGCCCGGCAGCCGCTTTGCGTCCATCTTCCATTCCTCTGTAATCATTTTACCGCCGTTCCTTTCGCTGATATTATATAGCATAGTCAATAAAAAGCGAATATGCTATAATAAAAAAGAATACATTTGTTCGATTTATGAGGTGAATCATGATAGCTTTTATCGAAGGGGAGATCATGCAGAAGACAGCAGAGTCTGTCATCATCGCCGCGGGCGGCATCGGCTATGAGATTCAGATGCCCGCATCAGATCTGCAGAAGCTCCCGGGGACAGGTGCGCAGGCGCGCATCCACACCTATCTGTATATACATGAAGACGTCATCAGTCTGTTCGGCTTCCTGAGCCGCGACGAACTGGCGCTGTTCCGGCAGCTGATTACCGTGAGCGGTATCGGCCCGAAAATCGCCCTGGGCATTCTGGCGGCTCTGTCAACAGATGAACTGAGAATGGCCATAGTCGCCGAGGACGCAAGGACCATTGCAAAGGCGCCGGGAATCGGCACGAAGACGGCGCGGAAGCTGATCCTTGAGCTGAAGGATAAGGTCGGCGAGCAGATGGCCGAAGCCGGTGACGCACCGGCCGCCGTATCCGTACAGGGCAGCGATGCTGTCAGCGATGCGGTACAGGCACTTGTCAGTCTGGGATACAGCCAGACCGAAGCCGCACGTGCGGTCATGAAGATCGAGGGCGCCGGGGATATGGATGCAGAGACACTGCTGAAGCTGGCACTCAGGAATACTTCCATATTGTAGGTGACGGAAGATGGAGAAGAGAATTATCACGACGGAATTTGCGGACGAGGATATCCGGATTGAGAACAAGCTCAGGCCGACCCGTCTGCGTGACTATATTGGACAGAAGAAAATCCGGGAGACGCTCTCGATTTACATTGAAGCGGCCAGAGGACGGGGAGAACCGCTCGATCATGTCCTTTTCTACGGGCCGCCGGGACTCGGCAAGACGACGCTGGCCGGTATCATCGCCAATGAGATGGGGACCAGTATGAAGGTCACATCGGGCCCCGCCATCGAAAAGCCGGGCGAGATCGCCGCTATTTTAAATAATCTTTCCGAGGGAGACGTCCTTTTCATCGATGAGATCCACCGTCTCAACCGCCAGGTTGAAGAAGTTCTGTACCCAGCGATGGAGGACTACGCGATCGACATCGTGATCGGCAAGGGAGCATCTGCCCGTTCGATCCGGCTGGATCTGCCGCGCTTTACGCTCGTCGGTGCGACAACCCGGGCCGGCCTGCTCAGCGCACCGCTGCGCGACCGTTTCGGCATCGTCAGCAAGATGGAATACTACGATACGGACGAGCTGTTCGACATCATCATGCGCTCCGCCGGCGTGCTTGGCGTACAGATCGACGAATCCGGTGCACGGGAGCTAGCCAGGAGATCACGCGGTACGCCGCGTCTGGCCAACCGGCTTCTGAAGAGAGTGCGCGATTTCGCACAGGTACGGTACGACGGCGTGATTACCGAACGTGCGGCCAACGAGGCACTTGATCTGCTCGATGTGGACAAATACGGTCTGGACCAGGCCGACCGCAATATCCTGCAGACGATGATCGAACGTTTTGGCGGCGGACCTGTCGGCCTCGACACACTGGCCGCAGCGCTCGGCGAAGACGCCGGCACACTGGAAGATGTGTACGAGCCGTATCTGATCAAATGCGGTTTCCTGCAGCGGACACCGCGCGGCCGCGTCGTCACGGAGAAGGCAATTTCCCACTGCGGCCTGTAAAAAGGCGAAAAAACTTGCGTTTATGGAAATTTATTGTATAATGAATAAAGATTTTGGGCTTTTATATGCCACCAAGAAGGAGGATTCACATGGCATCCAAGAATGATGTGCAGGTGATCATTGACGGACGGGTACTTACGCTCAGTGCCAATGAGAGCGAAGAGTACATGCAGAAAATTGCGTTGTATATCAACAACAAGCTTGAAGAGCTCCGGGCAATGTCCGGGTATAAGCGCATGAGTTCGGATATGCAGCGTATCATGCTGGAACTTAACATGGCTGATGATTATTTCAAGGCCAAGAAGCGTATCGCCGAACTGGAATCCGACCTGGATGAACGTGACAAGTCAGAATATGATCTGAAGCATAAGCTTGTCGCCAATCAGCTTGATATTGAATCAGCGACGAAAGAAATCGAGAGTCTCAAGGATGAGATTACGGAGCTGCAGAAGCAGATTGTAAGGCTGGAAGCCAGCAGTTCCAGAAAGTGATCATTCGCAATAACAGGTGCCGCACAGAAAGTCTCAAATGCGGCACTTTTTTTATTTTCAGGAGAGATCGGCACTATGAAGAAGCCAGAACTGCTCGCTCCGGCGGGTTCCTATGATATTATGAAAACCGCGTTCAAAGCGGGAGCGGATGCCGTATATATCGGCGGACGTCTTTTCGGTGCGCGTGCGTACGCGGACAATCCGGACCAGGATATGCTGCTGCGTGCCATCGACTACGCGCATCTGCATGGGCGCAGACTCTATCTCACCGTCAACACACTGGTCAAGAACCAGGAGCTCGAGGAGATGCTGCCTGCCTATATAGAGCCTTTATGCAGAGAAGGACTCGATGCCGTCCTCGTACAGGATTACGGTATTCTCGACTATCTGCACCGGTATTTTCCGTCATTGCCTCTGCATGCGAGCACGCAGATGACGGTATGTACACCGGCATTCGGCCGCGCGCTGCGGCAGTACGGCGTGACCCGTATTGTGATGCCGCGTGAGCTTAACCTGCAGGAAATTGCGCAGATTAAGCAGGAGACGGGGCTTGATACCGAGGTTTTCATTCACGGCGCCCTGTGCTACTGTTATTCCGGTCAGTGCCTGATGAGCAGTATGATCGGCGGACGAAGCGGCAACCGCGGACGATGCGCACAGCCTTGCCGGCAGCCGTATACGGCAGAAGGCGGCGGGCTGCATTCCAAAGGATACCTGCTTTGTCCGAAAGATCTGTGCGGGCTGGAGATGCTGCCGGCTTTAATCAGTGCCGGTGCGGACTCCCTCAAAATAGAAGGGCGGATGAAGAGTGCCGAATATGTGGCAGGTTCTGTTTCTATTTACAGAAAATATATTGACCAATGCCTGAGCGGTGATGCCTGGCATGTCGATGAAGAAGACGTGAATGTTCTGCTCGAGCTTTTCAACCGCGGCGGCTTTACAGACGGCTATTTCCGGCGCCATAACGGTGCAGAGATGATGTCAGTTGACAGGCCGAACCATCAGGGGCTGGCAGTCGGCACCGCGAAAGTCCGCGCAGGCAGGTCGATTATTACGGTCAAGCGGAATCTGAAAGACGGCGACCTCCTTGAACTGCCCGGCGGACAGACGTATAAGGTCACGCACCCGGCCGCAGCAGGCACCGAGCTGACCATCCCGCCAAATCAACATGCGGCCGGCAGAAAGCCGCAAAGCGGCACAGTATACCGCGTGCGCAGCGAAGCGCTGCTTCGGCAGCTGCACAGCCGCTATGTGCAGGCACCGGACCTGCAGGAAGATGCCAGTGCTGCCGTACAGGTAAGGACCGGCGAGCCGCTTATCCTCAGGGTAAGCCATGCGGGCACAGAAGTTTCGGCTGCCGGCGACGTCGTGCAGAAGGCACAGAAACGGCCGGTCAGCGAAGAGGATATCCGCAGGCAGCTCTCCAAAACAGGCGGTACGCCATACCGTTTCACCGATATAAAAACCGACCTCAGCGGCGATGCCTTCATCCCGCTCGGGCAGCTGAATGAACTGCGGCGCACGGCGCTTGACGGCCTTACCGGGAAAGAACTGTCCGCGTTCCGCCGTGATGTCGTACCTGCGGCAGAGCAGAGCGATGAAGGCAGGCAGAAGGCAGATAATGTCTCTGCGGAAAGCCGCCGGCAGGCCGGCAGCGGCGCAGATGCCTCCCGGATCGGCGTTCTTGTATCTGATGAAGAGCAGCTGCAGATCGTTTTGCAGTATGATTTTGCCGACCGCATTTACCTGGATCTGGACGGTGACCGCGGCGCACTTTCCCGCATGGCGGAAAGCGTGCGTGAACATGGCCGAAGCCTTTATTTCGGGCTTCCGTATATCATACGCGGCGAACGAGCTGACACGCTGCAGGAGGACCTTGCCTTTGCAGAAAACCTTTCGCCGGACGGCTATCTCGTCCGCAGCTTTGACGGGCTTTTTGCCCTGCGGGGCAGCGGCATCAAGGCGCCGGCCGCCGCGGACTGGAATGTCTACGCGATGAACGACCGGGCCGGCCGGATGATCGCCGGACAGGTATCGCAGCTCACGCTGCCCGCGGAGCTGAACCGGAACGAACTGCACAGACTTGCCTTTTATCATGAAGGCGAGCTGATTGTCTACGGGCGCCAGCAGCTGATGACAAGCGCCGGCTGCATCAGACGCACGGCAGGCCGCTGCACCCATGTTCCGGGGACGCTGACACTTACCGACCGGAAAAATGTTTCCTTCCCGGTCCGCTGCGTATGCCGCTATTGCTATAATCTGATTTACAACAGTGCTCCTGTTTTTCTTGATGAAGAGACAGCCTTGTTTGCGAAGGGGCAGGGGCCTGCGCGCATCCGTCTGCATTTTACCGACGAAGATGCACATAAGACACGGCAGGTTATGGAAATTTACCGCCGGCTGCTGGCAGGAGAATCTGTCCGGCCGGATTTCATCTATACAAAAGGTCATTACAACAGAGGAGTAGAATAGCTTATGGTTAACTTCATCACACAGCTGGCCAGATACCTGATTCCGGTGCTGATGATCATCTATACGATCCGCTGTTTCACCGCATTCGGCATCAATTCCGCGCGGCGGAACCGGCGCAGGTACAACGGGCAGAATTCTCTGATGTTTATCATTCAGTTCACGATGAATTTTGTCCTGTTCCTGAACGACCCGCAGATCTCGAGGATCATCTTCTACGCGGCGCAGGTCTGCTTCCTGATCGTGGCCCTGTACATGTACAGCCACATCTATAAGGAAGCGTCCAAGATGCTGATCAACAACATGTTTTTCATGCTGATGCTGGGATTTACCATGCTGTCGCGTCTGGATATGCAGCTGGCCATCAAACAGTTCGGTATTGCCGTCGGATCCGTCCTTCTGAGCCTGGTCATCCCCGGTTTTATCGCCAAAGCCAGACACCTGAGCCATCTGGCCATCGTGTACGGCGCACTTGGCATCGCTGTCATCGGATCCGTTTTCTTCTTCGGCAAAACCGTATACGGTGCCACGAACTGGATCAGTATCGGCGGCATCGGCTTTCAGCCTTCTGAGCTGGCCAAGATCATATTTGTATTTTTCATTGCCTCGATGCTGTACAAAGACACCAGTCTGAAACGAATCATCATCACAACCATCTGTGCTGCGGCATTCGTCGTTCTGCTGGTCGCCGAAACAGATCTCGGTGCAGCGGTAATCTTCTTTATTACCTACCTCGTCATGCTCTATGTTGCCACCAGACGTTTCCTCTATACGGGCGTCGGCCTCGGCGCAGGCGTAGCAGCCGCATTATTCGGGTACAAGCATTTTTCCCATGTGCAGCGGCGTGTCCTTGCATGGCGCGACCCGTGGGGCAACTATGACGACGCAGGCTATCAGATCTGTCAGTCGCTGATGGCGATCGGCACCGGTTCCTGGTTCGGCATGGGACTTATGCAGGGCTCACCGGAAGACATTCCGGTCAAGGAAAGCGACTTCATATTCGCGGTCATCTGCGAAGAACTCGGCGGTATTTTCGGCATCTGTCTTGTTCTCGTCTATATCAGCTGCTTTCTGATGTTTATCAACATTTCACTGAAACTGACGAATAACTTCTATAAGCTTCTTGCCATCGGGCTGAGTATTTCCTACGGTATTCAGGTCATTCTGTGCATCGGCGGCGTGACAAAATTCATCCCGCACACAGGTGTCACGATGCCGCTGGTCAGCTACGGCGGCAGTTCGATTCTGTCCACTGTTCTCGTTTTTGCGGTTATACAGGGACTCTATCTTCTGAAACGGAAGGAGGAAATGCAGATTGAAATACGAAAGAAACAGGCACAGTTCAGACAGTGATGATATGCGCCGTTCATACAGGCGGCGCGATTCTTCCTCCGACTCCGGCAGAAATGATTCTCCCGAAAGCCGCCGCTTTCGATCGCGCAGCAGCGAGGATCTGCCGGATGAGGATATGTTAAATAATCCGGACGGGCTGAATGAAGAGCCGGCCATGCATTTTGATTTTGATGACGACGACGTGCGCTATTACCGCCGTCAGAGCCAGGAAAAGGCTGCGCGCCGCGATGCCCGCAGCCAGGAAAGACGGCGGGCGGAAAAGGCGGGCGCCGGGAATACAAAACGCCGCAGCCGGCGCCGGCCGGAGCTCGATGAGGACGCCATCGGCGGAGAAGAGACCGTCATGTACGGCATCCGCAACAAGCAGCACACCAACAAGGAAATCATGCGGGTAACCACCGTCATGCTGGTTATCTTTTTCGCCATGATCGGCTATTTCCTGTATTTCAACACGGCGCAGAGCAAGACTGCCGTCTACAACCAGCACAACAGCCGGCTGGCGAAGCTGTCGGAAAATGTCGTGCGCGGCAGCATTTACTCGGCGGACGGGCAGGTACTGGCGCAGACGCTGCAGGATGCCGACGGCAATTATTACCGCAATTACCCGTACGGCAATGTATTTTCGCATGTGGTCGGAACGTCCGATGTCAATATATCGGGCATCGAACTCAGCAGCGATCTGGATCTGATTTCCACAACAGATGATACGCTGACGAAACTGAAAAATCAGTTTACCGGCGAAAAAAGCCCGGGAAACAATGTCGTGACAACACTCAACACGGCGCTGCAGCAGACCGCCAGCGACGCAATGGGCAGCTATGAAGGCGCCGTCGTCGCCATCGAGCCGTCAACAGGCAAGGTTCTGGCGATGGTATCCAAACCGGATTACGATCCGAATTCTCTGCCGTCAACCTACGAGGCGATCAAGGCAGACACGGAAAACAGCGTTCTCTTCAACAATGCAACAGACGGTGTGTTTGTGCCGGGATCCATCTTCAAAACGATCACGACGCTTTCATACCTGCGCTCACAGGGCAGTCTCGACGGCTTTTCGTATTACTGCAGCGGTTCCATTCTGCTTGATTCCGACAACGGCGAGCAGCAGTATCTGCACTGCGCCGGCGGAGAACGGCACGGACAGCAGGACTACGCGGATGCTTTTGCCTACTCCTGCAACTCGGCGTTTGCCCAGATCGGTCTGGATACCGGCACCGATCAGCTGACAGAAACGGCGAATTCCATGCTGTTCAACCAGGATCTGGGAACCAGCTTCCACACGGCCGTCAGCAATTTCGATCTGACCTCGGAGGATACCGACTGGCAGATCGGCGCAACCGCCATCGGGCAGGGCAGGACGACCATCACGCCGATTCACGCCGCGATGATCGCCAGCACGATTGCCAATGACGGCGTCCTGAACGAGCCATATGTGGTTTCCGAGGTGACAGACCCGGAGGGCAATGTACTCAGCACAGCAGCCTCAGACGGTACTAAAGAACTGATGACGGCGGATGAGGCGGAGACACTGACGCAGCTGATGGAGGGCGTGACGGATTACGGTACAGCGGAATCGATGGGCTATCATTCCTACACGATTGCCGGCAAAACCGGCACCGCCGAGATATCGGATAATGAAGCGGACGGCTATAACGCCTGGTTCATCGGTTTTGCACCAGCGGACAATCCGCAGATTGCCATCTGCGTGCTCGTCGAAAACGCAAGCAGCTATGCCAGCAAGTACGCCGTGCCGATTGCCGACGAGATTTTTACGGCATACCTTGGCGAGTAAAAGGACATATCATTTTTATAAAAAGACAGGCGGGGAAGAGTTTTTCTCTTCCCCACTTGCATTCTTGAAAATTATATTGTAATATTGTAATGCATCTGTAGCTCAGTGGATAGAGCAGCGGTTTCCGGAGCCGCGTGCGAGGGTTCGATTCCCTTCAGATGTATTTTCATTTTTATAAGGAGCTGCTATGGCGAAGAACAAAGGAAACAGTCATATCGTTCTGATTACGATTCTGCTGATCGTAGTCGTTCTTGCGGTCATCTTCGGCCTCTTCAAGCATTTCGGCATGGCAATGTTTGCGGATCATTCCTCAGATACAGCTTCTGATGAGACAGAAGCAGCAGGCATTGTTGTCCAGGATGAGGAGAACAGCCTTGAGGAGAACAAGTATCCGCAGGTCAATGCACTGATAGATAATTACCGTAAGGCTATACTGAACGGCGATACAGACCTGCTGAAGCAGGTTTATAATACAGAAGATGACGTCAATCAGGATCTGCTGACAGGCACATCTGATATCATTAAATCCTACAACAACACGCAGTACTACACGAAGAACGGTCTGCAGAGCGGAGAGTACGTCGCCTTCGTCTACGACGAACTCGAGCTTGCCGGCATCGATACGCTGGCCCCGAATCTGTCCATCTATTACATCAAGACGGCAGACGACGGCAGCCTGTATATCTACCGCGGCGAATACGATCAGACATCTGGTACTTACGTATATGACGAGGAGACACAGGATTATATCAATTCACTTTACAAGGAGCAGGATGTCAAGGAACTGATTGCCGCTGTGAACACGCGTCTTGACAGTGCCTGTGCCAATGATGAGGATCTTATGAAATTTATCGAGAAGATCCGCACAAGGACAACCGATATCACGGAGACAGAGAGCGAGAGCAGTTCTGTTTCGGAGAGCGAATCGGAGACAGAGAGCGAGACAGATTCCGTATTTGTCGATGAAGAAGATACCGGCACCCGGTCGGGGACACAGTAACCATGAAGAAAAGCTTTTGCCAGATTCTGGCAAAGGCTTTTCTTGTATAAAATGATAAGCAATCGCATAAGATATATGGAGAGGTATACATGGATGAGAATACGCCGGTTAACGGCACGCGCATCAATAAATGGCTGAGCAATGCCGGCATCTGTTCACGCCGGGAGGCTGACAGGATGCTGGAAGAGGGCCGCATCACGATTGACGGTGTCCGGGCTGTTCCGGGAAGCCGCCTGCTGCCCGGACAGACAGTGGCCATAGACGGCCGCCCTGTTCATGAAGACGGCGCCAGGAAGGTCCTGATCGCTTTCAACAAGCCAAAGGGCATTGTCTGCACGACAGACACCCGGCGGGAGAAGGACAACATCATCGATTACATTCAGTACGGCAGCCGCATTTACCCGATCGGCCGCCTGGACAAGGATTCCGAAGGCCTGATTCTGCTGACCAATGACGGCAGCATCGTCAACGGCATACTCCGTGCCCGCAATTACCACGAGAAAGAGTATATCGTGTCGGTTGACAAGCCGGTGACCGCGCAGTTTCTGCAGCAGATGGCATCCGGCGTGCAGCTGGAGGAAGCCGTGACACGCCCGTGCAGGGTGCGCAGACTCGCGCCGCGCCGTTTTTCCATCATCCTGACGCAGGGACTGAACCGGCAGATCCGGCGGATGTGCCAGACACTGGGCTGGCGTGTCACCGATCTTCGCCGCATCCGCATCATGAATATCGAACTTGGCAGTCTCGAGACCGGCAAATGGCGGTATGTCGAAGGCCGCGAACTGGAAGAGCTGCTGAGACTGATACAGAAACAGAAGTAAGGGGAATATATGAACGACATAGAACGCATGAAAGAGCTCGTCAAAGAGCTGAATGAGGCTTCCAGAGCCTATTACGCGCAGGACACGGAGATCATGAGCAACCGTGAATACGATGCGCTTTATGACGAACTCGTTTCACTTGAAGAGAAGACAGGGACGGTGCTGAGCGGCAGTCCGACGGTAACCGTAGGCTACGAATCCGTCAGCGAACTGCCGAAGGTCGAGCACGAATACCCGATGCTGTCCCTCGACAAGACAAAAAGCACGGACACGCTCGTATCCTGGCTCGGAAGCCAGAATGGCGTCCTTTCCTGGAAGATGGACGGCCTGACGATCGTGCTCACATACGAGAACGGCCAGCTTGTGCAGGCCGTAACACGCGGCAACGGGCGTGTCGGCGATCTGATTACCGCAAATGCGAAGGTATTCCGCAATGTCCCGCACCGCATTCCTTTTGAAGGACGGCTGATCATCCGCGGCGAGGCAGTGATCCGCTATTCTGACTTTCAGAAGATCAATGAAGAACTGCCGGAAGGAGAAGCAAAATATAAAAACCCGCGCAACCTCTGCAGCGGCACGGTAAGACAGTTAAACAGTGAGATTACCGCAAAGAGAAATGTCTATCTCTATGTTTTCACGCTGGTTCTGGCAGAAGGCATGGATTTTGAAAACTCCCGCATGAAGCAGTTTGACTGGCTTTCCTCGCTCGGCTTCGATGTCGTCGAACATCGCCTTGTCACAGCCGATACGTTAAAATCCGCCGTCGCCGACTTCAGTGAGCAGATCGTGCATAACGATTTCCCGTCCGACGGACTGGTTCTGCTGCTCGACGATATTGCCTACGGCGAATCGCTCGGCAATACGGCAAAGTTCCCGAAAAACGCCATCGCCTTCAAATGGGCGGATGAAACCGTGGAGACGGTTCTGCGCAGCGTGGAATGGAGCGCGTCACGTACGGGACTGATCAATCCGGTTGCCGTGTTCGATCCGGTTGAAATCGAGGGGACGACGGTCTCCCGGGCCAGCCTGCACAATGTATCGATTACGAAATCGCTGCGTCTCGGCATCGGGGATCATATCACCGTATACAAAGCCAACATGATCATTCCGCAGATTGCCGAAAATCTGACGCAGAGCGGAACGCTGATCATCCCGGACACATGTCCTGTCTGCGGCGGCAAGGCGAAAATCGTATCCACCGACGGCACCGAGGTATTAAAGTGCCTCAATCCGGACTGCCAGGCAAAACATATCAAGCGGTTCGCCCATTTTGCCAGCCGTGACGCCATGAATGTCGAAGGCCTTTCGGAGTCCACCCTGGAGAAGCTGATTCAGCTCGGCCTGGTTCACGAATTTTCCGATGTTTTCCGGCTGGACCGCCACCGCAGCGAGATCGTTTCTCTCGAAGGCTTCGGAGAAAAATCCTATGAAAATCTTATTGCTGCCACTGAAAAAGCGCGCAGCGTCAAGCTCTCAAAGCTGATATACAGCCTGGGAATTCCGGGCGTCGGTCTGTCAACGGCGCAGATGATCTGCAAGGCACTTGACTATGACCCGCAGGCCGTTCTGAACGCATCCGCCGAGGAGATCGGCGAAATCTACGGCATCGGACCGGCCATCGCGGAAAGCTTTACCGCCTATTTTCAGGACGAACAGAACCGCCGGCAGTATGAAAATCTTCTGCAGGAGGTGCAGCTGATACCGGAGGGCGGCGCGCAGGCGCTGCCATTGGAAGGAAAGACATTTGTCATCACCGGATCTCTGACGACCTATGATAACCGCAGCCAGCTGCGGGACCTGATTGTATCGCTCGGCGGAAAAGTATCCGGTTCCGTATCGAAGAAGACAGATTATCTGATCAATAACGACAGCACCTCGTCTTCCGCAAAGAACAAAAAAGCATCGGAACTCGGCATTCCGATCATCACAGAAGCCGAATTCAATGAAATGGCCGGAGGCGAACATCATGAATCGTAAAATCATCTATCTGGACCACGCGGCGACGGTCCCCGTCCTCCCGGAGGTACTGGAGAAAATGCTCCCGTATTTCACGCAGCAGTACGGCAACCCGTCTGCTGTATACCGGATCGGCGTGGAAAACCGCACGGCCATTGAAAAAGCGCGGGATACGGCGGCAGCTGCCATCAACGTACAGCCGTCGGAAATCTATTTTACTTCCTGCGGCACCGAGGCGGATAATTGGGCGCTGATCGCCGGCGCAGAAGCATTTGCCTCGAAGGGCAGGCATATCATCACCTCCGCCATCGAGCATCACGCCGTGCTGCGGACATGTCAGTATCTGGAAGAGCACGGTTTTGAAGTCACCTATCTGCAGCCGGATCACGACGGTGTCATCCATCCGGAAGCGCTCGAAGCAGCTATCCGGGAAGATACCATTCTCGTCTCCATCATGTATGCCAACAACGAAATCGGTACTATAGAGCCGATAGAAGCGCTTGCCCGCACCGCGCACAGGCACGGCATTCCGTTTCACACCGATGCCGTACAGGCATTTTGCAAGCTGCCGATCGACGCCAAAGCTGCCGGCATCGATATGATGAGCGTGAGCGCACATAAAATCGGCGGTCCCAAGGGCGTCGGCTTTCTCTACATCCGGAAAGGGCTGCGGCTGCGTTCCTTCCTGCATGGCGGCAGTCAGGAAAGAGGCCGCCGTGCCGGCACGGAAAACGTACCCGGCATCGTCGGTTTCGGCGAAGCCATCCGTCTGGCCTTAGCATCCATGGAGGAGAATGCGATCAGGGAGAGACATCTGCGCGACCGCCTTGTAAAGGGAATTCTTGAGGGAATCCCATATACCCGGTGCAGCAGCACCGCCGAAAACTGCCTGCCGGGACTGGCCAACATCTGTTTCTGCCATACCGATGCAGACAGTCTGCTGATTCTCCTGGATATGGCAGGCATCTGCGTTTCTGCCGGCTCCGCCTGCACCTCGGGCTCGCTTGACCCGTCCCACGTGCTGCTGGCGGCAGGACTCAGCCACGAAGACGCAAAAAGCTCCGTGCGATTCACCATCGGACCGGAAAATACAGAAGAGGAGATCGATACTGTATTGACCAGGCTGAAGGAAGCTGCCGCAAAGCTGCGCAGCAATTCAGCCTCCTATAAAAAATTCATCGCTTCACAAGAGGAAACATTATGAGCAAAGGAATGGTAGTTGTCGGTATGTCCGGCGGCGTCGATTCGTCGGCCGCGGCTTACCTTCTGCATAAACAGGGATATGATGTCGTCGGCATCACCATGCAGATCTGGCAGAATGAAGAGCAGGCAGCTGTTGAGGAAAACGGCGGCTGCTGCGGTCTGTCCGCCGTGGAGGACGCACGGCGCGTCGCATCGCAGATCGGCATTCCGCACTATGTCGTCAATTTCCGCGATATTTTCCGCGAAACTGTCATCGACGATTTTGTGTCAGAATACCGGCAGGGCAGAACGCCGAATCCGTGTATCCGCTGCAACCGCTACGTCAAATGGGAGGCGCTGCTGGACAAGGCACTTTCTATCGGCGCGGACTATATCGCCACCGGACACTATGCCCGCATCGTGCATCTTGAAAACGGCCGCTATGCGATCGCCCTTTCCGCATCCATGCGGAAGGACCAGACATACGCCCTCTACAACCTGACACAGTTTCAGCTCTCGCACACCCTGATGCCGCTCGGCGGTCTGGATAAACCGGCCGTACGCAAGGCCGCGGAAGAGGCCGGCCTCTATGTTGCCCGAAAACCGGACAGTCAGGACATCTGCTTTGTGCCGGACGGCAATTACGGCGCCTTTATTGAATCCTATACAGGTCAGAAGGCACAGCCGGGCCGTTTTGTGACCAAAGACGGACAGGTGATCGGTGAGAGCAAGGGCATTACAGCCTACACGATCGGACAGCGCAAGGGACTCGGTCTGGCCATGGGCCACCCGGTTTTTGTCACCCAGATCCGCCCGGAGACCAATGAAGTGGTGATCGGGGAAAATGAAGATCTGTTCAGCCGCGAGCTGTACGCATCTCATGTCAACATGATGGCGGCAGAAGCGCTTACGGAGCCCGTCCGCTGCCTTGGAAAAGTCCGCTATACGCAGAAGATGGCACCGTGTACGGCCAGCCAGACCGAAGACGGCCGTCTGCACATCATTTTCGATGAACCGCAGCGGGCCATCACACCGGGGCAGTCCGCCGTACTGTACACAGAAGAGGGCGCCGTCCTCGGCGGCGGCATCATTGAGGCGGGTACACAGCCGTACGCACACAATTAATATAAATTCTGCATAATATGATCGGATTGTACTTGAAAAAAACTTTATAATTTCATATAATCAAATGGAAGTTTATTATTAACTTATCAAAGAACAATGGAGGTATTACCATGGTAAAGGTAGCTATTAACGGTTTTGGACGTATTGGCCGTCTTGCATTCAGACAGATGTTCGAGGCAGATGGATATGAAGTTGTTGCAATCAACGATCTGACAGATCCTAAGATGCTCGCACATCTTTTAAAATATGATTCAACACAGGGCAGATTTGCCGGACATACTGTAAAGGTCGGCGATGACAACGCATCAATCGTTGTTGACGGCAAGGCCATCACCATTTACAAGGAGCCGGATGCTGCAAACCTTCCTTGGGGCAAGCTTGGTGTTGATGTAGTGCTTGAGTGCACCGGTTTCTACACCTCTAAAGCCAAAGCAGAAGCTCATATCAAAGCAGGTGCAAGAAAAGTCGTTATTTCCGCACCGGCAGGCAATGACCTTCCTACAATCGTATACAACGTAAACCACACAATCCTTACACCGGAAGACAAGATCATCTCCGCTGCATCCTGCACAACCAACTGCCTTGCACCGATGACCAAGGCTCTTCATGAATATGCTCCGATCCAGAGCGGTATCATGCAGACAATTCACGCATACACCGGTGATCAGATGATCCTCGACGGACCGCACAGAAAGGGCGATCTCAGAAGAGCAAGAGCTGGCGCAGTCAACATCGTTCCTGCATCCAGCGGTGCTGCCAAGGCAATCGGTCTTGTTATCCCTGAACTGAACGGCAAGCTGATCGGCGCTGCACAGCGTGTTCCTGTTCCGACAGGTTCCACAACCATCCTGATCGCTGTTGTAAAGGGCAAGGACATCACTGTTGAGGGTGTCAATGCTGCTATGAAGGCTGCTCAGAACGAGTCCTTCGGCTACAATGAAGAGCTCATCGTATCTTCCGATATTGTCGGCATGACCTACGGTTCTCTGTTCGATGCTACACAGACCATGGTCAGCAAGATCGACGATGATACCTACCAGGTAATGGTTGTATCATGGTATGATAACGAGAATTCTTACACAAGCCAGATGGTAAGAACAATCAAATATTTCTCAGAATTAGGCTGATAACACGCACAGGTATGCGGATCCGCTCTTACCGGGGCGGGTCCGTTTTTAATTCATATTGAAAGGAAACAGAGCAATGCTGAATAAAGTATCAATTGATGATATTAATTTCAAAGGTCTGCGTACACTCGTACGCTGCGATTTCAATGTTCCGCTTCAGGACGGCAAGATCACCGATGAGAACCGCCTTGTCGCTTCCCTCCCGACGATCAGAAAGCTGATCGGCGACGGTGCGAAGGTTATTCTCTGCTCCCACCTCGGCAAGCCGAAGGGAGAACCGAAGCCGGAGCTTTCTCTTGCACCGGTAGCCGTAAGACTTTCCGAGCTGCTCGGCCAGGAAGTAAAATTCGCCGCAGATCCTGAGGTTGTCGGCCCGAATGCGAAGGCCGCTGTCGCAGCCATGAAGGACGGCGATGTTATTCTTCTCGAGAATACCCGCTACCGCAAAGAGGAGACCAAGAATGAAGACAATTTCAGCAAAGAGCTTGCAAGCCTCGCTGATATTTTCGTCAATGACGCTTTCGGCACCGCACACAGAGCACATTGCTCCAATGTCGGCGTTGCAAAGTATGTGAAGACCACAGCTGTCGGCTATCTGATGCAGAAAGAGATCACCTTCCTCGGCAACGCGGTCAACAATCCGAAGAGACCTTTCATCGCCATCCTCGGCGGTTCCAAGGTTTCCAGCAAGATCTCCGTCATCAACAACCTGCTTGATAAGGTCGATACGCTGATTATCGGCGGCGGCATGGCTTACACCTTCATGAAGGCACAGGGCGGCACGATCGGCAATTCTCTCTGCGAGGATGACTATCTCGACTATGCCAATGATATGATCAAAAAGGCAGCCGACAAGGGTGTCAAGATGCTTCTGCCGGTTGATACCGTGATCGCAGACGATTTCAGTGAGAACGCCAACACGAAGGTTGTCAAGGCCGGACAGATTCCGGACGGCTGGCAGGGTCTCGATATCGGACCGGAAACCTGCAGTCTCTTCGCAGATGCCGTTAAGAACGCGAAGACAGTTGTATGGAACGGACCGATGGGCGTTTTCGAGATGAAGAAATTCGCAAAGGGCACAGAAGAAGTAGCCAGGGCTCTGGCTGATACCGATGCCGTTACCATCATCGGCGGCGGCGATTCCGCAGCAGCTGTCAACCAGCTGGGCTACGGCGACAAGATGACCCATATTTCCACCGGCGGCGGCGCTTCCCTCGAATTCCTCGAAGGCAAGGAACTGCCGGGTATTGCCGCTGCAACAGATAAGAAGAGACATATCATGGCAGCCGGCAACTGGAAGATGAACATGACACCGAGCCAGGCTGTTGAACTGATCAACACATTAAAGCCGCTTGTTGCCGACAAGAGCGATACCACCGACGTCGTTCTGTGCGTACCGGCTATCGACATTCTGCCGGCTGTAGAAGCTGCAAAGGGCAGCTGCATCCACATCGGTGCCGAGAATATGTATTTTGAGGAGAAGGGTGCCTACACAGGCGAGATTTCTCCGGATATGCTGACAGATGCCGGCGCTGAATACGTCATCATCGGACATTCCGAGAGAAGACAGTATTTTGCTGAAACCGATGAGACTGTCAACAAGAAAGTCCTCAAGGCATTTGAACACGGTCTCAAACCGATCATCTGCTGCGGCGAGACGCTGACACAGAGAGAGCAGGGCATCACCATCGACTGGATCCGCCAGCAGGTTAAGATCGCCTTCCTCGGTGTGACAGCAGAGCAGGCTGCATCGGCAACCATCGCTTATGAGCCGATCTGGGCAATCGGTACCGGCAAGGTAGCTACGGCAGAGCAGGCAGAGGAAGTCTGCGGCGCCATCCGCAATGTCATTGCCGAGATCTATGATGCATCTGTTGCAGCCAACATCACGATTCTGTACGGCGGCAGCGTTTCCGCATCCAGCGCACCTGGCCTTTTTGCCATGGAAGACATCGACGGCGGCCTTGTCGGCGGTGCATCTCTGAAGCCGGATTTCGCTAAGATTGTAAAATTCGACAAACAGTGATGAAAATGGTCTTGAATATATCTCCGGCATATGGTAAAATAGCAAAGTCTGAGTATTGGAGGTGGAATGCATGAGCGGGGTCAGAATAGCGATAACGGTAGTATTCATAGTTATCTGCGCAATTCTTGTCTATCTGATTTTCAAGAGCAAGGGTAGCGGCGCGGATCTTACCGGCGGTATCGTCAACAGCAGAGCTACTGATTCATATTATTCCATGCATGGCAGAAAGCATTCAGAAGATGCTGTCAGAGAACGCACAGCCGCGATATTTACAGCGATTTTCATCGTACTGTGTCTGGTTCTCAACATGAGCTGGGGATATTGATTGAAGTATTAAAGCACTCCTGTTCAGCAGGAGTGCTTTTTTTAAGATACCCGGCCCCCGCTGCGGCTGCCGTAAGCCGCCCGGCATGCAGATTTACAACAGGATAAAGGATATATAATTAATGAACGATAATGAATTGAAACAGCACGGCGTCTACTGCGGAACATCCCGCGGCTTCGGCTTTGTTTCCATTGAAGGATGGGATGAGGATGTTTTTATCGGATCTTCCGATACAAGAGGTGCCATGGACGGAGACGAGGTTGACCTGCTGATCACTCACCCTTCATCCGGCGGAAGACACGCGCAGGGGCGCATCCTTAAGATTACAAAACACGCCGTGACGACACTGACGGGCGTCTATTCAAAATACAGAAATGCCGGCTTTGTAAAACCGGACAACGCCAGAATCGGAACGGACATACACATTGCTTCCGGCATGTCCATGAAGGCAAGAGGCGGACAGCGGGTTGTCGTTGAGATCATCAGCTACGGCACACGCTATTCGGATCCCGAAGGGCGCGTTACAGAAGTCATCGGCTTCGCCGACGATCCGACCAATGACGTCATGACCTGCGTGCGCTCTCTGGATCTTCCTTTTGAATATCCGGCTGAAGTGCGGCAGACACTGCGTACGGTTCCGCGTGAGGTATCCAGGCGTGAACTCGCCGGGCGGCTTGATCTGCGCGATGAACTGGTCATCACAATTGACGGCGATGATACGAAGGATTTTGATGACGCCGTATCTATCCGCAGGACGGAGAGCGGCTATACACTCGGCGTCCATATCGCCGACGTCAGCCATTATGTAAAAGAGAACTCACCGCTTGACCGCGAGGCACTGCGCCGCGGCACCAGCGTTTATTTTCCGGGCAAGGTAATCCCCATGCTCCCGAAGGAACTCTCCAACGGAATCTGTTCCCTCAATGAAGGCACGGACCGTCTGACGCTCAGCTGCATCATGGAAGTGGACAGCAAGGGTCGGGTTACCAGCCACCGGATCGCGCCATCTGTTATCCGCGTACGCCACCGGATGACATACAATAAAGTGAGCGCGATTCTGGACGGTGACGCGCAGGCCCGCGCGGAATATCCGGATCTGCTGGAAATGTGTGATCAAATGAACGAACTCTCCGATATCCTCAGCGAGGAGCGGGAGAGAAGGGGAAGCATCGACTTTGATCTGCCGGAATGCGAGATCATTCTCGGACCGGATCAGGCACCGGTTGACATTCACCCGTACGACCGCAATAAAGCTTCCCTGATCATTGAGAATTTCATGCTGCTCGCAAATGCGACCGTCGCGGAAGACAGTTACTGGCAGGAGATCCCGTTTCTCTACCGCTGCCACGACGACCCGGATACCGAACGGATCCAGCAGCTGACACAGATCATCAGCAATTACGGCTACCATATCGGACCGCACCGGGATTCCATTCACCCAAAGGAATTTCAGAAACTCCTTCAGAAAATCCAGGGCGCACCGGAAGAGCGGATGATCTCAAGACTGACTCTGCGCTCCATGCAGCGCGCCGTCTACGCACCGGAAAACCGCGGACATTTCGGCCTTGCCCTGAAATATTACTGTCATTTCACGTCGCCGATCCGCCGCTATCCGGACCTGATCATTCACCGGATCATCCATGAGAATCTCGAAGGCAGTCTGACACCGGAACGGATTGCCCACTATAACAGCATTCTGACCAGCGTCGCCACACAGGCCAATATCACGGAAAAGCGTGCCGATGACGCAGAGCGGCAGGTCGACGATGCCAAGAAGGCGGAATATATGTCCCGCTTCATCGGTCAGTCTTTTGAAGGCGTGATATCCGGCATCACCGGATGGGGCATTTTCGTCGAACTGGAAAACACCTGCGAAGGCCTGATCCGGCTCGAGAAGCTGACAGATGACTATTATATCTATGATGAGAAGAGTCAGATGCTGCGCGGCGAACACACCGGCAAAACCTACCGGCTTGGCGACCGCCTCGGCATCATCGTAGAAAATGTCGATCTGATCGAGAAAAATGTCGATTTTGCGATGGATGAGACCAGGCAGAAGCCTGAGGCTCCGCAGGAGTCAGATGTCCGGATTAATAAAAAAGAAGCATCTTATAATTCTCATGTAAAGAAAAGCGGAACACGAGGCAGCCGCAGCAAGAGCAGAAGCGCCGCTGACATCCGCCAGAAACACAGTTCCAAACCGGATACTTTTTCCGGCAGCCGCAGAGGTTCGGCAGCCGCCGGCAGAAAAAGTTCCGGAAAAAATCTGAAAGGCAGGCAGAAACATGCCGGGAAAAGAAAACATAAAACTGATCGCCAATAACAAAAAGGCATATCACGATTATTTCATCGATGAAAAATATGAAGCCGGCATAGAGCTTGCCGGCACGGAGGTGAAATCCCTCCGCATGGGCAAATGCAGCATCAAGGAAGCCTATATCCGCCCGCACGGCAATGAACTCTACGTTGAGCACATGAACATCACACCTTATGAGAAAGGCAACATTTTCAACAAGGACCCGCTGCGCGACAGACGCCTCCTGCTGCATCGCCATGAGATCAACAAACTGCTCGGCAAGGTCACCCAGAAAGGGTATACCCTGATGCCGCTGCGCGTTTATTTCCGCGGCAGCCTCGTCAAAGTTGAAGTCGGACTGGCGCGCGGCAAAAAGCTCTACGACAAACGGCAGGATATTGCGAAGAGAGATATGCGCCGTGAGGCAGAGCGCGAGCTGAAAAACCGTTATCACTGATTGACGAAAGGATGTTCGCATGATATATTAAAAATGATCGATGCCATATTTATTTCACATACCTATTGGGCTTGTACTGGTTTCGACGGGGATGTTGAAGTTTGGGAAGCCATCCGTAGACTCCGGAACTACGTTAAAAGCTGGAACCTAAACATAAAAGCAGACGACAACAAGTTAGCTTTAGTTGCCTGAGGGCGGCTTGTCGGACCGCAGTTTCCTGTCGCTGCGGATCCCGGCATCGATGAGGCGGGATCCTCTTCTTCCAAAGCTTTGAGGTTGAAGAACAGTTTATGAAGCTACCCAAAGGCTGAGTTCGTCATCGGGTGCGGCCTGAGGGGAATTTATAACCGATGACTGTGATGGAAGATGCCTGAATGGATATGTTTTCGGACCGGGGTTCGACTCCCCGCAGGTCCACTCTACTGACCGTACTCAATACAGTGAGTACGGTTTTTTTTACTGTCCCACAATGATTAAAGAAGCCGCAAAGGTTGTCCTTTATCTGATTTTACGATATGATATGAGTTGATTTTATATAGCTGTTCTTACAGCAGCCAAAATACGGAATATTATACAGAAAGAAACGAATAACATGAACGATAAAACCTTAACCAGAAAACCCGAACCGGCATTTCTGGTCTTATCTATTCTGACAGGCGTCCTCGTTTTTTTCAGCGAACGTATGATGCAGATCATACTTGACCATGAGGCTGACCCGTCATCCATCAAAGCATCGATATTGACAATTACACCTGCAGGAATTCTGATTTCTGTATTCGCTGCGGTTCTGACTTACTTTCTATCCGTATATTTTTACCGCCGGATTAAAAGATGCCGCCTCAAAGAAAGAACGCGCAGGCAGAACTGTATAATCACACTGATCTCTGCCGTTCTGGATTTTGCCGTCATGCTGGTCTGGTATCTGGCGCATTACCCGGGCGCAGCCATGAACGATTCCATCAACGCCCTCATTGACCCTTATATATTTGATGCCCAGCCGATCTTTTATCAGAAAATCGTCAACAAGCTTTTCTGGCACCTTGAAGCAGTCTTTTCTTCATCCATCAAAGCAATCAGTGTAATAATACTGCTGCAGATGATTCTGATGACCTTGGCTGTTTCCTATACGGTCTATTATATGGCATCCCACGGGCTCCCGAAGGCAGTGCTGATCATCACCATACTTTATTACGCCTTTTACCCTGCGTTCGGCGATTATGCCGCCACATTGGTCAAAGACACGCTGTTCAGCATCGGTCTGCTGGGATTTGTGCTCATAACGTACAATCTGATCAGAAGCAGGGGGAAAGCAAAGCCGGATGCAGCTTCGATAGTGCTTTTCATTCTCTGTGCTTTATGCGTTGCCTTCTCCAGAACCAACGGATTCTGGGCTGTTATTGCAGAAGCTGTGATCCTGTTATTTTTACTGCCTGGAAAGCAGAAAATCATCGCCTGCTGCCTGCTTGTCTTACTGGGGCTTTTCCATGAAAAGGAAAACCGCATGTGGGCAGATAATTTCGGCGAAAGAAAAATTTTCTGCGAGAGTATGAGCATTCCGCTGTCCCAGATCGCCGCTGTCGTTTATACCGGAGGCACAATCGATTACAGTACGCGGCAGACGATTAATGAAATTCTGCCTATGGAAGAATGGTCTGATTCTTATCTGCTGCACAGCGTTGATCTTATAAAATTCAACACAGATTTCAACAATGATTACCTGCAGTCCCACAAGAAAGAATTTCTGCAGGCATGGAGCAATATTGTAAAAGACAATTTCCCGCTGTGCGTAAAGGCATTCCTTTATCAGACCTACGGCAACTGGTCACTCGATGTCCGGACAGGAAAAATATATTCAGAGGGGCAGTCCTATTTCAGCAAACTGCTGAATAATGCCGGCAGCGATTCCTACTGGTATGATTTTCTGCAGAAAAACAATCTGGAAAATGAGCCGATTCTTACCGGCTGTGAGAACACTTTACGTACACTGTTTTATGCCGTGACAGTGTTTACGCCGGGCATGGCCGCCCTGATCATTTTATATCTGCTGCTTGTTTTTATTAAAGACAAAACCAAGGCAGGCATCGCCGCCTGCCTGCCGGCAGCTCTGATCTGGCTGTCCAACATGGCCGCCATGCCGGCTTGCAACATGGCACGTTACTATTTTTATATATATTTGATCCTGCCCGTCTATATTGGAATTGCTATTCTGGAAAACGAAAGAGCAGGCAAAAATAGCTGACCGCAAGAGGGGTATATCATGCAATATACACTGTCTGCCGCTGACGGCAGAACTGCTTATTACACTCAGATTCGGGAAACGCTGGCAGAAGGTGCTTCGGTTTATGAGTTCACTCTGCTTTCCGGACCGCACATGGGCGCCAAAGCTGCCTGCTTCCCCGAAAAAGGCATTTTCCTTTTGTTAAAGGATACCTTTTCTCAGGATCTGCCGGCACAGGACTTTGAAAGGGCAGCACTTGCCATTATGGAAACAGATGCCGTCGGCTCCTTTGCATCGCCGCTCGGCACCATTTTCACCGAAAAAATTGCCGCAGAAGATCATCTCATTATCTGCGGCGCCGGACATGTCTCTCTGGCTGCTATCCGGATTGCACGGCAGCTTGGATTCCGGATCACCGTGATCGATGACCGCCTTTCTCTGTGCGATGAAGCCGCACAGGCAGGCGCGGACGAGACCATCTGCGATGACTTCACACATGCTCTGCAGACCATGAACACCGGCGGAGAACGCCCATATTACGTGATCGTCACAAGAGGACACCGTTATGATATGGACTGCCTTCGCGAGATTCTGAAAAAGGAAAGCAGCTATGTCGGTCTGATGGGAAGCCGTGCCCGCACAGCCGGCATCCGCAAAAAACTGCTGGAGGAAGGTTTCCCGCAGGAAGCGGTTTCCTCCATTCATATGCCGATCGGCCTTTCAATCGGTGCGCAGACACCGGCGGAAATTGCCGTATCGATCGCCGCGGAGATCATTTCTGTCCGATCCGGTCAGAAAGCCGAACACTTCAGCCGGGAAATGCTGCGCACGCTCACGCAGGACCCTGATCTGCCTCTTGCCATGGCTGTTATTACGAGCAAGAGCGGCAGCGGGCCGCGAGGAACATTTACGAAAATGCTGGTCAGCGAAGACCTGCATATCGTCGGTACTATCGGCGGCGGCTGCGCAGAGAGCGATATCATGAATGCCGCCCGCATGTGTATCTTCAGCGGTGAATGCCGCCATATTGAAATCAATATGAGCCCGGCAGATGCAGCAGAAGACGGGCTTGTATGCGGCGGGAAAATGACGGTCTTCATACGTCCGTTTGTGAGCTGAAAGACAGGGCAGTGCCGTTTCTCCGGAAACGGCATTTGCTTTACCAGCGCCTGAAAAATTTGTAATTTTTTCAAAAATATGCTTGCATTTTCCTCACATATCTGGTATTATAATTTACGGCTCGTTGGTCAAGAGGCTAAGACGCCGCCCTCTCACGGCGGAATCAGCGGTTCGATTCCGCTACGAGCTATTTTTTATTCCTGAAATCAACTGGTTTCAGGAATTTTTTATTTCCGGCAGAGACAGCAGTACCGGCATCTGACGCACGCACTCCTGGTCAGAGAGAGGTCATAAAAATCTGCAAAAAAAGGTTGCAATTTTCTTTCATACCTGATATTATTAATTACGGCTCGTTGGTCAAGAGGCTAAGACGCCGCCCTCTCACGGCGGAATCAGCGGTTCGATTCCGCTACGAGCTATTTATTTTTCCCCTGAAATCCTGTGGATTTCAGGGATATTTTATGCCGGCATGTCGGAATGGCAGACGAGGCAGACTCAAAATCTGCTGCAGGCAACTGCGTGTGGGTTCAAGTCCCACTGCCGGCATTGAATAATCGAGTAGGAGGGGGTGATTAGCCCCCGTCCTCTCACAGCACCGTGCGTACCGTTCGGTACACGGCGCTTTCAACAGTTTACATGCAGAGACTGGTAGTATTCAGTGAGATCAAAGAACCCGCT
>Ga0256404_1001682_pt1 | contig 52079 bp, 41 predicted proteins | sample RumenRJG_01DNA_FD_185990 | JGI IMG/M metagenome (GOLD analysis project Ga0256404, IMG submission 185990) | Bovine rumen microbial communities from Lethbridge, Alberta, Canada - RJG_01 | ecosystem: Host-associated > Mammals > Digestive system > Stomach > Rumen | place: Canada: Alberta | collected...
TACCATGCACCAGGCCTGTACGACATCCGCACTGGCAACCAGATAAAAGCCGAGGATGTCGACAAACCGCTGAAATACCAGGAGGTATTCGGCCACACCATCATCGAACTGGCCAAGAAAAACCCAGCCATCGTGGGCATCACGCCGGCAATGGCCACCGGATGTTCTCTCAACATGATGATGGAAGAGATGCCAGAGCGCGTCTTTGACGTCGGCATCGCCGAACAACACGCCGTCACATTCTCGGCGGGCCTCGCGGCGGCAGGCATGGTGCCGTTCTGCAACATTTATTCATCGTTTGCACAACGCGCCTACGACCAGATTATACATGACGTGGCTCTGCAGAAGCTGCCGGTGATCATCTGCCTCGACCGCGCAGGACTGGTAGGCGACGACGGCCCGACACACCATGGCACCTTTGACTTAGCCTATCTGAGACCGGTGCCCAACCTCACCATTTGCGCTCCCATGAACGAACACGAACTGCGCAACATGATGTACACAGCACAAATCCCCGGACACGGGCCTGTCGTAATACGCTACCCACGCGGTGCAAGTGTGCATAGCGACTGGAGATCAGACTTTTGCGAAATAAGAGTAGGGGAGGGTCGCCTCCTGCGACAAGGCAACAACGTAGCCATCATAAGCCTTGGCCATCCCGGCAACGATGCCGTTTCAGCAGCTGAAGAGCTTGAGAAACAGGGCATCTCAACCGCCGTCTATGACATGCGCTTCCTGAAACCGTTGGATACAAAACTGCTCGACGAGATAGCCGCCAAAGGCTACCGGCGCATAATCACCGTCGAAGACGGCTGCCGCATAGGCGGCTTTGGTGAGGCCGTAACGGAATACTACGCCGAGAAACATCCCGAGACAGTTCGCAACATTACAATCCTTGCAATCCCCGACGAGTTCGTCACACACGGCAGCGTTGCACGGCTGAAAGCCGACTGCCGCATCGACAAAGCAGCCATAATAGATGCCGCCACAAAATAAAAACAGCCCCATGACGATGGGGCTGTTCTGTTATTCCCTATTTAACATAACCGCCACATTAATAAAACGTAATGTAATATGGAAAAAATGTTGTATTTTGTAGCCGGTTCTCCTCGGAATGGCCTCTATTCTGGTTATCTCCATGGTATTTCTATTTGTCATACTATCCATGGCTAACCAGGTTCAGTGTCTCCAACCTGTTACCATCGTTAACCCCATGTTACCGTGGTTGATTGGTCAGTATGGTAATTATACCTTGTTCGATGGCTACACTCATCATGTACGCTGTCGTCACAGCTATGCTTTTTTTGGCAATTACTCCGTCTTTTCCCATGCTAAACAGTTCGTCACTTCAGACAACATTGATGATGCCTTTGTATTGGATGAGAAGTCCGGTGAAACATGGCCTGTCTTCCTCCAGGTTCCCTGTGGTCATTGTGACTGCTGTTCTGCTCGCAAGATGGATTCTTTTTCTCATAGATGCCTTTTAGAAACTCAATGTTATGATTGTTTGCCTTGGTTCACAACCCTTACCTATAACGACAGGCACCTCCCCAAGACTGGTGTCCAGGTCCGGGATGTACAGCTATTTCTTAAACGGTTTCGTATTAGACTTGACCGTATGGGATATTCTCGAGATTTTCGAGTTGTCTACGTTGGAGAGTACGGCCACAACTATCATAGACCCCATTACCACCTCCTTATATGGAATATCAAGCCTGAGAAGAACTTTAAGTATTTTACTCTCCTCAGAGCTTTGCGCAGATCTTGGAGCAAAGGTTTTGTATACAATAAGATTGTCTCTCCGGAGTACACTGCTCAGCACCATGGTAAGCCTGAGAGGTGCTTTGAGTATGTAGCTAAGTATATCGATAAAGGTTGTGAGGTTCCTGAAGGCTGTAACCCTGTTTTCCTCTGTCAGTCGACTAAAGAAGGTGGTATAGGATCCCCGTTCATCAGACGCCATGCTTCCTACCTTCGCGCATCCCTTAACAAGGATTTTAAGTTCGTTGATCAGTTCTCCGGCAAGGTTCGCCGTATGCAGTATAACAGCTATATCCTTGATAAATTGTTCCCCACCTATTCGCATTCTGTTCCTTATCGTTTTCGTAACGCTATCAAGAACTTGTGCTATTCTTCCTCTCTTATTGGTCATGTTCATCGTTTCTCTGACATTTTGGATCTCCGTCGTCAGTTTGGTGACCATGTCCCTTTCCTCCTCTTTCACCATTCCTCGGCTCCTGATGAGGTCAAGATGGCTTCTCAGTTCTGCCCTGCCTTTTACTCCCTGCAGTGTTTTATTATCGATAAGTGTATAGACTATATTACTAGTCATCAGAATATTGATTTTGTCAAGGCTCATCGATTGGCCGCCCTTCGTACTGTTTTCCTCTGGAAGCTTTTCGATGGTATTTCTCCTCGTGATCTCCAGGATAAGGCGTATACTTGGCGCCGGCATCGTGAGCTTGCTAAACAACGTGAATTGTTATGAGTGATGTTGTTGTTCTTCTTCAGGATCCTCTCGGAAATGTTTTTCGTGCCAGGTGTAAGCACTGTGAGCACCGTCGTCTTTATTCTGTCTGTAAGTCTGATTATGACAGTTCTCGTTTTATTTGCCTTGCTCAACATCGTAAGTTTATCAATGGCAATGGTTTTTGTTGTGGTTTATTCGAGCCGGCTTGTGGATTTCCATATAAAATTATTCAGTCTAACCTTCAATTAAATTTATTATGAGTAAAGAAAACATTGACCCTACGGTCGTAAAGAAGTGGATTGCTATCATTATTGCCGTCCTCAGCGCTATTGCTGGTGCGCTTGGTGAATCAGCTACAGGTTTCCTTGGTAAAATCTTTTGACCATGCCTAAGAACCCATTCAAGGACAATCAGGACTTTGTCACCAAGCCCAAGCGTAACGCTTTTGATTTGTCCTTTCAGAACAACCTTACCATGAAGCTCGGTACATTGTATCCTGTCTTCTGTAAGGAGGCCCTACCCGGTGACAGCTTCCAGATCGATGCAGATTTCGGTTTGAAGTTTCTTCCTATGCCCTTCCCTCTTCAGACTCCCATGAGAGCCACCATGCACTTCTTCTATGTCCGTAATCGTAACCTCTGGAAGAACTGGATGGACTTCTATGCTATGACTAAGGAAGGCCTTGTGCATCCTTTCATTAGTACCAATGATCCGGATTTCTTTAAGACCGGTTCTCTGGCTGACTATCTCGGTGTGCCTACTACTTTGGCATCTCGTTCCCAGGTTTCCGGCTTTGGTCTCCCTTATTATGGTGAGGTTACTACTGGAGACCGTAACCTTGTCGAGACTCATCGTTCCTGTGTCTTTGGTATTCCTTATAACTGGCTGTATTACTCCTGGTATGATAAATACGGCAGTAATTTGGATCCTGTTTCTTGGCCTATGTCTGGTCAGAATACTGTTTACAATTGTAAACTTGATCCCAACGATGATTGGAGCCATTATCCGATGGATCATTACATTTCGTTTTCTCCTGATGGTTCTTTCCTTCCGGTTATCCCTTTGGATTACTATTTCAACTCTCCTTTTGTTCATCCTACTATCAAATGTCCTGGTTTAGGCGATACTCATTGCACGATTCTGTGTTCTACTATGAGTAATAAGAGTGTTGCGCCTCGCTTTGTTGATTCTTATCCTGACTTTGCTGTCGGTGATTGTTCTGTTGTTGATGGAGTTATTGATTTTTCAAGTCATCTGCAGACTATTAATGATGTTATTGATCGTGCCGGTGGTGTCTATTTCACTCTTGTCTTTGAGTCTGGTACCTTTGAACTTGGTACTGTAAAGTCTCCTACTTCAGGTGTTCTTTTTGAGCGTGGTTATGGTTCCGTTCAGGATATCTCTTCGCTCTCTGCTCTTAACCCTTTCTTAGGTGCTAGTCCTGACATTCGTATTTCTGCCCTGCCGTTCCGTGCTTATGAGCAGATTTACAACGCTTACTATCGTAACGTCCAGAACGATCCTTTCCTGGTCAACGGTCAGCCTGAGTACAACAAGTATGGTACTACTTATGAAGACGGCCCGGACAGTACACCTTATCATCTCTTTCAGCGTAACTGGGAGATGGATTTCCTCACCTCTGCTCTTCCCTCTCCTCAGCAAGGCATGGCACCTCTCGTCGGTGTTTCAGCTCTTGGTAACATTCAGATTGATGACGGTGATAATGGCATTATCAACTTCCAGGCTGAAGTCGGTGAAGATGGCGACACTATTGTTGGTGGTTCCTGGCATCATCCTAACCCGTCTATCCAGGCTCGTCGGACCATGATGGAGCTTATTTCTGGTGGTTTCTCCATCAATGATTTCCGTAATGTCAATTCCTACCAGCGTTTCCTTGAGACTATTATGCGCCGAGGTCTTCGTTACAAGGATGTTGTGTTTGGCCATACTGGTGTCAATGTTAAGTATGATGAGCTTGACATGCCTGAGTTCATTGGTGGTTTCTCACGTCCTGTTACTGTCAGCCAAGTTTTGCAGTCCGTCGATCAGGGTGACAGTTCTCCCCTTGGTAGTTATGCCGGTAATGCTAATTGCTTTGGCGGTTCTCGTCATTCTATCCGTCATTATTGTGATGAGTCCGGCTTTATTATCGGTATACTCTGTGTTGTTCCTCAGCCTTCGTACTCTCAGCTTTTGCCCAAGCATTTTCTCCATCGTGAGACTCTTGACTATTACTTCCCGGAGTTTGGTCATCTTGGTATGCAGCCCATCACTTACGAAGAAGTTTCTCCGGTTCAGGTCAAGTTGGCCCGTGCTCTTGGTTCTAATATCCGGTTTACGGATGTCTTTGGCTATCAGCGTCCATGGTATGACCTTCTGGCGTCCGTCGATGAGGTCCATGGTCAGATGCGTACGACACAGCGTGACTTCCTCATGAATCGTCTCTTTGATGGTCCCCCGGAACTCGGTCATGACTTTTTGGCTATAGACCCTGTTCAGACGAACAATGTCTTTGTCATGACTAATGATGATTTGGACCCTGTTCAGGGCCAGCTCGCCTTCCGTTGTTTCGTTAAGCGTGCCATACCGCGTTACGGCATCCCGCGGTTAGAATAGGATGCTTCCATTACATTACGTCGGGTCGCCGCTGATGAGCGACGGCCCTTTTTTTACCTCTATTAAATATCAATAAGTTATGTATAGACATTTCGGATTTAAAAATGTTCGTTTTGCGTCCTGTAAACGTCAGGATTTTGAGCAGGACGTTGTTTCTGGCTTGGCCATTACTCCTGCTAGGATGCAGGCCCTTACTCGTGATGGTGTTCCTATCAATAGCCAGGCTGACGCTGCCTGTTATGACGATGGTTACCGCACGCTCGAGTATGAGCCGCCTGCAGATCTTCGTCGTGGTGTCGACATTGCAGAACTCTGGGAGAACGGCCGTGATATTAAGGACAAGATGAAGAAGTACTATCAGAAGGTCCGTCCCCTTGATGCTGCTATTGAAGCTCAGAAAGGAGGTGAGTGATGCTTTCTGGTTTTCTTCAGTTGGGTGCTTCTGCTATTAATTACATGTCCGGAGCTCATGCTAATGAAACTAATATTGGTCTTGCTCAAAGGCAGAATCAGTATAATGTCGAGCAATGGATGCGTGAGAATCAGTATAACCTCCCTCAGAACCAGGTCGAGCGTCTCAAGGCTGCAGGCATCAACCCTGCTCTGGCATATGCCAACGGTTCCATGATGAATGAGTCTGCACCATCCCCCCAGATGACTGCCGGCCGCGTCCAGGCTCCTTACCTTTCGCCGGTTGACCTTTCTCAGATTCGTCTAAATGAAGCTTTAGCTGGTAAAGCTGATGCTGAAGGTAGGAAAGCTGATGAGGAGACTCAGACAGTTAAGCAAACTCGTGAAGCAATTGTAAATAAATTGAATACGGAAACTGCTAATTTGCTGCAGCAAAATAATGAAATTGTTGCTCGTATTAATCGTATGGCAAAGGAGAATGAGTTTACTGATGCTCAGATTAAGCAGTTTAAGTTTGATAATGCCATGCGTGGTAAATATTATCGTTTGGATAAGGCTAAGCTTAAAAATGATACTGATTTGACTCAAGCGGAGATTAATCAGTTAAATGCTTCTGCTGAGAAGGCTCGAGCTGATTCCAAGGTCTCACGTCGTGAGTATGATGAGATGGTTTGGACTTTTGCTATTCGTCAAGCTGGTCTTGAGGAACAGGTTAACCTTACTCGTGAGCAAGTGGCTGTTGCTAAGCAGACTGCGGCTAAATTAGGATTAGAAATGGATGTTTTGTCTCCTGATGCTTATGGTCGTCGTACTTTGGCTGAAGATATGCGTGGTGAACATGGGTTTTTGAATTTAGTTGGTTCTCATGCTGTTTATGCTATCCAGTCTACTCTTCATTCATTTGGTTCAATTCTAAAATAGTTGTATATTTGCATGTGTTTATTTGGTTTCAGTTGCTTTTCTACTTATTCATTATCAGTCTCTTAGTTGTTGTAGTAAAAGCACTTGTAAATTGGTTTAAGAGACATTGAGGGCTCCATTTGGAGCCCTTTTGCATTTTTAAAGACCTATTCGGAGTCCTCGGCCCTGTGTAGCGCATCAGCTTGCTGATGTTCGCGAACATAGAACAAAAGGCCCTTGCCAGGCAGTCCTGCACGCCGAGCCTTAAATAGTACTTCCCCCGGAACCACGCGGAGATACAGTTCTTTTCTTCCCCCTTAAATTTCTTTTCCTCCCTATTAGTAGCGCCGCAGGCAGTTGTCGGCCGAATAGGCCGGTGTTCTGAATTCCAAAAAGTCCGTTTTGGTTGCAGGCTTGCAAAGGATTGGAGCGAGAATTTTGCGCTTCAATTAAATTTAACTTGATTAGGTAATAGGCAACTGACACATTTGTGTTCACGTGCCGAATGATGATGATATTGACCTGTCAATGAGTAGCCAGGTGTAGATGCCGCGCGCGCGCTTCGCGTGCGTGTCAACTTGCCCTGGCTTTGATTCGCTCTCGTATTAATTTTTTTTTTTTGTATATATTGAATTTTTTGTATATTTGCTGTGCATGATTGAGTTAAGGTAGTTTGGCAATCGTGTCAGTATTAGCTGTTTATCATAACCGCCATATTGATACAATACGGCTATTGTAATGGAGTGACTTTGGCTGTGATGCTGACGCCACGAGAATTGCTTATTTGAATAAAGCTTGAATCATCGACTTGTTTGAGGAAAAGATTCAGCGTATCGCCAAGACGGGATTCATGCGCGTAGTTCATTTCCAGCGTAAACGGACGCGCTGTGGAGAAACCGCGTTCGTGCAGGCAGTCGAAAATCATGCGTATATATTCTGAGTTGTTCATGTGCTGCGTATGGTCGAGCATGGCGAAGCTCACCGGTCGCTGCATCGCCAGATCGCCGTCCGACATCTCTGGAATCTGCAATTTGGCGAGCTTATCATACTGTGTGGCGCATTCAGGATGGTTCTCGTAGTTGGCTATTACGTCGTTGAGGCGCATCACACGACGCGTTGTCATATCTATCAGAGCCCAGGCCGACGTGCCTGTGAGCAGCGTCTCGCCTGCCGCGTTCTGCACACGGTAGTCACGGTTGGCAAGAAGGCCATTGTTGCCACGCGACCATGTATTTAACATAATCTGTTCGAAGGCGTCCGGCAGACGATATATATTGTAGAAGGCGTGCGTGATGACCCACGCGCGGTTCTGGGCCACCAAGGTCTTGAAACCTATGCCGGTAGCGTTGCCGTGGTACTCTGTGACCTCCTGACACAGACGTATCGCCGCCCACACATGAAGACGGTCGTCAATATCGCACAGATACGAAGGAACCTCGATATTCTGTTTGTATATCATGTCTACATTCTTTCAGGCACCTCGATGCCAAGTATGTTCATCGTGTTTTTGAGGGCGCTGGCCACTGCAGCACAGAGGCTTATGCGCATCGTTTTGAGCTGTTGGTTTTCTTCGCGCAGGATGGGCGTGTCTTGGTAGAAGCTGTTGAAGGCTTTGGCCAGCTCATAGGCGTAATTGGCCACCATTGCCGGGCTGTAAGCATTTGCTGCAGAAGCGATTGTTTCGGGCAATGAATGTAACACTTTAAGCACTCCCCTCTCCTTCTCGTTCAACGCCACGTGCTCCGTGTCGAGGGCCGACGCCGAACCGGCTTTGCGCACGATGCTGCGTATGCGGGCGTGTGTGTATTGGATGAAAGGACCAGTGTTGCCGTTGAAGTCGATGCTTTCGGCCGGATTGAAGAGCATGTTCTTGGTGGGGTCTACCTTAAGGATGAAGTACTTGAGGGCGCCGAGTGCAAGTATGTGGTACAGATGCTTTTGCTCCTCTGGCGAGAGCTCGTCGTTCTTGCCGTGCTCGCGACTCATCTCCTCGGCCGTGCGCTCCATCTCGTCTATCAGGTCGTCGGCGTCGACAACGGTGCCCTCGCGGCTCTTCATCTTGCCGTTGGGGAGCTCCACCATGCCATAGCTGAGATGGTATACCTTGTCGGCCCACGGGAAACCGAGTTTGCCAAGTATAAGTTTCAGAACCTTAAAGTGATAGTCCTGCTCGTTGCCCACGACATATATGAGGCGTTCGGCGCCGAAGTCCTTGTGGCGGAGCAGTGCGGTGCCGAGGTCCTGGGTCATGTAGACACTGGTGCCGTCTTTGCGGAGCAGCAGTTTCTGGTCAAGGCCGTCGCCCGTCAGGTCGCACCACACCGAGCCGTCTTCCTTGCGGAACAGCACCCCCATATCCAAACCTTTCTGCACCAACTCCTTGCCGAGCAGATAAGTCTGGCTCTCGTAGTACACCTTGTCGAAGCCGACACCCAGCCGGTCGTAGGTCTCGTCGAAACCGGCATAGACCCAGCCGTTCATCTTCTCCCACAGGGCGCGCACCTCCTTGTCACCCTCTTCCCAGCGCTTCAGCATCTGCTGCGCCTCCACCATGAGGGGGGCCTCTCGTTTGGCCTGTTCCTCCTCTACCCCACTCTCCATCAGCTGTTTGACCTCTTCCTTGTAGTGTTTGTCGAACTCAACATAGTATTTGCCCACCAGATGGTCGCCCTTCATTCCGGTGCTCTCCGGGGTCTCGCCGTTGCCGTAGCGCAGCCATGCGAGCATACTTTTGCAGATGTGGATGCCACGGTCATTGACCAGGTTCACCTTCTTCACGTTGGCGCCGGCGGCAGCCAACAGCTGGCTCACCGACCATCCGAGAAGGTTGTTTCTGATGTGACCTAAGTGCAACGGCTTATTAGTGTTAGGGCTGCTGTATTCAACTACTACTGGAGCTGCATCCGCGGTGGGGTGCACAAGGCCGTAGTCGCTCTGCCCTGCCCTCTCGGCAAGGAAATGCAGCCAATAGCTGTCGGCAATCTCGAAGTTAAGGAAGCCCTTGATGACGTTATAGCCCGCCACCTCGGGCAGGGCGGCCTTGACAGCCTCGCCGATTTCGGCAGCCACGGCTTCGGGGCTCTTGCGGGCCTGTTTGACGTAGGGGAAGACGACGAGCGTATAGTCGCCGCGGAAGTCGCGACGCGTGTCCTGCAGCGCTATGCTGGCAGGAGACTGTTCCACTCCATAGAGATCTTTGAGGGCCCGGGCGATGGCCCCTGTCAGTGAGTCGGTGATATTCAGTGCCATGATTGGTTGTAACTGTTAATAACAAAATGCAAAATTACACTTTTTTTTCTTATTGTACAAGTTTTATTATATATCTTTTTCCTACGGAGCCGGTACGGACCCCCTACGGACCCCCTTCGGCATTTCTTCAGTGGAAGGCCGAAGGAGGGCCGAAGGAGGGCCGTAGGGGGGCCGAAGGGAGTTAGGAGTTAGGAGTTTTGAGTTTTGAGTTTTGAGTTATTTTTTTGGGGGGGGGAGCTCCGTCGGCCGTTGTTAATTGTTAATTATTAATTATTAATCGTCAATTGTTGAAAACAACTTCTGGCACGTAAGTTGCAGGTGATGGAAATGATGTATTTTTGCAAAAAATAAATAAGGATACTGACAGTGGAAAACAACTTAAGTGAAAACACCCGCAAAGCCGTGGCTTTCAGCCGCGACGAAGCCATCAGGCTGAAGAACGGAGCCATCGGAGTGGAGCATATCTTCCTCGGCATTATGCGTGTGCCCGAAAGCACGGCTCTGGGCATGCTGGCGGCACTGGGAGTGAACAACGACGAGATCAAGGAGAAGATAGAGAAGCATGTGAGCCAGGCCGACACCGACGTGCGCTACAGCGAGGACAGCGAGATACCGATGCTGCGACAGACAGAGAAGGTGCTGAGGCTGAGCTATCTGGAGAGCATCAAGCTGAAGGCCAAGGCCATCGGCACCGAGCACTTGATACTTGCCATGCTGCAGGAGGGCGACAACCTGGTGAGCAACCTGCTGCAGAAAGCCGGCGTCGACTACGAGCGGTTCGCCAAGGTGGTGCGCGCCAACGGCCCCGCCACCGAGCCGTCAGACCTGCCCGACTTCACCATGCAGACCAGCGAGGACGACAACGACGACCCCTTCGACGACCCCACGTCGGTAGGCGGCAAACGCCCGTCTGCTGCCAGCCAACAGGGCAAGAGCGGCACTCCCGCCCTCGAGAATTTCGGTCGCGACCTGACGAAGCTGGCCAAAGAGGGCAAGCTGGACCCGATAGTGGGCCGGCAGAAGGAGATGGACCGCATAGCCCAGATACTGAGCCGCAGGAAGAAGAACAACCCGATACTGATAGGCGAAAGCGGCGTGGGCAAGAGCGCCATAGCCGAAGGCCTCGCCATAAGAATCGCCGAGGGCAACGTGCCGCGGACGCTCTACGGCAAACGCCTGCTGAGCCTCGACCTGGCAGGCCTGGTGGCAGGCACCAAGTACCGCGGCCAGTTCGAGGAACGCATGAAGGCCATCATCACAGAGCTGGAACAGCACCCGGAGATCATCATCTTCATCGACGAGATACACACCATCGTGGGCGCCGGCAGCGCTGCCGGCAGCCTGGACGCCAGCAACATGTTCAAGCCCGCCCTCTCGCGCGGCGCCATACAATGCATAGGCACCACGACGCTCGACGAGTACCGCCAGTACATAGAGAAAGACACCGCGCTGGAGCGCCGCTTCCAGAAGGTGCTCGTGGAGCCCGCCACGGTGGAGGAAACGCTTGAGATACTGAACAATATAAAGGACAAGTACGAAGACCACCACATGGTGCGTTACAGCGACGCCGCCATCGAGGCCTGCGTGACGCTTACGGAGCGCTATGTGAGCGACCGGCTGCAGCCCGACAAAGCCATCGACGCCCTCGACGAGGCCGGCGCAAGGGTGAGGATAGCCAACGTGAAGGTGCCAGAAGAGATAGTGACGCTGGAGGCCGAGGTGGCCAAGGTGGCGCAGATGAAGAAGGAGGTGCTCGCCAGCAAGCACTACGGCGAGGCTGCCCAATACCGCGACCAGGAGCGTGACCTGACGGCAAAGCTTACGGACATGAAGAAGCGCTGGGAAGAGGAGGAACGCGAGAAACGCGTTCAGGTGACGGCCGAGGATGTAGCCGCCGTGGTGGCCATGATGACCGGCGTGCCGGTGGAACGCATAGCGGAAAGCGAGCAGGGTCGCCTGCTGACGATGGAGAACGAGCTGAAAGGCTCCGTGGTGGGCCAGGACGAAGCCATAAGCCAGATAGCCAAGGCCATACGCCGCAACCGTGCAGGCTTGAAAGACCCCAACAGGCCGATAGGCAGCTTCCTGTTCCTTGGACCTACGGGCGTCGGCAAGACTTATCTGACCAAGGTGTTGGCCAAGTACCTGTTCGACAGCGAGGCGGCGATGATAAGGATAGACATGAGCGAGTACATGGAGAAGTTCGCCGTGAGCCGACTGATAGGAGCGCCTCCGGGATATGTGGGCTACGAGGAAGGCGGCCAGCTGACGGAGCGCGTGCGCCGCAAACCCTACTCCATTGTGCTGCTCGACGAGATAGAGAAGGCACACCCCGACGTGTTCAACGTGCTGCTGCAGGTGCTCGACGACGGCGTGCTCACCGACGGCATCGGGCGCAAGGTGGACTTCAAGAACACCATCATCATCATGACCTCCAACATCGGCAGCCGCCAGCTCAAGGAGTTCGGCACGGGCGTGGGCTTCAACACAGCGGCCCGCGAGGCCGAGAAGGCCGAGTTGCAGCGCGACGTGATTGAGAAGAGCCTGAAGAAGGCTTTTGCGCCGGAATTCATCAACCGCATAGACGACATCATATACTTCAACTCGCTGAAACGCGAAGACATACACAAGATTATCGACATAGAGTTGAAGGGGCTCTTCGGCCGCATCGAGCAGATGGGCTTCGGCGTGGAGATGGACGAAAAGGCCAAAGACTTCCTCGTGAAGAAAGGTTGGGATGAGCAATACGGCGCGCGTCCGTTGCGCAGGGCCATACAGCGCTACGTGGAAGACGACCTGGCCGACGAGATTATCAAGGCCGTCATACTGCCCGGCGACACCATCCACATCACCGCCGACGACAGCAAGGTGCTGTTCGAGGTGGAGAAGGGTGACACGTCGAAAGCGCTCGACGAGGCATTCACCACAGAACCTGCCGGACAGGCGATGTGACAGACTTCACCTAACAACAAGCAAAGGCCCCTGCCACGGCAGGGGCCTTTGCTGTTTAATGCTGCAGACCAGCTACTATTCTGCCCAGACAGCCTGCAAGTTGCGGTCGCCGTAGGCGTCGTCGATCTTGCTGATAGTGGGCCAGTACTTCTCACAGTGGGGCTGCGGGAAGGCGGCTTTCTGACGGCTGTACGGGAGGTTCCACTCGTCGGCGCAGACAACCTGCATGGTGTGTGGCGCGTTGGCGATAGGATTGTTCTTCTCGTCACTCTTGCCGGTCATGATGTCGTCAATCTCCTGGCGGATGGCAATCATGGCATCGCAGAAGCGGTCAAGCTCGGCTAGAGGCTCACTCTCGGTGGGCTCCACCATGAGGGTGTTGTGCACCGGGAAGGCCACCGTGGGGGCGTGGAAGCCGTAGTCCATGAGGCGTTTGGCGATGTCGCCGACACCGACCTTGAGGCTGAACTCGTTGAAGTCGACAATCATCTCGTGGCCGCACATGCCGTTGCGGTTGGTGTAGAGAATCTTGTAGTACTTCTGCAGACGGGCACGGAGGTAGTTGGCGTTGAGGATGGCGTGTTTGGTGACATCCGTGAGACCCTCGCCGCCGAGCATCAGCAGGTAGCCGTAGGTGATTGGCAGCAGGTAGGCGCTGCCGTAGGGGGCTGCCGCCATGGTGTTGCCGTGCTTGCCGCCGACCTCGACAACGGGGTGCGTGGGCAGGAAGTCGACAAGTTTCTGGCTGACGCAGATGGGGCCGACACCAGGACCGCCGCCGCCGTGAGGCATGGCGAAGGTCTTGTGGAGGTTGAGGTGGCACACGTCGGCACCCATGTGGCCGGGGCTGGTGAGGCCCACCTGGGCGTTCATGTTGGCACCGTCCATATAGACGAGGGCCCCGTAGCTGTGGATGATGTTGATGATGTCGAGGATGCCTTCCTCGAAGGCGCCGTGGGTCGACGGATAAGTGATCATCAGGCAGCTGAGGGTGTCCTTGTACTGCTCGGCTTTGGCCTTCAGGTCGTCGATGTCGACATCGCCTTTGTCGTTGCACTTCACCACGACAACCGTCATGCCGGCCTTGGCGGCGGAGGCGGGGTTGGTGCCGTGTGCCGAGGCGGGGATGAGGCAGACATTGCGCTGCGGCTGACCGTTGGCGATGTGATAGTTGCGGATGACGGTGAGGCCGCTGTACTCGCCAAAGGCGCCCGAGTTGGGCTGCAGCGAGCAACCAGCGAAGCCGGTGACGACGGAGAGCATGTGCTCGATGTCCTTGATCATCTCAAGGTAACCCTGTGCCTGGTCGGCGGGCACGAAGGGGTGCATGCCGGCAAACTTGCTCCAGCTGAGGGGCATCATCTCGGCGGCGGCGTTGAGCTTCATGGTGCAGGAGCCCAGCGGTATCATGGCGCGGTTGAGGCTGAGGTCTTTCTCCTCGAGCATCTTGATATAGCGCATCATGGAGGTCTCGTCGTGGAAGCGGTTGAAGATCTTCTGCGTGAGGTAGGCGCCGGTGCGCTTCAGCTCGGCGGGGATGGCCTCGTCGGCAAACTGGCAGCAGCAGCCATTGCACTCGATGGGCTTGGCGTTCTTGCCGGCAGCTTCGGCCAGGCAGGCCACGATGGCGTCGAGGTCGCACTTCTCGGTTGTCTCGTCGATGGAGATGCCGATGCACTCGTCGCAGATATAGCGGAAATTGATTTCATGCTTCAGGGCCACTTCGCGAACCTTGGCGGTGGGCACAGGGCACTGGAGGGCGAGTGTGTCGAAGTACACCTTGTTCCACTGCTTGTAGCCGTACTGCTCGAGCTCCATGGCCAGGCGGTGGGCGCGTGCACAGATGCGTGTGGCAATCTCACGGATGCCATCAGCACCATGCCAGATGGCGTAGAAGCCGCTCATGTTGGCCACGAGTGCCGCGGAGGTGCAGATGTTCGAGGTGGCTTTGTCGCGCTTGATGTGCTGTTCGCGCATGCCGAGAGCCATACGGAGGGCGGGGTTGCCCTTGGCGTCGACGCTCCAGCCGATGATACGGCCGGGGAAGGCGCGCTTGAACGTCTCGGTGAAGGCGAAGAAGCCAGCGTGAGGACCGCCGAAGCCCATAGGCAGGCCGAAGCGCTGAGCGTTGCCGACGGCGCAGTCGGCACCCATCTCACCCGGGGTCTTCATGAGGGCCAGCGCCATGAGGTCGGTAGCCATGCAGACGAAAATACCCTTCTCGTGGCACTTGCTGATGAAGCCAGTCCAATCCTGCGCCTCGCCGAACTGGTTGGGATACTGCACAAAGGCTGCGAAATAGCTGCCGTCGAGCTCTGTCTGTGCGGCCTTGCCGGTGACAATCTCGATACCGCGTGGGGCGGCATTGGTCTGCATCACGGCCAGCGTCTGGGGCAGGATGCCTTCGTCGACGAACACCTTGCAGATGCCGTCTTTTACGGCCTGACGCGAACGGCTGTTGAAGAACATGATCATGGCCTCGCCGGCGGCTGTGGCCTCGTCGAGCAGGCAGGCGTTGCTCAGCGGCATGCCAGTCATGGAGGCTATCATGGTCTGATAGTTCATAAGAGCCTCGAGACGACCCTGCGAGATCTCGGTCTGATAGGGTGTATAGCTGGTATACCAGCCGGGGTTCTCAAAGACGTTGCGCATGATGACGGCAGGGGTGATGGTGCCATAGTAGCCCATGCCGATATAGCTGCGGAACATCTTGTTCTTCTGCGCCAGAGAGCGCACATGGTTGAGGAACTGATACTCGCTCATGCCTGCGGGCAGCGGCATCGGCTCCTTGAGCCGTATGGCGGCGGGCACAGCTTTTTCAATGAGTTCGTCCATGGTTTTCACACCGATGGTGTCGAGCATCTTCTGCTCTTCGGCGGGGTCGGAGACGCCGTTGTGACGGGATGCAAAGTTATTCTTTGTCATATTGATTGTTTATTTTTATTTGTTTTTCATATGGTAAAAACGCAGGTAGTGTTCCTGGTCGTTGGTGGTGAGGCGTATGATGTAGTAGCCCGAGGGACGGTTGCGCATGCTGATAAAGCCAAGCAGGGGTCTGCCCGTGAAGATGCAGCGTCCCACGTCGTCATAGAGAGCCAGCGACACTATGTCGCGACGCGCGACACCGAGCTCAAGCCTGTGGTTGGCGCGGTTATAGACAATCATGTCCTGTTGTCCCAGAGGTTTAGCCATATCATTGGCCTCGACGGTCTGATAAATGGTTTGCACCCCGTCGCGGTAGACGGTGTCGTGCACATACTGAACCTCATGCACCACTTCGGCGCGCTGGAAGAGGGCTGTGTAGGTGGTGGTGTCGGTGACAATGACCCGGCGCGGATTGGCGCTCACGCTGTCGGCCCACCCCTGGAACGAGTATCCTGCCTTGCAGGCGGCAACAAGGATGGCGGTGTCGCCGATACGGTAGTGACCGGCACCCATGACCGAACCGGCGGCGGTGTCGTTGCTCCTTACGGTAAGCTCAAGCGAGCAAGGCTGCATGGGCTTCATATTGCGTAGCTTCCCCCACCCTTCCGCTTCGCGGTAGCGGTCGACGCTCACACACGGCACATTGATGGCTGCCATTGCCCTGATGCCGGCAAAAGCGTCAGGCTCGACGGCCGGCGGAACGAGGGCGTAGACAGTCATCTGGGTGAGGTTGATGCACTGGTAGAAAGCCCTATGCCCGATGTTCTCGATGCGCGACGGAAAGACCACGGCCTTCAGGTCGTGGCATTGGGTAAACGCCTGTTTGCCAATATGCCGCGTCGTCGAAGGCAGCGTAAGGGTGCCGTAGATAGAGCTGCAGAAGGCAAAAGCGTAGTCGCCGATGTATTCCAACCCCTCGGGGAAATCCCACTCAAACTTGAGGAGGTTCATGCCCGTAAAGGCGTAATCAGGAATCCTCTTCACCTTGGGGCCGAAGGTCACCTTGTTGAGCGAACGGCAGTTGCCGAAGACCGTGCTGCTCCGCGAGCCTCCCATGAACTGGCAGGCGACGGCGTCGAAGCGCACCGACGTTATGCCGCTGCAACCGAAGAAAGCCGAACGGCCAAGGGAAACGATATTCTCACCGATGGTGACCTCGCCCTTCATGGCGGTGCAGAGGCTGAAAGCATAGGCGCCGATGTCGGTGATCGACGGCGGCAGCCGCAATGCCGTGATGTCGCTACAGCCGTAGAAGGCCCTGTCGCCAATGGCGACGACATGGTATGTGCGGTCGCCCCAGACGACCTCGCCGGGTATCTCGAGGACGCCCGCCGGGGGCACCTCGCCAGCCCACCGATTGTTGCCCTCAGCGAGCGGCGCCGTTACCTCCACAGCACGTTCGTCGGCGTCGATAATGTTGAAATACAGCGCATAATCATGCACCTGAACCTTGAAGTCATAGGCCCACGCAACAGTTGACGATGCCACGAGGAGCAACAATAAGATGAGGCGTTTCACTACAGTTCGGGGTTAAATGTTATATGTATTGGTTTAAAGCTTCGGACCTGCCGACACCAAAGCCTTGCCTGCCGCGTTGTGGGTGAACTTCACGAAGTTCTTGATGAAGCGGTCGGCGAGGTCGCGGGCCTTCTCGTCCCACACCTTCGCGTCGGCGTACGTGTCGCGCGGGTCGAGAATCTTCGGGTCCACGCCGGGCAGCGACGTCGGCACCTCAAAGTCGAAATACGGTATCTTCTTGGTCTCGGCCTTCAAAATGCTGCCGTCGAGGATGGCGTCGATGATGCCGCGGGTGTCCTTGATGCTGATGCGCTTGCCGGTGCCGTTCCAGCCGGTGTTGACCAGGTAGGCCTTGGCGCCGCTCTTCTCCATGCGCTTCACCAGCTCCTCGGCATACTTGGTGGGATGCAGTTCGAGGAAAGCCTGGCCGAAGCAGGCGCTGAAGGTCGGCGTGGGCTCGGTGATGCCGCGCTCGGTGCCGGCCAGCTTGGCGGTGAAGCCGCTGAGGAAGTAGTACTTGCACTGGTCGGCGCTGAGGATGCTCACCGGGGGCAGCACGCCGAAGGCGTCGGCCGAGAGGAAGATGACATTCTCGGCGGCGGGGCCGGCGCTCTTGCCGTGCACGGGCTGCACAATCTTCTCTATATGGTCTATCGGGTAGCTCACTCGCGTGTTCTCCGTGACGCTCTTGTCGGCGAAGTCAATCTTGCCGTCGGCGGCAACGGTGACATTCTCCAGCAGCGCGTTGCGGCGTATGGCGTTGTAGATGTCAGGCTCGCTGTCCTTGTCGAGGTTGATGACCTTGGCGTAGCAGCCGCCCTCGAAGTTGAAGACGCCCTCGTCGTCCCAGCCGTGCTCGTCGTCGCCTATGAGCAGGCGCTTCGGGTCGGTGCTCAGGGTGGTCTTGCCGGTGCCGCTGAGGCCGAAGAAGATGGCGGTATGCTCGCCCTTCATGTCGGTGTTGGCGGAGCAGTGCATGGCGGCAATGCCCTTAAGCGGCAGGTAGTAGTTCATCATGCTGAACATACCCTTCTTCATCTCGCCGCCGTACCACGTGTTGAGGATCACCTGCTCGCGGCTGCTGACGTTGAACGCCACGCAGGTGTCGCTGTTGAGCCCCAACTCTTTGTAGTCGTCGACCTTGGCCTTGGAGGCTGCGTAGACGGTGAAGCTGGGCTTGAAGTCCTTGAGCTCCTCGGCGGTTGGCTTGATGAACATGTTGGTCACGAAGTGTGCCTGCCAGGCCACCTCCATGATGAAGCGCACGGCGATGCGGGTGTCCTTGTTGGCGCCGCAGAAGGCGTCGACAACAAAGAGGTTCTTGCCGCAGAGCTCGTTGCAGGCGAGACCCTTCACGTGGGCCCACACCTGCTCGCTCATCGGGTGGTTGTCGTTCTTGTACTCGGGCGTCGTCCACCACACGGTGTCCTTCGACAGCGCGTCCATGACGATGTACTTGTCCTTGGGCGAGCGGCCGGTGTAGATGCCCGTCATCACGTTCATCGCGTCGAGCTCGGTGAGCTGCCCTTTGTCGTAGCCCGTAAGAGCGGGATCGCTCTCCATCTTGAACAGCTCCTCGTACGAGGGGTTGTAGTGTATCTCTTTCACGCCGTTGATACCCAGCGCTTCAAGGTCTTTTCTTATCTTGTCGTTCATGATTGTCGGATTTGTTGTTTGTATGTCATAGGCTGTGAGCGAGGCTGCATCCGTCTTGCAGGATGCAGCCTCCTCCACAGGGTTTCTTGCTATTTCTCTCTCGCTTCCTTGATGGCGGCCTGCGCGGCGGCAAGGCGGGCCACAGGCACGCGGAACGGCGAGCAGCTGACATAATTCATGCCGGCCTTGTAGAAGAACTCGGCAGCCGTCGGGTCGCCGCCGTGCTCACCGCAGACGCCGCACTTTAGGTTGGCGCGGGTGCCGCGGCCGCGCTCGATGCCTATCTTCACCAGCTCGCCCACACACTCGGTGTCGAAGTTGTTGAACGGGTCGGCAGGGATGACCTTCTCGTCGACATAGGTCTTCACTATGGCGTTGACGTCGTCGCGGCTGAAGCCGAAGGTCATCTGCGTCAGGTCGTTGGTGCCGAAGCTGAAGAACTCGGCCACCTCGGCTATCTGGTTGGCCACCAGGGCGGCACGCGGTATCTCGATCATCGTGCCGAACTTGTACTCAAACTTCACGCCGTATTTCTTCTCCACCTCTTCCTTCACCTCGGTGGCTATGGCCTTCTGGTGGCGCAGCTCGGCGGCGTTGATGGTCAGCGGCACCATGATCTCGAGCATCGGGTGCAGGCCTTCCTTCATCAGCTCGCAGGTGGCGCTGAATAGGGCGCGGAACTGCACGCGCGTGATCTCCGGGTAGATGATGCCCAGACGCACGCCGCGCAGACCCATCATGGGGTTCACCTCGTGCAGGCTCTCCACACGCTTCTTGACATCCTCGTAGCTGATGCCCAGGCGCTTGGCAGCCTCCTGCATCTTCTCGCTGCCCTGCGGGGCGAACTCATGCAGCGGCGGGTCCATCAGGCGGAAGGTCAGCGGCTTGCCGTCCATGACCTTCAGCGTGCCCTTGGCGCTCTCGCGGATGTAGGGCTCCAGCTCGTCGAGGGCGGCGATGCGCTCCTCGCGCGTGCTGGCCAGTATCATGTTGCGCAGCTTCTCCAGCGGCTTCTCGCTGTTCTCGCCGTAGAACATGTGCTCTATGCGGAACAGGCCGATGCCCTCGGCGCCGAAGTCGATGGCGCGCTGTGCGTCGGCAGGGTTGTCGGCGTTGGTGCGGACACCCATCTTGCGGAACTTGTCCACCAGACCCATGAACTTCTGGAAGAGCGGGTTCTCGGTGGCGTCGATCATCTTCACCTCCTCGTCGTAGACGTAACCCTTCGTGCCGTTGAGGCTCAGCAGGTCGCCTTCCTTGAAGGTCTTGCCGTTCATGGTCACCGTGCCGGCGGCCATGTCGATCTTCACGGCGTCGCAACCGACGATGCAGCACTTGCCCCAGCCGCGGGCCACGAGGGCGGCGTGGCTGGTCATGCCGCCGCGGGCGGTGAGGATGCCGTCGGCGGCACGCATGCCCTCGACGTCCTCGGGGTTCGTCTCCTCGCGCACGAGGATGTTCTTTATCTTGGCGGCGCGATACTCCTTGGCCTTCTCGCTCGTCAGCGCTATGACACCCACGGCGCCGCCGGGGCCGGCGGGCAGACCCTTGGCCAGCACCTTGTGTTTCTTCTCGTCCTCGGCGTTAAGGATGGGGTGCAGCAGCTCGTCGAGCTGCGCGGGGCTAATGCGCATCACCACCTCGCTCTCGTCGATACGGCCTTCTTTCAGCATGTCGAAAGCCATGGTCAGCGCGGCGACACCGGTGCGCTTGCCAACGCGGCACTGCAGCATATACAGCACGCCTTCCTGGATCGTGAACTCGATGTCGAGCATGTCGTGGTAGGCGTTCTCAAGGGTCTCACGTATGTCGCAGAGCTCCTTGTAGGTCTCGGGCATGAGCTCCTGCATGGAGTGCATCTCTTTGTTCTTCTCGTTCTTGGTCTCGTCGTTGAGGGGGTTCGGGGTGCGGATACCGGCCACGACGTCCTCGCCCTGGGCGTTGATGAGCCACTCGCCGTAGAACTGGTTGTCGCCGGTGGCGGGGTTGCGGGTGAAAGCCACGCCAGTGGCGCTGGTGTCGCCCATGTTGCCGAAGACCATGGCCTGCACGTTGACGGCGGTGCCCCAGTCGTCGGGGATGCCCTCGATCTTGCGGTAGCTGACGGCCTTCTTGCCGTTCCAGCTCTTGAAGACGGCCTTGATGCCGCCCTCCATCTGCGCGCGAGCGTCGTCGGGGAAGTCGACCCCGAGCACCTCTTTGACGCGCACCTTGAAGGCCTCGGCAAGCTTCTTCAGGTCGTCGGCCGTCAGCTCCGTGTCGCTCTTGTAGCCCTTCACCGACTTGTACTCGTCGAGCATGTCGTCGAGCTGCTTGCGGATGCCCTTGCCGTCGGCGGGCTCAATGCCCTCGCTCTTCTCCATCACCACGTCGGCGTACATCATTATCAGACGGCGGTACGAGTCGTACACAAACCTCGGGTTGTTGGTCTTCTTCAACATGCCGGGGATGGTCTTGCTGCTGAGGCCTATGTTAAGCACGGTGTCCATCATGCCGGGCATCGACGAGCGCGCGCCGCTTCGGCAGCTCACCAGCAGCGGGTTCTCGCTGTCGTCATACTTCATGCCCATGATTTTCTCAATATTCTCGACGCCTTTCCACACCTCTTCCATCAGGCCCTTGGGCAACTCGCAGTTGTTGGCGTAATAGGCCGTGCAGCACTCGGTAGTGATTGTCAGACCGGCAGGCACCGGCAGGCCCAGCAGGCACATCTCGGCCAGGTTGGCGCCCTTGCCGCCAAGGAGGTTCTTCATGTCAGCTTTTCCCTCGGCAGTCTTGCCGCCGAACGTGTAAACGTACTTAGTCATTTGTGTAATGTATTTATTATATGATTATTATTTGTTTTTTTCGCTTTTTTGAGACTGCAAAGATACGAATTTTTTTTGAAAAGATATAAAAATAATCGGAGACATTTCAACAAAATAACTCACCGTCCACCCTACCCTTTGGCAATCAGCACCATACACCCACACCACCACTCCCCTCTCCACTCCCCTCTCCACTCCCCTCTCCACACCCCTCCCCTACGGCCCCTCTACGGAGTCCCTACGGAGTCCCTACGGCCGTTCTTCAGTAGTTCTTCAGTAGTTCTTCAGTGCCGCACTGAAATACTACTGAAGAACTACTGAAGAACGGCCGTACCGGGTCCGTACCGGGTCCGTACCGGCACGGGGGCAAAAGGCAGGCGACAGACGGCTGGTAGACGGCAGGAAGGACGCAGGGGGACGGCTATGCCCCGGCCGGAAGGATGGCGGAATGATGGCAGAAGGATGGCGGAAGGCTGCGGGCGACGGCCGCACTACTTCTTGTAGTGGGGGTGGTAGGCGGCGATGGTGTTGCGCAGGGTGTCGCGCGTGAGGTGGGTGTAGATCTCTGTGGTGCTGATGCTTTCGTGGCCGAGCATCTCCTGCACGGCGCGCAGGTCGGCGCCGTTCTCCACGAGCTCGGTGGCGAAGCTGTGGCGCAGCGAGTGGGGGCTCACCTTTTTCTTTATGCCGGCAGCGGCCACGGCGTCGCGCAGCATGATGAAGACCATCTGGCGCGTCAGACGGTGGCCGCGACGGTTGAGGAAGACGATCTTCTCTTCGCCAGCCTTCACGTCGACATGGCTGCGTACGTTGTGTATGTAGCTGAGCATGAGGCTGAGGGCGCGCTCGTTGATGGGCACCCAGCGCTCCTTGTCGCCCTTGCCTATCACCTGCAGGTACTGCTCTTCGACGTAGATGTTGGAGAGCTTGAGGTTGACGAGCTCCGACACTCGCAGCCCGCAGCCGTACAACACCTCGACAATCACGTAGTTGCGCTCCCCCTCGGGGAGGCTGCGGTCGAAGGTCTGCTGTATGGCCGTCACCTCGTCGTCGGTGAGCACGTCGGGCAGGTGGTGCGGCTTGATGGGCAGGTCGAGGAGGGCGGCGGGGTTGTCTTTGACGATGTCGTCGATGACCATCATGTGGAAGAACATGCGCCAGCCGGAGATCATGCGGCGCTGCGACGCGGGGGCTATGCCGAGGTCGCAGAGCTGCTTCAGCAGCTGCTGCAGGTGCTCGCGGGCGACGCTTTCGGGCGCAACGTCTTGCTCGCACATGAAACGCTGCATGTTGTCGAAGTCCTGCATGTAGGCCTTCACGCTGTTGTCGGCCATGCCGCGCTCGAGCCGCAGGTAGGTCTCGTAGTCCTCCCTGCTCCGCCGCCACCTATGTTGCACGTCAGCCATCAGTCTTGCTTCATTCGCCAGATGAGAAACTCCACGAGGGTCTCGCGGTCCTTGTACCGTTCCTTGCGCTTCTCCTTCGGCATGTCGATGTCTACGGCGCCCCAGCTGAAGCGTCCCTTTATGGCCGAGACCTGCTTCCTGTAGAAGGGGGTCTGGTGCGCTGGGTTGCGTTTCAGGGGGGCCGGGAGCGTGGCGGCGAGCTGCGCGGCCTCGGTCTTGGTGAGCCGCTTGGCGGAGTGGCCGAAGTAGTGCTGCGCGGCAGCCTCGGCGCCGTAGATGCCATCGCCGAACTCTATGATGTTGAGGTACACCTCCATGATGCGCCGTTTGCCCCAGACGGCCTCTATCATGACGGTATAGTAGGCCTCGAAGGCCTTGCGCGCCATGGTGCGCGAGTGAGGCAGGAAGGCGTTCTTGGCCGTCTGGTTGCTGATGGTGCTGCCCCCGCGGATGCGACGGCCGCTCTTGTTCTCGCGGTAGGCCTGCTTCATCTGCTTGACGTCGAAGCCATGGTGGTACATGAAGAGGCCGTCCTCGGCATACACGACGGCGGAGACCAGGTTGTTGCTGATGCTGTCGAGGGGCACGTAGTCGCGCTCGAAGCGCACCTCGCGGTCTTTGTCGAAGAGCTGCTGGCCGAAGCGCTGCACCATGAGGGGTGTGAGCGGCGGGTTGATGAACCAGCCGAGGAAGACCTGCAGCAGGGTGACGAGCCAGAGCGCGAGCATCGCGACCCACAAGACGCGCCACACCTTGCCGAAAAAGTGCAAAGCGCTCCAGGGTTTGAGGCCGCCGGAACGCTTCTGTCCTTTGGCCTTCAACGACTTATGCTGTTTTGTTTTTGACATTGCCGGAGTGCAAAGATACGAAAATATTAAAAAAGGTTTGCACATGTCGAAAATGTTTAATACTTTTGTGCAATCAAGATTTAACAATAAGTTAATATAAAACATTAAAAAACAAAATACTATGGCAAAAGTAGCAATCAACGGCTTCGGCCGAATCGGAAGAATGAGCTTCCGCGCAATGCTCGCCCACCCCGAGCTTGACATCGTCGCTATCAACGACCTCACCGACGCCAAGACGCTGGCATACCTGTTCAAATACGACTCCGTGCACGACAACTTCGACGGCGAAGTGAGCGCCGACGGCGACTGCCTCGTGGTCAACGGCAAGAAGGTGAAGATCTACGCCGAGCGCGACCCGCAGAACCTGCCCTGGAAAGAGCTGGGCGTCGACATCGTGGTGGAGAGCACCGGCCTGTTCAAGAAACGCGAGCAGATGATGAAGCACATCAACGCCGGCGCCAAGAAGGTCATCCTCACCGTGCCCGCCAGCAAGGCCGAGGACGTGGACGCCACCGTCGTCATGGGCGTCAACGACAACGTGCTGACCAAGGAGATGCAGCTCGTCAGCAACGCCAGCTGCACCACCAACTGCCTGGCCCCTGTCGCCAAGGTGCTGAACGACAAGTTCGGCATCAAGCGCGGCCTGATGAACACCGTGCACAGCTACACCAACGACCAGAAGATTCTGGACCAGCCGCACAGCGACCTGCGCCGCGCCCGTGCCGCCGCCGTCTCCATCATCCCCACCAGCAGCGGCGCCGCCAAGGCCGTGGGCCTGGTCATCCCCGAACTGAAAGGCAAGCTGGACGGCTTCGCCATGCGCGTACCCACTCCCGACGGCAGCGTCGTCGACCTCACCGCCGAGCTGAACTGCAACGTCACCAAGGAGGAGATCAACGCCGCCGTCAAGGAGGCCGCTGAAGGCGCCATGAAGGGCGTGCTCCAGTATGTCGAGGAGCCTATCGTCAGCATCGACATCATCGACAACACGCACAGCAGCATCTTCGACAGCCTCCTGACCCAGGTCATGGACGGCAACTTCGTGAAGATCGTCAGCTGGTACGACAACGAGAAGGGCTACAGCACCCGCGTCGGCGACCTCGCCGCCAAACTGGCCAAGCTGCTCTAATCATTAACCGCAAAGCCTCACTCCGGCATTGGAGTGAGGCTTTTTTTATTCCATAGATGATACTTCAGAACAAGACCGCCATAGTCACCGGTGCCACACGCGGCATCGGCCACGCCATAGCCGTGCGGTTCGCCAAGGAGGGCTGCGACGTGGCTTTCTGCGGACGCACTCGCAACGAGAAGATGATCGCCGTGGAGCAGGAGCTCTCAGCCCTCGGTGTGAAAGCCAAAGGCTACGCCACCGACGTGGCCGACTACGACTCCGCCCAGGCCTTCGTCAAGGAGGTCCTCGCCGACTTCGGCAAGGTCGACATCCTCGTCAACAACGCAGGCATCACCGACGACAGCGCCGTCAAACGCATGACGGAGGAGCAGTTCGACCGCGTGATGCACACCAACCTCAAGAGCGTCTTCTGCATGACCAAGGCCATACAGCCCGCCATGTGGCGCCAGGGACACGGCGCCATAGTCAACATCGGCTCGGTGGTGGGCATCGCCGGCAACTACAACCAGGCCAACTACGCAGCCTCCAAAGCCGCCATCATAGGCTTCAGCAAGAGCTGCGCCAAGGAGTTCGCCGCACGCAACATACGCGTCAACGTGGTGGCCCCGGGATTCGTGCAGACCGAGATGACGGCCGACATACCCAAGGAGCTCATGGACACATGGTGCAGCCGCATACCGATGAAACGCCCCGGCACCGTGGACGAGGTGGCACAGGCCTGCGTCTTCCTGGCCAGCGACATGTGCCCCTACATCACCAGCGTCGTCCTGCCCGTCTGCGGCGGCATGGAAGACGCATGAAAGTTGAAAGTTGAAAATTGAAAATTGAAAGTTGAAAATTGAGAATCACGTTGCCCATTAACCCCATTAACCCCATCAAACCCATTAAGCCCATCATTATGGGCTTTGTCTTGTTGCTGGCCGCCTGCGGCGGGCAGCAGCAGGCCACTACAACAGACACCGTCGTCGACGACTACGGCCGCACGGTGGCCGTGCCCGCCCACCCGCAGCGCGTGGTGAGCCTCTCCCCTGCCGTCACAGAGATTATGTACGCCCTCGGCGCACAAGACATCCTCGTAGGCCGCACAGACTTCTGCGTCTACCCGCCCGAGGCCCTCGACATACCGTCCATCGGCGGCATCAGCAACCTCAACATCGAGAGCATCCTCTCCCTCAACCCCGACCTCGTCATCAGCGGCTCCATGGTGGGCAAGAAAATCACCGACCAGATGGATGCCATGGGGACCCCGATGGTGTGCGTCATCGAGAAACCACGGTTCGATGCCCTCTACGACAACATAAGCGCCATCGGCCGACTGGTGGGCAAAGAGAAGGAGGCCGACTCGCTGAATGCGCTGATGCACAGACGTGTCGACGCGTTATTGGACAGCACTCTCGCAACAACACCTGCCCGACCGCAGGGAGCGGCCTTGAGCACCGCTGAATCAAATCAAATTGGAGAAAAATCCCACAATAACGCAATCCCGCCCAAGGTCTACTACGTCGTCGGCTTCGGCCCCTCGGGCAACTTCACCGCTGGCGGCAACACCTTCATCAACGACATCATACGCATGGCCGGCGGACGCAACATCGCCGAAGGCGTGGAGGGCTGGAGCTACAGCCTCGAAGCTCTCGTGCAGGAAGACCCCGACTACATCATCGTGCGCCGCGAGGACAGCGCCGCCTTCTGCGACATGAAGCCCTACAACACCCTGAGCGCCGTCCGCCACGGCCGCGTCATAGGCATCGTCAGCGGCACCTTCGACCTCCAAGTCCCCCGCAACATCGACGCCATCATCTACCTCCGCCAGCGCATGGGCCAAAACCCCGAACAAAGCCGCTGACGACAACACTCCCCCTTTCCCGCAATTACACCTCCTCTGAGCAAACACACTCTATGCCGTGGGGGCTTTGCGTCTTCTACGGCAAGAGCCGAAAAACGTTAGAACCTTTTCTCGCCTCGGGAGAAAACGACCGTTACCAAGAAAAAAACAGCCGCAAATCCTTCGGCGACCTTTCGGCAACCCTCCGGCGGTGTCCTTCTTTGCCCCGTCATACCATTTCCTATATACCCACCATATTCTCATCATATCTCCATCTCATTGAATGGATATACAAAGGATACAGAAAGCATATAGAAAACATACAGAAAGCATATAGAAAACATACAGAAAGGCTGCGAACCATAGGCCATTACCCCTAAAAAGGTGATGAACACCTTTATAATAGAACATAATATAGTGAATAGCACCGTTGAATAAAACAAATGCAGCGAGCAACAACTGCTTCGAGCTACCGTAGACCCTTCGGTGATCCTTCGGCGACGGGTCGGCAGTTTCTCTAAATGAAGATGACCCATTCTTGGCGGGTTCGCACATCAAATTTACACCTCCAGGCTGTTTTTGTCGGACAGAAAATGCATTAGGCCCATCGTGACAATACCATTCTCATCGTGTCTTACATTCTGGTGGTCCATCGTGAGCAAAATCTTCTTGAAAGAGTCGTTAATATGCAACAAGGACCGCTTCTCCTGTATTATTTTTTCATCTGATAGCATCTGGTATGCCGACTGGACATAGTAGCGTTGCCCTCCTTTGTTAGCCACAAAATCCACTTCCAACGTCTGTCGAGGCTCTCCCTGTGGCCTGACAATCACGTTGCCCACATCCACGCTGACTATTGCCACGTGCATTCATCAGATGCTCAATATATTTCGGGCGTTCAATGGTCATTGCATTTCGATTTTGTGGTTATATATCTATTTTTTCGAAATGCAAATAGTACAACTATTTTTGAAATTGGAAAATTTTTTTATAACACACTTGTCAGCCAGATTGCCGTCACCCCACGGCGAGGTCTCGTGTATTCCCACTAACGCATTTACACGTTAACGCATTTACGCATTCATAAAGCGTATTTACACATTCAAGCTTATTGTTTCTTCGGGGATCCTTCGGCGATCCCTCGGCGATGTTGGCTCGCAGTCCCTTCTTTATGGGTTATACAATCCTTCTTCTTTGTAATATATCTTGTGACGAGTTATTATTATGCTCCATTTTATGAGGTGAAAAACATTGGGATTGGCCCACGAAACAAATTTCAATCGGGAACTTATCAACAGCCACCTCGCGTGCGCACACGCGAGTATTATTCCCTGCACCCGTGTGCGCGAGAAACCAACGCAAATGTTAATAACTTAATTTGGACTCAATTACATAAAAGTTGTATCTTTGCAAAAAAATAGAATATGGAGAAACATCATATCAATTATCGTACTTTGTCATTTGTGGCACTAACAGCATTTGTGATTCTGCTTGTTTTATTTACATCAGAAACCATAAACAATTGGATATTTAGAATGGTTGGAGTACAAGCAAACTCAATATACTCACATCTTAATAAAAACAATCACCTTAACATTCTTCTGTCCATATCTGTAGTTATTTTAATGATTGTGTGTAGTATAAAATCTGCAACTGATTACTACAGGAAATGGAAGTCACTAGGCGCCGTTATCATAATTGATATTTTATTGGCCACATCTATGAATCATTGGACATGGTCAACATCAGTATTTGGTACTAATTGGGGATTTGTTCTAATATTTGTTTTTACAATCCCATATCTATTGTCAACCTTACTACCTTACAAAATCAAAAACCAAGTTGCTAAGTGTATGAAGGCCTCCGAGGACTTAATTGAGAACATCTATAATAAATGCCTCAAAATAATAAAAAAGAAGTATAAACAACCTGACACCTGTAAGGAATCAGTAGGGTTTTGTATAGATGATATTGATGAACAAACCAATGACGAACATATACGCCAGCCCTATGCGGACCTTATTGTCAAAAAAGCTCTTAACACCAAGCAAAAAGAAGCTTTTGCCATTGGTATTTCTGGAGGCTGGGGGGCTGGCAAAACCTTGTTCTTAAAACGCATTGAGAATTCTATAATCAAAGCACAAAAAGATGATGAGAACGTCTTTCTATATAAATTTTGCCCTTGGGAAAGCACTGATAGTAAGCAAATAATCACAGATTTCTTCAATGGATTAGGACGTATGCTCGAGCCCCATTATTCTGCCATAAAGAAACCAATTATCAAGTACTCCGAGTTACTTACCGCTGTAAGCGCTCCTGATTGGGTAGTGTCTATGTCAAAACTGTTTGATAATAAACAACAGCAGACAATTAAACAACAAAAAGGTAAGATAACGGAATGTTTAAACAAACTGGGAAGAAAGATATTTGTTCTGATAGATGACATTGATCGACTGGGTGCACAGGAGATTTTTGAGACACTTAAACTTATTAGAAATACAGCCGACTTTTCACAAATAATATACATTGTGACATACGACAAACAGTATATCACAGAGCAACTATCTAAAGCTGATTTAGAATCATCGTATTTATACATAGAAAAAATATTCCCTCTTGAAATCAAATTGCAGCGCCCCGAACCTCATTATCAGGCCAGATGTTTGGACGAAATAATACCAGAGATGACCAACAACTCCAATTTAGAAAGAGCAATCACATATATTATAAATTCAAATGAAAATATCATCAACCAAGTACTGGTATCATATAGGCAAGTGAAACGATTTGCGAGGCTGTTTGTTCTTGATTTTGAAACTGTTCAAAGCATTCTTCAAAATGACATCGAAAATAAATCAATAGAAATCAACACAGAGGACTTTTTCTTGTTAGAGCTTTTATATTACCATGATTCAGAATTATATAATACACTTAGAGATAACCCTACAAGTATCTTAATGGTAGTTATAGACGAGAAATTACATATCAACAGATTTACTCTTCGCCCAGGAATAGATGGGACTCGAAAAACAAGTATTGATGATGTTGATGATGAGGGTAACTATACCGGCAAACAACTAGGAAACGAGAGCCTTATTATACTCAAGAAATTGTTTAATCCTAAACGTAATTACAAAAATATAACACAGCTAGCATTTACGGAGTCCTATCACAAATATTTTTCATTTGGACTCAGTTTTGATCAATTGGCATTATCCGAAGTTCATAGTCTCATTGCAGGCCAAAATAATATTGACAGTCAAGTTGAGAAATGGTGTTCAGACAGAAAACATAATTCATTATTACGTATCGTAATGTCTTATACACCAACTACAGATTCATATAATTGCAGACGGTATATCTCAACGGTTTTATCGATGGTCACACACTTTCCAAGTATGGATTCTAAAATAATTGACAAATTGTTTCCCTGGACATTACGCTCAAATCATTTTCAGGATACTTTATTTGAAGAGTTACAAACATTCACAATATCAGAACTTCAAAGATACATACAAAACGCCAACCACGGACAGGAGTATGAACTTCTTGCAATGACATTGGCAAGGCTATGTGAATTCGAGGCAAACTCATTTGAAAGAACAGGTGATGAAGGCTATACTTTGATTGGAAGTTATAAAAAAGCACAATCTTTACTAGTTGAAAATGTAAGTCACTTTTTATCTACAAACAAATGCACCGCAGATAATCTATTTGATAGAAATGACATTCTTTGCAACATTATTACAGCATCAGCATTGAGTAGGGAAATTGGGGTTGGGAATATTTACCAATCTCCATTTTTTGAGTTTTTGTTGAACTATTTTTCAAAACACAAGGGTAAAAACAAACATAAAGCGGAAGTGTTCTTCGAAGTTGATGTGACCGATTCGCCTACAGATGATGAACTAAATGATAGACAGACTGCAAAAGAAAGAACTTTAAATATGATGTTCACGAATCGAGAAAACTACATAAAATTCATAGATAAATGTTTTGATTAACAATAACGATAGATATGATATAAGCTCCAGAAATTGATATGTTTAATGGATTATACTTTTTTTGCAATGATACGAGTTTTATACGACATGCAACAGATTATTTTCAACAATTGATAGATATTTTCTTTGATTATTTTGTTTCGGATTAATCTGAGATTCTATTGTGTTTAGTTGTATTTTTATGCATTTTAATTAATAAAACGACCCTGGAACAGGTATTAATACGCCGGCGTATTAAATGTAATATTGATTTACAGTGAATTATAACAAGCGAAAAACACCGTAGTATTAACGATTATAGTGTTGTATTTTTGTAAGAAAAAAATATGGACAAACAACTTGAGATTAAAAAATACGAAGCAACTATGGCGCGGTGTTCAGCCTCGGCGATCAAATGGTTGGTTTGGATTTGCAATAACAGCAGTGGCGGTACAATGCTTATATCTGACATCGAGTTAAAGGAGTCGGAGGAATTGGCTATTGCCTATTGGAAGAGGGAAATATTGCTTTGCCCTCAGATAGCCGAGTCTGCCAAGGAATTGTACAAAGAAATGTTTGAACAGAAAGTACATGATGAAGCCCATATCCTAAAAAACAATCTGCAAGAGGTCTTGCCGAGACAATTCTGTATAAAATAAAGAATCAATGATGTATTAAGGAGTGTCAGTGTGACTAAGAATGTACTTGTCCAAGACAAGTGGGAAATCCTCGTTCTCCTTGTGTTCTTGATAGTATTTCTTGGCTTGGTCAGACATCTGTTTTAAGACACCCGGTTTTTTTTGAATCTTTTCAATTTGTAATCGAGTTTTCCTAGTTTCAGATGCGGTAAGCATCCCATTAAGATAATGGATGTATTTTACCTCTATTTCATCATGCACAAGTTGCTCTACCAACCTACACTCATCACTTTCATAAGAGGTCAAATACACACAATCAATAGCCCCATCAACATCAAGATAGTCCAATGCATTACAAACCAACCTATATTCTTTTTCTCCGGACCACCCTGTTTGCTTGGTGAAGAATAGACCATTCTGTTCTGCTGCAATATAATCTTTCAGTTCCTTGATTGTGGTTATCGAGTCTGGAATATCTGTACGCTGTGGTGGAATATCACAATAATTCACGACTCCTTTTAAAACCTCATCGGGTATTTTTAATTTGTCATAATCAAACTCAATGCATACTCCACGTGACTTATCTGCATAATACCCCCACATCATTGTGTTCATGTATCCTTTGATGGAAGAATCTTGGTCCAAAGAAAAGCTAATCTGTTTATACTGTGTAACCAAATTTTGAAACGCGAACATCACCGGCAAGTGAGAAGGGTTAGAAATTGATATGCCCTTCATTGATTCTTGAATATCGTTCACACTAAGCATACTCCCGAACTTTAATTTCTGAGAGAGCCAAATTCGTACAAAAGTATCAAATGAAGTGAAGTGATACAATTTCTTGAATCTGTCATCCCCCTCAAGTGGGATACCTGGATACTGAGTATTAATTACCTTGCCACTATTCATATCAACTTATTAAAAACAATTGTCTTTAAACAAAGCAATTACCGCGACTACAAGTGCAGCAAATGCGACAAAGGCTGACACCACAGTAATACATTTTATTTGTCGATTCAATTTTACAGATTGTTCATTAGACAAACTTGCTTGATAATTATACAATGATGATTGTGCCAAATTGGCAAATGTCTGTTGCCTCAAGGCATCTCGACCCTGATCAGTAATTGTTAAGCATAGGTTATTATCACTTGTGTCTTGAAACTCTGCCTTTAAAAAACCAATATTGCATAATTTTGCCACGCACATCTTATAATAGGGGATAGACACATCCCATATAAATTCATTGTCCACATAATTGAAAACCCATTTATTCAAATCCGAGAAACAATATTTCTCTTTATATACAAAAGCCTCTAATATGGCAGACAAGATAAGATTTTCCTGATAAAAACGTTTTGCAATCTCTTTAATTGTCCTTCCCGAATTCAAGCTAATACCTTCGAAAGGTTTAATTTTATCATTGAAAGTATTAAAAAGCTCATGTATTTTATTTAAGGCTTTAATATCTTCATCTGTCGCCTTGGAAGGATCTTTCATTATTTCACCCATTGTTGCCATACTATTATTTTTAGAAGATTATTTACTATATAATAACGAGTGGTTGCCTCGTTTATTGTTCTATTACAGCGATTTCTTCGGGGGTGAGGTTGTAGAGTTGGTAGACTAATCTATCTATTTGTTGTTCGAGGTCAGAAGTGTTAGCATTGAGAGATGATTGTTTACTTGCAAGTATCTTGTCAATTAACTTAATAATTGGTTGTTGCAATGCTGTACTCGCTTTTCGAATCGGCAGTTGCTTTGCTTGGGCTATTCGGATTTTGGGGAATAATTCTGTGTCTCCTTTGAACATATTTGAATAGTACCATTGGAGTAAAGACGAATTGAGCAGAGCCAGAACATATTTTGTACTCAATGTCTTATCTGTTATCAGGATTGAGTACAAACTTCTATTGGAATAAATCGTTTCATTGCCTACATAAACCGCTGTTAAGAAACTGCCGGTCTCTCTCAATAGTATTCTTTCTTTACTAAAGTATTTTATATCTTTTGAAAATGCAGTCAGAACTGACTGGCTAATATAAGACAATTTGTTATAGCAGTATTTGGACACATCTGAACCCGTAAGAAACTTATATTGTCCAGATGTGTCAACCATATTACGGCCTATTTCAAAACCTCTCATTATGGATGAAACTGAAGAAAGAGACGTAGTTCCTTTCCTTATCTTCTCAGTCAAACTTTTATCCATATACAAATCCTCAAATCTCCATTGTCCTTTTGTCTTCTTTGCAATAAATGTTGCTGTTGGTATTCCTGCATTTTTGAAAACGTCATCACCTTCTATCCTAAAGGCAATTAGTGATGTGTTGTTCTGTAGGAAAGAACGAAGCGAAGTGTATTTTATGCCTTTGACATAAAGGGAGGATGTGATAAATGAGAGAATACCATTACTTTTTAGTAACTTAACTGCTCTTTCAAAGAAATAAGCATATAAATCATAGCATGATTCTGTTTCGTAATTTCCATATATCCCGTTAGCTTCTACAACGACATATGGTGGATTTCCGATGACTATATCAAAACCACCGTTGTCAAAGATGTCTTTAAACCAGGTGTGCCAGAGGAAGAAATCTTGGTTGGCGGAACAATCCATCTTTTCTAACTTGGCGAGGGAAGCGGGTGTGCCACCGATGCTCTCGCGGATGAGGGTCTTTACCTCTTCGTTGATGGCCTGTCGCATACCGGCTTTCTTCTTATGGTCGGTGACGGAGAAATACTCACGCAACAGGCGTTGCAGGTTCTGTCGGCTAGTATGGCTATCAAGTCCCAGCACCAACTGCATCGATTTGGATTGTCCGCCACGTAAACGGCTCGAGATACGACTGAGGTCAAAGCCCTCAAAACTCTCGATAAGGCTGTTGCCCTGCATAAACTTGTAGTCGAAGTTAGGCAAGGGATCCGGCTTGTCAGCGTCGACGACAATGCTCAGCCAGAAACGTAGGCGGGCGATGTCGATGGCGCCTTTCTCTATATCTACGCCATAGATATTGTTCTCGATGATTTCTTTTTTTAACTCTACGCGGGAAGACGTCTCTTCTATTGCTTCGCGGCAACGCCAGAGTTCATTCAAAAGGCCCATAGGGAAGGCGCCACTGCCAATGGCGGAGTCACAGATCTTCACCTCGCGGAGGGCGGCGTCTAATGCTTCACGATAGGGCTCCAGCTCAGGTTGCATCTCGTGGGTTTCAACGAAAGCACGAATGTATTTATCGCAATCAGAACCATCAGAACTATCAGATTTTTCTTTTCGTTCTGATTGAGATTTGTCTACCTGTGTGGCGAGGTAAGCAATGAGCGACTCTTTGCACATATAGCGTACTATCTCCTTGGGGGTGTAGAATGCACCTTTGGCTTTGTTGTCCTCCAGCAGACTCTCGAAGATTTTGCCCAGCATCTCGGGGTCGACACCCACCTCGGCATCGTCGGGGTCGTTCTCATCTACAGTAAAGTTATAGGAGGCCATAAAGGTAAACAAATCCTCAAAGAGTGAGGCCGGCAATGTGATATTTTGCTCATCGATAGCATCACGTTCAAAGAGTCCTCCGTTCAGATATGGTAATGCGTCAGTGTGTGAATGTGTTAATGCGTTAGTGCTACCGCCATTCCACTCCTTCAACAATGACAAGTCCCAATCATTCTCCAAGAATACCTTTTCTCGATTTTGGGGTTCGGTGTTGAATATTCCAAAGAAAAGTGGCTCCAGCACTTGCTCGAGGAAGTCATCCTGATGCGGGCTGAAGAAGAATAGGTCGTGCAGAAAGGCAAGGTTGCCGTTCAGCCAGCCTTTCTTCTGCAGGAAGTGCAGGAAGACAATGCGTCCCATCATCTTCTTCACATAGTCGTGAATGGTGGCACCTTCAAACCCTTGTCGCTTCAATTCATTGATGATAATGTCGTAGTGGCGATGGTATTCGTCGAAGAACTCCTTGCTGAGGGCATCGACGGAGAAGGCATCCTTGAGGTCGGACAACTTGAAACGGCCATTCTTCTCCGCCACCTTTCCCAATCTCTCTAAAGGGGTTTTGTATTGTCCCTGCTCGTCACCCAGAATATAGGAGAAACGCTTGGCCGAAGTGCTACCCTCCTTGAGGTCGCAAATATAGGAGAGTCGCCAATGATTACCGTCGTCGAAGACGGCTATCGCCCCATCGACATCATATTTCAAGTAGGGCTGTATCAGCTTGCGCAACCCTACACGCTTGCGGCGCACATCGCCGCCATCGGCCACACGGGTGTAGAAGAAACCCAACAGACGACCGTCGGCATCTTCCATCTGGCCGATATAATGGCTTTTGTCGCCAGTAGCGTTAGCGTCGAGCAATTCTGGCATTGTTGCCACATCGTTGCAGCCGAAAAGGCGGTGGACAATCTCGTTGCTATAGGTCGTATAGTTGAACGAGGATTTGAATATCTTGCGGAGGGTCTCGGGGTTCATAATATTGCTTATTTGAATGTTTCAGAAAGGATGATGTCTGCGGTGGTGAGTGCAATCTGTTTGGTAGAGGTCTCAGTTTGCGGCTGTCCATAACGGCCGTCCAACTCTTCGAGTTGCTCCAAAATCTTAATCATGGGAACAGGCTCTTTCTTTTGTTTCTTCGACATGCGGATAAGTGCGTCGGCCAGCTGGTTGTAAGTCCCGCGTTCCACCAACTGCTTCAGTCGGTCAACTGTATGGCGGCCTTCATCGTCAAGCATAGGACGTATCTCACGCAGGAAGGCGGCGGATTTCTTGGCGTCGTTGTCTTTGCTACCGATTTTGGGTTTGTCGTCCTGATGCTCACGCTGCTGGTCGAGGGTGTATTGCTTCAAGGCTGTCCGCACTTGCTCATAGTGGAGAGGCTCGCTGTCGCCGAAAGGCACAGCCTTTTCGTCAGGCTCAGCATAGAAGATATCTGCCGCCTCAAGGAAGGATAGTTCTCGGATTTCTGTACCGACGAGGTAAAAGGCTTTCTTTAGAGGTGAAGCAAGATAGGAAATCGTTTGGGCAGACGGGGACGGCTGCGTACCCAGTCTTGCGCAGCGGCTTTTGGGCGGCAGTTGTTTGATTTTGCGGTAAAGCGTGGGGTTGGTGTCGTGGAGATGCCGCACCTCGCGCAGCAGTTCAAGGCTGCGGTCGGTCTCGTCGCGCACGTCGGCGTTGAAGAGTTTGAATTCGTGTACCATCTCCTCGTGCGAGTAGATGCGGGTGTCCTCGCCGAGGGCGGAATGGAAACTCTGCAATTTTATGAGCGAGTTCTTCTTCAGGCTGATGATGGCATCGCCTGGGTCGGAGGGGTAGAACATATAGTTGTAGATGGCATCGGCGGTGGAGCCGATACGGTTCACACGACCGATGCGCTGCATCAGACGGGTGGCATTCCAAGGGCTGTCGTAGTTGACGATGACATTGGCACGATGCAGGTTGACACCTTCGGCCAGCACGTCGGAGGTGATGATGATGTTATAGTCGTTACGCCATTCCTTCTTGTATTTGGCATCGAAGTTCGCTTGAATTGTCTCGCGCAGGCGGTTGCGATTCTTGGCACAGACGGCAAGGATATCGCTGCGGTGCAGACGTTCTTTAAGCTCCTTCTCTAGATAGTTGACGGTATCGACACTCTCGCTGAACACAACAGCTTGCCTTCGAGGTTTTTGTTTTTGTCGAAGAGTTCGTCCTGGAGCATGTTGACGAATAGATCCAACTTGGGGTCGGTCTTCACCTTGTCCCACCGTTTGCAGAGTTTGTCCAACACTTCGGCGTCGTATTCCAGCATCGGCAAGAAGTCGGGCTTGAAGTCGGCAGCACGGAATACAATCTCATTCTGTTCAAAGCCCTTGCCGATGGCCAGCTCGATTATCTCGTCCAACTCCATCCCGTCGGCTTGCAGTTTCTTTACATTCAATTCGGGGGCGATGATTACCTTGTCCTCGTTGAACATCTTGATCATACCATTAGTAGCGTCGAGTAGGGTGTGGAGCGAGCGACGGAAGGCATCAAAGCTACTCTCCAGTCGTTTCACCATATGGGTTTGGTAGATGCCGGCCAGCGAGTCGGCCACCTGCTTGGCTTTCTTGCCTGACGGAACTTTATACGATGGGCAATACTCCACAGCACGATAGCGGGCATAGTTGAGGCCGCTGCCGTCGAACATATCGGGATTGTCTTCTTTCAGGTTGGCAGTCGGAGTATCCACCAACTTCTTGTAGGTATCGACAAAAAGCATCAGCACCTCGGGCGACATCTGATAGGTGCGGTCGGTGGGGTCGAGCAGTTGGGGGAAATGAATCTCGCCGGCATAGCGGGGTTCGTGCTGGATGTTGCTGCGGGTGCGACGCACCATCACCTTCTCCAACACCGAGTGGCGCATCTGCTGGTTGATGTCGTCGATATGACTGGTTAGGTAGTCGGCACTCAGGACGCGCCGTTGCGACATGAGGCTTTTGAATTCCTTAATCCATGGGGCAAATGTGTCGGCGATATTGCTTATGCCGTCGAGCGTGCAGCGGGCGGTATCCTGGAACAGCAGCAGCTGGTTCTTGATATCTTCGGGCGTATTGTTGAGTGGGGTGGCAGAAAGCAGCAGTACACGCTTGCCACCCTTGACATTGCCCTTGTTGAGGCGTGCCGACTTGCAGATGCGCTGCAGCAGGTCATAGTTGTCGTTGCCGTCGTGTCTGAAGTTGTGAGCTTCATCGACGATGATAAGGTCGTAGTATTCTTTCTCATCGTATCCGTTGCCATCGATGACTTTATCAAGACTGCCGTTTGTTATAAAGCGGCTGTATTTGTTCTTGATGCCGAAATCAGCAAAAGTGTCTTCCCAGTTGCTTTTAACAGCTGGTGGGAAGATGACGAGGATACGGGTGTTGTCGCCATTGGCGGCGATGAAACGCTGAGCAATCATAGCAGCCACTACGGTTTTACCCAAGCCCACCACATCGGCAATAAAACATCCGCCGTGCTGCATCATAATGTCATAGCCTTGCACCACAGCGTCGCGCTGGTAAGTGAGGTTGTCGTAATTGTCGGGCAGTTGTGGAATGAAATCATCTTCGACTTGGTTGCCGAAGTGGTCGATGAGCATCCGCATGTATAGCTCGTATGGTGTGGGTTGATGCTCTTGTGGCGCAAGATGAGTCTTCCCGACGATATGGTTCACATCGTCCAAGGTCACAGGAATGGCATCGTTCCAGAGTTGCTGGAACTGTTCCTCGCAATAGTGCACATCGTCATAGTCTTTCATAGCCACATTGAGCTCGTAGCGAGGCGGCTCGGTAGTGCCGAGCCCTTGAGCGCTGAGGTTGCTGCTACCCATAATGACCCAGCCGTCGCTGTGTTCGCTGTGGCTCTTGGGCAGACAGAGGTAGAACTTGGCGTGGAGGTCTTTGTTGGGGTGGATGCGCAGTTGCAGGCGACCTTCCGATATGTCTGTGCAAAACTGACGGATGCCCTCGTCAACCTCGGAAGAATATTCCGATTGGTAGACGTCACGAAGGAAATCCTCGCAGTATTGTTCCAAACTGACCTCCTTGTCGCCAAAGAAGAGCTTGCCAGCGGCTTGTGACTGACGGAAGAGGTTGTCGATGTTGATGCCGACAAGAATCTTGATTTCCTGTGTGGCATCCAATTCCTGCCGCAGTTTGAAGTAACCGGAAGAACGAAAATAGCCAACAACAGCATGGAATATGTCGAAGTTGGCCATTGCAGAGGCGATGCCGTGGAACTTGTCCATTAGCGTCGACTCGATATTGTTGAAAAACTTGGTGCTCATAAGGCTCAGCGTTTGTCGCGCTTCGCCTTTCAATGAACTACTAATAAAAATCCGCGGACTTCTGTCTGAATGGAGGCTCTGGACTGCCTATATCCCAAAACGAGAAAGCCCACGGATAACACCGTGAGCGTTTCCTGCCTTCTCGTTGGGATTAGAAATTGTCCAGATTTCCATTCACTTGAAAAGCAAAAACGCTTCTAATATATGTATTTATTACTATTCTATTTCTTTGTTTCTATTCTGTTTTTGTTGTTGTCTATCATTTCGTTTTCGAGGTGCAAAGATACACATTTTTTATTGAATGGCAAAATCCAATTAAATGCGTCAATGCGTTATTGTAATCCGCGAAAGCATCATATTCCAGTTCCGGTTCCATAAGCGCTTCGGCAAAATTCTCATAGTGAGCATGCTGCGCAACGAACACCTCTCCATCCTCTCTTTCCTCAAGTCCTACCGAAAACTCTTTAAGCCTCATAGAATGAACAACTTGAACAAGTAATCAATCCGATGGCATCATCACAATAACAGTATCACAATTAAAAAAAAGGATATCAATCACCGCTTTATATACTATATAACTAATTAATAATTAATAATATATATTAAGAATAGGGGATTTGTGACCCCTCAAAAAATAAACTGTGATACTGTTATTGTGATTATCAAAAGCAAATCATTTCACCTAAAAAGCAAACAAACAATGAAATACGACATCGGCAACACCTCGGCACCCAAGATGCCAACCCTCGGAAACGGGACAAAAAGCATCATAATTCTCCTCTAAAAGGCCATAAAACACCCTCCGCACCCCTCCGTCCAGCACCTTTCACCCTCCCCAGCGCTCACATGCACGCTCCCGAAACTCACCCCTAATCCCTCATTCCAGACCCTCTTTTGTGCCAATCCGACCACTCTCCCCGCCGAAATTAAGGTGTCCCCATCCTAAACCTTGACCCATTATCACTCTTAACTCTTAACTCTTAACTCTTAACTTTTAACTTTTAACTTTTAACTCTTAACTCTTAACTCCTAACTCTTAACTCTTATCCCACTGTCCCTCCCCTCGTCCACCAAGCCCTCGCCATCGCCCAGAAGGTGGAACGCCCCATTCTCAAACCAAAAGGTCGCAAAAGCCTCGTAGAGAAATAATGAATAATTAAAATCTATCAGTTATCAGTTCTATCAATTAAAAAATGACACCCCTCAATTTCAAAAACCCTTCTTATAATACTTATAACTAATTAATAATTAGATATATATAAATAAGAAAGAGGGTGAAAACAAGAAAATGACACCCCTCTAAAAAAAACTGATAGAACTGATAACTGATAGAAAACTCACGCCAAGTTTCACCTAAAAAGCAAACAGACAATAAATTACGACATCGCCAAACCCTCGGTTCCCCAGATGCCAACCCTCGGAAAAGGGACAGAATGTATCAAAATTCTCCTCTCACAGGCCTCAAAAGACATGCGTGAACCCCTCGTTCCGATGCTTTTCCCCCCTCTTTGAGCACATATGAGCGGTTCTGAATTTCAGTATCCCGACCTCAGTTGGAAGGAACTTTGTGGCCAAATGGCCAACCTCGTGGCCGAATCCGGGGGTAACAAAGGCTATTTTTAAACCATGTAGAGGCCATCTGTCGCGATTCCTTATAACCTCTAAACGGCTACTAGACGGCTAGTAGACGGCTACTAGACGGCTACTAGACCTACTGAAGACGGCCACAAGACGGCCACCGCCCACTAGTCTTGAACCTTGAATCCTGTGCCGCAGGCTGCGTGGTATGCCCATGAGCACCTTAGAAATAAAGACAATACGGCGAATAACACCTATGAATATTAATCAAAGGAAGTGAGTCAATCCTGAATCCTGTGCCGCAGGCTGCGAACACCTATGAATATTAATCAAAGGAAGTGAGTCAATCTTGAATCCTGAACCTTGTGCCGTAGGCCATGAGCACCTATGAATAGATTAAATTTGGCGAATAACCTTGAACCTTGTGCCGTAGGCCATGAGCACCTATGAATAGATTAAATTTGGCGAATAACCTTGAACCCCTATAACCTATAACCTATAACCTATAACCTATAACCTATATACGGCTACTAAACGGCTACTAGACGGCTACAAGACGGCCATAAGACCCCATCAACCGCCCCTATCCACTAGTCACTATCCACTGACCACTATCCACTTTTCGAGTAATTCGCCCAATTCGCCGTTCTCTTCCAATTGTTCTTCCTGTAGTTTAATGCGCTCTTGAATCACCATGAAAATCATGAGATTTGACAAAATGTGGCCTGTCTATATTTCCATTTTCCATAAATATCACCTATCCCTTTCAATAAAACGCTTTATTTCGTTATATTCTCTTTATTCTATTCTGTTTCTTACTTTTACTGTTGTTTTTTATTATTGTTTTTTTATTTGTTTTCGTGCTGCAAAGATACGCAAAACATGGCAAATGACAAAATCTTTTTCCGTTGCAATATTTTATGGATAATTCCGTTATTGGGTTATTATGGATAAACTTAGCTATGCATTGGGCCACAATATCGGCCACCAACTTATCGGAATGGGGCTCCAGAAGAGCCTGAATATCGACGACTACGCCGCCGCCATACGCGACGTGCTCGAAGGGCGCCAGCCCATGATGAGCCACACGGAAGCCAACGCGGTGCTGGAGCACTTCTTCAACGAGCTCGAGGAACGCCAGCAGGCCGAGGCCGCCGAGCGCGGCAAGACGGCGAAAGCCGACGGCGAGGCATTCCTGAAGGCCAACGCCACCAAAGCCGGCGTGACCGTCACCGCTAGCGGCCTGCAGTACGAGGTCGTCAAGGAAGGCACGGGCCGCCAGCCCAAGGCCAGCGACACGGTGCGCTGCCACTACGAGGGGACGCTCATCGACGGTACGGTCTTCGACTCCAGCTACCGCCGCAACCAGCCCGCCGAATTCGGCCTGCGACAGGTCATCGCCGGCTGGACGGAAGGCGTGCAGCTCATGAAAGAAGGCGCCGTCTACAAGTTCTACATACCATACAACCTCGCCTACGGCGAGCGCGGCGCCGGCGCCGACATCCCGCCCTACGCCGCCCTCATCTTCACCGTCGAGCTCATCAAAGTGCTGTAGAATAATAGGTAAACAAAAAAAAGAGGGCCTGATGCCCTCTTTTTTTTTACTCATAACATGTCATTTCTTCTTTATCAGGGAGATGACCCAGAGCAGGATGACGGCGCCGATGACGGCGGTGACAATCTGGCCGACGATGGTGCCGCCCCAGTGGATGCCGAGCCATCCGAGGACGTTGCCGCCGATGAAGCCACCGACGATGCCGACGAGGAGGTTGATCCAGAAGCCAAAGCCGGCCCCTTTCATGATTTTGCCTGCCAGGAAGCCTGCCAGTGCACCGATCAGGATTGTGATAATGATACCCATTGTTTAAGTGTTAAGTGATAAGTGTTAAGTGATAAGTGTGAAGTGTTAATTTTTAATTGTTAATTATTAATTCTTCAAAGCTGTTCTATGAAGGCGCGGAGGAGGATCATGTGGCGGTGGTAGTTGCCGAGGCCGCAGCCTTCGCAGGTGTCCGTGGGGCTGTGGTAGCCGCCGTAGGGGCCGCCGAGGGTGTAGATGAAGATGGCGGGACACTCGCCGGTGAACCAGTAGTGGTCGCTGTTGGCGGCATTGTCGCGCCGCGCTATCTTGGGCGTCAGGCCCTGCAGGTCGTTGATACGCTCCAGCAGCTCCACATACGGCGCCGTCTCGCGGCTGTTGGCATTGACAACCATGAGGCCCTCGTCGCCGCCGCAGAACAGGTCTATGTTCACCAGCAGCTTCACCTTGCCCAGCTGTATCAGCGGATGCTCGGCGAACCAGCGCGACCCCACAAGGCCGCTCTCCTCGCCGCCGAAGAAGAGGAAGACATAGGTGTAGTGGCCACGCTGACTGTTGGCCATGCGCGCGAGGTCCATCACCGCCGCGGTGCCGCTGGCGTTGTCGTGGGCGCCGTAGAAGACGGTGTCGCCACTCATGCCCAGATGCTCGTAGTGGGCGGTGAAGACGACCATGGTGTCCGTCTCGCCGGGGATGTAGCCGCAGACGTTCTGGGAGCGGTAGCCGGCGGTCACTATCGGCGGGCGCGTGCGCGTCTTGGGGAAGCGGAAGTACTGGTAGTAGTCGTCGCCGAGCGGCTTCACGCCGTTGGCCCTCAGCTCGCGGCGCAGGTAGTCGGCGGCGATGGAGTCGCCGCGGTTCTGCATGCCGCGCCCGAACATCTCCTCCGACGTCAGGTCGCGGATGATGCGGCGCGCATAACTGCTGTCCTGCGCGGCGGCCACGGCCGCCACCAACAGCATCGCCGATAACAATAGCCTGTGCTTCATGCTGCAAGTGTTTTAAAAGAAAGGCGATTCTCACGAACCGCCTTTCTTTGTACAGGACCGATCACTGCTTCTTGGTAAGCGTATAGCTGCCTCCCAGCATGGTAAGCGTCATCTGCGAGCCGTCGATGGAGAACGAAGCGCTAACAGACACGTTGTCGTTCTCGAGCGACATTGTGCCGCTACCGTTGGAGTAGGTGTAGTTGCCCTGATAGACTTGGACATCCATAATGCCATCGACCATGGCCTCCCTGATGACGGAAGCGAGCACCGGGCCGTTGAATTCAGCCTGCATACGGTAGACGTCCGTGGCCTCCGGGTCGTACCACTCCCAGTCGGTATCGGCCACCGAAGCTGGCGCGTTGGTGGTGCTGGCGGAGTCCTTGTTGTCGTCCTTGCTGCAGGAGGTGAAGGCGACCATCGTCGTGGCGACGACGAGGATTGCCGCAATTGCTTTCATAAGTTTCATAACAATCTGTTTTTAACGTTATTTGGCGCTGCTGATGAAGGGATATTTGTAGTCGCTGGCGGGGTCGAAGGTCTCCTTGACGGCCTGCGGGCTGACCCAGCGCAGCAGGTTGAGGTAGGAGCCAGCCTTGTCGTTGGTGCCGCTGGCGCGGGCGCCGCCGAAGGGCTGCTGGCCGACGACAGCACCCGTGGGCTTGTCGTTGAAGTAAATGTTGCCGGCGGCATTCTTCAGCAGGTCGTAGCCGGCGCGCAGGGCCTTGCGGTCGGTGGCGAAGATGGCACCCGTCAGGGCGTAGGGCGACGTGGTGTCGCACAGCTGGCAGGTCTTCTCGTAGTCTTTGTCGTCGTAGACGTAGATGGTGATGATGGGTCCGAAGATCTCCTCGCACATGCTCTTGTAGTCGGGCTTCTTGGCCAGGATGACGGTGGGCTCCACGAACCAGCCCTTCTTCTTGTCGCACTTGCCGCCGAAGACTATCTCGGCGTCCTTGCTCTTCTTGGCGTGGTCGATGTAGCGCTTGCAGTTGTCGAAGGAGGCCTCGTCGATGACGGCGTTGACGAAGGCGCTGAAGTCGCGCACGTCGCCCATCTTGATCTCCTTGAGCATCTTGCCCACGGTCTTCTCCACCTTGGGCCACATGCTCTTAGGCACATAGGCGCGGCTTGCGGCGGAGCACTTCTGGCCCTGGAACTCGAAGGCGCCGCGGACGATGGCCGTGGCCACCTGGTCGGGGTCGGCGCTGCGGTGCACCATGATGAAGTCCTTGCCGCCAGTCTCGCCGACAATCTTCGGGTAGGTCTTGTAGATGTCGATGTTCTGGCCGATGGCCTTCCAGAAGCCCTTGAAGGTGGCGGTGGAGCCGGTGAAGTGGACGCCGGCGAGGTTCTCGTCGGCAAAGGCCACCTTGCCTATGAGCGCGCCGCTGCCGGGGAGGAAGTTGACCACGCCGTCGGGCAGGCCTGCCTCTTTGTATATCTTCATTAATATATAGTTGGAGAGCAGGGCCGTGGTCGAAGGCTTCCAGATGCACACGTTGCCCATCAGCACGGGGCTGAGGCAGAGGTTGGAGGCGATGGAAGTGAAGTTGAACGGCGTAATGGCGAAGACGAAGCCCTCCATGGCGCGGTAGGTCACGTAGTTCAGCGTGCCCTTGTCGGAGCAGGGCTGGTCGCTGTATATCTGGCTGGCGTAGTAGGTGTTGTAGCGCAGGAAGTCGACCAGCTCGCAAGCGCTGTCGATCTCGGCCTGCATGGTGGTCTTGCCCTGGCCGAGCATGGTGGCGGCGTTGATGAGGTAGCGGTACTTGCCACTGATGAGCGTGGCAATCTTCATCATCACGCTGGCGCGGTCGATCCACGGCGTCTCGGCCCATTCTTTGCGAGCCTTCATGGCGGCGTCGATGGCGGCCTTCACCTCCTTCTCGCCCACCTTGTGGTAGCGGGCCAGGACGTGGTGGTTCTCCGTGGGCATCACCACTTCGCCCATATTCTTGGTCTTCACCTCCTTGCCGCCGATGATGGCGGGGATTTCGGTCACCTTGGCGTAGAGCTCGTCGAGGGCTTTGCGGATTTCCGCTCTTTCAGGACTGCCGGGAGCGTAGCCTTTCACGGGTTCGTTCTCGGGCTTGGGGAACATGAAAATACTGTTGTTCATAGTGTTTATTTTATTGATGTTTAATTGTTTTCAGCCATTTGCCGTTATGGTAACAACCTGCAAATATACATATTTTTCATATTATTAGCAAAAATATGGCAAAAAAAATTGCGTCCGCGCACCATTGCTCTACGGCCCCGGTACGGAGTCCCTACGGCATTTCTTCAGTAGTTCTTCAGTAGTTCTTCAGTGCCGCACTGAAGAACTACTGAAGAACTACTGAAGAACGGCCGTACCGGGTCCGTAGGGGGTCCGTAGGGAGACAGGGGGTCGGAGGTGGCGCGGAGCCTTGCACGCGCTACGGCGGCGCGATTATCAACATGCCGGTGTGGATAAGTTAATTTGCGGGGTTTCGGGAAAGGTTGTAATTTTGCAACCACGAAAAGGCCATGGTACGCCATAGGCGGACAATAGGGAACCATGTGTAAATCATGGGCTGACGCGCAACTGTGATGTCCGGCAGCGGCGGGTGCACAATGCCATTGGGGCTCAAGCGGCCCTGAGAAGGCGCGCCCGCAGAGGACAGAGCCAGGAGACCTGCCACGGCCGGCAACAAACGCGAAAAACAAGGAATATGGAGAACACGTTATCGATTACGAAGCGTGAAGGCGTCACCGAGCGCTTTTCGCTTGACAAGATCATGAACGCCATCGTCAAGGCGTTCGACTCGGTGAAGGAGCCCGTGGACCTGGGCAGCCTGTCGAAGATACTGTCGCACCTCGACATCCACAACGGCATCACCGTCGAGGAGATACAGAACCAGGTGGAGGTGGCCCTGATGAAGGAGGGCTACTACACTGTGGCCAAGAGCTTCATGCTCTACCGCCAGCAGCACACCGAAGACCGCGAGACCCTGGAGAAGCTGAAGTTCCTGGCCGACTATGTGGACGCCGCCAACGCCGCCACGGGCAGCAAATACGACGCCAACGCCAACGTCGAGAACAAGAACATCGCCACCCTCATCGGCGAGCTGCCGAAGAGCGGCTTCATACGCCTCAACCGGCGCCTGCTCACCGACCGCATCAAGCAGATGTACGGCAAGGAGCTGGCCAACCGCTATATCGACCTGCTGACCCACCACTTTATATATAAGAACGACGAGACGAGCCTGGCCAACTACTGCGCCTCCATCACCATGTACCCGTGGCTGCTCGGCGGCACGGTATCCATCGGCGGCAACAGCACGGCCCCGAGCAACCTCAAGTCGTTCTGCGGCGGCTTCATCAACATGGTCTTCATGGTGAGCTCCATGCTCAGCGGCGCCTGCGCCACGCCGGAGTTCCTGATGTATCTCAACTACTTCATCGGAAAGGACTACGGCAAGGACTACTGGAAGGACCCCGACCGCGTGGTGGACCTCTCGCTGCGGCAGAAGACCATGGACAAGGTCATCACCGACTGCTTCGAGCAGATCGTCTACAGCCTCAACCAGCCCACCGGCGCGCGCAACTACCAGTCGGTGTTCTGGAACATAGCCTACTACGACCGTCCCTACTTCGAGAGCATCTTCGGCGAGTTCCGCTTCCCCGACGGGTCGGAGCCCGACTGGGAGGGCCTGAAATGGCTGCAGAAGCGCTTCATGCGCTGGTTCAACGCCGAGCGCACAAAGGCCGTGCTCACCTTCCCGGTGGAGACCATGGCGCTGCTCTACGACAAGGACGGGCAGTTCGTTGACAAGGAGATGGCCGACTTCACAGCCGAGATGTACGCCGAAGGCCATTCCTTCTTCACCTACATCAGCGACAACGCCGACTCGCTGAGCAGCTGCTGCCGCCTGCGCAACGAGATCACCGACAACGGCTTCAGCTACACCCTCGGCGCCGGCGGCGTCTCGACGGGCTCCAAGTCCGTGCTCACCATCAACCTCAACCGCTGCATCCAGTATGCCGTCAACAACGGCTTGGACTACCGCGACTTCCTGACCGACATCATAGACCTCTGCCACAAGGTACAGCTGGCCTACAACGAGAACCTCAAGGACCTGCAGGCCCACGGCATGCTGCCGCTCTTCGACGCCGGCTACATCAACATAGCGCGCCAGTACCTCACCATCGGCGTCAACGGCCTCGTGGAAGCCGCCGAGTTCATGGGCATCCCCATCACGGACAACCCCCAGTACCGCGAGTTCGTGCAGACGGTCCTCGGCCTGGTGGAGAAGAAGAACAAGGAGTACCGCACCAAGGAGGTGATGTTCAACTGCGAGATGATACCGGCCGAGAACGTGGGCGTGAAGCACGCCAAGTGGGACCGCGAGGACGGCTACTTCGTGCCGCGCGACTGCTACAACAGCTACTTCTACATCGTCGAGGACACCTCGCTCACCGTGCTCGACAAGTTCCGCCTGCACGGCGCCCCCTACATAGAGCACCTCACCGGCGGCTCGGCGCTGCACTGCAACCTCGAGGAGCACCTCACGCAGCAGCAGTACCGCCAGCTCCTCGACGTGGCTGCCAAGGAAGGCTGCAACTACTTCACCTTCAACATACCCAACACCATCTGCAACGACTGCGGCCACATCGACAAGCGCTACCTCAAGGAGTGCCCCAAGTGCCACTCGACCAACGTTGACTACCTGACGCGCGTCATCGGCTACCTGCGCCGCGTCTCCAACTTCAGCAAGCCCCGCCAGGAGGAGGCCTCGCGCCGCTACTACGCCACGATGTAAGCCATGCTCAAGTATACAGACACCGACATAGTGTTTCAGGAGATACCCGACGAGGTGACCCTTGCCGTCAGCCTCAGCGGGTGCCCCTGCCGCTGCCCGGGATGCCACAGCAAGCACCTCTGGGGCGACAGCGGCGAACCCCTGACGGAGCAGGCCGTAGACCGTATGCTCGACACCTACGGCGGACGCGTGAGCTGCATAGCGCTCTTCGGCGGCGACGCCGCTCCCGCCGAGGTCGACGAGATAGCCGCCAACATACGCCGGCGGCACCCGCGGCTCCACACAGCGTGGTGGAGCGGACGCTCCCTGCTGTCGAAAGCCGTGCAGCTCAGCAACTTCGACTACATCAAGCTCGGCCCCTACCTGGCGCACCTCGGCCCTCTCAAGAGCCGGCGCACCAACCAGCGCCTATACAAGGTGGTCGGAGGCACCCTGCACGACATCACCTCGCGCTTCTGGCAACATGCCTGAGCCCACGACAGAACGGCAAAGTGCTTTTTTAGAAAAATTCACTTTGCCGTTTCACTTATGTTTTGTATCTTTGCACTCGTAAAAACAAATAACAACAACAAAATAAGCATTAATTATGAAACGTTTAGGCATTCTTTTAGCATGTTTCGCCACCTTGGCATTGACCTCGTGCAGCCTCTTTAGCGCTGCCGCAAGCAGCAACACCGTGGCCAAAGCGTCGGGCCAGAACTGCGGCGCCGCCGTCCAGGGCCTCTACGGCACCTACAAAGGCACCGGCAACATCGACCTGAGCAACCCCACGACCCTCAACAACGCCCTGGCGCTGGCCACCAGCTATGCCAACCTGAAGCAGAACAAGGACAACGCCGACTACCGCAAGGCCTTCACCGCAGGCCTCATCGCCAGCTCGGCAGGCCTCATCACCAACGGCAACGCCGCCGCCTTCGTCGACAAGATGCTCGCTACCGCCGGCTTGTCGAACATCAACAGCCAGAACATAGCGCAGACAGCCGCCACGGCGTCGGCCATCATCAGCCTGCTCAAAGTGGTCAACCAATGAACCAGGCAGCACTCGACAACATGAAAGCACGGCGCAGCTGCCGTGCTTTTTTGCCTGATATGCCCGACAAGGAGCTCGTCGCCGCCGTCTGCGAGGCCGGCACGTGGGCCCCGACGGGGCACGGCAAACAGAGCCCGCTGATAGTGGCCGTGACCAACCGGCAGCTGCGCGACCGCCTGTCGGCCATGAACGCACGCATCTGGAACGAGCTCAAGGCTCAGCGCGGCGAGAAACTCCTCGAAGGCTTCGACCCCTTCTACGGCGCCCCCGTGGTGCTCATAGTGCTGGCCGACCGCAAGGTGCCCACCTACTTCCACGACGGATGCGCCGTGCTCGCCAACCTTGCCAACGCCGCCCATGCCGTGGGCCTCGGCTCCTGCTGGATACACCGCGCCAAAGAGGAGTTCGACAGCGAGGAGGGCAAAGCCATACTGCATGAACTCGGCATCGAAGGCGACTACGAAGGCATCGACCACATCGTCATCGGCCTCCCCGCAAAGGATGCACCGGCACCCCTGCCGCGCAAGGCCGACTACGTGCGCTGGGCCGAATAGGGCTAATAAACAAGCGAGAGGATATCGTTGACGACAGCGTTCCCGGACAGGGGGCGCTGTTTTGTCGTTGCGCCGACGAGTAGGCGGCGGGCCTCGTCGAGGGCGCCGAGGTCGAGGGCATCGGAGGCAAGCTGCACATCGCGGATGATACCGTCGTCGACAGTCAGCTGGAGCTCCACCCCACCCCAGTCGAACTGGCCGCTGCGCTGCGCGGTGAAGCTGCGCCAGCATCCATACTTCCACTCATCGGAAGCGAACTGGCTGTAAAGCGTGCGTACCGCCGGCAGCTGCATGAGGTCGCCGAAAGCAAGCTCGGCAGCCACACCGCCATATTCCGCCTCGAACGCTTCGCGCAGACGCGGGGCGATGCTCTCGGCGGTTATGCCGGGGTTGAGCTCGGCGAGGTTGACCACACGGCTGCGGACAGACGCGACGCCGTGCTTCTGCAGCTTGGCGGGCTTGGGCTTGAGGTAGCGGGCAAGGTCGGACATGTCGCCGTTGATGAGCAACGTGCCGTGGTGCAGGTCGTTGACACGCCCTTTGCTGAAAGCGTTGCCGCTGAACTTGCGCCCTTCGGCCAGCATATCGTTTCGCCCGGACAGCTCCGTGTGAAGACCGAAACTCTCCACAGCACGCTGCACTACAGAGAACTGGCGGCTCTGGTCGTAGAGCGCCTTGGGCACGACAAAGGAGAAATTGAGGTTGCCGTCGTCGTGGTACACGGCGCCGCCACCGGTCTTGCGGCGCATGAGGTAGCCGCCGTCAGCCTCCAGCGCCTCTACATTCACCTCGCTGAAGGGGTTCTGGTTCTGCCCTATCACCACCGTGCGACGGTTGCGCCACAGGTACATCGTGACGGCCTCGGCGTGCTCGACGAGGTAGTTCTCAACCGCGATGTTCCAATAGGGGTTGGTCTGGTTGGAAACGACAAACTGGAGCATTGCTAAAACTTATAGCTCAACGTGAAATAATTGGGGGCCTGGCCGAGGTGGTAGTTGCGGCGTGCATAGCTGAACTCGAACTGCTTGACGTGGAGGCCCACACCGAAGGAGAAGCCGCTCATGTTGAAGGCATCGGCCGCACGCATCTCTGCGGCCTGCCGGTAGCTGTAACCCACACGCGCAAAGAGCACCGTGCCGAGGTTCAGCTCGACACCGAAGACGGTGTGCCTCATGAGGTTATCCATGAAGCCCACAAAAGGTTTTTCCTCCGTAACCTCGCCGGTGAAAGGGTCTGTCTGCGACGTGGGGTTGAGGCGGTCGTTATAGCGCAGGTTCCACCGCTGCAGCTCGGTGGCGGCAAAAAAGAGGCGGAAGGGAGCCTTGCTGAGTTTGTACGACAAAGCCGCCGAAAGCTCGAAGGGCACCTTCTCCACCTTGCTGTCAAAGGTGACAATCTGCGCTCCTATGTTGTTGGCCATCAGCGTGGCGGCGAAACGGCGGTTGTCGGAGACATAGCTGCCGGCAAGGTCGACGGTCAACGCCACGGCGGTGTACTCGGCATACTGCGACAGCACCGGCCGGAACGTGGTGCCGATGCTGAAATTGGAATCTATCCACATGCCCCACCCCACGCTCAACGAATAGTCGGCGGCATAGAAGTCGCCTATGTAGGTGTCGTACTCGTCATACTCCTCAAACTTGCCGAAGCTGTTGAAGTGAAAGCCGAAGAGCATCGTGCCTACATGCTTGAAGTTGTGCGCATAGGCGAGCGAGCCCATATTGCCGCCGACAAACATGTTGTAGTAACTCAGCATCGCCGTGCCACCCATGCCGCGTGTCAGCAGCGACGGGTTGTCAAGGCCCACAACGATGTTGTCCGTGTATAACGGCAGATAGCGCAGGCTCAAGGCATTGGTGTGCGCCATACTGCTTCGGCGCAGCATGGGCAGGGCGTTGAGGCCTGCCACCTGGGCGTTGGCGGAAGGGAAAAGGGAAAGCGGAAAGAAGAAAGCGATGCTGACACAAAGCAGCACTGCCACTTTCCACTTTCCGCTCTCCACGTTCATCTTGGCTTATTTCTTTTTGTTACGCTCGTGACGCATGAGGTGGCTGGGCTCGAGGGCCATGCGGTCGGTCTCGAGCAGGGAGGCGACACCCTCGTCCACGCGGCGCTTGGCCTCGCAGGCCTCGCAGTGGCACTCCTCGTGGTATTCGCGCGGCTCGGTGTAGGTGGTGATGACACCCTCGAAGTTGCGCAGGATGACCTTGTCGGGGC
>Ga0256404_1001683_pt1 | contig 52076 bp, 41 predicted proteins | sample RumenRJG_01DNA_FD_185990 | JGI IMG/M metagenome (GOLD analysis project Ga0256404, IMG submission 185990) | Bovine rumen microbial communities from Lethbridge, Alberta, Canada - RJG_01 | ecosystem: Host-associated > Mammals > Digestive system > Stomach > Rumen | place: Canada: Alberta | collected...
TCCCGCAACGTTCATGTCGCCTATCACGATGTTGGCACCGCAATCTGCCATTAGACATGCCGTCTCCTTACCGAGCCCGGTCGCAGCACCGGTGAGAATTGCGACACGATCCTTCAGTTCGATACTTACCATTCGTTTACCTCCTCTTTCGATTTTCTTTACGTTGTAACCATCCTATCAGACCTCCCTCGCTTCTGCATCGCACCCCGGAATGATGTTGTTCTTCTCGGCCCGTATCACCCCTTTTTATGATTTTTTAAAAGAGCAGATCGCTTTCGCGTCTGCTCTTTCATGTTGTATGATTCTTCGAATGCTCTCCTCTGTTCATACCGTCATCTATTTCCCCTGGAACTGCGGTTTTCTTTTTTCGACAAAGGCTGCAACACCTTCCCTGAAATCACTGCTATGGCTAACCTTCAATTGTGTCGGTTTTTCACCATTTTCCAGATACATAGGCAACTCTCGATAGGCTGCGTAATAAACCTGCCGCTTCAAATTCTCATATGCTTTCAGTGGTCCTTTTGCGATTTTATTCGCCCACTTCTCCGTTACAGCCTCCAGTTCCTTAGACTCCACAACCTCTGTTGCCAAGCCGAAAGCCAAAGCATCCGCCGATTTCATCGGCTCTCCTGTAATCATAAATTTCATCGCCTGTGCCATACCTAGAGAATGGGTTAACAGATACGTTCCACCGGTGTCTGGTACCAGCCCTACATTAACAAAAGCCTGTACCAGCGTTGCTCTGTCTGACAAAAGAACAATATCTCCTGAAATTGCCAGACTGGCTCCTGCTCCTGCGGCGACACCATCAACCTGTGTGATGACCAGTTTCCTCATTGTCTTTATCTCTAAAACCAGTTTACCCACATTCTCCACCAGCTCGGTAAAATCAATGTCATCTCCTGCCTGAAGTTTTTTGTAACTATATACCAGATCCCCTCCCGCAGAAAAAGCTTTTGCGCCAGAGCGCAGAACAACCACCTTGATCTCATCATCCTGATCACATGACTGCAGTCTCTCCAGAAGCTCTGCAGACATCTCTACATCAATCGCATTCAGATTATCCGGACAGTTCATTGTTATAATTCCAATGCCATCCCTTTTGTCCAAAAGCGTTTTCATCACTATCACCTCGTTTCGTTACTGATCCGTCATAAAATATTAACAATATATTTTATTCGTAAAAATTATTCTTTGCATATCCCCCTAAAGGTTGATTTGTAATATTCTAAATTTTTACTCATTACGGGGGATATTCTCCTCCACAGCAAAAGCGGGCATCCCGCCATAGCAGAACACCCGCTTTCGCTGTAGTATAGAGCAGTTTAGAAAAGAATATTCTTCTCGGTTTCTTTGTCGAAGAGGTGAATCTTTGACATGTCAAGCGCGAACACCGCATCGGAGCCCTGACGCAGCTGCGTGTTGGAATTCACCCGCGCGGTGACCTGCGTTCCCTCAACATCAAAGTAGAGATACGCTTCAGCCCCCAGCATCTCGTACACCTTAATCTTCGAACGGATCACGCAGTCCGGATTGGCTTCGATGAACTCTTCGTCGTCGGAGATATCTTCCGGACGGATGCCGAGAACGACGGTTTTGCCGTCATAGCCGCCGTCGATCAGAGCCTGTTTTTTGTCTTCCGGCACATGGAGTACATGCTCTCCGACAGCAAGAGTTACGTTCTCGCCGTCAACGCTCACCTTCGCATCCATGAAATTCATCTGCGGCGAGCCGATGAATCCTGCGACGAACAGATTGCACGGTCTGCTGTAGAGATTATCCGGCGTATCGATCTGCTGCACCACGCCCTGCTTCATGACGACGATCCGCGTTCCCAGCGTCATCGCCTCTGTCTGATCGTGTGTTACATAGATTATCGTAGCGCCCAGCCTCTCATGGATTTTGGAAATTTCAATCCGCATCTGGACTCTCAGCTTGGCGTCCAGGTTGGACAGAGGCTCGTCCATCAGGAATACCTTGGGGTTTCTGACGATGGCACGGCCCATGGCGACACGCTGACGCTGACCGCCGGAAAGCGCCTTCGGTTTTCTGTCCAGCAGTTTCTCCAGATCCAGGATACGGGCCGCCTCACGAACCTTACGGTCGATCTCATCCTTCGGCAGCTTCCGCAGTTTCAGCGCGAAGGCCATATTGTCATATACGGTCATGTGCGGGTACAGCGCATAGCTCTGAAACACCATGGCGATGTCCCGATCCTTCGGCTCCACATCGTTCATCAGCTTCCCGTCGATGCGGAATTCACCCTCTGAAATATCCTCCAGACCCGCGATCATCCGCAGTGTAGTAGACTTCCCGCAGCCGGAGGGTCCGACAAAGATAATGAATTCTTTATCCTCCACCTCCAGATTGAAATCAGTCACGGCATGATAGCCGTTGGGATATATTTTCTGAATTCCCTTCAAAGACAAATTTGCCATTTCTTCTCTCCTTTTTCTTATCCCGATAACGGTTCCGCTCCGGATCAGATCTCCAGGCGGTATTTTTTTATATTCAGTAACGCTTTTCCTTTTACATGGAAGGAGATTCCCTCCGCCTCCCGGGGCGTTTCCAGGGTGACGGTCATGACCTTTTCTCCTCCGTTTACAAAGACCTCTGCGCTGTACCGGTCCAGAATCATCCTGAAACAAAGTCTTCCGTTCTCGTGGCGGATACCGGCCTCTCTGTGACGGATGATCGCCCGTCTCTGGCCCGAGAATTTTCGGTCGATGGAAATCACCGAATCCTTCGGGCGGAAGCAGAACTCCGTGTAGAACCGCTCATCGCAGGCGAAGCGGCACCGGAACTCTCCGTATCCCTCCACCGGATCCTGCGCCCGGATCTCCACCTCCAGATCCACCAGCCTGCCGCTGATTCCGTGAATGCTCAGATCCGCATCGTCCAGCCGAACATTTTCTCTCACCACCGGGTCTGTGCGGTATGCGGAAAGTTCTCTGACCGGAGTCTGGTACAGCACCCCGTCCCGAACCGAAAGCTCCCGCGGGATACTCATCTGCCCGAATACCGGATGTGTAAGCGTCCGCAGACTCGTCGTGTCCGGATTCTGCATCCAGCCGATCATGACCCTTCTCCCGTCCGGCGTCAGCGTTGTCTGCGCCGCATAGAAGTCGATGCCATAATCCGCCGCATGGTCGCATTCCTCCGTGAAGATCCCTGTTTCCCGATCGTATTCGCCGACAAAGTACACGCAGTTGTTTCCGCTGTGATATTCCATCCCTGACGGCAGCATATCCATGGCGCTGACCAGCAGCACATATTTCCCGTCCAGCCGGAAGAAATCGGGGCATTCCCACATCCGGCCGATGCGGTCATGATTCTCAGCCAGGACAGTATCGAAATCCCATCGCAGTCCATCCTCACTGCGGAACAGCACAACCTGCGTATATCCGCCTTCATTGCGGCAGGCGATGACGACGCCGTAGCTTCCGTCCTCTTCCCGCCACATCTTCGGATCCCGGAAATCATACGGGCTCCCGCCCTTCGGAAGATCTGCTGCGGTAATTACCGGATTTCCTTTGTATTTCACATACTCCAGTCCGTCGCCGACGGCAAGGTTCTGCGTCTGTACAAAGGCTCCCCCGAACTCCTTCTCGGATACCGCACCGGTATACATCAGCAGCTGTTTCCCGTCGCGCATTGTCACCGCGCTTCCGGAGAAACAGCCGTCCCTGTCGTAGGGCTCGTCCGGCGCAATTGCTGCCGGCAGATACGTCCATCGGATCATATCATCGCTGACGGCGTGTCCCCAGTGCATGGGACCCCAGTGTGAGCTGTACGGATAATACTGATAAAACAGATGGTATTTTCCTCCATAGAACGAGAACCCGTTGGGGTCATTCATCCATCCGATCCGAGGCGACAAATGGAACGCCGGTCGTTCCGTCTCGTCGATCTGCAGTTCAGTCTCCTCTTCATAATGTCTTGCTTCATTCAATGCCTGACTCATCTTGTCACCTCTTCAGATGACTGCAGTTCTGCAGTCTGCTCCGCAGCTTATTTCTCTTCCTCCGGGACAGTCCCGGATTTGGGATTTATCCCTGCTTCCATTTTTTTAAAAACCGGATCATAGAGCAGCGTACAAAGATATCCCGGAAGGCTGACCCCGTACAGCAGAATGGCCAGAGGAGCCGCCTTATGCAAATACAGCAGTACCGCGCCCCACACGACCCATACCAGAATCATCCCCATTGTCCGGGGCAGATTCCCGACTGAAAGCCGCGCCGCGTTTTTCAGCGTTTCCCGGACGGTGTTTTCAAACCGCGCCAGCAGACCGAAGCTGTATACCGCCAGCGTCACCGCGTAGACCGATACAAAAGTCAGAATCAGCATCAGCGCCGTTGTTTCCTTTGTATCAAACCGCCGCAGCGCCAGCAGATCCACCACAGCCACCGCCGCGAAAACGGCGTAAATCAGGCCCAGCCCGATTCCCTGCCGCAGGTTGTCCTTCAGAGACCTGAAAAACATCTTTGTGATGTAGGTCTCCTCATTCCTCACCTGATGAATCATCACATAGTTCATGGCAGTCAGCGACGCTCCCATCGTTACGACCGGAAGAGCGCACGCCAGCGTCAGGAGATTCAGAACCGCCAGATCCACAAGCCGCGACAGGAAACGCATAATCGGATTATTTGTGTCAAAAAACCGCTCCATATTCTCTCCGGCTCCTGTTTATCAGCCCTTGACCGCGCCTGCCGTAACTCCCGCGACGATATATTTCTGCAGGAACAGATACAGGATCAGAATCGGCAGCATTGCCAGCAGCAGCGCCGCCATCACCAGACCGATGTCTGTGGAATAGGTTCCGTAGAACATCTGCGTCGCAATCGGGATGGTGTACAGCTGCTTTTCACCCAGCACCAGACTCGGCAGGAGGTAGTCGTTCCAGAAGGCCATCGCATCGATAATCGCCACCGTCGCCACCGTCGGTTTCAGCAGCGGGAACACGATTTTCCAGAAGGTCTGCCACCTGGAGCAGCCGTCAATGAGGGCGGCCTCCTCCAGTTCAAGGGGAATATTCGTGTTAATCGCTCCATGGAACATGAACGTCGCCATGGAAACAGAAAATCCGGTATGCATCAGAATCAGCGTGATCCTGCTGTTCAGGATATGGAAAATTCCGCCGTATACAGATACCAGCGGTACCATCAGCACCTGGAACGGGATGACCATGGATGCGATCATCGCCGCGAACAGAATCGCGCACGCCTTCCATCTTCCGTTGCGGACGATTACAAAAGACGCCATCGCCGAAAACAGAATCGTCAGCACGGTCGCACAGAAGGTGATGACTGCGGAGTTCCGGAACACGTTCCAGAAATCCATCTTGGCCATCGCGTCCGGGAAATTCCGGAGTGTGAATCCATGGGCGCCGATGAGCGCCAGCGGATCCGAATTGATATCGCCCTTGGTCTTGAATACGTTAATCAGTACCAGAATAAACGGCGCGATAAAGAGCAGGAATACGAGAATCAGCACGATGATCATGATCACATGCTGAATCTTCTTTTTTCTTGCGGCCTGTTCACTCGCATTCATTATGCCTGCACCTCCCCCTTCTTACCGACATAGACCTGGGTAATTCCTATGACCGCGCAGATCACAAACAGAATCAGCGCTTCCGCCTGGCCGGTGCCGTAATCTTTGTAGACAAAGGCTTTGTTGTATACGTGCATCGCGGCAAGAACGGAAGAGTTGAACGGTTCGCCCTTGGTCAGCGACAGGTTGACATCGTATACAACGAAGCATCTGGTAATGCTCAGGAATATGCATGTTACAAAGGAAGTCCTCATCAGCGGGATGGTCACGTTCCACATAGCCTGTGAAGGCGTACAGCCGTCGATCATGGCCGCCTCCTTCAGACTGTCGGAAACGCCCATGAATCCCGCCACATAAATCAGCATCATATATCCCGCGTATTGCCATACCGATACCAGTACCAGGCAGAACAGCGCACCGGAGGGCGTTGACAGAAGAGACGGGACGGTTCCCGCCGCGATGGCCTCTCCCAGTGCGACAAAAGCACGGTTGAATACGAATTTCCATACATATCCCAGAACGATTCCTCCGATGAGATTCGGAATGAAGAATCCCGCCCGGAAGAAGTTCTGTCCTTTGACTCCGCTGGTCACAAGATACGCCAGCAGAAAAGCCACCACATTGATGAGTATGACGGCAAACGCGGAATAGATCAGTGTCCTTCCGATCGCCGCCCAGTAATAGTAGTCCTTGAATGCCGAAATATAGTTCGCAAATCCCACGAAAGGTTTGCTTACAGAGACTCCGTCCCAGCTGGTGAAGGTCAGATATAGTCCATATACGAATGGAATGATGATCACCATTGAAAAAAGGATCAGAGCCGGACCGGCAAACATCAGGAACTGTTTTGTCTTATATGACATCGTGTTTCTTTCCATTAGATGTTCTCCTTACGAATCCCTCATTCGTCCTCATGTTTCGTTAACGTCTTAGTCTTCCAGTAAGTGGTTACCGCCTTCGCGAACCCCTTGCGGGTATCCATGCCGGCCAGATATTTCTGGAAGGCTGCGCCCAGAATAGCGTAATGATCGTCCGGCAGATAATTGTAGTTGGGAATAAGTTTTCCGGCGTCCGCATACTTCTTGACTGACCGTCCCAGCGGATCCTTTACCTCAAGATGGATATTTTTATACGCCGGAACAAGCGCGCAGTCGTCTACGATGAACTTCTGCCCCTCTTCGTTATACACCAGCCAGTTGAGGAAGGCCTTCGCCTCTTTCCTCTGCCTGTCCGAGGTGTGCTTCGATGAGTCGATAAAGAAGAATTTGGAACCGCCGCCCACTAATTCTTTGTTCATTCCATCGTCGATATTCTGCGGAACAGGCATAATTCCTATGTTCTTGCTGTAATCGTAGGCGCTTAGCACGGACCAGTCCCAGTTGCCGCCGAACATGAACGCGATTTCCCCTTCTGCGAGTTTCTGCTCGGAAACCTCTCGCTCTGCGGAGATCGCACTGTCTTTGGAATAATTGTTTGCCATCAGAACATCAAACGTGTCCATCAGCGCATTGAATTTTTTGTCTTTGCCGAGATCGATGGAGCCGCTGCTCAGTCCCCGGACAAAGGCGTCGGGATTCTTTCTCTCTTCATAGACCTGCGCCAGGTAATGCGCCGCCAGGGACCAGTCTTCCTTCATGATGCCGGTCGGATGCTTCATTCCGCCCTTTCTCAGCTTCGCAAGAAGCCCCTTGAATTCTGCCAGTGTGGAATAATCGGATGGGTTAAATTTCTCTTTCGTGATCTTTTCAATCGCATCGGCGTTATAGATCAGACCTCTGGCCTCTACGCAAACCGGAAAACCGTAGACTTTACCGTCGATACTGATCTCATAGTCGGTGTCCCTGACCCATTTCTGATCACTGAGATCTACCGCGTGCTCCTTCGCCAGTGAATAAACATCCTTGGCGTCGACCATCGAGATGGTATAGGGATTGTTGGACGCATACTTTGTAGCCAGGTGAGCCGAGACCGTGTCGCTGGAGTAATAGACCTCCACCTTCACGCCCGTCTCCTTCTCGTATCTCTTTGCCATTTCGAGCATCTGATCCTGAATTTCCATCTTGGAATTGAAAATCGTAATTCCGCTGCTGCTTCCCGAAGTCTGGGAATCCGTATCAGATGAGGTTCCACAGCCTGTCAGAAGGAAACCTGACATCGCCGCAATCACAGTCAGAGCAATCAGCTTTTGAATTCTTTTCTTCACTCTGCTACCTCCATGTTCTTTCCCGGGATCCATATTCACGGCACGCGTCCTTTCGCAGATGTGCCTGTCGGGGTGCATTTCCCTGATGCCGAAGCATCGTTTTCTGACTGTACGGGGTGCATTTCCCCCGGTGCCGTAGCGCATGCGCTGTGTGTCTGAATCCCTAACAAAGTAACCGGTTATTTTTTACAATAATTTTACATTGTTTGTAATTCTCTGTCAACCGATTTGTTTCTAATATTGTCTAATTTCTAACAAATCCAGCCATTTCCTCTCGGTTCTTCCACATTCTCCCTTTTTTGCACGGAATAAAAATTCAAGTAACCGATTACTTTCACTATTGCAACCGGAAAAAAACTGTTTTATAATCGCTTTAGACAAGAACAGTGTGAAAGGCGGTGACTGTATATCCCATGGCGAAACGAAACGTGACCTACCAGGACATAGCACGGTATACAGGTTTCTCGAAGACAACAATATCAAGATTTTTTAATCGCCCCGAGTCGGTTACTCCCGATCACAGGAAACAGATCCGGGACGCGCTTGACGTGCTGGATTACAAAAGCAACAAGGTTGCCCGGATACTCGCCAACGGTCAGACGGAATTCATCGGGCTGATCGTGCCGAATCTTTACCTTGGTTTTTACGCAGAGCTTCTGAACCTCTTCCTGAACACCTATGAAAAATACGGGTACAAATTCATCGTCTTCAGCGGAAGCAGTCATGAGGATACGGAACGCCGCTACATCAGCGAGCTCCTTTCCTACAAAGTAGAGGGACTCATTGTTCTCAGCCATACGATTCCTTCCATCGAGCTGGCATCCTACGGCATTCCCGTCGTCGCCGTCGAACGGGAGGACCGCTGTATCAGCAGCGTCAATACCGATAATTATTCCGGAGCCGTTCAGGCGACAGAACTTCTGTACCAGTGCCGCTGCGACATCTGTCTTCACATCAATTCCCAGGATTATGATCCGCAGGTTCCCGCCAGCGCCCGCATCACCGGCTTCACCGACGTATGCGAGCGGCACGGTATGGACTGCAGAATCCTTCCCTATACGCTCGGCAACAGCTACGATGACCTTCAGACGAAGGTTGAAACCATTGTCGAAGACATCATCGCTTCATATCCCGGAAAGCGAAAAGGGATCTTCTGCAGCAACGACACAACCGCCGGTATCGTGCTGAATCACATCCTCCGAAAGTACGGTCATCTTCCCGACGAATTCAAGATTATCGGATTCGACGGTTCCCCCGCCGCGAGGCAGGCAGTCGTTCCGATCAGTACGGTAGCGCAGCAGACGGATAAGCTTGTAGAATCCGCCATGGAACTTCTCGTCAGACAGATCTCCGAATACGCAACGGGTGCATCCGCACGGGAAGCCGATTCCGCAGGGAACACGGAAAATGCGGTAAACGGCGGAGACTCTTTTTCGCTGAAACCCGAACACAGAATCATTCCGCCAATCCTGATGCCGCGCGGCACCAGCCGTCCGTGACGCGTCGGACTGCCTTTGTGACCTCCCGCAAAAGGCTCTGCCTATTCTTTCAATGCGCATCCTTCCGATGCGCATCCTCTCACAAAGGGTGTTTCCTGCCCTCCCTATGCGCATCCTCACGAAGAAGCCGGAAGATAACGCTCTGATACTCGTCCTGCATCTCCGGAAGCGGAAGTCCCATATCCATCAGCGCCTCTGCCGGGTATATCCGTGGCGTCGCTCCGTTCCATGATTCCGGAGCTTCCTCCGGCTCCACTTTGTACATAGCTCCCGGCGTGAGCCCCCGCAGTCTCACATACTGCGTCGGCATATTACCGTGAATCCCAGTCGTCACCACCGTGACAACCGCCTGCCGACCGGATTCCTCCGCAAATTCCCACGCGACGAACTCGTCAGTGCGCGGTCCGGCCGATCCATCACAGTTCAGATGATCTGACAGACGAAAATACAATCCCTCCTGTACCAGTCGTCTCATTTCCCGATATACGGTCATCTGCCGCCTGATCTCCTGCCGTTCCTCCTCCGAGAGTTTCGCGGGATCCAATTCATATCCGAAGGTTCCTGCCATCGCCACAGCACCCCGGGTTGCCAGCGGTGCCGTCCGACCCGTCTGCTCGTTCGGACAGGCAGACACATGAGCGCCTATCGCAGCTGTGGGATAACCGAAGCTCGTACCGTACTGAATCAGCAGACGATCTACAGCATCTGTGTTGTCGCTGCACCAGATCTGTGGCGTATAATAGAGCATTCCCGCATCAAAACGGCCTCCCCCTCCGCAGCAGCCTTCAATCAACAGTTCCGGGAAGCGCTGATGAAGTCTCTCCAGTACATCATACAGGCCGAGAATATATTCGTGAAGAACCTTTCCGCGACTCACGGAAGACATGCCTCTGTGCTCCCGCACCTGCTTTCCCGGGTCCGAATATGTCTCAACGATATTCCGGTTGCAGTCCCATTTCAGATACTCGATATTCCCCTGATCAAGCACCTCACAGATTCTCTGAAAAATATATTCCCGAACCTCAGAGCGCGAAAAGTCCAGAACAAGCTGATACCGCCCCCGCACCGGTTCCGCGCCGGGAATCGCAAGCGTCCAGTCGGGATGCTCCCGATACAGCTCGCTGTCTTCGCTGACCATCTCAGGTTCCATCCAGATTCCGAACCGTACACCTTCCGCATTCACCTGTTTCACTAAATCGCCCAGCGTACCGCCCAGCTTTTCTTCATTGGCGAACCAGTCTCCCAGCCCTTGCAGATCATCGCGGCGTTCTCCGAACCAGCCGTCGTCCATCACGACCATATCGATTCCGAGGGACTTGGCCTGCCGCGCGAGTTCAACGACCGTGCGCCCGGTGAAATCAAAGTACGACGCCTCCCAGCTGTTCAGAATCACCGGCCTGGGGCAGTCGCGGTACTTTCCGCGGATGACGTGGCGCTGAATGCATCGATGATGATTTTGACTGAGTCCGGCCAGCCCGTTCCCGCTGAAGCTCATGATCACCTCCGGAAGCGTCAGTTCCTCTCCGGCTCCAAGAGGATAATCCAGCTGGCCGTCTCCCATTCCCATCTGCATCCTGGTCTGCCCGTACTGATCCCGTCCGGCTTCTGCTTCAAAGCCGCCGCTATATACAAGCTGCATTGACCAGCATCTCCCGGCGTGCTCCCCGGCATCATGCTCCGACAGAATCACAAAAGGATTATACTGATGGGAGGACGCTCCGCGCCGGCTGCCGATAACCTGATTTCCGCCGATCAACCTCTGTCTCCGGGGAATGCGCTCCATCGCATGCCTCCCCTGAAACACTGTAAAATCAAAGTCTCCGTGAACAAAGTCAAGACACGCCGTCTGCGCTTTGTCGAAGAAAAATCCGTCTTTTCCTTTGTTCCGCAGAATCACACTGCGGGTGATGATATCGCAGTGCGGGAGCACGCCGTACAGAAGCGTCACCTCCAGTCCAAGCCGCCGATCCTCCAGAACAATCTCCAGCGTGACTGCATCGTCCTTCTCCCCGGCGTACACCGCCGGAAGACCCGTCAGTCCGTATTTCCCATTCCGAATGCGATGCTCCCGGTATCGCAGATCGCATCCTGCAATTCCCGTTGAATCCCGTACACACAGAAGCGTGCTCCTGAAATCGCCGCCGCCCTGAAAAGGGAACTCCTGGGGCAGCGCATCCAGCGAATATGTCCGGTTCCTCCCGGCACATCCCGGATTCCCGGAAAACCCTCGATCCCGGTACGTCAGCAGGTAATCCGTCTGTCCGGCAGTGCGATTCCCATAATACAGATGCATCAGATAGCCGTAATGATCCGCCATCATCTGATATGTGGAATGGTCAGTATGAATCGTAAAAATTCTTTTTTCCTCATCGTACAAAATCATTTCCGCTCCTTCGCCTCCCTCTTCTCTTCCTTTCCTGGCGTCCATGTCACCTCAGCATATCCGAAGGCATTGATAATTCTCGTTCCGCAGTCATGCTGCGTCTCTGTCGGAATTCCCCTTGCGTAACTGCTGTGAACGTGTCCGTGAAGCATCAGTGCCGGCTGCCATTTTTCCAGAATATCATTGAAGCATCCGAATCCGAGATGTGCATGATCCTCCAGATCGCCCCATCCTGCCGCCGGTGCATGGGTCACGAGAACGTCCAGTCCTCCCTGCCGCCGGATCTGACGGTTCAGGCGCCGAACCCTCCGGCACATGTCTTCCTCTGTATACATATGAGTTCCTTCTTTATAGCGCATACTCCCGCCCAGTCCGGCAATGCGAAGTCCCCGAACGGATGCCGTGCTTCCGTCGATGCACACACATCCCTGAGGCGGGCGGAAATCATATTTCTGGTCATGATTTCCATGTACGTAAAGTAGCGGCACATTGGTCATGGTCACCAGGAATTCCAGATATTCCGGAGCCAGATCACCGCAGGAGAGAATAAGTTCCACACCCTCCAGCTTTTCTGCCGCAAAATGCCCCCACAGATATTCTTCTTCAATATCGGATATCGCCAGTATCTTCATTTTTCTATTACCCCGCTGACGCTTACCGCATTCTTCGCAGTAGACTTCAGTTCTTCAAGTTTAGGCAGCGAGCCGTCCACGTTGTCCAGCAGCCAGTCCATACCGATGATTCCCTCGTTGCTCATCCGGCCTTCCCTCTGCCGTACTCTCCCCTGCCGGTCTTTCAGCTCGCCTTCAAACGGATAGATGTTTCCGGAAACGATTCCGTCCCGCAGGTATTTCACCATACGCCGCGTTCCGGGGCTGAAGTCCCGCAGCAGCTGCAGATCCAGAATCCCCGAACTCATCCCGTACCAGTAGTTAACCGCCTGATGCCTCTTCACCGCATTCAGTCCATCCCAGGTTCCGTTCATCACCGTCCGGAGGATCAGCTCATAATATCTTCCCCAGTTCCAGCAGGGAACCGCCAGATTCACCGGTTCTCCGGCTTCATACCGGTACAGGCCGTACTCCCGGGAGGTGCTGTGCAAAGGCTGCATATCCGCTCCGGAAATCACCGAAACCTCCTGCTCCGCCAGTTCCCGCCGCCAGTCTGATTTCTCCTTCGTAGCCCAGGTCAGAATCACTCTGCTCTGCGGATCAATCATAGCCGCTCCGGCCGCAAAAGCATTGATATTGGCAATATACCCGTATATCGGATAATCCGCCCGATAACCGATACGATGGTTCTCCGCAAGGCACGCCGCCAGTGCTCCAAGAACGAACTTGACCTCATAGGAGCGGGTGTAATAGGTCCTGACCGCCTGATGCTGCAGTTTGACCGAGCAGTTCAGAAATCTGATCTTCGGATAATGAATTGCGGAACGGAAGGTCTCCGCCATCAGGGACGGAGACGTTGTGAAGATCACCTCGGCGCCATGCTCCACAGCGCGGTCAATTGCCGCCCGGACGGCTTCGTCGTTTCCACAGTCCGAAAAAACCTCCGTCGTTACGATTCCGTCGAAACGTTCCTCCAGGTATTCCCGCCCCAGCTCGTGGGAATAGACCCAGCTGGAGTTTTCTGCGTTTTTCTCATGTACAAAGGCAACCCGGAGAGGCTTCGCCTCGCTGTAAACGCTTCCTGCAAAGAGACTGAAAATCCCGGAAGACCGAGCCCCGCCGAAGAGTTCGGGCGTATCGACAATGTCGATCGCCTCCTCCCGGATGCCCGTCCGGAATTCCTTCCAGAGCTTGTCCATCCTTCGGCGGATCTCCTCCGGAGGTTTGCAGGTCAGCGAGTCGATACTGTAAACGGACAGATAAATCAGAAGCGCATCCGCCGCCGTTATATCGAGCCGCCCGCCTCCCTTCTCCGCAAAAAGCACGCCGAAATAAACAAAGACTGTTTTCAAAAGCCGTACCGTCTCCTCCGGCCAGGCCGTCTGGAGATCCCGTCCGAAATACTCCGCCAGGCGTTTATAGCAGCCCAGTTCCGAGAATGTTATTCCGTAAACCCCCGTGACACGGTAAAAATCCAGGAATTCATAATAAATCATCCGGTCTTTCTCCTCCGTCTTTTTGGGAATCACCCGTGTCACATCCGCCAGAATCGAGTCTCCGTTCAGGTACTTCATCACCGAAACCCGCTTGTTACCCTCAGCCACATAGAAGCAGTTCATATATTCATAAACTTTGACGGGATCGGTAAACCCCGTATCCATCTGAATATCATACAGACTGACCCACTTAGCCGCAAACTCGCTGCCCGGCTCCAGGAGAGGCATGAACCCGTAGGAAAAGGATTCCTTCCTCCCCGCGGTTTTCGTTCCGCGAATCATGTGAACCGGGATCTCCATCGTCCCCAGATATTCCTCCCCCACGGTCTCTTCCATGGAAAGCAGGTCGTCCAGCGCCGGCAGGTACGGATAACGTCCTTTGGCCACCGCCCGGTGATATTCCTTTTCTCCCCGTTTCCTTACGATTTTATAGTCGATCACGAACGCTCCTCCTTCACAGCAAGACATTCACTCCTGTCTGAATCTGATGATTCATTATACAATAAGCCGCGGGGTTTTTCAACAGGAACTACGAACATATGTTCCTTCTATCCGCACCTTCAGCGACCGCGTTCCTGTTGGAATCTGGGACGGCAGCTGCAGCATCGACTTCAATGAATTAGCCGAACACGCAGGATCTCTCCTGAAGGATTGCGGGGAATGAGAAGTACAGAAACAAAAAAACCGCGCTGATTACTCAGCGCAGCAGTCTTCCGGCCGGGCGCTCGCGCCCGGCCGGAAGCAATGGCAGATCTGTTATGCAATCAGTGCAGTATTTGCTTAATGCGTGCCCAGCCATTAAGTCCGGTGGGGACTTAATGAGCAGACGCTGCTTAATAATCCTGTTTCATCGACTCGATAATGCTGTCAGCCAGTCCGTCCAGCTCATCCGCAGTCATTTTGTTCACGGCGGAAAGCAGGGATACCTGCTCGTTCAGCACAGTCATCTGCTTCATCTCGTCCAGTTCCTCGCAGATCAGAGTGCCGGCCTGAGGCGCCCAGGAGCCGTTTTCCACCACGCCGACCACACGCTTCTGCATATTCAGGCGCTTCATATCGTCAATGAAGTTCTGCATAGGCGGAAAGACGTTCAGATTATAGGTCACGGACAGAATCGCAATATGGCTCAGCTTAAAAGCCTGTCCGATCAGATAAGACACATGTGTCTCCGCCACATCATACATATGGACATTGTGGAAGCCCTTTTCATGGAGCTTCGCAGCCAGGATCTGAGCGGCGTTCATCGTGTTGCCGTACATGGAAGCGTATACGATCATCACGCCCTTTTCCTCCGGCGTATATGTCGCCCAGTGGATGTATTTATCCAACAGCCAGGGAATATCTTTGCGCCACACCGGTCCGTGAAGGGGGCACAGCATTTTGATATCGATGGCGGAGGCCTTCTTTAACAAAGCCATGACCTGCGGTCCGTATTTGCCGACGATGTTTGTATAGTAGCGCCGGGCTTCATCGATCCACTCGTTCTTGAAGTCCACCTCATCCGCGAACAAAGCGCCGTCCAGCGATTTGAAGGAACCGAAGGCATCCGCGCTGAACAGAACGCCGTTGGTCAGATCGAAGGTGACCATGGCCTCCGGCCAGTGAACCATCGGAGCGGCCACGAAAGTGACCTCGTGCTTTCCGAATTTCATGGTGTCGCCTTCCTTCACCATGATGAAGTTCTCTTCCTCAACGCCGAAGTTGAACTGATTCATCAGCAGCCACGCCTTCTCTGTGGAGACCACCTTGACGTCCGGATACCGAAGGATAATTTCGTTGATAGAGGCCGCATGATCCGGTTCCAGATGGTTGATTACCATGATATCCAGCGGTTTCCCGTTCAGAACATATTCCACGTTCTCGCAGAACTGGCGTCCTACAGACCAGTCTGCCGTGTCGAACAGGACGGTCTTCTCGTCCATCAGAAGATACGAGTTGTAGGAAACGCCGTCTTCAATCGGATGGATGCTCTCAAACAGATGCAGTCTTTTATCGTTCGCTCCGACCCAGTACAGGTCGTCGGTTACCTTTCTTACGCAATGCATTACTGATCCTCCTTATTCGATACTTTTTCAACCTCGATGAACGCGGTCTTTTCCTCGCCGCATACCGGGCAGATCCACTCTTCCGGCAGTGACTCGAACGTGGTTCCCGGGCTGATGCCGCCTTCTTCGTCACCGACGGCCGGATCATATTCGTATCCGCATCCGTCGCATACATACGTCGTCCAGTGAGAGGGCTCCTTCAGAATGGTTGCCTTTCTCATCTTGACTCTCGGCGGCGCCGGTTTCTTCTCCTCGCCGTTGTCCAGTGCCTTTGTCAGCAGAGGAAGAATCTCCATCACATCTCCTACAATGCCGTAATCCGCATTCTTGAAAATCGGTGCATTCTTATTTTTGTTGATGGCCACGATGGTGGTAGCCTCCCGGATCCCCTTCAGATGCTGACCTGCTCCGGAGATTCCGCAGGCGATGTACAGATTGCCGCTGAACTTCTGCCCGGACATACCGACATAGCGGTCCAGCGGAAGATATTTCAGCGTCTCCGCCACCGGTCTGGAGGAGCCTATGGCTGCACCGGCCTGCTTCGCCAGATCCTCGATCAGTTTCATGTTCTTCTTATCGCCGATCCCCTTTCCGGCGGAAACGACGCGGTCCGCATCGACAATCGGCGTCATCGGGTCAATTCCCACTGTGAAGTCATAGCCGTCTGCCTTCAGAGCCTCTACCAGCTGATCCACTCGTTCCTGTGCGCTGCCTTTGCTGTAGATCTCCTTTTTCCGGGCTCCGGTGATAGGACCCTTCTGCTTTCCTCCCGCCACATTCATTTTCGGCGGTTTACCCAGAATATTCGCAGCGATTACGATCCTCTGAATTTCATTTGTTCCTTCATAGATCGTAGTAATCTTGGCGTCGCGGTAAGCTCTCTCTACCTCCATTCCCTTGAGGAAGCCGTTTCCTCCGTAGAGCTGCAGGGCATCGTTGCAGACCTCCAGCGCAATATCCGACGCGTACGCCTTCGCCATTGCGGCCTCCATTCCATAGGGTTCATGAGCCTGCTTCAGTTCTGCGGCGGAATAGACCTGGAACCGTGCGTTCCTCAATTTGATGGCCATATCGGCGAACTTGAACTGGTTTGCCTGCTGATACGCGATCGGCATCCCGAACTGTACTCTTTCCAGTGCGTATTCCTTCGCATGTTCAAAGGCTCCCTGTGCGATTCCCAGTGCCTGCGCAGCGATTCCGATGCGGCCGCCATCCAGCGTGGACATGGCGATCTTAAAGCCTTCTCCCTCGTGGCCCAGCAGATTTTCCTTCGGTACCTTCACATCATTGAAAATCAGCTCCGCAGTTGAGGATGAGCGGATTCCCATTTTGTCATAGTGGTCGCCGAACTCGAAGCCCTCGTAATCCTTCTCGACAATGAACGCGCTGATTCCGTGCGTCCCGATGTTAGGCGTGGTGACCGCAAAGACAACGTAAGTGTCTGCGATCGGCGCATTGGTAATGAACACCTTTCCGCCGTTCAGGATGTAATGATCGCCCTGAAGCACCGCAGTGGTCTCTGTTCCGCTCGCATCTGATCCTGCGTTGGGCTCCGTCAGGCCAAAGGCTCCCAGCTTCTCACCTTTCGCCAGAGGAACCAGATACTTCTGCTTCTGCTCTTCAGTTCCATAAGCCGCGATAGGATAAGTTCCCAGCGATGTGTGCGCGGACAGAATAACGCCTGCGCCGCCGTCCACGCGAGCCAGTTCTTCGACCGCAATCGCGTAGCTCAGAACATCAAGCTCCGCTCCGCCGTATTTTTTCGGATAGGGAATACCCATCAGACCGAGTTCAGCCATCCTGGCTACCGCCTCGTGGGGAAATTCATTGCTCTGGTCCAGTTTAAATGCGATAGGCTTGATTTCCTCCTCCGCAAACGCTCTGACCTTAGCCCTGAGCTCTTCATGAGCCTCCGTAGTTTTAAAAAGCATTTGTCTGTCACCTCCCGGATTCACAAAAGTTCCTGTATTTCCGGCGTCCCTGCCGGGCAGCCGGACAAAAGTTAATAGTATTATCTGAATATTTTGTACCGAAATTATATCCTACTTTTGCAGGCGATGTTGTGACATTTGCAACTTTTTGTGATATTATTAAAAAAACACGGAACGCGCACCCCTTAATTCACTTTGTACGGAGGCACCTATGGAAAAAGTCAGTCTGCTGGACAACATCGGTCAGGATTCCATCGACATGATGATTCCCTGCTTCAAACCGATCACAAGAAAATACAGAAAGGACGACACTATCCTGTCCTACTCGGCGGGCGTGCCCGCCAGCGTCGCGGTTTTGTTCCGCGGGCAGGCGCGTCTGGAGATCCTCAACGAGGAGGGGGATTTGTTTCTGTTAGAGAGATACGAGGGCGGAGATGTCTTCGGAGAGCTGTTTTCCCTGCCGCTGGAAAACTTCGAATACATCGTCAAGGCACTTACGGACTGCACTGTCGTCTATCTGGATTACAATCATATCATCACGCCCTGCGAGAATCTCTGCGCCCATCACAGCCAGCTCATCAGCAACCTGTTCATGATGACGGCTCAGAAGGCTCAGGAGCTGTCGCTGCACATCTCGATTCTGGGGCAGAATTCCACCCGCGACAAGCTTATGACTTATCTGAAGCATGTGCGCTCTCAGACCGGCCGCCGTCTCGCGGGCAGCGGCATCGCCGTAGACAGAGCCTCCGCTGTCCGTTCCGGGGAAGGAGGCACAAAAAAAACGCCGAACACGTTGTCCTCACCTCCAGATCGTCTTTTTACGATTCCTATGACACTGGGACAACTGGCCGAATATCTGATGGTGGACCGCTCCTCTATGATGCGGGAGCTTCGCGCCATGAAGGATGACGGTCTCATCGAAAGTAAGAACCGCCAGTTTCGAATTCTCGTATAGGCTGTTCCAGGATTTCCGGGGAAGGCCGCCGCAGGATTCCCGGGGAAGGCCGCCGCAGGATTCCCGGGGAAGGCCGCCGCAGGATTCCCCGAAGTTTTATCATTTATCGTTTTCAGTTTCAGACGCTTCCGCGCTGTCACCGTCTTCGTTTGATACTTCTAAGATTGCATTTACGTTTCTTTCGATATTGCTGATTTTCCGATAAAATTTTAAGCCGACGCGTATTACCAGCGCAATTATCACTATCCATATAACCAGGCCCACTATTGTTACAATTACATTAAAGAACGGCATTTTGTATCCCCCTTCTACCAAGTAGTTTTCCAGCTGTGCTTCACTTTGACTTTTTTACTCTTTTTACAGTCCTCACCCTCATGTGCCGATTTAAGCGTCCGAATACCTTTTACGCTTTTACCGCAGGCGGCATAAACTGAATATGACATCGCAAAACATTACAGCATCCCAACATCAACTAAAGTATAGCATCTTTTGGCGGAATTGTCAAAAAAATCTGCATTATTCTCCCGGGTCTGACTGTATTATCCCGGCGAGTCTGCTGTAAATCCTTGAACTTTCCGGTTTTCCGGTGCGTACGCGCTGTTAAATCAAGGTTTTTTCAGCACATGAAAAGAGGCCGCGCCTCGGACGATTTTCATCGTTCGTGCAACAGCCTCTTCGGATTCTCTTCTGATTGACAGGATCAGTCCAGGTTGTACTTCTGCTTGAACTTCTCAACACGTCCGCCTCTGTGCGCGAACTTCTGCTGACCTGTAAAGAACGGATGACATGCTGAGCAAACATCAAGACGGAGTTCCGGCTTGGTTGATCTCGTAACAAAAGAATTTCCGCATGCGCAAGTTACTTTACATTCCATGTAATCAGGATGGATTCCTTCCTTCATGCTATTACCTCTTTCCTGCTCAGGTGTTCACCCGGCATAATTTTGTCTGCACAAATGCAGCCTAATTATGATACCACAGGTTTCGTCCCGAGTCAACAGCGCCGTGTCGAAATTCTGGCGCAGCGCACGTCAATTTCGGCGCAGTCGGAGGGGAATTATTTACACCCCCGGACCCTGCCTTTGTTCACTCCGTAATCACCCGCAGCAGATCGCTGAAAACTCCATAGGCGGTCTGCAGGATTTCCGGCTCTTCCTCCACGATGGAAAGCCGCCCCATCAGATCCGTCTGAATCGTCACAACCGATGTCGTCCCGTGAACAGTCGCAAGGAACTCCGTTTTCTCGACGGCTTCCGGCGCGACTCTGGCAAATACCCGGCCGTTTTCCCGCCAGCCCCGGCACAGGAGTTTGAGACTCTTTCCTTCCGCCGCCAGCGCCCGCACCTGTTCCGGAGTAACATCCTCGATGCCCTTCCGGTCCACCTGATCCGGTGTCATATCAGCATCCATCAGAACATTGAGAAGTGCGGTGATTTTGGCAGCGGCGTCATAGCCCTCAAGATCCATCGCCGGGTCCGCCTCAATAAACCCCTTTTCTCTGCCGGAACGCATAATCTCATCATAAGGCACGCCCTTTTCCATTTCCTCAAGAACAAAATTCGTCGTGCTGTTCAGTATGCCGGACACCTCCTGCACCCTGCAGAGCTTCAGGGTATGCTCCACCAGATTGAATACCGGCGTTCCGTCCATGACCGTCGTTTCATAGTAAAAGCGCAGTCCGCGCTCTGCCGCCGTATCCCGCAGCTCGCGATACGCCCAGGCAATCGGTCCTTTGTTCGCCGTAACGACATGCGCACCCCGGGCAAACGCCTTGCGAATGTGCCCGATGGCCGGCTGCCCCGTCTTAATGTTCAGCGGCGTCAGCTCACAAAGCACGTCGAAGTCGCCCCTCGCCAGAACCTGCTCCGCACCGCCGTCTCCCAGCAGCTCCTGTCCCGTTTCGAGCCCCGGAGTGCCCTCGCTGAACGCCCCGTTCTCCGTAATGTCCGAAACGGCCCGACGCAGATCGATGCCTTCGGAATTCAGCACGATCCCACGGCTGCCCGTTGCGATTGCCGTGACAATCACTTTGCAGTCATATGTTTCAATAATTTCCTGCTGCTTGTCGGCAAGCAGCTCAGCAAGCGCTTTCCCGCTGTTCCCGAAGCCGAGCAGCGCAATCCTCAGTGTTTTCATAACCCTCTCCTTTTCTTTTTCTGCTTTTATCCCGTTTCTGTTTTCTCCGGCGCGGTTTACTTTGTTCCCGTCATGTCCCGGTTCTGTTCCGTCCCGCACTTCACACCGCACTCTGCGGATACCTTCGCCGCGTCCACACGATGCGATTGCGGCCCGCCAGATCGCGCATGACCTGCGCAGGCTCGAATTCTCCCGTCTCGGCAAACATATTCGCAACCGCCTCTCCCTGATCGTGACCAATCTCAAACATGGCAATTCCGCCAGCTGTCAGATGTCTGGCCAGCTGAGGAATCATTTCCCGATAAGGTTCCAGTCCGTCTGCACCGCCGGTCAGCGCAATCATCGGCTCATGCTCCCGCACTTCTTTCTGGAGCGTTGGAATGACCTCATCACAAATATACGGGGGGTTGCACAAAATCATGTCAAACCGTTTCCCAGCAACCGGCTCCAGGAAACTGCCCCATAAAAATTCAACCTTCCCCCGGTTTTTATCTCCCCAGCCTCTCCGGCGGCTGGCTCCGGACGAGCCGTCAGATTCAGGCTCGTCGCTTTCGACAAAACCTTCAGTTCTGGACATAACAGCACCCAGAAGATTCCGGGCATTTTCACGAGCCACATCAAGAGCATCTGAGCTGATATCCGTACAGATAACGCGCACCGGCATTTCAGCCAACGCAGCTACAGACAGACCTATGGCTCCGCTGCCGCAGCAGCAGTCCAGAATCCGCACCGGCTGCCGGGAACCCAGCGGGTTCTGACGCGTTGCAGCAACCGGCTCGCCTGCAGCAACCGGCTCGCCCGAGGCGGACGGGCTGCCCTGTTCGGATTTTGTCGAAAAACCCTTCAGGAGCTCCAGCGCTTTCTCCACCAGCAGCTCAGTTTCCGGCCGCGGTATCAGAACCCGTGAATCGACGCGAAACAGCAGTCCCATGAACTCCGTCTCGCCGACAATGTACTGTAGGGGTTCACCGGTGCCGCGGCGTCGGATCAGGGCTTTGTACGCGGCGATCTCTGTGTCCGTCATCTTGCGCGGGTATTCCATAAAAAGGCGTGAGCGGCTGACGCCCGTCAGGTGACAGAACAGAAGCCGGCTGTCTGTCTCTGCATCGGCAACGCCCCGTCCTGCCAGCTCCTGTGTGCCCCTATTGATCAGTTCCCTCGCCGTCATCGCATGTCCTTTCCGCATTGTTTCGTTCTCCGGAGCCGTCGGTGCCGGAGATCTCTTCACGTTCCTTTTTCAGCACCGCCAGATTCATCGGTTCCAGCAGCTGTCCGTCCCGGTCCACAATTCCCTCGATGCAGGGAGCGTCAGGTTCCACAAGAACCCCCTTCAGTGCGGCGATGGCAATTTCCAGCTGAGAATCATCCGGTTCCCGCGTGGTCAGTTTCTGCAGATACAGCCCTGGAATACTCAAAACCCTTACCAGCCAGTTGTCGGAGCGCCCTGCCCACTTCAGCAGCTCATAGGACACCCCCGCTACCACCGGCAGAAGCAGGAGCCGCGACACGATTCGCATCAGCAGATCCGGCCACCCCAGAAGGGAAAACAGAACCAGACTCACCACCATGACGAACATCAGAAAACTGGTGCCGCATCTGGGATGCAGCGTGTAAAACTGCTGCGCGTTGGCCGGCGTGAGTTCCAGATTGTTCTCAAAGCAGTGAATGGTTTTGTGCTCCGCGCCATGATACTCAAACACCCGGCGGATATCCTTCATCCGGGAGATTGCCGCAATGTATACGATGAACATGATAATGCGCAGCACTCCCTCAATCAGGTTCAGCGTCACCGCTCCCGACACAAAAGGTTTCAGCCATCCGATTGCAGCAGTCGGAAGCAGCACGAACACGCCGATGGCAAAGACCAGCGCAATCAGTACCGACAAGAAAATCATCAGCTGCCAGACCCCGTTTTCTCCGATTCTGCCGGTCAGCCAGGTCTCAAAACGTCCAGGCTCGTACTCCTCCTCGTCATCCTCCATAAAATATTCCGCCACATCCGCAGACCATGTCAGAGTCTTTGTGCCTTCCACGAGTGATATCACAAAGGAAACCACGCCCCGAAGGAGCGGTATTCTCGTCCAGCGGGCGCTAGCCGTGTTTTTATTTGTTTTCATATGGATCCGCCCGTCCGGAAGCCGCACAGCGATGGCCGTCCGCTCCATTCCGCGCATCATGACACCCTCCAGAACCGCCTGCCCGCCGATCGGAGTGGGGCACGCGCCTTTCAGGAAAATTCTGCTCATGTCCATATTCTAATACATCCTTCTTCTGGTGCTGAACACCTTCTTGATAATCTCGATGAAGTCGCGGTTCGTCCGGGTATGCGCCAGATTGTCGATAATTTCCTCGCCGGCGTCCTGTGTGGATTCGTTAGCGAGCGCCCTGCGCATGATCCAGATCGCTTCCAGCTCGTCCTGATTCATCAGCAGTTCCTCACGCCGCGTTCCGGACCGGGAAAGATCGATGGCCGGGAAGATACGTTTCTCCTGCAGCTTGCGGTCCAGATGCAGTTCCATGTTTCCGGTACCCTTGAACTCCTCGAAAATCACATCGTCCATACGACTTCCAGTGTCGATCAGGGCTGTTGCAAGGATCGTGACGCTTCCGCCCTCCTCAAGGTTTCTGGCCGCCCCGAAGAACTGCTTCGGTTTGTACAAAGCTCCCGGATCGAGGCCTCCGGACAAAGTCCTGCCCGACGGCGGAATCACCAGATTGTAAGCGCGGGCGAGGCGTGTGATGCTGTCTAACAAAATAACCACGTCGTGTTTGTGCTCCGCCAGACGGCGCGCGCGCTCTAGCACCATTTCCGCCACCTTGGCGTGATGCTGCGGCTGTTCATCAAAGGTGCTGTATACGACTTCACCGCGGCTCAGAGAGCGCTTCATGTCAGTGACTTCCTCCGGTCGCTCGTCCACCAGCAAAACAATCAGATCCACATCCGGATGTTTCTTCTCAATGCTGTGGGCGATGTTTTTCAGCAGGGTCGTCTTTCCGGCCTTCGGCGGCGCCACAATCAGACCTCGCTGGCCCTTTCCGATAGGCGCAATCAGGTCGATCAGCCTGGTCGAAAGATCAGACGGGCTGTCTTCCAGCGTCAGTCTCTCGTTGGGGAATATCGGCGTAAGATCGCTGAAATTCGGACGCCGCATTGCGACACCCGGTTCGTCGCCGTTGACTGATTCCACATAGAGAATAGCGCCGAATTTTTCTCCGGGATTCGGCAGCCTGGAAATTCCTTTGATTTTGTCACCGGTTTTCAGGTGGAAACGCCGGATCTGTGTAGGGCTCACATAAACATCCCTGTCGCTCGTCAGGAAATTATCGAAACGAAGGAACCCAAACCCGCCGTCCGCAAGCTCCAGAATCCCGGTCACCTCTGGCCGCGGTCTCTGCTGATACCGCGTCTCATGCTCCCTGGCGCGGCTGCGAGACTGTTCATGACCGTGGCTCTCCGACGTTTCTTCCGTTCTGCCGGCGGCAGTATTCCCGTGCTTCGTCTCATCCGTCTCAATGCCTTCCGCCTCAGTACCTGCAGAAACCTCACCCGGGGTCGAGACCGCTCCGGATGCTGCAGAAGGTTCCATTCCGGACACCGGAGAATCGCCGGAGTCTCCGGTACCCACGATGCTTCTAACTCCCTGGACAGCAGGCAATTTTGAACCGCCGGCGACAATGCCTCCGGCGCTGTCAGGATTCGATGCCGTCGCTGCAGCCGTTATATCCGCGACAGCTGCGGTGTCAGTGCCGGCAGGCCTCGAAACCGACGCTGCATCTGCGGCGCTGTCAGGATTCGATGCCGTCGCTGCAGCCGTTATATCCGCGACAGCTGCGGTGTCAGTGCCGGCAGACCTCGAAACTGCTGCTGCGCCTGCGGTGCTGTCGGGATTCGATGCCGTCGCTGCAGCCGTTGCATCCGCGACAGCTGCGGTGTCAGCGCCGGCAGGCCTCGAAGCCGACGTTACAACGGAGGGTGCGGCAGTCAACATATCAGGATCTGCGGTTACGACGGATTTCCTTCGAGTGGTGGTCTTTCGGGCGGTTGTTTTTCGAGTGGTCGTCCCAGTGGACGCTTTTTTTCGGGCAGCAGTCGACGTTGACGCCTTACGAGTCGTTGTCCTGCGTGCAGTGCGGCGCTTCGGCTTTTCCTCTGCCACCGGCTCCGCCCCCTCTGATTCTGTGGCCGACGATGCAGCGTCAACGACATCGGGCGATACAGCATCAGCATCGTCATTTGGCGATTCGATGTCAGCGGCATCAGGCGAAGCGGCCTCGTCCACCTTCTTTTTGGCCGCAGCCTTTGTGCCTGACCCTTCTTTTGTTGTCGCCTTACGAGTCGTTGTCCTGCGTGCAGTGCGGCGCTTCGGCTTTTCCTCTGCCGCCGGCTCCGCCCCCTCGGGCGCAGGTGTTCCTGCTGCTGATGCGGCAGTGGACGATACGGCGGAACCGATCTCATCAGATGAAACGGCAGTAGACTTTGCAGCGGACTTTCGCGTCGTCCTTGTCGACTTGCGCGTACTCTTCTCACCTTCGGTTCCCATCTCGTCTGCGACAATGGTTTGCTCTAATTCTTCTTTTTTTCTTGCGGGCATAATGACCTCTTCTGTCTAAAACTACAAAATACGCCGGTTGGCGCTCGGATTCAAAATACTGATAAATTCTTGGAAAATACGGTAAACTCCCGTCTCAGAATCTTTACGGTTCTATTGTAGAACATAATCTGTCGTTTGTAAACAAGGAATTGCAGCGATAATGACACAGTAATAGTCCGGAATTGTGACGGTTAATTGCAGCGCCAATTGCATCAGGATTATAATGAACGTAATACAAAATTACGGCGCGGGTATCGCGCCGGAGCAGTGTGCATCTTCAGCGTTGCGCGGCTTAGGCGTTGCGCGGCTTAGGCGGCCGCGTGCGCCATACCGTGAGTCTGCCGCAGGTCTGCAGTAGTTTCAGCAGACGCATGCCCCATGCTGCGGGTCTGCAGTAGCTTTGGCAGACGCGGCGAACGGGTTTGCAGCGGATTTTCTAATCCTGCTCTCGTGCAACGCCGGAATGTCGCGCAGCTTCAGCAACTGCGTGTGCCACAGCGGGGCCGACGGCAGGGTCAAAGGCTTTCGGGATGATATAGCCTGCAGAGAGTTCGTCTTCCGGTATCAGATCAGCCAGCGCATGTGCCGCGGCGAGCTTCATTTCTTCATTTATATCGCGGGCGCGGGCATCAAAAGCGCCGCGGAAGATTCCGGGGAAAGCGAGAACATTATTAATCTGGTTCGGGAAGTCAGACCGTCCGGTTGCGATGACGGCCGCCCCTGCTTCCCGCGCATCATCAGGAAAAATCTCCGGCGTCGGATTAGCGCAGGCAAAGATAATGGCGTCTTTGTTCATGGAGCGCACCATATCCTTTGTGACAAGCCCCGGAGCACTGACGCCGATAAACACATCGGCTCCCCTGATTACCTCGGCCAGATCGCCCTTGACCCGTTCCGGATTCGTGACTTCCGCCATCTCCTCCTTAATCCAGTTCATCCCGATCTGGCGGCCTTTGTAAATCGCTCCGCGCCTATCCGTCATAACGATATTCCTGAATCCCGCGGACAAAAGCAGCCGGGTGATGCTGATGGCCGCCGCCCCGGCACCGCTGGTGACAACCCGAACCTCCTCTTTCTTCTTGCCGGTGACCCGCAGAGCGTTCGTCAGGCCGGCCAGTGTGATAACCGCCGTCCCATGCTGATCATCATGAAAAACAGGGATGTCGCACTTTTCCTTTAGTTTCCGCTCAATTTCAAAGCAACGCGGCGCGGCGATATCCTCCAGGTTGATTCCGCCGAAGGACCCGGAAATCAGGTAAACGGCATTGACGAATTCATCCACATCCTGCGTTCTGACGCACAGCGGAAAAGCGTCCACATCGCCGAATGCCTTGAACAGGACACATTTCCCCTCCATGACCGGCATCCCCGCCTCCGGACCGATGTCCCCCAGTCCCAGAACTGCCGATCCGTCCGTGATAACCGCACACATATTCCAGCGACGCGTCAGCTCATAGCTCCTGCGCGGATCCTTCTGAATCTCCAGGCACGGCTGCGCCACTCCCGGCGTATACGCCAGCGACAGATCCTCTTCATTTTCGACCGGCGTCCTCGCAATGACCTCAATCTTTCCCTTCCATTGCTCATGCAGTTTCAGCGACTCTTTTGCGTAATCCATTTGCGTCCCCCTGTTCAGTGCATTTTTTACAAAATATATACAGCGCGGCTGCAGTTTGCCGGGTTCGCCGGCGGAACTGCGTTTCCGCGTTTTCTTCTGTTACAAAGCATAATTTATCTTTTTCCTCCCGTCAAGGGGCTTTCCGGGTTTTCACGGCTGAACGTCCGGTGAAATTTCGGGGGGCAGGGAGGGTTCAGTCCTCCCCCGTTCGCCGCCGTATTACTTTCCCACTCACCACTGCACATTTTCCCCGTTCGCCGCCTTTGTTCCCCCGCTCGTCATGTATTTCCGCCTCGCCTAAAAAAACTCTTTACAAACCCCTCCGACAGCGTTATACTGCAACCGATGGACGGTATTCCAGAAGGAAACTGTACCGGAAGAACTCCGAACCGGCCGGAAGGGCCAGGACATCACGTCACCCGAAAGAGGTGATTGATTGAAGACAGGATTTATAGGAGCAGGAAAAGTGGGATTTACCCTCGGGAAGTATCTCACAGAGCATGGAAAAAAGGTTACAGGCTATTACAGCCGCAACACTCATTCTGCCCGTGAGGCAGCACAGTTCACAGACACGAAGGCCTGCGATTCGCTCGCAGAGCTCATTCACGAAAGCGACGTGTTGTTCCTGACAGTTCCTGACAGCAGCATCACTTCCGTATACGAAGAGATCGCGGCACATCCGATTCGGGGGAAATACATTTGTCACTGCAGCGGAGAGAAGACCTCTGCCGAGGCGTTCCCGGGCATTGACAAAAAAGGTGCATACGAATATTCCGTTCATCCGTTGTTCGCCGTAAGCGATAAATACCATGCTTACGAGGAACTCCCGGATGTTTTTTTTACCATTGAGGGGAACAAAGATCATCTGGACGGCATCCGCGGGATGCTCTCTGAAGCCGGACTTCAGACGCGGCTCATCGACCCGGCGGATAAAACCCGCTACCACGCCGCTGCTGCGGCGGCAAGCAACCTGGTAATCGGGCTGCTGGATCAGAGCATTTCAATGCTGGGCGAATGCGGGTTTTCCGAGGAAGACGCACGGGCGGCGCTGACGCCTCTGGTACTCGGCAATGTCCGGCATCTGCTGCGGGACGGGACGGTACAGGCCCTGACCGGACCTGTGGAACGGAGCGACACCGAAACCGTCCGGAAACACCTGGCGTCCCTGGACAGCCGGCGCGACAGAGTTTTGTACTCCCTTTTGTCCCTGCGCCTTGCAGACATCGCGCAGAGGAAGCACCCCGACCGGGACTATACCACGGTCGAAAAAATCTTGGAGGAATTTGCAGAATGAAAAACAGTATTATGACGTTCCGTGAAAAGAAGGAAAAGGGCGAAAAGATCGCCATGCTCACATGCTACGACTATTCCACCGCACGTCTGATGGATGCGGCCGGCATCGACGGCGTGCTGATCGGCGATTCCCTCGGCAACACCATGCTGGGATATCCGGACACACTTTCTGTAACGATGGAGGACATGATCCGCTATTCCACCGGCGTCGCCCGGGGCTGCGAAAACGCACTGGTTGTCATGGATATGCCGTTCATGTCGTATCAGCTTTCCGTGGAACAGGGACTGATGAATGCGGGACGCCTGATGAAAGAAGCCCGCGGGCAGGCCGTCAAACTAGAGGGCGGGGCCCGGGTATGTCCCCAGATCCGTGCGATGACAGACGCCGGAATCCCTGTTATGGCACATCTGGGGCTGACCCCGCAGTCAGTAAACGCTTTCGGCGGACACCGTGTCCAAGGGAAGACTGACGATGCCGCGAGGCAATTGATGGAGGACGCCCACAAAATCGAGGACGCCGGAGCCTTCGCTGTCGTCCTGGAATGTGTTCCCGCTCCGCTGGCCGCCAGGATCAGTCAGCAGCTTAAGATCCCCACCATCGGCATCGGAGCAGGAAACGGGTGCGACGGACAAATTCTCGTTTACCAGGATATGCTGGGCATGTTCAACGACTTTACGCCCAAGTTCGTCAAACACTTCAGCAACATCGGAGAAGAAATGAGCCGGGCCTTCCGGGATTATATCTCCGAAGTCCGCTCCGGCGCGTTCCCTGACGAGGAGCACTCCTTCAAAATGAAAAACGAAGACATTCTTTCAAGATTGTATTAGTCGCGGTGGCAGATGTAACGGCAAACCGGCGTCCGGTCGCAGGCCGCGCCGCAGACGAAAGACTGCCGCGGCGGCAGGCGTAACGGCAGACCGCACCGCGGGCCGCATGAAATAACGCAGCCGCAGCGATCAGTTTCACTCTCCGAGTCACATCACACCAAAGAAATCACATTGAAAAAAGAAAAAGAGGACGAAAAAACTATGAACACTGTAAACACAATCAACGAGCTCCGCGAGCAGGTCCGGGCCTGGAAGGCCGAAGGCCTCACCATCGGTCTTTGTCCTACCATGGGCTATCTCCACGAGGGACACGCCTCTCTCATGGATGCATCCGTCAGGAGCTGCGACCGCACCGTCGCTTCAGTCTTTGTAAATCCGATCCAGTTCGGACCTAATGAAGACCTGGCCACGTACCCCCGGGATTTTGAATCCGATTGCAAACTGCTGGAGGCCCATGGCGTTGACCTGGTCTTCCACCCGGAACCGGCTGAGATGTATGCGGACGATTTCTGCACTTTCGTGGACATCGACGTGCTGAGCAAGACGCTGTGCGGCAAGACGCGGCCGATTCATTTCCGCGGCGTCTGCACGGTTATCACAAAGCTGCTGAACACCGTGACGCCGGACAAAATCTTTTTCGGGCAAAAGGACGCTCAGCAGCTCGCCATCATCCGCCGCATGGTGCGGGATCTGAACTTCAATGTAGAGGTCATCGGATGTCCTATCGTGCGGGAAGCGGACGGACTGGCGAAGAGCTCCCGAAACACATACCTGAATCCGGACGAACGCCAGGCAGCCCGAATTCTTTCCAGAGCGGTCCGTCTCGGTCAGAGCATCGCCGATGAGGGCGAACGCAGCAGTGAGAAGCTGCTCGCCGCCATGAGAGAAAGGCTGGCTTCGGAGCCGATGGCGGACGTGGAGTATGTAGAGGTGGTCAACGGCGAAAACATGCAGCCTGTCGATACATTCCGGGAGGGCGATCTGGTTGCGATGGCGGTCCGCATCGGCGGCACCCGTCTGATCGACAACTTCACCGTGGGTCAGCCGCCCATCGAATTTCAGGAGGGACAGTCCAATGCAGATTGAAATGTTAAAGGGAAAGATTCACCGGGCCACGGTCACCCAAGCCGAGCTGGGCTACATCGGCAGCATCACCATCGACGAGGAACTGATGGATGCCGCCGGAATCGCGGAATATCAGCGCGTTGACATCGTCGACGTCGACAACGGAGCGCGTTTTTCGACCTATACCATCGCCGGCCGGCGAGGATCCGGAATTTTCTGCCTGAACGGAGCGGCGGCCCGCTGTGCCTGCGTCGGCGACAAAATCATCATCATGGCATACTGCCATATGACGCCGGAGGAAGCCGAACGGCATCGTCCGTCTGTGGTTTTTCTGGATGAAAACAATCAGATCAGCCGCATCACCAATTATGAAAAACACGGCCGTCTGGAGGACATGGCGGAGTTGTAAAGCCAGCCGAACGCGGCCGGCTCAGAGAGCGCCGGGCAGATAGCCGGACCGTAAAGATGCCGAACGCGGCCGGCTCAGAGAGCACCGGGCGGATGGCCGGGCCGTAAAGCCGCCGGGCGCAGGCATCGAAAGCGGCCGGGCGGCTGCAGGCAGTCCTCAGCGCCGGCCGTCATAGTTCGCAGGATAGAAACACAGGAGGATTTTATTTTGTTCAGCAAAAAAGATATCAACGATTACGCAAAGGAAGCCCGCGACACGAGTGGAGCCGTCCTTGTAGATGTTCGGAACCGAAAAGAATACGAGCAGGGGCATCTGCCCGGCGCCGTCAATATCCCGCTGCCGGATATCCAGTTCTCCATCGGAAAACTCGGTCCCGTCAGCACGCCGCTTTTCGTGTACTGTCTCAGCGGAGCGCGCAGTCGGCAGGCCTGCAACAATCTGAAGAAGATGGGATACGAACACGTCGTCAACATGGGCGGAATCAGCCGTTGGGCCGGAGAACTAGAGAAATAGCCGCCGGCACAGGCCGTCGTCGGGTGAGGTGCAACCGGCGGGAACCGCCCACCGGACTGCGGCTTACGAGAACCGGCCGTATGTCCACGCCGCGCTATCTGTTTTCAGGTTATTCGCTTTCAGGCGTTCCGTACCCCATAATGTATTTACTGAAGACCCAGTAGGATTTTCGCTTGCAGATATCGCCTGAGGCATTGCCCTCGATGGTGAATACACGGCCTAAGTGGTACCCGGCAACGATACCCACATGGTCGGCCACATCGTTGTCATTCCAGTCGAAAAAGATGATGTCGCCGGCCACCGGTTTTTCGCCGGCGTTCCGCCATTTTTCTTTGTCCTTAAACCAGTTAAGACCCGTCTGCACGTAGGAGAATTTCGGAACCTTCCCCTCTGAAAGGTATCCGTTCTGATCGGCGCACCAGGACACGAAACAGGCGCACCAGTCCACCTCGGAATCAAACCCGTACCAGCTCCAGAACTTTTCGCCGCCCTCATTCCCCAGCTCCTGTCGGGCTGTTTCCACCATCGCGGAATTCCCGTCCAGAAAAGCGGCTCCATTCTTCATGCTGATTCCCAGCAGAGCCGCCCACGCAATTACGATAAGCAGCGCAATCATCAAGATCTGCCTGGGGCGCAGTCTGCGTCCGGTTCTTTGCGTCCGCAGTTTTCGGCTGGAACGTGGCGGTTCCCGATGCGTGGGTTCTCGGGATTCCCATGCACTTCGGGATGATTCGGCGGACTGATGATTCCACGAATCGTCCCATGGCTCCAGATTCCATTCATCGTAGGCATTCTCCCGAGGCTCCTGATTCCACTCGTCATAAGCATTCTCCGGAGACTCCTGATTCCACTCGTCATAAGCATTCTCCGGAGACTCGGCATTCCATTCATCGCAGGCATTTTCCCTAGGCTCCGGCTCCCATGCATTCCAGGAGGTCTGCGTCATTCTGCCGGATTGAGAATTCCTGTTTTTTCTGTCGAATCTGGACCAGAAATCCAAATCCTCAAAGGCTACAAACTCGCGTTCTTTTTCGTCCGCGTGCTTGCCTGTATAGCCGGAACCGATGTGCAGGTAACGCAGCAGGACTCCGGGCAGTGCACGAATCCGGTCTGCAGCCTCGCCATATTTATCACGCAGCAGGGCAGTCAGACCGAGCAGGCCGGATTCAGCGGAATGTCTCGCCCCATGGGAACGAACGCCGTCTCTGAATTCCGGCATGCCGAAATCGCCGTCGCCGAAGGACGGCTCTTTGATACCGCTCTCTCCGGTACTGCCGTGCCGGGAATCAGCGCCGGCACACTCGTCAACTGAGGCGTGTCGACCGGCGCGGTCGGCACGGTCGGTGCGGTCAAAGCCAATGTCAGAGTAACGGGAATCAGCGCCGACCGGATCGATCTCATCATCGCTGTGCCGCCATTGGTGCGCTTTCAGATATTCCTCATAAGAATTGTAGATCGGTTCTTCCGGTTCTTCCGCTCGTCGTGCGTTGCGGGGAACAAAGTCCTCGCCTGCGCCCGAACCGTCATCGGCGAACCGGCGGCGATGGTTTTCCTGTTCAAAGCTCCCCCGGCGATAGACCCGTGTCTGATCCGCCGGGCTGTCGCCCTTGCTCTTTCTGGATCTCCACATATCCATTCCTCCCTTTGATTAAGACATTGTACCATTTTTCACGGCGCATGAAAAGAGCGGACTCTCTTTTTCGGAATCCGCCCTTGGTTTATTTCGATTTATTTAATGCCTGTCTCTGCGGGCTTATCACTCAGTTTCGCCGGTTTGCCGGCGGATGCCCGTTTCCGATTGCACAAATAAAGCACCCGCAAGTCGACACAGTCTCTCCAGTCGGTGGAGTTTCTCCAGTCGGCACAGTCTCTCCGGCAGGCACAATTTTTCCGGCCGATAAAGTCTCTTCGGCTGCGTTACTCCTTCAGCAGTGCAGCGATTTTCGTTCTGGGATCGATAATATCGCTGACGGAGATATCACCATTCAGCGCCGCAATGAGGTAGGACACATATTTGGAGACGTCCACCTCGTAGAACCACTCTTTGTTCACAAGCTCCGGCTTGCGATAAGTCAGGTTCGTGCAGAGAATACCCTTGATTACGCCCTCTTCATAGGCTTTGTCAAACTCCGCAAGTCCGTTGGTAAAGAGGCCGTAGGTCGCATAGCAGTAGATGTTGCCGGCCTTTCTGCGCTTCAGTTCGTAGGCAATGTCCAGCATGGATTCGCCGGAGGAAATGATATCATCGGTGATGAAAATATCCTTCCCTTCCACTGACGCGCCCAGATATTCATGGGCGACGATGGGATTATGTCCGTTCACCATAGTTGCGTAATCCCGTCGTTTGTAGAACATCCCCAGGTCCACGCCCAGAACAGAGGAATAATACATGTTCCGGTTCATCGCACCTTCGTCGGGGCTGACCATCATGAACTTTTCCTTGCGGCATTTCAGGTCGGGAAAGGTCCGTTTCAGCTTTTTCAGCACCTGATAATACGGAATGATATTGTCAAATCCCATCAGGGGCACCGCGTTCTGGATCATCGGGGCGTGGGCGTCAAAGCAGATCAGGTTTGTCACGCCCATGGTCTGAAGTTCCTGCAGCATGCAGGCGCAGTCCAGCGACTCGCGGAAGCTTCTTTTGTGCTGGCGTCCCCCGTACAGAATCGGCATGATGACGGAAATTCTGTGCGCCTTTCCGGCCGCCGCCTGAATCAGCCGCTTCATGTCCTGGTAATGATCGTCCGGAGACATATGATTGACATAGCCAAACAGGTCGTAAGTGCATCCGTAATTGCCGACGTCAACAAAGACATAGAGATCGCGTCCGCGCACTGTTTCGTTGATCATGCCCTTGGCGTCGCCGGATGAAAAGCGGGGACATTTACTGCTGACCAGATATGATTCAGCATTCTCTCCTGTCCAGCGGCGCAGATAGGCGTCGACCATCTTCGCCAGTTCTTCCGCGCCCTCCGTCGCCACAAGACCAATGTTGCCGAAATTGCTGGGGGTTGTAAGTAATTCTTCTGGTGTTCTCATAATCTTTTCCTTAACTCTAGTGTTCAATGCTTAATGCTCCTGAAAAATAACTCCACCTTATTCTACAATAAATTCCGCAACAAAACTATGCCTACCGTAAAAAAAATGTAAATTTGGTGTAAATCGGACCTGTGCGCCGGGTTCGGCGAGGCGCACTGCACAGACGTCGACCCTGTCATATGATCCGCGACCGGTCCGCACAGGCAGCTCCGTCATACGGTCCGCACAAGCAGGCTCGCCATACAGCCCGCGGCCGGTTCGTGCAAACGGTTTCGTCATACAGCCCGCGACCGGTTCTCAGCGTCATTTACGTTTATTTTCCAACCATATCATAAATTTGTCGATATCGTCCTGACACCACTTCACCACAGCGCCCGCCACAACCGCATCGTCCAGAAAACCCGCGCCGGGAACAGCATCCGGAATGACATCAAGGGGTGTCACAAAATAAATCAGCGCCGCCACAATCGCAATCAGATGCGGCATAGAAATCGCAGTGTATTCGCCTCGCACAAAGTTGTGAATCAGCAGAATGAGCTCCGGTATATACGCCAGCCTGTCTCCGCCGGCAGGCAGTTCTTTCAGTTTTTGCCGCGCCTGCAGCAGAAGGTCCTCGATCCTGTTCTCATCCTTCAGGATTTCCTTCGCCTTTTCCTGAAATTCATTGAATTTCTCCGTGAGTTTCTTCGTCGGCATCTCCAGGGTGCCTGGTTTGCTGTGCTTCGCCGTATTATGCCGCATGCCGGTTCCTCCTTATATCGCCGGGTACAAAAGATCATTCTATCAATATATAAACAGCCTCATTCTTTTCAGTCTTTCAATATTCTGGTGATCATATGCAGATTACATATTTCACATTTCGTGTAACTTCTCTGCCGCCTTCATTCTGCACTGTCGCAAATTTTACGACAGTTGAATCATCCAGCTCTTCATTCATCTTTTCTATACACTTACTCCTCTGAGAAATTCGTCTGTATTACTATTATACTTTCCCTTTGGTTTCCGAGCAACAAAAACCAATTCTCCCGGCTGCGCCTTCATACGCGAAGTAACAAAGTACCCTTCGGGTACTATCGAAAAACGGACTGAGATCCGGAGGAGGAAAATATCATGAAAAAGAATGGATTGAAACACACTGCCGCACAGGGTCTGACCATCATTCTGACCCTGGTGCTCATGCTGGCACTGATGCCGGTGATGGGCGAAAAGGCTATGGCGGAAGACGAAACGTCCTTTATGAGTGATAATTGTATATATACGATTATCAATACGTCCGATCACAGCGTCCGGCTGGACAGTTATCGCGGCGATGACAGAGAGCTGATCGTGCCCGAGACAGTCGAACACGAAGGAATCACGTATACCGTGGTCAAAGAAGAAAATACCACCATCGACATAGTTGTAAAGAGACCCGGCTTCAAGATCTACGGCAAAAAAGGCAGCGCCGCCCATAAATATGCGAAGGCCAATAAGTTCAAATGCGTGAAGTACTGAGACAGCGCCCGCATTATTTGCTCCTGCAGTGACAGCCGTCCGGTGTGATGTGCCGGGCGGCTGTCGTTTTCCATTAATAGTTTATCAGATGACGATTCCTTGCAGGATGCAAATCCTCTTTTACTGATTCACGCTATCTGCGAGTCGATTTCTCCTGCAGACCCTTCGTTGGAGGCTCCATTTCTTTTTCGTTTAAAACCTTTGTTTTTGGAAAGAAGAATGGTGATATACAGAATCAGCATCAAAATAATCCCTTCCGCCAGTTCTGTAACAGACGAACTCGCTCCGCTGATTGTCAGACCATTTACAATAACCGTGATACTCAGGGAACCGAAGATCAATTTATATATTTTGGAACGCATTCCTCCGCTGACGAGCACGCCTCCAAGGAATACACCCATCTGCACTTTCATCTCCATGAAATTCCCCAATGTGCTGCTTGAACCTCCGGTCGCGGAAATCAGCAGCAACCCCATAACAGCCGCCATAACGCCGGAGATGACGAATGCAATATGCCTAACCTTAACCGTATCTACACCGATTGCAATCATTGTATTTTCGTTTTCGCCCATACCCTTGCAGTAATATCCGAACTTTGTTTTTTCAAAGACATACCAGACGATGACAGTCAGTACTGCCGTAATGAGCAGTGCCGGGCCAAATCCGTTCATAAAATGCAAACTTTCCGGGAGATATACCTGTTCCCATTTAACATTACATACATTCAAAAACCCCCGAAGACCCATCAGCAGTGCTAATGATGCCATAAAAGAGGATACGTGAAAGCGGGAAGTAATTAACCCCAGAAATGTACCGCTGGCCAATCCGATCAGCAATACCAGCACCACCGTCAGCCATGCCCCATAAATTGAACCATAATAAGCCCCTACCGTCGCCGCCACAGCTGCCACAGCGCCAATGGACAAATCACAGCCTCCCGTAGCGATAACAAAGATTACGCCCAGACCACCCAGTATTACCGGAATAGAATCGCGAATCACTGACTGAATATTGAATGACGAAAACAGCGCTCCTCCAGAAGTAATCCCAAACACAAGCAGAAGCACGATAAGCGCTACGATGGGTAATATATCGATCAACTGCACATTTTTATTCTTCAGCATTATATCATCACCTTCACAATCGCTTCTTCACTTAACCCTTCACTTCGCGAAACTTCCCCTGTAATCTGTCCGTCCTTCATGACGAGAATCCGATCCGACATACCAATCGCTTCCGGCAGCTCATCTGTGATCAGCAGGATTGCGAGCCCTGCAGCTTTCGCGTTTTTCAGGCATTGATACAAATAAGCCTTAACGCCGACATCCACACCTCGTGTCGGACAATCGACAATCAGAAGCTGAAGATCTTTCAGCAGCCAACGCCCCATATTAACCTTCTGCTTATTTCCGCCGCTCAGGGCATCAATTTCCTGAAAGATACCTACTGATTTTACGCGGAACTGAGAACGCGCATCATCTGCTAGCTGATTCAGCTTCTTCTGACTGAGGAAACCCGCAGTTCCTATTACCTCCGGAACAGAACTCATATCAAAGTTTTCACGAATCGAGGCATGCAGCATCAGAGCTTCATTGTCTCTATCCTTTGGAACATAGCCTACTCGGTTTTTCCATGCCCCAGAGGCTTTCTGAATTTCGTACTGCTCCTGAACAAGAATAACAGAGCCGCTGCTTTTTTCTTCCAAACCATATGCTACTTTCCCAACTTCATGGATTCCGGAATCACTCAGACCACAGAATCCGAGAATTTCTCCGGCGTACACATCGAAGCTGATATCTTTAAGCCCCCGGGGAGTTGACACATTTCTTAGCGATAAAATGACTTCATTCCCTCTGGTTGCCTCGGCGTCGCTTCTGTAATACTCGCCTTCCAGGCTTCTGCCTACCATTTTTGTTTTCAGCTGCTCTTCCGTTATCTCTTTGCTGTTCACTGTCTCAATCAACTCTCCATCCCGCAAAATCGAGATCGTATCCGTGATTTCAATCATCTCGTCCAAATCGTGTGTAATCAGGATTACGGATTTCCCGAGCTCTTTATATTTCCTGATCAGTGCATGGAGTTTATCCCGATTATCCTGTGCAAGAGCCTGCGTGACTTCATCAAGAATCAGTACATCCGGATCGGTAGAAAGTGCTCTGGCAATTTCGACGATTTTCTTTTCTTCAACACTCATGGCATTCGCATGTTTATTCAACGGAATCCTGGGCAAACCCCATTGTTCCAAAATCTCTCCGGCGCGTCTGTATATTTTTCTCATATTTACAACGCCAAAGCGAGTAAACTCTCCGGTTCTTCCAAGAAAAACATTCACGCCCGCCGACAACGCACCTATGCAGCCTAATTCCTGCACGACGATAGACACACCGTGATTCTGGGCATACAAAGGACTGTCCGGACGGTATACCTCCCCATCTTTAAGTATCGTTCCTGAATCGCTGGAATAAATACCCGCCAACTGGGAGAGAAGAGTTGACTTTCCAGAGCCGTTTTCTCCGGCCAAACCTCTGATCTCACCATGTCTCAGTGTAAAATCAATGTTCTTGTTCGCATAAGTCGGGCCAAAATGTTTGTTCAATCCAGTTACCTTGAATACTAAATCATTGGAAGTGTTCATTATTTGACAACCTCCTTCGTATTTCTCTGTGCCAGAACTCCGAAAATTATTACTGAAATTCCCAGCACCGTTTCCTGCCATGTTCCGGAAGGAACATTCATCAAGGTCAGGAAGTTGAAAATCGCCATTACAAACAGGGTACTAAGAATAACCGCAACGATAATGTTGATTTTTTTCGCCAACGCCTGGGAAAGAAGTGCCGCAGCCAGCGGTTGAAAAGTCTGGCTGAGACTTTGCAGTCCAGTAACGGAATTGACAGTCCCTGCGAAACTTTCTTTCATAAATGATGCTGCTCCGACAAATATCCCCGCAACCAGCCCGCTGAGAATTACCGTTCTTCCAAGTTTAATTCCCATATTTCTGGCAACAGATTGATTGTCTCCCATAGCGCGAATATCCAGTCCTATGGTTGTCCTGTTATAAATAATATATGCAACGATCAACCCAATCAGAATAACCACAAATGCCAATGGCGCCCGTCCCAGCTGCGCATATCGGTCATCCAGGTCAACGACTCTCAAACCCATATCCAGCCTCTTTTCTGCATAGAAGGAAGATATCGCCTCATACACCATCGTCATTCCCAAACCTGCTATCCAGGATGGAATTCTGGTTACCTGAAATATGGTGAAGTTTAACATCATTAAGAGAATCCCAACAACAAGTCCACTTACCACCAGACCCGGATAACCGAACTCATTACCGAAGGTTCCTGCTACATTAGCCGCCAGCACAATAACAGCACCTAATGAAAGATCAATGAATCCACTGGCGAAAATGAATACAAATGCCCATGCTGTAAAGGTCGGAACCGATGCGTTTACAGCAATTGTCTTCAAATTCGACGGCTCCAGAAATTTGCCTGATGTCAGCATATTTATGATCACAAGGACGGCGATTGCTGTCAGAATGACAACCGATTTTAACGCCCAGCCGGCCTTTTTATCTGTGCCAATCACTTTAAATACCTTCCATTTCCTGATAGTGCGCTGACTAGAGAGCCAGCGCACTATCGAATATTACCTTGCTGAAATAACGGATTATTTGCCTGCCACAGTTTCCATTCTCGTCTTATAGTTATAATTGTCGATCAGTTCCTGATAATCCTTCCAAGATACATCTTTGTTATTTCTGTAAAGGAGATTCTGGAATTCCTTCTTAGAGAAAATTTCTCCATTGATCCAGTACTTCTCGTAGTTTTTCACGTTCGCTTTCGTTACCATAATGGTCTGCAGACCCTTTGTCGCCGGAGCCTTTCCGTCCTTATCTTTAATTGGATGTCCATCAAGGTAGTTGATCAACAGCATTGCGGCAAAGCTTGCACAGTAGGTGCCAGCTGCACCATTGGCCGCTTTGATTTTGCCGTTCTTGATTCCCTTGATAACATTCGGGTCAATGTCAGTACCGTAGACCGGCATGCTAATTCCCGCACTTGACATAGCTTTCAGAGCGCCATTGGAATAGTCTCCACCACTTCCATACAGACAATCGGCATTTTTATGTGCAGCAAGGAGGTCTCCTGACTTTTGCACCGCTTCCGACGGATCCGCACAATGGACAGTTCCCAACACTTTTCCGCCCAGTTTAGTAAATTCTTGTGTGAAACCCTTGACTCGCGCATCATGGTTTGTATCTCCGACCGCAGCTGCAACAATCAAAGCAGTCCTGTGTCCGTCTTTATATGCTACCTTAGCGATGTTTTTACCCGTAAGTACATCATCTGTGGATACAGCTCCGGCAAAATACTTGTTATCCTGCAGCTTCTTAATCGTCTTTTCACTCTTCGGATATTTGTCGCCGAGTGCAAACGGCATTTTACTTTCTTTCATCAGATCATCCAGCGATCCATACAAAGTATCTGCTGCTGTCCAGACAACAACGCCATCGACCTTTGATGAGATCAGATTCTTCACATCAGAGATGACATTATCAACAGTGAAGTTATCATTTGCTGTCTTGAGCTTGCTCCCCACTGCTTCCACTGCGTATTTTGTTTCCTTTTGGTTGAGATCCAGTGGATACGCACCTTTTCCGAAATTATTATATCCGATTGTGTAGGAATCTTTTGCGGTGCTGGATTTTTCCGACGATGATCCGCACCCCACCATCAGACCCATGGTGACTACGACACACAGAGCCACACAAAACAGTTTCTTCTTCATTTTACTCCTCCTCTGAGTTACAAATAACACGAAGTACTCTTTACAACCCGGTTGCCGTTTCTGTAACCGTAGAATTGCCTAACAAACGAATTCTCAGTTTTCAGAAACTTGATTTTCTTAATTATATATTTTCGCTACAATCCGCCGCAAGTTGTGATTTTCCTTTTTGAAGAGGCAATTTTAAATTAATCGTTGCGTATCTGCAATGCTGCATAGTAGCCCCCATTCATTGCATCATAAATCTTACCTACTCGAGCGCAATCGCCGACAATGAAGCTCTCGTCAATCTCATCACACAATTGATCGACAAGAGAATACGGAGAGCGAAAACCCAGAGCACATACAACAGAATCTGCCATAATCTCAGATACCTTCCCATTCTTCTCTACCAAAACACCAGTTTCTGTTATTTCCGTTACAGTAGAGGAAGTATGCAGAGTAGCTGCATGTTTTACCTGCGGCATGAGCCCTCCTCGATAAAAAGAATTCACATCTTCACAAATAGTCTCCTTCATTTCCACAATATCCACTTGATGACCTTCATGGGCAAAGGAAACAGCAGCTTCTGCGCCCACCAGTCCTCCACCCATAATAACAACCTTCTGACCCAGTATTTCAGGATGCAATTCTGCATCTATCGCCATAATAACATTCTTGCGGTTTATCCCTTTAATTGGAGGTCTTAACTCTTCTGAGCCAATCGCAACCACAAGCGCGTCCGGAGACAGGCTTCGCACCCATTCCGGTGTCACTTCTGTATTAAGACGAACATCAATATTCTCTCGTTCAACCCTGCGAACAAGAATTTCACAGAGGTCTCTGATATCTTGTTTGAAATATGCTGCACCCGCAGGCCGCAGATTCCCTCCCAACATTTCCTTTTTCTCTGCCAGGATGACCTTCATTCCTCTGCGGGACGCCGTGATCGCTGCCTCCATGCCGGCTGGTCCTCCTCCGATTACAAGAAGTGTTTTATCTGACGTCACAGGTAAAATTTGCGCTCTATGCAGTTCCTGTCCCGTTACAGGATTCACCGTACACTTCACCATCTCGTTCTGTCCGGTTGAAGCAAAACATTCATAACACCGAATGCATGGCGTAATATCATCTGCTCTGTTTCTCATCGCCTTATAGGCAATATATGGATCTGCCAGTTCCGCACGGCCGATTTCCACAATGTCAGCCTGACCGTCAGCAAGTATCGCCTCCATCTGCCCGGGATCGTTCAACGCACCTACACAGGCAACCGGTGTTTTCACATGTTTTTTTATCTCTGCTGCCAAATAGACATTTGCACCATGTTCCAGGAAGGAAGATGGATGCGTTCTGCAGAACAGTTCAGGGTCTTCATGATTGCCGCAGGAAACATTAATCAGATCCACACTGTTATCAATAAGCTCTGCGACCTCAATGCACTGCTCCATGTTTAATCCCGACGGAGACAAGTCATCTCCTGAAATCCGAATTTCAATCGGAAACGAAGGACCCACAGCATTCCGAACAGCCCCCAGAGAGCGTATCAGAAAGCGGGCCCGATTCTCCAAGCTCCCTCCATATTGATCTTTTCTGCGGTTCATCACTGGTGACAGAAACTGCGAAAAGAGCCAGCCATGTGCCGCATGGACCTGAACCATATCAAAGCCACACTCTTTTACCAACTTTGCGGCGGTGCCGTACGATGAGATAATCTCTTCAATCATCTCCTCACTCATAGCGTGAACTGTTCCCAAAGGAGTTAATTCATCACTGGGGCCATAGGCGATGCCGGTTTTTCCTTCATCACCGCCAACACTCAGAAGTCCTCCGTATTTTCCACCATGTGAGAGCTGAATATTTGCGTATGCCCCTGCATTATGAATTGCTCGAGCGGCTTCCGTTAATCCCTGACGCACTCCAAACGCATCCAGCTGCAATTGCTTATTATGCGATTTCCCTGTCGGAGAATGAACAATTGATTCCCCATATGTGACCGCTGCAGCGCCTCCTCTTGCTTTCTCTGCCAGATATGCAATCATTTCAGGTGTAAATAAGCCTTCTGTAGTTACCATACTCGGACTCGTTGGAGCGGCAATAATCCGGTTCTTTAATCGTATATTGCCGATTCGAATTGGTGAGAGAAGATTTGGATACTTTTCCTTCCCTGGATAACACTTCATAATATCCCCTCGTTATTTTTTAATCTTCCACAGATACTTTCTGGGTTCCTTATTCAAATATGCCAACACTTCATCGCCCATCATAGTCCCGGACCAATTGTCCACATCCGTGGTAAGTCCTGCCATATGAGGCGTCAGCGTAACGTTTCGCATTTTCAGAAACGGATGATTCGCAGGAATCGGTTCCTTCCAATAAACGTCCATCGCTGCTCCGGCAATCGTGCCGTTCTGCAGCGCCTCAACAAAATCTCTTTGATCAATTACTGCCGCTCGAGCGGTATTAACCACATACGCCGTAGGCTTCATTTTGTTGAACCAGTCTCTGTTCACAATTCCTTTTGTGGATGGAAGCACCGGTAAGTGAATACTGATTATATCACTTTCTGTCAGCATTGTGTCAAGATCTACCGGCTCTGCTCCATCTGCTCTGATTTTATCCGCCGGAAGATACGGGTCGTATGCCAGTATTTTCATTCCGAATGCTTCCGCGCGAACGGCTACTTCACGACCGATAGCGCCATATCCGGCGATTCCCAGTTTTTTGCCGTACATCTCGAATCCAATTCCGTAATCGGTGAACGGATGGTTTTCATCCAGCGGCCCCCAAATAACATTTTTGACCTCCGGAACATCATAAATATCTTTCATCGGTTCTCCAAGATGCTCTCCTTGATGTAGGCCGACGGTTGCTGCTGCAATTCTTCTTGCGGCGGCAATCATCAGGCCAATAGTGAATTCCGCAACTGCCACACGATTTCTTCCCGGAGTATAGGACAGTTCCAGTCCTTCCTCTTGAATCGCATTGAAATCAACCGTTACCGGAGTTCCCTTTGCTACACCGATGAACCTCATCCCCGCCTCTGCCCATGCATGAATCGTATCCGCTCCGGCAATCTCATCCCCAAGGACAATGATTTCATTTCCGATACATTCCTCACGGGTCATTTCCTCTGTGACATTTCCCTTTCCGTGCTTCAATTCACCACAGATTGATACATCGCAGCTCTTTTTTATTTCATCCATTACATTGCCTGGTAATGGAGTACAAAGTGCCATTTTAATCATTCATTTCACCTCTCTGTTCTTCTGCTTTCCTTCAGCAGTTTTTGTCTTTCATCTTCCAGATAACAGCACATATACCGCTAATAACCGTTCCAATGCACGCGATCATATATGCATTCGTTGTCGTGGTCTTTCCAAACACGAGTTCTGCAGCTATGTTGATGATTACCGGAGAAATCAGCTGTGAGCCGCAGATCGCTACGGTCATGACCGATGACGCCATAGGGGCTGATGCCAAAGGAACAACAGTTGTAACTTCCACCATCGCCTTTGGGAAATAAACACCCTGTGAATATCCGCAAAGGACTGCTCCTAATACAAGCATTACAGTATTTCCCGGAAACACTGCAATCACAAGATATCCCAATGCCAATCCGAACATTGCCCCTGGCAGTGTATATTTCCGGCTCACTTTAACAATATGATTCAGGAGAAAACCAAATATTACCTGTGAAACCGAAAATATACCTGTGAGCAGACCTGCCACAGCAGTATCACCTTTCAGACTTCCAGATAAATGCATGGAAATATTCGTTGTAAACGTTATCACAAAGAACGATTCCACAAACATAAACGCGGCCATCACGAATACCCTGTGATTCAATTGTATCCGCTGCATTCCTCTTCGTTTTTTCTTCTCTTTTTTCGGAAGACAGACTGCAATAATCGCAAAAGCGACGAACGCAAGCAAATTGATGAAATATGCCCGCCGAAAATCCCCTTTGCCGATGACACCGCATACGGTTGTTACAATCATCATCGCCGCTCCCACCGAAGCACCTTGCATCCCCATAACCCGCACACGCTGTTCGCCTTCAAAATAGTCTGCCACCAGGGCTGTGACTAGCGAAACCGCAATCCCGAGAGATAGCCCATAGGCCATCCGGGAGAAGAACAAAATCCAGAAATTATCCGCAAGGTAGGGCAGAACCCCCATCACTCCAGATACTGCGGCCGCAGTTAAAAACAAGGTCCGCTGATCGACCCTCATGGCAAGCCAGCCCGTAATCAGCGCCACTATCATTGCAATCAGACACGGCGCAGTAATCAGCATCTGAACAAAACTGATATCCACTGACGAAAAATGATGATGAATTTCACTTAATACCGGTGACACACAATGCTGCAACCCATTAATCAACGCAATCGCTGCGATTGCGGCAATGATTCTTTTGTTACCGAAGCCTGTCATCTTGTCAATACGCCTGTTTCAGGATGTCCAGTACGGCTTCCTTTGTGACGCCCTGACGCGGGTTAAATCCGAGCACCGGCTCCTTCAGAACGTCGTCTGCCACCATATCTAAATCTTTCTCATCGATCCCCTGTTCCGACAGTGTCTTTATACCGAGCCTGCGCGTTAGCTTCAGCAATGCATCAGAAAGAAGATATTGATCCTTTTCCTGTTCTCCTGACAGATCAATACCGATTGCTTCCGCAAGCGAGGCCATTTTCTCCGGACAGCTCTCCGCATTATATCGCATTACATATGGAAGAACAGTAGCGTTCGCCATACCGTGAGCCAGGCCAAAATGCGCACTCAGAGTATGAGCGATTCCGTGAACCAGCCCGAGATTCGCATTGGAGAATGCGAAGCCAGTGATGATACAACCCAGCATCATCTGTTCCCTTGCTTCCATATCGTTTCCGTTTTCAACGGCTGCCGGCAGATTCCGGTACAGGATTTCCAGTCCCTTCAGAGAATTATATTCAGTAAGAGGAGTCGCCATATTGGAAATATAGCTCTCCACAGCATGCGTAATGGCATCCATTCCGGTTGCTGCGGTCACGCTCTTCGGCATCGTTGCTGTCAGCTCCGGATCTGCGATGACATCTGTGGCAACAAGTTTATTGTCAATGATGACATATTTAATGACTTTCTCGGTGTCGATCAGTGCGCTGACATTGGTGATTTCACTAGAGGTTCCCGCCGTGGTCGGGATCGCAATCAGCGGAAGACACGGGGTCTTGACCTTGTTCATTCCACCATAATCCCCGATTCTTCCCGGATTTGTCATCAGCACGTTCACCGCCTTCGCTAAATCGATACTGCTTCCTCCTCCGACTGCGATGAAACCGTCAACTCCGGCTTTTTTTGCCATGTCGGCCGCTTCTTCCACGACTTCGTTCGTCGGGTTTGGAATCACTCCGTCGAAAACGATATATTCCGCACCGGATTCTTTTACTTGGGCCAGGACTTTGCCGGCGATTCCCGCTGCCCTGACACCTTCATCATAAACGATCATCGCGGACTTAAATCCATATCCGCGGATCACATCCGCAAGACACGCCAACGCCCCGCGTCCAAAGGTAATATTGCTGTTTACAAAGAAATTAAAACTCATGCTGTTTCCTCCAATACTTCCAGGCTCGTATTCCGAAAAGGCTCATACCGCCTGATCCGCCGCAATCAGAGCCTGCATGGCATCCACCGCTTCCTGCGGCATCGGCTCGAAAACATCTGCCAGTCTGGCGTAATAATTCGTCTGCGCCATTTCTTCCGTATAGATGGTCGCTGCCATAGCCGCCTTGATATCCTTTCCACAGCAAAACATTCCGTGATTTTTAATCAAAACGGCTCTGCCCTTTTCGCCAAGCGCTTTCACAACTCTATCGGCAACCTCGTCACTTCCCGGCATGGTAAACGGGACAATTCCTACCGGTACGAACTCCGCCTGAGGCGGCGTAATCGCCTTCAACTCTCCGAATTTCTCCATTGCGGCGATTGTCGCAAACATTCCGTGAGTATGTACCGTCGCCGTAACATCTTTCCTCGCCCGCATGCAGGCAAGATGCATCGGAACCTCAGAAGACGGTTTATATTTTCCATCCATCCACTCCCCTGTTTTCAGATCGACGATAGCAATCTGCTCGAGATTCATCGTCTTATAAGGGATTCCGCTGGGCGTAATCGCAACAACCGGTTCCTCCGGATCTCTTACCGCAATGTTTCCTGAGGTTCCGTGAATCAATCCCAAATCAACGGCATCCAGAATTGCGTCCAGTACCTGCTGTCTGATATTTTCATATTTCATTTCCAATCCTCCTGTCTAAAACCGCCACTTAGCTTAAAGTTGTACTTTCCGATGGAATAATCTTATCTCATCATTCCGTAAAATCACAAATTATCTTTTTCCTCTTCAAAGCGGAAAGGAAATCTGATATAATTCGCTTGAGGAGATTCGCTAAACAATGAGGTCGATGCGGTTTCTTCACGGAAAAAGATTCGCGGAACAAAGGTTGAGACCCGCGCATCCGCAAACTCAATCATTAAACACAGACAGAACCTTGTCGTGTCCACAAGTTCCCTGTCCCGACTAAAGGAGGTCCCGCATTTGAAATCTCTAGATCTGTCGCTGCGCCAAAAGCGTATTCTACACATTATGCAACACAACGATACATACATTACAAGCGCCGCACTGGCCGCTAAACTGAACGTTTCTTCCCGGACGATCCGCAATGATGTTGTGAAAATAAACGAGGAGCTGGCACCTTATAACGCCCGCATTCTTTCTCTGAAAAGTCGAGGATACGGCTTTGAATCAGAGGATCCTAAACTTATTGAATCCCTGAATCAGATTGAAACTGCATTCTTCTCCAAGGAGAACCGCGCCCGTTACCTCGCCTTCAAACTGTGTTTTGCCGAAGAACCTCAGAACCTCTACGACTTGGAAGATGAAATGTATATCAGCCATACGACCCTGGATCACGCTCTGCGGGATATTGCCTCCCAGTTTTCCGATCACACGCCGTATATCAGGCTGATTCGGCAGAAGGATACAGTGCGGTTTGAAGATGATGAAATGAAAAAGAGGCTGGTTCTGGTCGAAATGCTGCGGAAGTCCTGGAACTACCATGCACGCAGAAACGCTTATTATGACGATAATTTTATCGAGCCTAAAGTCCTGGACTTCATCATCGACCTGGTTTCCTCTAACTTAAACAAATATAATATCCTGCTGGAGGATCCCTCTATCGTCTTTCTGAATCTCATGATTGCCGTCATGTATTACCGGATCCGCGATGGTCATATCCTCCCCTATGAACCCCCGATCCCGAAGGCCGACACCTCCGTCTATTACGCGTGCCAGGATATTCTGAACACGCTTACCGATCATCTTCACTGCTATATTCATCCTGAAGAACTCGACAGGCTTTACCTGTTCATCACCGCGAACCGACTGCTGGATCAGACAACGCTCATCAGGGAGACCGCCAAGGATTATTTCGGTCCCAACACACGCCTCATTGCCGAGCACTTCCTCACAATGATACAAAATTACTTTCGCCTGGATTTTTCAGACGATGACGATTTCTATATTACTCTGCTGCAGTACATCCGCACTTTGCAGCGCCGTTCAGATATTTATAACGAACAGTACACCTCCGACTTCGTCAAAAACGATCTTCGAATTGAGCTCACCATCGCTCACTTATTCCAGCCCCTGGCACTTCAATATCTGGGAAAAACACTGACAGAAACACAGTTGATTTATCTGGCCTATTGTCTTTGCGGAGCTCTGGAAAATTTTGTGCACAATCACCCTGGGGATAAATTGAACACAGTTATCTGCTGCCAGATGAACATGCCCTTTCTCTTCGCCATGAAACGCAGGCTGGAATCTGATTTCGGAAACTATCTGAATATCACAGCTCTGCTCCCGGTAAACATTAAAAACTCTTTTGATTTTACAGACACAGATTTGATCCTGACGACTGTACAGAAACCGATTACGCGCAATCCCACCACAGATACCCTCTATATGTCGATTAATATGACGGAGGACGATCTGGCCCGACTGGAGCACCTGATTCTGCAGCGTACTATACGAAAAATCTACACGGCCAGTCCCTCACCTCATGACCTGTTTATCAATGCCTTCCGACATGAGAAAACCGGGCATGGTGATCCGTACAGCATTTTTCGGGACATGGCTGCCGACTTCATCAATGCGGGTTTCGTCACGTCTGATTTCCTCAACGATATTATACAGCACGAAGAAAATTCCACCTACGCAATCTGCCCCGGTGTAGCCTATATCTACTCTCTTATTCCCGCCGAAAAATCCGCCATGTCAATCCTCACGCTGGATCACAGAATCACATGGAACACTCATAAGATCCGGGTCTTCATTATGACCTGTTTCACGCTGGAGGACATGCCGATCACGTTCCGACTGGCAAACTTATTCTATGACGAGGCATACGACCTTCCAAAAATCAAAATGGAAGAAAACCCGGATGTGCTCACCCGCTATTATCTGAGTTTCATTGATGAACCTCTGACCCCTTAAAGAACATTTTCGTTCACGCACCATGGATACGAAGCGGCAGACGCTGATACAGCAACCCGACTCGTCACCTGCCGAACGATGACATTTACCTGCCGGGCTTTTTTTCGTATTCCAGTGCAGTCACTGTATTGTGAAGGTTCTTCAGGCTTTCATCAAGACAACTGTACATCTCAGCGTAATACGGATACAGTTTATCATAAACAGAAACCCATTCATCCACCGGCTGAATAATCTCCTTTACACGAATGATTCTTCTGGATGCCTCTGTGAGGGACTCAAAAACTCCGACCTTGCGTCCGACAATCAAGCAATCTCCGACCGGCACATCACCGGAACTCTCATCCAGCACATACACAGGCATCTTCAGCATTGACGCCTTAATCATAGACCACGTCCGACTTTTTGCTCCCCCTCCGCATATTCTCAAAATCCCCGCTTTACCTCCGTTATGACGAATCGTACTCATCACGTGCCGCAGAGCATAAGCCGTACCTTCGAACACAGCGCGTATCAACTCGGCTCGCGTCATATCCATGCCCATTCCGATAAACATTCCACGTGCATAATTATTCCAGAGCGGAGCCCGCTCTCCAAGCAGATATGGATAGAAATAGAGCCCTCGACAGCCTGCAGGTGCCTCCAGCGCCTGTTCATTCAAGTAGTCATAGATATTTCTGCTATTCTTCACGGCATAATCCCGCTCTTCCGCCGCCAGCTTTTCAATAAACCATTTCAAAGACGCTCCGGATGCCTGGATTGGGGCGTCGAACACATAGGGAACCCCATCGATTGCACAAGGCCTGGTCGTCACAGGCACATCCGGCGCACTTTTTTTGTCACTGCCGACAAAGAGCAGAGATGTGGTTCCGGAAGCTTCGCCCGCCTCACCCAGGCGACAAAGCCCAGTCGCATACATGGACGCCATCGCGTCGCTGCACCCGCAAATCACGGGAATTCCTTCCGAAAGTCCCGTTTCCTTCGCAGCTCGCGTCGTCACAAAGCCAATGATGTCATCCACCGGCCGCGGCGACGGTAAAATCTCATCCAGACAGATTCCCATCGCCTCTCCGATTTCCGACGACCATGTCATGCTGTTCACATCCAAACACTGCGTTCGTGCTGCCTGATCCACATCCGCAGTCAGCATTCCCGTCAGCTTATAGTTGATATATGAACTCGCCTGAAGACAACATCGAGTCTTTCCGAAAAGTTCCGGTTCATTGCGTTTATACCAGAGCAGTTTAGACGGCAGGAACGCAATAGACGGACGTCCGCCGATTATGTTCACAAATCGCTCATATCCGATTTTCTCAATTATGTCCTCCAGTTCTCCAGTCGAACGACAGTCCTGGTATATTATGGCATTGCGCAGCGGCTTTCCGTCTGAATCCAGTGGGAGCAGCGAGACCGTGTGAGAACTGACACAGATCCCGCGGATCCTCTTCACGATATCCGTACCCGCGAGTTCTGTGATATCCCTCAGAATCTCTGCAGCATTACCCCACCATTCATCCGCGTTCTGTTCCTGCATATCCGGGCCCGGGGACAAAGTATGGCTGGCGCGGCTCGCCTCCGCAACCGCCTTCCCATCCTCTCCAAGAAGTACTGCCTTGATATTCGTTGTCCCGCAATCCATTCCAAGTAAATAATTTTCGATTCTTGCCATAGCCGGTCCTTTCTGTCGTGCATTCCACTCCATGATTCATTCCGATATTTTCGTTTGATAACACAATATCAAAAAAACTTTACTGCCGCAAAAAAAGTTTTTCCGCTTCCTTCAGGCAATTTAAAATAATGCCGTTTATAAGTGGCAATTTCCCGTTTGAAATTCCGGCACAAACCCCGTAAACTGATGCCATATCAAACGAACAGAAAGGAGAACTGAAATATGAAAATGAAAGCGGCTCTGATGTACGGGCCAAATGATATTCGAGTTGAAGAAACGGAAAAGCCGACCTGCCCCAGAGACGGCATGATTCTGAAAATCATGTCTGTAGGTCTTTGTGGTTCTGATATACGGAACCTCACTACCGATTCCCGAAAGGGAGATTATCCGTTTATATACGGTCACGAGATCGTCGGTTATGTCGATGAGACGGGGCCTGAGACAACAAAATACAAGCCGGGACAGAGACTTTTTCTCTTTCCGGGAACTTACTGCATGGAATGCGATGCCTGCATCAGCGGTCACAGTGAGAACTGCGAGAATGAGCATGTCGCGAAACTGGCCGGAACCGGCGGATTCGCACAGTACATCGCGGTCAGCGGAGAGAAAATTCAGAAAGGCGGAATTTACGAAATCCCTGAAGACGTCTCCTTCGATGCCGCCAGCCTGGGCGAACCGCTGACCTCTGTATTCGCCTGCCTGGAAAATGTCCGCGTCGGCTATCCTGACACCCTGGTAATCATCGGCGCAGGCCCTATCGGAGACTTCATGGCACAGCTTGCCAAAATCCGCGGCGCACGAAAAATCATCATGATCGATATCAACCAGACCCGCCTCGACATGTCTAAACAGTTCGGCGTGGATGTCACAATCAACAGTGCTGAGACCGATCCGATCCAAGAGGTGTTGAACCTGACTGAGGGGAAAGGAGCAGACAAAGTCATTTCCGCCACTCCTGTAAACGCGACGCAGGCGCAGGCAATCCACATGGTTCGCAAAGGAGGGCTTGTCGTCTTCTTCGGCGGCGTTCCAAAAGGCTCTTTGACCGAACTGGACACCAACCTGATCCACTACAATAACATCTGGATTAAGGGACACTTCGGTGCCTCCTACAGCCAGTCCAAACGAGCGTTTCAGCTGGCCGTTTCACCGTCATTCCCAACAGAGAAATTTATCACTCATGTCCTTCCTCTGGATGAGATAAACAAAGGCATTCAACTGACAAAAAGCGGCGAAGCGATTAAAGTCGTTCTCCATCCGTGGGAATAAAATAAAACTGCTCCCACGGTGCAGGCCAATGGAAGCCTGCACGGATATGAATATTCCGGTGCGCTGAAAGCGCAAATCCGGTGAACTGGAAATCACCAGTCCGGCCGGTGGAAATCATAAATACGTGTATTCCGGTTCAACGGCACCGCCGTTCCGGCGGTGGAAACCACCAT
>Ga0256404_1001684_pt1 | contig 52028 bp, 38 predicted proteins | sample RumenRJG_01DNA_FD_185990 | JGI IMG/M metagenome (GOLD analysis project Ga0256404, IMG submission 185990) | Bovine rumen microbial communities from Lethbridge, Alberta, Canada - RJG_01 | ecosystem: Host-associated > Mammals > Digestive system > Stomach > Rumen | place: Canada: Alberta | collected...
CTACGAGAGACAGAACGAGCAGACTCTCCTTGGAATACAAATCCAATTGCGCATAACTTTTCTTCTAGACTGTAACTACGTTTCATTTGAACCTTTAAGTTGTGTCCAACTTTCTGGGTTCACTTCAGAACCGTCCCTCGATCACCTTATGTTGGGTGTGACTCTGCCCCGTCCCTGCTGTCACTAAAGTATGCCCCATGCTGGACGAAAAAAATCGGGAACGGAAATGTCCGCTCCCGATATTTGATATTATTTATTTCACAACCTTGAGTTCAATTCTTCTCTCACTTCATCACGACCTTTTTGCCGTTTACGATGTACAGGCCCTTTGTGGGCTTGGTAACGCGGCGACCGCTCAGATCGTAGAAGTTACCATCTATGGAGGTTACCGTCTTTACAGTGCTGATACCTGTCACATCACCCTCGAAGATGATATTCATAGTACGAGCGTGGGTTGTAGAAGGCGGTATTATCTTCAGCCAGCAACGGTTGGCGGGAAGCGTTCCGGCATCCTTTACCCATGTAAAGTTATGACCATCGAGCACGTAGTGGTCTGCTTCAGCCATGTCGTCGGGAGTGAAGGTCTTGGGCTCTAATGTACCAAAGAAATGCTCAGCATCATAGTTGACCTCGGCGCCATTCTCGTTCACAATCAAGTCCACCATCTGATCCTCGTATGTACCATTGTAGAGAATGAGCGGTGTTTGTGCGGCAGCAGACTCCAGATTATCGAAGAGCGTCACAGTGCCTGTGTAGGCATCAACAGCCTTCACGCTGGTCAGCAACACACCGTCGGCAGTACCCATACCGAGTTCCAATCCCTTGTCTGAGATATAGCTGGCGTATGTCTTGGCGGGGATGGTCAGTGTGGCAGCAACGACATAGTAATGATCAGGATCAGGCATTACAGGCATGATGTAGCTGTAGGTTGCTATACCAGCCTTTGCCTTTGCAATGCTGACTTTTGTTCCTTCTGCACTGATCTGTATAGCAGCCATGCTGTTGAAGGTGACATTGCCACCGATGGCAGGATAGCTATCAGCAGTATTGCCATCAATCAGGCCACCAGTCATCCAGAATCCTTCCGTATCGGTATTCGTGATCGTGTTATACACGCCACCGCCCTGTCCTGCAGCCTTGTTACCAGTAATTTCGCCAGCGTAGAGCGTCAGCGTTCCGTTGTTCAGGATACCACCGCCGTTGCCAGTAGTGTTACCGCCGATGATCTTACCGCCCTCAGTGTCAGTGATAGCCAGTGTACCGTTGTTGATAATAACGCTACCATTGGCTGTTGCCTCTGTGAGGTTACGGTTGATGGTATGTCCGTTCAGTTCGAGGACAACAGTCTTGCCTTCAGGTACGGTCAAGGCGGCGTCGGTGCTCTCTGCAATGACATCAGCTGCCAGCTTGACAACTCCACCGTTGTTCATAGCGGCCTGCAAACCTGCCCATCCCGAAACAGGACCTTCTTCTTTATTCATCTCAATACCAGCATTCTCACTCTCCATTTCTGTAATCTCGCCATTCTTCATCGTGACATGCAGCGTTTCAGAAGTCATACCCGTCAGCGCAGGAAGTGAGACAACAAGATTGTAAGTATAGGAGCCGTCACCATTGTCAACCTTTTCAGCAGAAATGACATCTCCGAACGGCACGTCAATAGAATAGGTGCCGCCCATAAATGTTGCACGGAACTCGTTAGGCTCATCAGCGCGGCTGTAGCTGATAACACCAGACTTTGTGCCGTAGCCAGTCCATACATCGTCGCCAAGGGCTTCGTAAAGTTCTGACAGAATAGCAAACTTTTCGGGATCAGGCATGACGGGTTTCACGAAGCTGTACTCAGCCATGTTTGCCTTTGCGGTCTTTGCACTGATTGTTGTGCCGTCAGCATCAATCTGTACGACAGCCAGGTTATTGAAGGTGACATCGCCGCCGATGGCAGGATAGCTCTCTGCGGTGTTGCCGTCAATCAGTCCGCCTGTCATCCAGAAACCTGTAGTAGCTGTATTCGTAATGGTGTTATACACGCCACCACCCTGACCTGCAGCATGATTGCCGGTAATCTCACCACCGTAGAGTGTCAGCGTACCGTTGTTGAGGATACCACCGCCGTTGCCTGTGGTGTTACCACCGATAATCTTACCACCTTCGGTATCCATAATGGCAAGAATACCATTATTGATGATGACGCTACCGTTGGCCACAGCACTTGTCAGCGCGCGGTTGATGGTATGTCCGTTCAGTTCGAGCATAACGGTCTTGCCTTCAGGTACGGTCAAGGCTGCGTCAGTGCTCTCTGCAATGACATCAGCTGCCAACTTGACAACACCACCGTTGCTCATCGCTTCCTGCAAGCTTGTCCAGCCCGAAACAGGATCTCCTTCTTTATTCATCTCGATGCCGGCATTCTCACTATCCATTCCGGTAATCTCGCCGTTCTTCACAGTGACATGTACTGTCTCAGAAGACATACCCGTCTGTGCAGGTAACGCAAGAGTCAGCGTGTATGTAAATGAACCGTCGCCATTATCGACTTTGTTGGCGAATGTAACGTCGCCAAACGGCACGTCAATGACATAAGTACCACCCATGAATGTTGCGCGGAACTCGTTAGGCTCGTTACCGCGGCTGTAGCTGATGACACCCGTCAATGCGCCATAACCCGTCCATACGTCTGTACCAAGAGCTTCGTACAACTCTGTTAAGATTGCGTACATTGCGGGATCAGGCATTACAGGTTTGATGTAGCTGTATTCTGCCATGTTTTCCTTTGCTGTCTTTGCGCTTCGTGTTGTGCCGTTAGCATCAATCTGTACAACTACCAGATTGTTGAATGTGACATCGCCTCCAATAGCAGGATAAGCGTTTGCGGTATTGGCGGCAATCAGACCGCCTGTCATCCAGAAACCAGTAGTAGCAGTATTCGTGACCGTGTTGTACACACCACCGCCCTGGCCTGCAGCCGTGTTGCCAGTAATCTCACCGCCATAGAGCGTCAGCGTACCGTTGTTCAGGATACCACCACCGTTGCCAGTGGTGTTACCACCGATAATCTTACCACCCTCAGTGTCAGTGATAGCCAGTGTACCGTTGTTGATGATGACGCTACCGTTGGCTGCTGCCTCTATGAGGTTACGATTGATAGTAAATCCGTTCAGTTCGAGCACGACAGTCTTGCCTTGAGGAACTGTCAGAGCTGCGTCTGTACTTGTAGCCGTGATATTTTGTGTCAGTTTGATCACGCCACCATTGGTCAGTGCGGTCTGCAGAGCAGCCCAATCCGTGATGCCACTGATTTCCTTGTTCAAGTCAAGGCCTGCGTTCTCACTATCCATTCCGGTAATCTCGCCGTTCTTCATAGTGACATGCAGCGTCTCTTGCGACATACCTGTCTGTGCAGGAAGGTTCACCACGAGCGTATAGGTGTAAGAACCGTCACCGTTGTCCACTTTTGACGCTGAGGTAAAGGCATCGAACGGTAAATCTATTGTGGACAAGCCACCCATATATGTTGCACGGAACTCCTTCGGGTCATCGCCACGGCTGTAGCTGATGACACCTGTCTGCTCACCGTAGCCCGTCCATACATCGGTGCCAATGGCTTCGTAGAGCTCAGACAGAAGCTTGTTTTCTGCCCTTTCAATGATGAACGTTGCGTTGGCTGTGCCACTGTAGTTAGAACCGCTGACGGCAGTGACGATTACGTTGGCCGTACCTACCTCCACATTGTTCTCGAAGGCCACGGTGTAGTCGGTGCCCTCGGTCAGCGTAGTATTACCGTCCTTCACGATAACGGTAGGCTCAATGGCCGAACCTGTATAGTACTGAGTGGCAATAGTCTGAATCCATGAGTCCTGCAGATTCTTGGTGTAGGTCACCACCACCCATACATTAGCTCCTGGCATGGTGAATGTCCATGTGCCTGCAGTCTGTCCGGCAGTCACGTCAATCTCATCCTGCAGGACTGGAGCACGGTTACCACGTGCAGCGGCTCCACCCCACGAGGTGTAGGCGCGAACGGTCACGTCCTTTGTCGAATAGCCGCTATTGGGCGTTACGCTAATGGTAACCACGTCGTCCTTTTTAGCCGTTGTCACAGCTGTACCACCGACGGTAATTGCCACCGTGCCGTGAGCGGTGCTCTCGTCAGACAGCGTGATGTCATATTTAACCACAGAAGTGCTGGGGACAAACTTGATATTGTTCAAATCAGAGAAGTCCAAGCTTACGCTTCCTTCAGGATATGTGGTCAACGTTCCACCCGTAATAGTGATACCTGTGCAGCCTGCGATGGTGTAATCGTTCGGGGTTCTATATACGCCCAGGTCACTTGCCGAGCCATTGCTGCCATTGTATTTGTTACCTGAGAAGGTACAGTTCACAATGACTACAGTATTGCTTGAGTTGTTACCTATCGCGCCACCAAACTTTGCGTTCGAAGAAGTGGTGTAGTTATTGATAAACGTACAGTCGCTCAAGTAGAGTTTGCCCATGTAGTTATTGATAGCTCCACCGATTTCGCTCGAATAGTTGCCGCTGAACGTCGTGTTACTGGCGTACAATGTTCCCTGATTCTCTATGGCGCCGCCGCCCTGGTTGCTGCCGTCAGTGTGGTTGTTGCTCACAGTGCAGCCGTCGAGCACCAATGTGCCGTTATTACGGATGGCACCACCGCCTGCGTTAAGGTCAAAGTTGTTGAGCGTTGCATTCTTAATGGCAAGCGTATTGCCTGAATTAATAGTAAAGGCACGCGTAGAAGGACCACTCAGCGTCTTTCCGTTGCCGTTGATGGTAATTTTCTTACTGCCACTAATAGTGATTGCCGAAGTGAAGCTGATGTTACTTGTCAGCCTGACATCGTTGCCCGCATCCAGTGCACTTTGCAATTGTGCAAAGGTCGACACATCGGTCTGTGCCCACGCGCCCACAGCTGCTATCAGCATGAGGACGAAAATAGAATAAAATCTTTTCATTTGCATTTTAAATTAATTGTAGTATTTATTGTTTTAGAGGTTTTCGTCAAAACGATTCGATTACAAAATTGCGAAAAAAAAAGCACGTACACAATATGGCACGTGCTGTTTTTTACGAATTGTCCCTAAAAAAAAGTACAATTTTTACGAATTGTCACCGCGATTGAGCCACCACTCCTTTGGTGTCATACCAGTCTCGCGGGCGAAAGTGCGATAGAAAACACGTGGAGAAGAAAAGCCGCAACGTTGGGATATGTCTTGCATGGTCCACTCGGGGTGTTCAGTCTTCATCCGTTTAGCCTCGTCGATACGGCGGCGGTTGACAAACTGATAGAACGTACAACCATACTCGGTGTTGATAAACTGACTGAGGTAAGTGCGGTTGAGCGGCAATACCTGGCGCAAGTCCGTCAACTGGAAATCTGGATTAAGGTAAGGTTTCTCCTTGTCGAGCCAGGCTTCCATGGTAGCACGATAGGCTACATTGGCCGGATTGACCTCTTCCGGCTCCTCTGAAACGGTACTGCGCAGCTGTTTCCACGGGTCTGGCCGATAAAGTACGCGCTCGGTCGTGTACGCGATCATATATAATAAATAGAGGTCTTGTGTGACCACACGTGAGGGGTTGTTCGATACGCATAGCCAGAAAAAAGACCCACCGGCAATAACCAGCATCACAATATAGCGCATCAGCCACTGTGCGTCAATGTTATCCATCGTGGAGAAGTTGTCCTCACACCATTGACGGTATTTGCGAATCTGCACGACCAGTATGCCCAACAGCCACAGCGGATAGAGCGCAATCACTAATCGAAAGTCGATAGACAAGAAATAATCGAGTATCGCCATCACAGGCAAGGGTAGCAGTTGCAGCAAACTTCGCCACCACACGAAATGGTCCGGTTGCAGCGCCTCACGGGGATAGATAAACAATATCCACGCGAACAAACAGCCCACGATCATCGCATTGCCTGTCAAGGTTTCCGTACCTGGTTTGACGATAGGTATATCGTATAGGATAACACCTGTCACCAACACCGCCTCTAACAGTCCCCACAGCAACAACGCCACCGCCCATGCAATACGTATTCGGTTGTCGTCGTTATGCTTGAAGCACAGCCATGCGCCAAAGAAGCAAAGTGTTGCAATGCAGGCGTTTAGCAACGGCCACAACCAATGTTCTGACAGTTCAGCCGGTATGACGACACCCGTTGCCCAATAACTGAGCATCAGCACCGCAGTTACCATCACTCCGAATTCCAGTTCGGCTCTATAATCAATCCAAATATGCTTTAAGTAATGATTCTGCATAATCACAATCCTTTTGTGATCAGGGGACTGTCCCTCGATCATCGGTTCTTTGCTTTTTGTCGCCCTCCCGGTAGGTCGGTCATCTTGTGCCACATCGGCGGCCATCTTGTGCCACATCGGCGGCCATCTTGTGCCACATTGAGGGCCATCTTGTGCCACATCGTTGCTGACCTTCTAACATCTCCCTTCGTTCCGGACCGTCGGCAGGTGTATCGGTTGATTGACAGTGCAAATTTACTAAATATATCTTTTCCCTCCTAATTATTTATGTAAAAGTTTTTGAATATTTTTATTTTATGCATCGAGGGGGCAGAATCTTACAATCTTACAACCTTACAACCTTACAAGATGCGCTTCCGTAGGTTGCAAGGAAGTGCTAATAATAATATATATTATTATTAGACCATAACACCGCCCTATAGGGAAACAGGGTGTGTAAGGTTGTAAGGTTGTAAGGTTTTGAAGAAAAATATTATCCCAAAAAGCCTTGGTGTATTCGATTTTATTTACTAACTTTGTCGCTATATTAATAACCTAAAGAGATGATGAATATACTGCTATATCTGCGTAACGCGCTGACTGCGAGGGAGTTATTTACCCCCCCCCAGGCCGTCCGAGACCCCAGATTTTAAAGGTTTTTTAGCCTGTTTTTGAGTGATTTCAGAGCCATATAAAAGCCTTTGTCGTGGGGGCTTTTTTACTTTGATTTTTACATATTATTGAGTTGAGAGCACCTGAGGGCTTAAAATGAGCCTCACAGAGCTATTTTTTACTGTTTACAGACCTCCCTATTCTTATCTGAGGGCTGCCACGAGTGCGGGTACCCCTTTCAAGTTAATGGCACGACGCATATTGTACGAGAGACAGAACAAAGCCATCTCTGCTGTTACCTTGACAAAGCCTCTTAACAGGAAGTAGTATTGCCCTAATGACCGTTTGAGTGTTCCGAAGGGATGTTCCGAGAGGCACATTCGCTGACTCATCTTATTCTCATCCAGATGAAGCACATACTTGACCACCTTCTTCACCTCTGTAGTTCTCTTCTGCCTCGGAGGGTGGGACGTCCGTCACCAATATCATCAGAAGCCTACGGTTTATAGCCCCTGGCCAGTATAATAAGTTTGTCCTTATTAAAGTCGACCTCCTTGAAGTCTGCCGTAGTACACCTGTTTTTGCAGTGCTTGCAGGCAAGCTTGTTGCAATAGCGTATCATGCCGTTGCGCTTGATAGATTTCTGACGCAGCATCTGTCCCTGAGGGCAATATACGAAATTGCGTTCAGCAGCCCTGACAACGTATTCTTCAGCAGCCTTGGCTTTCATCTCTGCATCAGTCATCTTCAGTACGTCTGAGTCTGCGATATCTGCCACATATGTCTTCTCTTCGACAACTTTGACATCCGTAAGAATATCCTTGTAAGCATCAGGAACGACATCTGCTTCTCGCCGCTCTGTTCGAGTTGCTCGCGGTAGCCTTCGTAAAGCTCCTTGCGCTCCTTGCAGTTCTCCAGCTTATGCTCCAGGTCCTCTTTCGACAGTTTGCGGCCCTCTTCTGCATCATATGCGTCAAGCTCGTCCATATAATGCGCGATGTGCTGGTCAACTGTTCTGGAATTATAGTGGAGTTGATATATGTTTCTCCACCTTAGATCATCAACAAAATGATACTTGAAATTTGACAATGGTTTCCTCATTGTTTATGCTAATGTTTTATATAATAAGGTACGCGTACTCATTTTGATTGTTTAATCGCTAAATAAAACTAAAACTTTATAGAAGTGTGTGATGTTCAGATGGAAAATGATTATTTTTGCAGCATAAAAACGTATTGATTGATAATAATAACGATATTATGGCATTATTCGATCAGATTAGCGAAGACATCAAGTCCGCAATGAAGGCTCGCGACAAGGTGCGTTTGGAGACGCTTCGCAACATTAAGAAAGTATTTCTGGAAGCAAAGACTGCTCCAGGAGCCAACGACACATTGACTGATGCTGATGCATTGAAGATTATCTCAAAACTGGCCAAGCAGGGCAAGGAAACTGCAACGACCTACACACAAGCAGGGCGTCAAGATTTGGCTGATGCAGAGTTGGCACAGGTGGTAGTACTTGAGAGTTATTTGCCGAAACAACTTTCCCAAGAGGAGATAGAGGCAGAGGTGAAGAAGATTATTGCTGAGGTTGGAGCCACAAGTATGAAGGAGATGGGAAAGGTAATGGGCACAGCCAGCAAGCAGTTGGCAGGAAAGGCTGATGGCCGAGTCATCTCTGAGATTGTGAAGAAACTCTTGGCATAAACTTTGATTCTATGTCTAGAATTAATGGCACAATAATGGCACAGAGTATCGTAACTCGTTGGTATTTAGTATGTGCTTTAAACTTTAACGAAGACGAGTATTAAAAAGCAATAAGCGATGTGGCTCACGAGTCGCATCGCTTATTTGCTGATGCAATAAAACCATTATTGGTGCGTTATAAATAACGTGCTTAAGCAGAAAATAGCGATAATTACCCTTCTCTTGCTGTTTGCAGTGTATGTGCAGGCCCAGCAGGAGCCGTCCTTCGCCCACTATTGGGCGTTGGAGCCTTCTTTTAACCCTGCAGCTGTGGGCAAGGAAGATAAACTGAACGTCACGGGTGCCTATGCCATGACGTTGACAGGCTTTGAGAATGCTCCGCGTACCATGCAGTTCGGTGCCGATATGCCCTTTTATGCTTTACGTAGTTATCACGGTGCTGGCGTTCAGTTGACCAATGACCAGATAGGTTTGTTTTCTCACCAGCGTTTACTATTGCAGTATGCTTATAAGTTTCATCTCTTAGGCGGCATGCTGAGTATAGGTTTTCAAGGTGGTATGCTAAGTGAGAAGTTCAAGGGTAGTGGCTTGGATTTAGAGAAATCCGACGATCCCGCCTTTACTAAGTCCGACGTCTCTGGCGTGGCCTTAGACCTTTCGGCAGGTCTTTACTATATGCGTCGGAATTGGTATGCCGGCATATCGGTTTTACATCCCACTGCACCCTCTATAGAATTAGGCGACAGATCTATTCTTGATATCAGTCGAATGTATTATTTGACAGGTGGATACAATATTAAGCTTCGAAATCCGTTCTTAACAATACACCCCTCAGTGTTGGCCCATACCGATGGGACTACCTACAGGGTGAATACGACGGTACGTGTGAAGTATACCCATGAGCAGAAAATGCTCTATGCTGGTTTGGGCTATAGCCCCACACATTCAGTTACGGCACTCATTGGCGGTAATTTCCACGGCATCTGCCTGGGTTACAGCTACGAGGTCTATACGTCGGTGCTGAAAATCGGTAATGGCAGCCATGAGCTGTTTGTGGGTTACCAGACGGATTTAATCTTCCAGAAGAAAGGACGCAACCGTCATCAGAGCGTACGATTACTTTGAAATAAAAACAAACCTATATATAATAAGGTGTATGAAGAAGATATCGATTATAGTTTGCTGCATGCTGACAATATTGATGCTGTCGGCGTGTTTTGGCAGTAAGCAAGCCTCCTCGTCTGGCGGTGAGGTTACAGGTGTTGGCGGACGTGCCTTTAGCGAGCCAGCCCCTTATGGTATGACGCTTATCAAACGTGGCCATCTGAAGATGGGTATCGACAAGCAAGACTCACTATGGGGTAAGCAGACTCCTGTACGTGACATCTCTGTCGAGGGTTTCTGGATGGACGAGCGCGAAGTTACCAACTCCATGTATCGCCAGTTTGTCAACTATGTCCGCGACTCCATCCTTCGTGAGCGTCTGGCCGATCCCGCCTATGGTGGCGACGAGACCTATAAGATTGAGGAAGACAAGAACGGTGACCCTGTGAAGCCGTACTTGAACTGGAAGAAGCCGTTGCCCAAGAAGCCCAACGAGGACGAACTGCGTGCTTTTGAAAGCCTTTATACCACCAATCCTGTGACGGGTGAGAAGATGCTCGATTGGAAACAGATGAACTACCGCTACGAGATTTACGACTATACTGAGGCTGCCAAACGCAAGTATCGTCTGAACCCCGAGGAGCGTGTACTCAATACTGATATCCGTGTCAATCCCAACGAAAAGGTATGGATTTCGAAAGATACGGCCTATATCAACGACGAGGGTCAGATTATCCGCGAGACCATCAATCGCGAACATACCGGTCCATGGGACTTCCTCAACACGTATATTGTAAACATCTATCCCGACACCACCTGTTGGGTCAATGATTTCCCCAACGCCGAGAATGAGAGCTACATGCGCTACTATTTCTCGAATGCTGCCTATAATGACTATCCTGTAGTAGGTGTCACCTGGGAACAAGCCAATGCTTTCTGTGCCTGGCGTACAGAGTATCTGTTGCGCGGCTTGGGTGGCGCCGCCCGTTTTGTACAGCGCTATCGCCTGCCGACCGAGGCAGAGTGGGAGTATGCAGCCCGTGGTAAGGACCAGACAGAGTTTCCCTGGGAGAATCAGGACGTGATGAGCGGCAACGGCTGTTTCTATGCCAACTTCAAGCCCGACAACGGAAACTATACCAAGGATGGTAGCCTGATCACCAGTCGTACGGGCATCTATAGTGCCAACAGCAATGGTTTGTACGATATGGCTGGTAATGTGGCTGAATGGTGTTCGACCATTTATACCGAGGCCGGTGTCGAGGCTATGAACGATATCAATCCGCAGTTGCGTTATAATGCTGCTAAGGAAGACCCCTACCGTCTGAAGAAGAAGTCTGTGCGTGGCGGTTCGTGGAAAGATCCCGAGTCTTATATTCGTTCGGCTTGGCGTTCCTATGAGTATCAGAACCAGCCGCGTTCGTATATCGGTTTCCGCTGCGTACGTTCGTTGGCAAATACGACAAGTGACAAGATTAAAGTAAAGAAAGGAAAGAAGTAATGACAACGTATAGCAAACTCAATATTGTCTACCGCTTGCAGAAGTGGATGGACAGTGTGCCGGGACAGACATTCCTGAACTACGCATATAGCTGGGGTGCCTCCATCGTTATTCTGGGTACTCTGTTTAAGTTGACTCACCTGCCAGGTGCAAACTTCTTCCTGTTCCTGGGTATGGGTACCGAGGTGTTTGTGTTCTTTATTTCAGCCTTTGACCGTCCGTTCGACAAGACGACCGATGGCATGGATCTCGACCTGCACGTTGCAGAAGATGGTGAAGAGTCCGCTACTGTTCCTTCCGCTGCTGCTGTTGCTGGAGGAGGTACCGTCATTATCAATGGCGGAGGAGGCGCTGTAGGCGGTGTCGTTGGTAATGGCGAAGAAGCTGCCCGCTGGGACGGTGAACACGTTGAAGGTGGTTCTATAAGCTTTGCTGGTGGCGGTGGCATCGTCGGCGGTGGCCCTGCTGTAGTCAGTGGTGCTCCTGCAGCCCAGGTTCCTGCCGATATGGCTGAAGAACTGAAGGATGCTACATCGAACTATGTGGACGAGTTGAACCGTCTGACAGAGATGTTGCAGAAGGTTTCCGAGCAGAGTCAGCGTCTGACGCGCGATTCTGAGGAGATGGAGAACCTGAACCGCACACTGACAGGTATCAGCCGCGTCTACGAGATGCAGCTGAAGAGTGCTTCGGCCCAGATTAGCACTATCGACGAGATCAACGAGCAGACCCGTCATATGGCCGAACAGATTGTCGAGCTGAACAAGATCTATGCCCGCATGATTGAGGCCATGCAAGTGAAAATGAGCGTATAAGTCCTATAAGTCCTATAGGCATTATTAGCCCTATAATAAAGAAAAAAAATTATGGCAATTAAGAAAAGACCGGTTTCTCCCCGTCAGAAGATGATCAATCTGATGTACGTGGTACTGATGGCGATGCTGGCGCTGAACGTCTCGAACGAGGTGCTCAACGGCTTCTCGATTGTCGAGGAGAGTCTGAAGCGCACTACCCTCAATGCTACCAAGGAGAATCTGGCCATATATGACGACTTTGCCGTACAGATGAAGAAGAACCCTCAGAAGGTGAAACAGTGGTATGACAAGTCGCAGCAAGTAAAACAGATGAGCAATGCGCTCTACGACCTGGCCGACGAGTTGAAGCTGGCCATTGCCCGCGAGGCTGATGGCAAAGATGGCGACCCTCGTAATCTTCGCAACAAGGAAGATCTCGAGGCCGCCAATCAGGTGATGCTCTCTCCCAGTCGTGGTCGTGGCAAGGAGCTTTTCGATGCCATCAATAACTATCGTGCCAAAATGCTGAAGATGGTGACCGACCATCATCAGAAGCAGATGATAGCATCGAACCTTACCACCAATATTCCCAAGAGCGAGCAGACGTTGGGTAAGAACTGGCAAGAGTATATGTTCGAGTCTATGCCCGCTGCTGCTGCCGTAACGCTTTTGTCAAAACTGCAGAACGATGTACGCTATGCTGAAGGTGAGGTATTACACACCCTCGTTAGTAATATTGACGTCAAGGATATCCGCGTCAACGCCCTCAATGCCTTTGTGATTCCCAACTCACAGACCATCGTTCGTGGCGACAAGTTCTCGGCACATATCGTGATGGCTGCCGTTGACACTACCCAGGTGCCACAGATATTCATTGGCGGCAAGGAAGTCAACCTGCCGGGAGGACTCTACGAGACTGTTGCTGGACGTACGGGTGACTTCACCTTGCAGGGCTACATCCAGATGCAGAATGGTAATGGCGAACTCATCAAGCGCGACTTCGAGCAGAAATATACCGTGGTCGACCCGTCGGCTACCGTTTCTGCCGACCTGATGAACGTGCTCTATGCCGGCTATAGCAACCCGTTGAGCGTCTCAGTGCCTGGTGTTCCTGTCAACAAGGTACAGGCCACGATGACGGGTGGTACCCTGCAGCCTGTCGGCCCTGGCCGTTATATCGCCCGTCCTACCGCTGTCGGACAGAACGTAACGATTACCGTGACCTCGACCAATACCGGTCGTGCCCAGCAGATGGGTCAGTTCACGTTCCGTGTGCGCCGTTTGCCTGACCCGACGCCTTATATCGCCATGAAGGACGATGGTGGCAGTCCTATTCGCTACAAGGGTGGTGGATTGTCGAAGGCACAGCTGATGGCTGCCGAGGGTATTGGCGCTGCTATCGACGATGGCATTCTCGACATTGCCTTCCGTGTGGAGAGTTTCGAGACGGTGTTCTTCGACAATATGGGTAATGCTGTGCCTATGGTTAGCGACGGCACCCACTTCTCTGCCCGTCAGAAAGACACCTTCCGCAAGTTGCAGCGTAACCGCCGCTTCTATATCTCACGCGTCAATGCCATCGGCCCAGACGGTATCTCGCGTAAGTTGAATGCGTCGATGGAAGTCATTGTGAAATAGCGGGCTTCGCCCTAAATGATAAATGATAATTGATAATTGATAATTATGAAAAGAGTATTGTTCTTATTGATGATAACGCTGGTTGCTGGAGCCGTCAGTGCCCAGCCAAAGGCCAGAAGGACACAGCCACAGCAGCAGAACACTCAGGCTGCCAAGCAGCAGACGCAGAATCAGGGAATGTCCATGCGTGCCCGTTTGATGTTCCCCACGGCTATCGACATGCCTGAAGATGTCGTGTGGCGTCGTGATATCTACCGCGAAATAGATCTGAATAAAGATGCCAACGGTGGTCTCTACTATCCTGTCGAGCCTATGGATCGTCAGGTGAACCTCTTTACCTATGTCTTCAAGTTGGCGCTCAACGGTTATATTCCCGTCTATGAGTATCGTCTGGACGGTAATGAGTTGTTTACCGATTCAGCACGTGTAAATATGAAGACGGTATTAGACAACTACCATATCTTCTACGAAGAGAAAGACGGCAAGATACGTGTCGAGAATAGCGATATCCCGTCGGCAGAGGTGAAGCTCTACTATCTGAAGGAGAGTGCTTACTACGACCAGGCAAATGCCACGTTCCATCGCAAGGTGCAGTGCCTCTGTCCAGTGATGCTGCGCGAGGACGACTTTGGTGGCGAGGCCTCGAAGTATCCGCTCTTCTGGGTGAAATACAGTGATTTGGAACCCTACCTCAGCCGTCAGACGGTGATGACCTCCAACCTGAACAATGCCGCCACGATGTCTATGGACGACTATTTCACACTGAACCGCTACGAAGGAAAGATCTATAAGACCAACAATATGCTGGGTAAGACGCTGGCACAGTATTGCCCGAACGATACGGCATTGGCTAAGGAGCAAAAACGTATTGAGGCAGAGCTGAAGGCTTTTGAGCAAAACATCTTTGGCAACCAGCAGCGCAAGGACTCTATTGACTCTATTTCCAAGATTGACCCGAAAGACCTGAAGGCCGCTAAGAAAGCCAAGAAGTCAGCGCGTAGTGCCCGCAGCAGCAAGGCTACTGTTAAGAAGTCGAAGACCGCCAAGAGCTCAAGCAGCGCTTCGTCAGGTACTGCCCGCATGTCTGTTCGTCGTCAGCGCCATTAAAAAACAGGGCGAATTTGTTGGATATGTCAGAATAATTGCTTACTTTTGCCACCAGAATAGCAATAAATAACCAATTAATAATGATTATGAAAAAGTTTTTTGCCGTAATGCTGATGGCCGTTGCCTTTGCAATGCCGTCGAATGCACAGATTAAGTTCGGTGTGCAGGCAGGTCTAAACGTAAGTAATGTAACAGGTGTTGACGACCTTAAGGGAGCTATCGAGAGCCGTACCGGTTTCTTTGTTGGTCCGACGGTTAAGTTCACCCTTCCCATTGTAGGCCTTGGTATTGATGCCTCTGCTCTCTACGACCAGCGTGAGGGTGAAGTAGTAGAGGGCAATAACAAGGAGACGCTCAAGGCTCAGTCTATCCAGATTCCCATTAACCTGCGCTATGGCATCGGTTTGGGTAGCGTGGCTGAGGTTTTCGCTTTTGCTGGTCCCCAGTTTGGTTTCAACATCGGCAGCAATAAGAAGTTTGAGGATATCAAGCAAGAGTGGACGCTGAAGTCATCTAATCTCAGTGCCAATGTTGGTTTGGGCTTGACAGTGCTCAGCAAGTTGCAGGCTAAGATTAACTACAACTTTGCATTAGGCAAGACGGGTGAGGTAACACCTTTGGAAGGTGCAAAACAAGTCTTTAATGGCTCTGCCAAGATCAATACCTGGCAGATGTCTCTCGCTTATTTCTTCTAAACAGGAAGTAACACATCAGATAAAAGAATCGGTAGGGAATCATTTCTTTGCCGATTTTATTTTGTCGTTTGCTAAAAAGTTACTAATTTTGCCCCGCCCAAAGAACAATAGAATAAAAAAAGGATATGCGACAGTCGATACACCTTACTATATTATGTGCCGTCCTGGTCTTGATGACCGCTTGTACGAACTGCGCTAATACTACGAAGGTGAAGGCAGATATTGCTACCGCAAAAGCTGACTATCAGCGTGGACTGGACTACGATAGAGGTTGGCAGATGCGGATAGCAGAGCATTACTATAAGAAAGCTTTCGAAGGCTTTTCCGTCGATCCTGCACAGGATTGGGGCAGCTATGGTGATGCTGGCTATCGTTGGGCATGTCTTCGTTTCGGGCGTGGAGATGTTGAGGGGGCGCTGAGTGTCATTACCAAGTTGTTGCCCCAGGTAAAGGCGAACGACGCCTTTCCCAAGGACATCGAGGCCTCCTTGCTCATGCTGATGGCAGACTGCCAGATCTGGTTACAACAGAACGACGAGGCGCGCCTTAGCTGGCAGCGGGCCTACGACGTTCAGCAGCAGGCTTTCAAGGCAAGTCAGCGAGCATATCTGCCATGGGTCAGCATGTCTATCTCCAATGGCCTTTTTGACATGGGCGACGTCGAAGGGGCACAGGAATGGCTTGCACGTTGTGAGCAGGAATTCGCTCTTTATGCAGAGCAGGGCACTCCTAAGATTGTTGAGGAATGGAGAGGACATATTGCCCTGAAGCGAGCCCTGTATCTGCAGGCAACAGGCCATGCTGCTGAAGCCCAAGCTGTTTTTGCCGCCATTCCCCGCTCCCGCCTGATGGAACCGAGAGCCTACTCTGAGGCCGCTGAATATCTGATGGCTGCTGGCCGTTACAACGAGGCTGCCTATTGGTATGATCAGATTGACAGCACCTATTTGGCCACCGATGGTGCACAGATGACTTTCGACAATATCTCCACCCGTCTCTCTCCGCGCTATTTAGCCTATCGTAAGGCAGGCCGCAACACCGATGCGCTGGCCATTGCCGACAGCATCAGCGCGGCTATCGACTCTGCCCTTGTCTGGCAGAAGGAGAACGATGCTGCTGAACTGGCAGTGATCTACCAGACCCATGAGAAGGAACTGGCGCTGAACGGTGCTCAGACCGAAACCCGCATCCACCGCATCCTTCTCGTCGCAGCCATTCTCGTCATTCTGCTCATTGGCTATCTGTTCCTGCGGGCACGTATATATAATAAGGTGCTCCTCGAGAAGAATCGTCGGTTAGTGGAAGAAATCGAACAGCGTGAGCACGAAGAGCAGCAGGCCATCGAGCACCTTAAGGCCGTACCCGAAGAGAATCTTACTACCGAGCAACAGCTTTTTCGTCGCCTCTGTGAGTTGATGGATTCGTCCGACCACATCTACACCGATATCGATTTAGACCGTAGCCGTCTGGCCCAACTGCTCGGCACCAACGAGCATTACGTCTCTGATGCCATCAGTACCTGTGCTGGTGGTAAGAGTGTCAGCGGCTTCCTCAACGAATACCGTCTGCGCTATGCTGCCCACCTGTTGGCAACCACGACAGACGCCATTGGCGTCATTGCCGAGCTCTCGGGCTTCTCGCGCAGCTCATTCTTCCGTATCTTCAGCGATACCTATGGCATGTCGCCCTCTGAGTATCGTAAGGTGGTAGAAGAATAAAAACGCCCATTTCATCGAGATTTTGAAGTCTTAAAATGCTTTTTTCTCGTTTTGAGACTCTTTTTTCCTGCCATGAGACTATTGTTTTCTGACAATGGCCTAATTTTGCAGCCATAAACCTCATATAACTATTAATAATTGTAATTCAAAAACAATGAAGAAATTAGTCACAGGCATAACTATGGTGCTATTTGCCACTCATCTGTTGGCACAAAATCCTTATGAAGGTATTATTTCTGTCAAAGAGAAGGCTCTGCAAACGACATTTGTATTGGGTAAAGATCTCAAAATTTATGAGTATAAAGGCGATGATCTAAGGGCAGGTGTAGTTCAAGCAACAGTTCTTATTACAGGTGAAGAAGGCGATGGTGTAGACCTTATACTACCTGCCGACAGCAGCGTACAGATGTCATTCACAGATGTTTATGGTCGTGTTGTCATGCGTCAATCTAGGGATGTAATGTTTAGGATAATCAGGAAGTTGAGATACAGTGATCAATTAATTGAAGAAGTGAGTTGCGGAGGACCTGTGAAGAGGGGTGGAAAATATATCTATCAAAACTACATTCCTGCTCTCAATTATTTCTATGAGCAACCTTTTGAGCTAATCGACGATCCGTCAGTGTTTATATCCTCTAATAAAGTCAAAGTTGGTCAGGATCTTCAAGTGAAGGCCACCTTCAATACCGGTTACCCCTATAACCCCGGCGACTTCAATAAGAATATGAAGGCCACCCTGCGTCTCTATGCCTTAGGCAAGGACGGCGAGGGCAATGATACGGAGACCGAACTGATGATGGCACAGAAGCCTCTGCTGCTCTATTGCCCTGACCAGCCCGATGTGGCAGCTATGGACATTCTGCAGCTGAGTCTTTGTGAGGCTCAGCCTGGAGAATACCGTGCCAAGTTATCGTCAGACTGTACGCTGGACGGTGCAAACCGCGACGATATCTATATCTCCGTCTGCGACACCTTACACGCTACGGCCCGTCTTCTGAAGCCGACCTTTGATGCAAGTGTTGACAAAGTCTTCAAGGTACACCTGAAGATGAAGTATGGCTATCCCTACATCCAGAAACAGGAGACTGATGAAAGACCCACCGTCCACGTCTATACCACCATTGTGTCAAAGCATATGGAAGAGGGAATAGAGGTTACTGACGTAGTAGACGAGCTGAAAACTCATCTCGCTGATGATAAATATGGCACCCAAGGTCTTGACTGGGAGGGTGACATAGACTTTACAGAGCTGAAGTATCAAGAAAATACCCCCCTTGAAAGAACAAATTTGGAGGCACAGGTAAGAGTCGAGTTCAATGGCGAGACGCAGTATACCGCCACTCTGCCGTTTGTCTATATCCCTGCTTCCCAGACAGCCGTCCGACAGATTGAGCGTCCCGCCACTACTGGCGCTGATGCCGTATGGTACGACCTGCAGGGTCGCCGCCAGCCCGACGCCTCTACACTTGGTAAGGGTATCTTCCTGACCAATGGGCAGAAGATTGTGAAATAAACCACTCCTTTTTGTAGAATTTTTAATAGATGGAATCAACGCATTATGAATTATGAATGGATTATCTCTGTAGGTCTTGCCGCCACGCTTATCGTGGTAATCTTGGTGTTGGTGGCCATCATCATTTATCAACGTTGGCGCATTGGCGACCAGAATGTCTTCATCGAACGATTCATCCGTCAGAACGAAGAGCTGCGCCAGAAGTTAAAGAATGCTGGAATCATATAAACTGACATTAATTACTAAAATATTTAGAAAATGAAAAGATTAATCACAAGCTTAACCGCGTTGCTGTTTGCCACTCATCTGTTGGCGCAGAACCCCTATGAAGGTGTCTTTACCGTCGAAGAGAAAGGCATAATAACCACAACTGTATACGATAAAGATCTCAATGTTCATACGTATGAGGGCGATGAAATTGTAGCAGGTGTCATTCAGACATCCGTTCATCTTCATGCTGACAATAAGCATCATGTTGACATCATTCCACCAGCAGATTTTACCATTCATTCGTCGTTTACCGATGTTTACGGACGTGTTGTGATGAATACGGTTGATAAAAAAAGGCTGGAAGAAGCATTTGCTACGTTACAATTTGTGACTTCCTATAATGCAAATACTCATATCGCCAGTAGGGTGATGAGAGGTGGAAAATATATCTACAAAAATTACATCCCCGCCTTCAATTATTGCTATGAGCAGTTTTTTGAGGTCAAGGACAATCCGTCGGTGTATGTAGTAGCTAATAAGGTGAAGGCTGGTCAGGATTTTAAAGTGAAAGCCTACTTCAATACCGGCTACCCCTACAACCCCAGCGACTTCAATAAAGATATGAAGGCTACCCTGCGCCTCTATGCCTTAGGAAAGGACAGCGAGGGCAATGATACGGAGACCGAGCTGGTGATGGCACAGAAGCCTCTGCAGCTCTATCGTCCTGACGAGCCCGACGTAGCAGCGATAGACATTCTGCAGCTGAACCTTTGTGACGTTCAGCCTGGAGAATACCTTGCCAAGTTGTCGTCAGACTGTACATTGGATGGTGCCAACCGTGACGATATCTATATCAACGTCTGCGACACCTTGCGCGCTTCGGCCCGTCTTCTGAAGCCGACCTTTGATGCAAGTGTTGACAAAGTCTTCAAGGTACACCTGAAGATGAATTACGGTTATCCCTACATCCAGAAACAGGAAAACGATGAGCGCCCCACAGTCCATGTCTACATCAAAATTGTGTCAAAGCATATGGAAGAGGGAATAGAGGTTACTGACGTAGTAGACGAGCAGAAAACTCATCTCGCTGATGATAAATATGGCACCCAAGGTCTTGACTGGGAGGGTGACATAGACTTTACAGAGCTGAAGTATCAAGAAAACACCCCCCTTGAAAGAACAAACTTGGAGGCACAGGTAAGAGTCGAGTTCAATGGCGAGACGCAGTACACCGCCACTCTGCCGTTTGTCTATATCCCTGCTTCCCAGACAGCCGTCCGACAGATTGAGCGGCCTGCCACTATTGGCGCTGATGCCGTATGGTACGACCTGCAGGGTCGCCGCCAGCCCGACGCCTCTATGCTAGGCAAGGGTCTCTATCTGACAAATGGACAAAAGATTGTCAAATAATCAATCATTCATACATTGACTATAAAGAAAACGATGAAGAAATCACGGAAAAATCTTTTGGCACTATTGGCCATGATGTGCGTCACGACAGCTTCTGCACAATGGCGGCTTGGCGTGACGGCCGGTGCCGATTACAACGTTTACAACATGGACCTCCAGTACATGTCCGATTACAAGCTTGACGGACGCTGGGGCGCCACACTGGGCATTACCGGACAGTACGATGTCAACAGCTGGTTGGGCGTGCGTGCCGACCTAAACTGGTCGCAGAAGAACTATCGTCAGTATCGTGTGGTCTATAGTGACGTAGACTATAAATACAGAAACGACTACCTGCTGTTGCCAGTGATGGCGTCGTTTAACTTTGGCGGAAAGCGCTTGCGTGGCTTCTGTCATCTGGGTGTCTATGGCGGCTACTGGCTTAGCAGCCATCGCAACGGTACTGATTACAACCATTTTGCAGCAAAGACCACCCGGTTCGACGAGAAGGTAGAGTTCAACAGCAGTCGCGACCAGCGCTGGGATTGCGGTCTCGTAGGCGGTGTAGGCATGGAGTACCACTTTGCCAAGAAGTGGGTCGCTCAGGCCGAGGTGCGCTACTACTACAGCACCACTAGTGCCACCAAGCAGTATATGCGCAATGCTGACTACCGCTATAATTCAACCACAGACATTCAGCTGGGAATCAATTATATTTTAAAGAAATGAGGAGGAAACAATGATGAAGAACAATAAGATATTGATGCTGGGAGCAGCGCTCCTTATGATCGCCCTTGCGTCTTGCCGTTCTGAAAGCGACAGACTGATGACTTACGACCACGCCGACAAGATGGCTTTCGATAAAGCCCAAACGAGCTTTGCCGAGAAGTTTAAGATACTGTGGAACGGACTGAACCAGAATTATGCCCTATGGGACTTCGAGGCTGAGCATGGAATCGACTGGGACGCTGTCTACGATGAGTACCTGCCGCAGTTCGAGGCCCTCGACCGGCAGGAAACTGTTACCGACGACGAACTGTTGGCATTAGTTGCTAAGGTGTGCTCGCCGCTTCACGACGGTCACATGGCTATATACATGGATAACCACAAGACGGGGAGCAAGCAACTGTTTTTCTCGCCAAACACGGAGCGCGTTAAAAGTCGTGACGACTTTGCGGTGAATCTGGCCTGGCAAAGCCCCCAGCTGGGATACTACGCAAATGTATCCAACGGCGAGGTGGAGGTTGACGAGCAAGGCAAAGTCCGTGAAAAGACATACAGTACGAGAGCTATCGACTTGCTGAATTATAGGCTTACCACGGAAGGTGTTGGTGCCCAATGGATGATAGCCCAGATTAACGAACTCAGTGCGCTGCCTACGCCTACCGTCGAACAGACCCGCAAGCTGGAAGCATTGAAGGATTTTAGGGCCGAATTAGGCGCATGTATAAATGGAAAGAATGTTACAGCGGAGCTTGTCAACCAGTACAACGATATTGTGAAGAAGTACGAATGGCTGCAGGTGCCTGAGTTTGATTACATCGACCCAGGTTTCACAGAATATGGCATAAATCTGAAGTGCTTACTGCTGAAAGGCAATATCGCCTATCTCTATCTCAGCGACTTTCACCTTACAGCACATCTCGCGGATGAAGGTGTATCACAATTCTTCAACGCCAACAGTTCCGTGACTTGGAAACACGTGAAAGCCATTCGGACGGTTTATCAGGAATGGTTCGACACCGTTCAGAAACTGCACAAGAACGGCACCCTCGGTGGTGTCATCATCGATGTGCGCAACAATGGCGGTGGCTTGCAGCATGATGCCTACTACCTCACAGGTTCACTACTGCCCGCAGGTGGCTACCACTATGGCTACGCCCGTTTCAAGCGTGGCACCGGACGCTACGACTACTCTGTAGTGACACCCCAAATCTCAGAAACGATGGAGGCCGACAAGCACGAAGTCATCACCGAGCCCGTGGTCATTATGACCAACTGTAACTCATTGAGCATGTCCGAGCTTACTACCCTCATCGTCAGAAGTATGGACAACGGTACCCATATCGGTAAGACCACGAAAGGCGGTATTTGCGGACTGTCGTCTAGCGATTCGTTCAGCTTCGACTACATGGGTTATATCGGTGTGAAAGGCGCGACGCCCATCTACGTTTATCTGCCACAGGTGGCCTGCCTCACCCTCGACCATCAGATTATTGAGGGCGTCGGCATCAAGCCCGATATCGAGGTCAACTTAGACCTCACACAGCTCCAGGCTACAGGCCGAGACACCCAGCTTGACCGCGCCCTGCAGTTTCTGCGTACAGGGAAATAAACTTATTAAACAATAAAATAACAATTAACTATTATGAAGAAACAAAATTTCCTTTTTTCAGTCTTCATGGCCCTGTGTGCCATGACAACCCTGTTCACCAGCTGTGGCAGTGATTCCAGTCCCCTGCAACCCCATGATCCTCCGGCAACTGCCAATATGAAATGTACCTTGCAGACTGACGACGCAACACTCGCCAATTTCGACTTTTTTGTCAAGTGGTACGATGCCAATGGCCAGATACAAGAAGAGAAAATAGTATGGGACGCTGAATTGGATAAATACGGACACAGAACGTGTGTGAAGAAGGTGACGACCAAGTTGCCCGCTACCCTCGGTGTCTATTGTTATATGAAGCTTAAGGAAGGTGCCGCCCCTCAGGCTAAGTATTCCATAGGTTATGGCCATGATTACACTTTCTATTCAGCTACAGCTGGTGATGTTCCCATTTCCAATGATTACAAGGGTGAATACTCAGGCCCCACTGAATACGATTCAAGCCAGTTGGACGGTTTTCTCAAGAAGCCTGTCGTGAACCTCATCTACCAGTACGATAGCGACGGCAAATGTACAAAAGGTACCTGGCAGTAAGCCCTTCTGTTTGAGACAAAACCAAGAAAAACCCCTTGATGAGATACACTCTTATCAGAGTTTCTGACGATATGAGCGATAATTCTGCTTGTGTACAAGCACCCAGACAGTCTTATCACTCATATCGTTTTCCCTTACAGTGACCCTATCTCATCAAGGCAAAAACATCGGCTTTTCAAGCCTAAAAAACATTTCCATCATGCCGCAGCCTTTGTTTTTTAGCGAGCAAAGCGAGTTAGGTGTGAGTTAGGTGTTGGTTAGGTCTTTGTGTAACACCTAACTTGGTTCAATCCTTTTGTACATCGGGGTTTGAGACATGTTGGGTTAGGTGTTAGGTGTTTTTGCGTGTGTGGCACTTGGTGGCGACGGAGACGGCACTTGATGGCCGTCGATGTGGGACTTGATGGCCGTCGATGTGGGACTTTGTTGACGGCAAGGCGTAACTTTGTGACTGCCAAAGTGGCATATTTACCACATCAAAGCATAGTATTGAGCTCCTCAAAGCATAGTATTCGCGTGATGAAAACATAGTATTTACCTCGTCAAACCTATGTTTTTGTTTATTATTCTTCTGCGCTACTCACAACTTTTAATAAGAATTGTTTGGCGAATAGTGTTAAAATTAGTACATTTGCGGAACTTTAACTTATCAAAAGACAGAATCAATGAAGAAACAGATGAAGAGAATGCTTGCAGGCGGCCGCTGGATATGTGCCCTCGTCGCTTGCTGCGCTATCGTAACAATAGCGCTTACCAGTTGTAAGAAAGACATGGACGAGTTCCACTACACTATCTTTGTACAGTATAAAGGAATAGAGCAGGGCGAGGCGGCAGTCAACTGGAGTAGGGCCGTCATGAACATCTATCAGTCGGCACTGGGTGTCAGTTCAATGGAGTTCACCAGAAGTGGTTCACAGGAAGAGTGCGACAAGGCGGTGTTTGAGGCCTGTAAGAAGGCTGAGGCGCAGTTCTCCACACTCCCAAGTGGTACGGGCGATGTGATAGTACACAACTCCACTGCAAGGACCCAGCCTTATAGGCGGACGATACAGTGAGAAATTGAGAGATTGAGAAATTGAGAGGGTGAGGCATGCTGTACGCTGACGTCATACTGCCTGTGCCGCTGCAAGGCACGTTTACCTACGCCGTAGCCGAAGGGCAGACGGTGCAGGTGGGTGTGCGTGTGCTGGTGCCCTTCGGACGTGGAAAGACCTATGTGGGACTGGTGGCCCGAGTGCACGACGAGGCGCCACAGGGCTACCAGGTGAAGGCCATCATCGACGTGATGGATGCTGAACCCATCGTCACGGCGAAGCAGCTGCAGATGTGGCAATGGATCAGCGACTACTACCTGTCGCCCATCGGCGAGGTGTATAAGGCCGCACTGCCGGCAGGCCTGAAGGCTGAGGACGGCTATAAGCCCAAGACGGAGACGTACGTCAGGCTGACGGAGCAGTATCGTAACGTGACGGCGCTGCACATCGCGCTGAACGTGCTGTCAAGAGCTCGCAACCAGTTGGAGGCCTTTACGGAATATCTGGCGCTGTCGCACTGGGACGAGGTAGAGCAGGGGATAGAGCCCGTAGAGGTGACGCGCGAAGAGCTGATGAACGTCAGCGGAGCGTCGGCCGCTACGCTAAAACAGCTGGAGAAGCGCCAGATGCTGGAGTTCTACGAGATGGAGGTGGGACGCCTGAACCACGGCGGGCCCTACTGTCCGGAACTCATCAAGCCGCTGAGCCTGGCCCAACAGGATGCCTATAACGGCATTCTGATGTCGATGATGAAAAAGCAGGTGACGCTGTTGCACGGCGTGACGTCGAGCGGCAAGACTGAGATATACATCCATCTGATACAGCATGCCTTGGACCGCAAGGAGCAGGTGCTCTACCTGTTGCCCGAGATAGCGCTGACCGTACAGCTGATGCAGCGTTTGCAACGCGTGTTTGGCGACCGCTTGGGCATCTACCACTCGAAATACAGCGACGCCGAACGCGTAGAAATCTGGCAGAAACAGCTCAGCGCCAATCCCTACGACGTGATACTGGGTGCCCGCTCAGCCGTCTTTCTGCCGTTTCAGCGTTTAGGCCTGGTGATTGTCGACGAGGAACACGAGACGAGCTTCAAGCAGCAAGACCCCGCTCCCCGCTATCATGCCCGTAGCGTCGCTATCATGCTGGGTGCCAAGGTGTTGTTGGGTACCGCCACTCCGTCGTTAGAGTCATACCACAATGCCAAGAGCGGGAAGTACGGACTGGTAGAGCTGAAAGAGCGCTACCAGCAGATAGAACTGCCTGAGATACAGGTGGTGGACACGGCCGACCTGCAACACCGTAAGATGATGGCCGGCCCGTTCTCACCTCTTTTATTAACACGCGTACGCGAGGCTTTGGAACGTGGAGAACAGGCCATTCTGTTTCAGAACCGTCGCGGCTTTGCCCCACAGATAGAGTGCCGGCAGTGCGGATGGGTGCCTACGTGTCAGCATTGTGACGTCTCGCTGACCTACCACCGCCAGCTGAACCAGTTGACGTGCCACTACTGTGGCTATACCTACCGAGTGCCTACAGAGTGTCCGTGTTGCGGCAGTACCGACCTGCGAACACGCGGCTACGGTACGGAGAAGATAGAGGAACAGGTGCGCGAGGCGTTCCCTGAAGCCCACATTGCCCGTATGGACCTGGACACCACCCGAACGCGCAATGCCTATGAGCGCATCATCAGCGACTTTTCGGCCGGACGCACGAATATCCTGATAGGTACGCAGATGGTGACCAAGGGACTGGACTTCGACAAGGTGTCGGTGGTGGGTATCATCAATGCCGACACGATGTTGAACTATCCCGACTTCCGTGCCTACGAACACGCCTTTATGATGATGGCACAGGTCAGCGGACGTGCAGGACGTAAGAACAAGCGCGGCCTGGTCATCCTGCAGACCAAGCAGAAAGACGTGCCCGTCATCCAGCAGGTGGTGCACAACGACTATGTGGCCCTGTATAAAGACCTGATTGCTGAGCGCCAGGTCTTCCACTATCCCCCTTATTATCGGCTAATCTACGTTTTCCTGCGCCATCGGCAGGATACTACGGTGAATACCGCGGCCATTGAGATTGGCTCACGCCTGCGCCAATGGTTCGGTGCTCGTGTGCTGGGCCCCGACAAGCCCTCAGTGGCCAAGGTGAAGTCGCAGAATATCCGAAAACTGGTGCTGAAGCTGGAGAACGGTATTGACATGAAAAAGGTCCGCGAGTACCTGCTCATGGCTCAGAGTCAGATACTCGCGGACAAACGCTATACGTCGCTTCAGATCTTTTTCGACGTTGATCCGTTATAACGTTATATCGTCTTTCTTTTTTAGAGGTCGAGCTGGCAACCAAGACCAAACACGCGGTTGGTGCGGGTGAAGGAGTCTTTGACCTCAGGATTGCTGGCGTCTATACGGGTGTAGTCGCCATAATATGTCTGGAAGTAAGCAGCCTTTACCGATACCTTCTTAGAGAGCTTATAACTGAAACCGAAGCCGATGCTGTAGCTGTTGACCACAAACGACATATCGTTGATGTAGTCGTTGGTATTGCCATAGCGGGTCAGCTGTGCGCCAGCAGAGAAGGTCAGGTTCTCGGTAGTATCCCATTCTCCACCAAAGAGAATCTCATAGGAGTTGTGGCCCAGTTTCTCCTGACTGTTGCCATACCATGAGGCATCCTTATCGAAGAAGTAATGACCACCGACATTGAAGCGTAACTGGTCAATAGGACTGTACTGTACACCAAGTGCTGCCATAGCAGGTATATCCTCGTTGACTTTCTCTCCGTCGCGGAATTTGTTGACAGCAGGAATCTCGCTGGCCTCGTTCACGGTAGACTCGTTCTTCATGCGAATCTGTGTGCGGAACTCGTATTTGGCAGCAAAGTTGAAATGTCCGAGCTTATAGTCAATGCCCACGATGGGGGCGAAACCTACACCAGCCTGATTACACAGCAGGTTCACGCCTTCGGAATACTTCTCCAGTTGGCCGAGGTTCTCCTTGGCACCAGCCAATTTAGCCTGCGTAACGAGCAGATCGGCAGGAACAGGCGCACCGGCATCCTGATACTGCTTAATGCCTGCATTAACCTGGTCCAATTTGTTGCTCACAGTAGTTGACGTGGCCTGCAGATAACTGCCGAAGTCAACATAGCCATTGGCAGTCTTTACCTGAATATTGCTAAGTTTAGCCTTGTAGGTAGCATCACCGTAGATCATGCGAAGACCACCATATAACGACAAGTTCGAATTGACTTTGCAGGCAGCACCAATCTGTACACCATAGTAATACTGGCGGCCTTTCATATAGCTGTCCATGTCGTAACCCAGAGCCCCCAGATTATTGTCATAGAGCGACTGGGCGATTTTGCCTACCGTGCTCTCGAAAGAACCCAGACCGTTTTCAAACTCACAGGCACCACCACCGCCGGGTACTGACAGGTTGGCCTGCAGACTCCAGTGCTCCATGTTATAGGCTATCTGAACAGAGGGAATCACGGGCGCATTGGCTACACCTTCAAAAATCTTGGTAGCACTGTTCGGGTCATTCTTTTTTCCCATCATATATACAGGGTTGGTAGACTCGATGGTACGAGTCTGGTGGGCATATTGCCAGTTGATGCCTAAATGGAATCCCTCAGGCAGGAATACGACGCCTGCAGGATTGGAGTACACACCGTCGAGACCAATAGCGGCGTCGCGGGCGGGATTACGTAAGAAGTCAATACTCTGGTTGGTGTTGGTGAGAATACCGCCGGCAAGGGCGTTCACCGTAGTCATCGTGAGAACAGCGATGGCTGTTACAATCTTTTTCATCCTTATTAAACAATTTTAATTAAAAGCGGGTGCAAAGGTACAGTTATTGCACAAAACAGCCACAAAAGTGCAGCTATTATTAACGTATATTAACTCAAAATGGCGCATTTCCTGCACACTTGTGCGAAAATGTGCAGGAATTCGGGTGTAATTTGTTCACTTTTAAGCCAACTTCTTCCGATGTGTTACTTCTCGGAAGGATAACTGACGCGCGTATGATAGATGGTTTTCAGTTTTTCGATGAGTACGGTCTTGGCATACTGGATATCACGGAAGGTGATGGGACACTCGCGGAAGTAGCCCTCGGCCACCTGTCCGTCGATGAGACGGTCGACCAGTCCGCGGATAGACTGCTCGGTATAGTCGGACAGCGAGCGTGACGCCGCCTCGATGGTGTCGGCCATCATCAGACAAGCCTGTTCGCGCGTAAACGGATTAGGTCCCGGATAGGTGAACAGCAGGTCGTCAACGGGTTCGTCAGGGTGCTCGTTCTTGTAGCGGATATAGAAGAATTTCGCCTTGCCCTGTCCGTGGTGTGTGGCGATGAAGTCGCGAATGACTGCCGGCAGGTTATATTTGTCGGCCATCTTCATACCTTCGGTCACGTGGCTGATGATGATTTGTGCACTCTCAATATCGTTCAGCGTATCGTGAGGGTCAATGCCCGACTGGTTCTCGGTGAAATAAATCGGGTTCGAGAGTTTGCCAATATCATGATAAAGGGCGCCGGTACGCACCAGTTGTGCCTTGGCGCCAATCTTGTTGGCTATCTCGCCCGCCAGATTGGCTACCTGGATGGAGTGGTTGAAGGTGCCTGGTGCTACCTCGCTCATGCGGCGCAGCAGTTCATTGTTGGTGTTCGACAACTCAATCAGCGTGATGTCGCTGGTGAATCCGAAGGCTTTCTCCATCAGGTAGAGCAACGGATAGGCAAAGAGCAGGGCCACGCCGTTGACAATCAGGTAGTTGTAGGTGCTAAAACCTATCTGTGACAATGCGTCGTTGTTCATCCAGTCAAAAGCCATGTTGACTCCGATGCAGGCCAGCGTAATGAAAATAGCCGTCTTGAACAGCTGTGAGCGTTGCGACAGCTCCCTCAACGACGAGATAGCCACGAGACCCGCAACAGATTGTATGGCGGTGAACTCGAAGGGGTGCTGCAGCATTCCTGCACATACCAGCACCATCGTGATGTGGGTCATAAAGGCCGTGCGGGAGTCCATGAAGACTCGGATGAAGATGGGGACCATGGCATAAGGCAGGATGTACACGTGGATAAACGTGTTGCGTACAAAGAGTGCCGTAAGGAGGGCGAAGACGACGATAAGGGCATAGAGCATGGCGATGCTGCGCGGCTTGTCGAAATAGTCTTTGCGGTAAAGGCTCAGATAGGTCGTGAAGCAGATCATCAGGATGGTGATATAGAGAATCTTTCCTATCAGCGACAAGTGGTTTTGCCGGACATCCTCGTTGCGCCGTTCGTTCTCTTTTTTAAACGATTCCAGTATGCGGTAGGTCTTGTCGGTAACAATCTCGCCGCGGTCAACAATCTTCTCGCCTTTCTGGACCACTCCGCTGGCGTGGGCGATACCACTCAGCAGGTCGCTCATGCTCGACTCGCTACGTTCACGGTCGTAGGTCAGATTAGCGACGATATAGCTGTTCAGGTTACATTTCTGCAAGAGTGGACGCTGCAGGGCAAGGATGCCTTCCTGGAACAACTGCTCGTAAGCGGTCTTAGGCGAATAGAGTTCCATGATAGACACGTTGCTGGCCTGCTTGCCGCTGACGATGCGCAACATGGAGGTAGTGTCCTTGCGCAACTCCGTATAGTCTTTCTGGTCGAGGATACCTTGCTGGTAGAGGCTGTGCAGGCGGTTGGTGATGATGAGCTTGTAGTTGTCGGGCAGGTCGGGCAGTCCATCCTTAAAATCATGGTTGAAGCGTTCGACCATCTGTTCTTCTATCTCCTTGTTGAGCATATAGTAGGGCTCGTAAAGCTGCATGGCACTGTCACGCTCCTCCTGGATGGTGGCCTCTGACTTATATACTGCGAAGTCGTAAGGTGCCGTAAAATCAGCATACTTCCAGGGCTTACCCTGCTCTACATGAAAGTAGGTTCGTGAGTCGTGAGGCATGGCCCAAACAACGATGCCTACGGTTACTATAACGAGTGTAACACGGACGAGAATGTACCGCCATTGTAGTTCTTTCATAAGATATATTATGTTTTAGAGTGCGAAAATACGAAAAAAAGAGCATATTCTCAAAAAAAATGCGTACTTTTGCACAAATTTAGTACGAAAATACCATTTACGTATGTCCAATAGAAGAGTAAGAGTGCGTTTTGCACCCAGTCCAACAGGGGCTTTGCACATCGGAGGTGTGCGTACCGCATTGTATAATTATCTGTTTGCCCGCCAGCATGGTGGCGATCTGGTGTTCCGTATTGAGGACACCGACTCCACACGTTTCGTGCCCGGTGCAGAAGAATATATCATCGAGTCGTTCAAGTGGTTGGGAATCAAGTTTGATGAAGGCGTGTCCTTCGGTGGTGATAAGGGTCCCTATCGCCAGAGTGAGCGTCGCGAGATTTATAAGAAATATGTGCAACAACTGCTGGATGCCGGAAAGGCATATATCGCTTTCGATACACCGCAGGAGTTGGAGGCCAAGCGTGCGGAAGTGCAGAACTTCCAGTACGACTGTCATACCCGTCAGCAGATGCGTAACTCACTGACGTTGCCGAAGGAGGAGGTCGACCGCCTGATTGCTGAGGGACAGCAATATGTGGTGCGCTTCCAGGTAGAGCCCGGCAGGGAGATACTCGTCGACGACCTGATTCGCGGTGAGGTACGCGTAAAGAGTGACATCTGCGACGATAAGGTGCTTTACAAGAGTGCCGACCAGTTGCCGACCTACCATCTGGCCAATATCGTCGACGACCATCTGATGGAGATCTCGCATGTCATTCGTGGTGAGGAATGGTTGCCCAGCGCACCGTTGCATGTGATGCTGTACGAGGCTTTCGGCTGGCAGGACACCATGCCGCGTTTTGCCCATCTGCCGCTGTTGCTGAAGCCTGACGGTAAGGGAAAGTTGTCGAAGCGTGACGGTGACCGTTTGGGCTTCCCTGTTTTCCCGTTAGAGTGGAAAGACCCCAAGACTGGCGAGACGTCACGTGGCTATCGTGAGGACGGCTACTTCCCAGAGGCCGTCATCAACTTCCTGGCGCTGCTGGGCTGGAATCCCGGCACGGAGCAGGAGATTTTCTCGTTGGACGAGCTCGTGCCCCTCTTTGATATCAGCAAGTGTTCGAAGGCTGGCGCAAAGTTCGCCTACGACAAGGGTATATGGTTTAACCACGAGTATATCCTGAAGAAGTCGGCTGAGGAGATTGCCCAGCTGTTCTTCCCCATCGTCAAGGAGCATTGTCCTGAGGAAACTTTGGAACGTGTGACGGCAGTGACGGCCATGATGAAAGACCGTGTGTCGTTCGTCAAGGAGTTGTGGCCGCTGTGCTCGTTCTTCTTCGTCGCTCCCACGGACTATGACGAGAAGACCGCCAAGAAGCGTTGGAAGGAAGAATCTGCACAGCAGTTGACTGAGCTCATCGGTGTGCTGGAGGGTATCGACGACTTCTCGTTGGAGAATCAGGAGCAGATTGTTCACGCTTGGATTGAGCAGAAGGAATATAAGCTCGGCAATATTATGAACGCCTGGCGACTGACCCTCGTCGGCGAGGGTAAGGGTCCGGGGATGTTCGATATCTCGGCGTTCCTCGGCAAGGAGGAAACCATCAAGCGTATGAAACGAGCTATAGAAGTTTTAGGCTGATGTATAACCTCGTCATTTTCCTCTATCTCTGTGGCGTAGCCATTGCGAGCCTTTTCAACGAGAAGGTGCGCAAAATGTGGCATGGTGAGCGTCAGGCTATCCGTACCATCAAAGAGAAGATAGATCCTACGGCCCAGTATGTGTGGTTTCATGCCGCCTCGCTGGGCGAATTCGAACAGGGGCGTCCGCTCATGGAGCAGTTGCGTCGCGACCATCCGGAATACAAGATCCTGCTGACGTTCTTCTCGCCCTCAGGCTATGAGGTGCGCAAGAACTACGAAGGTGCCGACATCATCTGCTATCTGCCGCTGGATACCATCATCAATGCGCGCCGTTTTCTGCGCACCATCCGTCCGGTGATGGCCTTCTTTATCAAATACGAATTCTGGTATAACTACCTGCATATCCTGCGTCACCGCGGCATACCCGTCTATAGCGTCAGCAGCATCTTCCGTCCTGGACAGGTGTTCTTCCGCTGGTATGGTCGCCAGTACAGCCATGTGCTGAAATGTTTCAGCCACTTCTATGTCCAGAACGAGATCAGCCGTGAATTGTTGGCGACGATAGGCATTAAGGATGTCACGGTGGTGGGCGACACCCGCTTCGACAGGGTTCTCCAGATCAAGGCCGCTGCTAAGCAGTTGCCCATCGTAGAGCAGTTGAAAGGCTCTGCTAAATGTTTCATTGCCGGTTCTTCGTGGCAACCCGATGAGGAAATCTTCATTCCTTGGTTGAACGAACATCCCGACTGGAAAGTGGTGATAGCCCCGCACGTGATAGGCGAGGACCATCTGCGCCAGATTGAGAAGATGCTTGAAGGTCGTAAGGTTCTTCGCTATACTGCCGCAGAGAAAATGTTCAAGGAACAATGTTCAACATTCGATGATTACGACGTGCTCCTCATCGACTGCTTCGGACTGCTCAGCAGTATCTATCGCTATGCCGACGTGACCTATGTTGGAGGCGGTTTTGGCGTGGGTATCCACAATACCCTTGAAGCAGCTGTGTGGGATGTGCCCGTCATTTTCGGTCCAAACAATCAGCGATTCCAGGAGGCGCAAGGCCTGAAGGCTTGTGGCGCAGGACTGGAGATTGCCTCTGCCGATGATTTCCGTCGTTATATGCAAGGCTTCGTCGACGAGCCCTCGCTGGCTGGCGAGTTAGGCGAAAAGGCTGGCGCGTTTGTCCAGCAGATGACAGGAGCTACCGAAAAGATTCTTTCTGATGTTCATTTTTAGATGCTATGGCCCTAATCAAGTGTTATAAAGGTATGACCCCGAAGTGGGGTCATGACTGCTATTTCAGTGAGAACGCCACCATTGTCGGCGATGTGCAGATGGGCGACGAGTGCTCGGTATGGTTTAATGCCGTGGTGCGAGGCGACGTGGCTCCCATCACGATTGGCAATCGCACGAATGTCCAGGACGGTTCGTGCATCCATGTGACCCACGAGACAGGTCCGACACATATTGGCAGTGATGTCACCATCGGTCATAACGTCACCGTTCATGCCTGTACCATCCATGATGGTGCGCTGATAGGTATGGGGTCAACGCTGCTCGACGGTTGTGAAATTGGCGAGGGAGCAATTGTTGCTGCCGGCGCATTGGTGCTGCAGAACACGAAGATTGGCCCTCACGAGATATGGGGTGGCGTACCCGCCAAATATATCAAGCCTACGCGCGAAGGACAGACCGACAACTCCAAGCACTATGTGGCGTATGCCCGCATCATGATGGAGGAGAACCCCGACTGCCGTTACAATCCCGAATAATCTCTTTACGATATTTGTGTGACCTTGACGAAGTGTGATGACGTCGGGTCGAGGTCGTGCTCGCTAAACACGTCGATAATATTCTTGTGTAATTCTGAGTATACTTCAAACAGACGGTCGGTCTGAGTGGTATACCCATTGATTTCGTAGCGCGTATAGAAGTCCTCTAACGCCGTTACCAGTACAAAGGGCGCAGGTTCCTTGAGTAGCAGCTGGCAACGTGCGGCACCCTCCAGCAGGTAGCCCTCAATGGTTTGGCGCGGCACCTTGTAGGTGAAGGTGAACGCTGAGTGTACCACGCTGCCCTGACCGTCGCGGGCTGCTGCCGTGTAGTTGACGGTCTGTTGCGACAAAATGGAGTTGTTGGGTACGGTGATGATGTTGCCCTTGATATCTTTAAGGCGCGTGATAAAAGCATTCTTCTCAATGACTTCACCCTCGCGTTCGCCAATGGCTACATAGTCGCCTACGAGGAAGGGACGCATATAGGTGATGATGATGCCGCTGATGAGGTTGCCGATGGTGGTGGTGGAACCCAGCGAGAAAAGGGCGGCCACGAAGATGCTGACGCCCTTGAAGATGCCCGACTCAGAACCGGGCAACCAGGGCCAGATGACCACCAGTGTAAAGGCCACGACGAAGATGCGGATGATATGGTAGGTGGGCTGTGCCCAGTCTTGGTAGAAGCGATCGATTTTCAGTCGTCCTGCGGCAATCTCGTTGCTAAGATGTCGCAAGCCTTTCAGCAACCAGCGTACCACCATGATAATAACGACAATCTTAACCAGGTTGGGGAAGTAGTAGATAAACGACAACATGGTGTCGCGTAGCGGACTCCATACATAGTTGATCATGTTCCACGTAAACTTCTCCGTCTCGGGGAAGATGCTGAACAGCAGAGGCAGCGAGATAAACAGCTGCAGCAGGATGAGCAGGAATTGCAGCACGCGGGTCAACGCCAGCAGGATGCGTTTCTGCTGGTGCATGTTCAGTAATACATAGCCCTTGACGGCCAGCGGTTTGAGTTTGCCTCCCAGTCCGTTGATAATCTTCTGGCGTAGCCAGCGTATCAGCCTGATGGTGAGCAGGAAGAAGACGATTTGTACGACGATGAGGAAGACGGCCCATCCCAGACCTGTCAGCTTAGCCTTCAGACCGTATTCAGCGTGTAGCGCATGTATCTCGGCCGAGACGATGGGTAGCAACTGCCTGGCCAGTTCCAGACGCGACAGTCCGTTCCACAGACCGTCCAGGTCGCTGATGCTCAACACCACAATTTCGCCACACATGATGTCTGCTGTATATTCGCCCTCAAAGATGTGCATCGAGTCGGTGGTCACCTTCAGACTCTTGCCTATCAGCGTTATCTTGCGAGCCGCCGCCGCTGCACGATGCAGGGCGTCGTTGCCCCCCAGACTGGCATGTATATAGAATAAGGTGTCACCGTCGACCACCAAGGGTACGCCTGGGGTTGTCTGTCGTAGTGAGTCTATGCGTTGCTTTTGGGCTATCTGACGTAGTGAGTCTTCGCGTGCCGACCGTCCGTTCTCGTACAGTTCCGACTCGAGTATCAGTTCTTTGAGCTTCATTTCCTGAATCATGCGCGTAAGAGAATCAATACGCATCTGGGCAGAATCGGCATTTTGTGCCAGCATGGTCAGTACTGTGCACATGATGGTTAGTAGGGTTCCGTATCGCTTTAACATAGTATGAGGGCGTTTAGATGTTTTTAGTCTGGGTTTGTTTTGGGTACAAAGATAGTTTTTTTTCGTCATATTACTATGAAACGCGTTTTAATATTATGTTTTTTTATTCTTTCGCTGTCGTCTGCATGGTCGCAACCGGAGGTCTATGAGTGGCGCACACCGAGCAGGAACTCGTCAGAGTCTATGCCTTGCGGTGGTGGCGACGTGGGCATGAACGTCTGGGTAGAGCAGGGTGACGTGCTGTTTTACCTGAGTCGTAGCGGCTGTTTCGACGAGAACAACACGCTGTTGAAACTGGGACGTTTCCGCATCCATACCTCGAATCCTCTGAACATGCAGTCGTTCCGTCAGCAGCTGGTGTTGCACGACGGCTACTGTCAGGTGACTGACGGACAGCAGTGGATACAGATTTGGGCAGATGTCTATAAGCCTGTGGTACACGTCGAGGTGTCTATCGAGAAAGAGAAGTGCGACGTGGAGGTCAGCTACGAGTCGTGGCGTACCCATGACCATGAGCTGACGAGTCGTGAGCGTTTCCAGTCCAGCTATAAGTTTGCGGCACCAAAGGGCCTTACGACGCGCCGTGATACCATCATGGTCGGCGAGGGTGCTATCGATTTTGTCCATCATAACGGTGATGTGACCATCTTCGACGCTACCGTGCATCAGCAACAGATGGATGCTGTAAAGGATAAACTGTATAATCCGCTGAAGAACCTGACGTTTGGCGGTCGCCTGCATGGCGACCAGTTTCGTTTCAAGGAACACACTTCCGGCCACTATGCCAGCCACGACTACGAGGCTTGGACCTACTGTTCCAAGCGCGCTGCACAGCGTCATGCCTTTACCGTTGTGATGGCCACCCTGCAGGGCAGTATTGCCGACTGGCAACGGGTAGTGACGGCTACGTCGCGACAGATTCAGACCAAGCGTGACCTTTCCCTGTCGCGGGAGTGGTGGCATGCGTTCTGGCAGCGTAGCTACGTAAGAAATGAAGGAAATGTGAACAATGCCATCATACGAAATTATACGTTGTTTCGCTATATGCTGGGCTGTAACAGCCATAGTGCGTGGCCTACGAAGTTTAATGGCGGACTGTTCACTTTTGACCCGGAATATGTTGACGAGAAGCCCGAATACCGTCTGTCGCCCGACTATCGTAACTGGGGTGGGGGCGTACATACGGCACAGAACCAGCGACTGGTCTACTGGCCGATGCTCAAGAATGGCGACTACGACTTGCTGAAAGCACAGTTGGACTTCTATCTGCGCATCTACCAGAATGCCGAGGAGCGCTCCCGCTTGTATTGGGGGCATGAGGGAGCCTGTCTGACTGAACAGATTGAGAACTACGGACTACCCTGCTATCCGGAATACGGCACGAAGCGGCCGGCGGGCTTCGACCCGGGTATGGAACGTAATGCGTGGTTGGAATATGAGTGGGACACGTGTCTGGAATTCTGTATGATGGCCTTGGAGGCCCAACGCTATGGTGGTATGGACATTAGCGTCTATCTGCCGATGATTCGCTCTTGCCTTCGTTTCTTCGACGAACACTATCAGTATCTGGCCAATATGCGTGGCGCTAAGCGGTTGGATGGCAACGGCAAGCTGGTGCTCTATCCCAGCTCAGGTGGTGAAACCTTTAAAGGTGCCTATAATAGCACCTCTACCATTGCTGCCCTGCGTACTGTAGCGGAGGCTTTGATGGGTTATGCAAAAGAGAATAATGACACTTCTCTTACCTCTTACCTCTTACCTTTTACCTCTCGTATCCCTGATATCACAGTTCGTGATGGAATGATACAGCCTGCCCTGCACTATGAACGGGTACAGAATACAGAGAGCACACAGCTCTATCCTGTTTTCCCGTGGCGCATGTACGGCGTGGGGCGTCCTGATCTTGATATTGCCCGTAATACCTATCAGAATGATTCGTTGGCGCTGAAGTTCCGTTCGCACGTGGGATGGAAGCAAGACGCCATCTGGGCAGCCTGTCTGGGACTGACCGATGAGGCTGCACGGCTGGTACAACTGAAGCTGAGTGACGGCCCCTATCGTTTCCCAGCCTTCTGGGGCCCGGGCTTCGACTGGTCGCCCGACCATAACTGGGGCGGTTCGGGTATGATAGCCGTTCAGGAGATGTTGGTTCAGGAGGTTGGCGACACGCTATACCTCTTCCCCGCCTGGCCTCATGAGTGGGATGTCAGCTTCCGCTTGCACGCTTCGGGCGGTACCATCGTTGAGGCTACACAGAAGGATGGAAAAGTTACCAACGTCAAGATAACCCCACAGCGTCCGTATGTCATAGGTGCAGAAAAAAGATAAGCCCGTCGTCTCGACGGGCAAACAATCCAATTACTATGAAAAAACTACTAACCTATCAAAGTTGATGAATCTAAAATCAATTCTTTTGATGACGCAAAGGTAAGAAGAAAACAGGACGTCCGCAAAAATATTCAGCGAACGCCCTGTTTTTTATTACGAAATCCTCAAATATTAGAGATTCGGGTTGATCTTGCTCCACTCAGAGATGGGAGGAACGATGTTCAGCGTTACCAGCTCGTCGCGCATCTTGCAGAGGTGCTCGTAGCTCTGGTCGAGCTTGGCGTTCTCCTCGGCAGTACCCTGAGGAACCTCGAACTTGGCACCCTCAGCAGTCATGGTGGTCTTCATGGCCATCATGATGTGGTCGTACTTGTCGGTCTTAACATAGGTACCTACGGGGAAGCGGAAGGGCTCACCACCCATAGCGGCACGAATCATCTCGACAGAGAGGTATGAGGGGCTCTGGAACGAGCTGCGTCCGCGGAGCTCGATAATCTTGGCACCACCCTTGGTGACAGCGACCTTCATATCTTCCCACTCTTCCTCGGGGAACTCGGCAGTACCGATGATGTCGGTCAGCTTACGCCCCTTGATGGTAACGTGGCTGCCGAATACGGCCATCTGCTCGCCGTGGCCACCATAGGTAGCACAACCGGTAATCTCGTTCTGCATCACGCCGAACTTCTTAGCCAGAGCCGACTGCAGACGAGTGGTGTCCAGGCCAGCGAGAGTTGTCACCTGACCAGGCTTCAAACCAGAGTACAGCAGGGTTACCAGGCCGGTAAGGTCGGCGGGGTTGAAGATGATGACAACGTGCTTGACATCGGGGCAATACTTCTTGATGTTCTGGCCCAGCTCCTCGGCAATCTTACAGTTGCCAGCCAGCAGGTCCTCACGGGTCATACCAGCCTTACGGGGTGCACCACCTGAAGAGATAATGTACTTAGCGTTCTTGAAAGCCTCCTCAGCGTTGGTGGTGGCTACGATGTTCACATCGTCGAAACCGCTCTGACGCATTTCCTCAGCAACACCCTCGGGTGAGAATACGTCGTAAAGACAGATTTCGCTTGTCAGACCCATCATCAAGGCGGTCTGAGCCATGTTTGAACCAATCATGCCAGCTGCGCCGACGATGGTCAGTTTGTCGTTAGTTAAAAATGCCATAATTCGTTGTATTATTATAATGTATTCGTTCTTTGTGCTGCAAAGTTAGCAAATAATTATGAATTGCCGATTGGGAAATGAAATTTTATTTGTTATTTATTCTGAAAATGTGTATCTTTGCAAAGTAGAAATGACAAAACGTGATATAATATGATGGGTGTTACCGAGCGAATCGCCGTATTGCGTGAAGAATTACGGCGCGAACATCTGAGTGCTTTCATTTTTCCGACCAGTGATCCGCACAATAGTGAGTATACTGCTGACCACTGGAAGGGTCGCGAATGGATTAGCGGTTTCAATGGGTCGGCAGGTACGGCAGTGGTGACGCTGACGAGTGCTGCCCTATGGACTGATTCGCGCTACTTCATTGCTGCCGAGGAGCTGTTGAAAGGTACAGAGTTCCAGTTGATGAAAGAGAAGGTGGAGGGTACGCCCACTATTGCCGAATGGTTAGGACGCGAGTTGGCGAACGCTGCCGACAAGGCGGTGGGTATCGATGGAATGGTCAATTCCTATCATAGTGTGAAGGAGCTGGCTGCTGACCTGCACAAGCAGGGTGGCATCACCCTACGTGCTAACTTCGACCCTTTGGAGCGGATATGGCATGGGCGTCCGGCTATCCCTGAGCATCCTGTCAGCATTCATCCCTTGAAGTATGCCGGCGAGGCGACCCGTGAAAAGCTGGTGCGTATCCGCAAGGCGTTGCGTGAGCAACACGCCGACGGCATGTTGATGACAGCCCTCGACGATATTGCCTGGACGCTGAACTTGCGTGGCAGCGACGTTCATTGCAATCCAGTGTTCGTCTCATATTTGCTTATCTCGTCCACGTCGGCTACCTTATATATAAATAAGGTGAAGCTGACACCTGAGGTAGAAAGCTACCTGAAGGAGGAAGGGGTGGGGGTGGCGCCCTACGAACAGGTGAAGAAAGGTCTGAAGGACTATTTCGAATATAATATCCTGATGGATGGCGACGAAGTGAACGATACGCTCTATCGGAGTGTGGCGCGAGAGGTGGTTGATGCCGAGTCGCCCATCAAGCGTATGAAAGCCATCAAGAACGAAAGGGAGATAGCCGGTTTCCGTTCGGCTATGCTGAAAGACGGCATAGCGATGGTGAAGTTTCTGAAGTGGTTGGGGGATACCTATAAGGCCAATGGGGCTCATAGGTCCCATGAGTCCTATGGGCCCTATGAGACAGAGCTCTCTGTTGACCAGAAGCTCACAGCCCTGAGAGCTGAACAGCCTCTGTTTCGTGGTGTCTCTTTCGACACTATAGCTGGCTATGAGGACCATGGGGCTATCGTCCACTATGAGGCTACGACAGAGACTGACGTGCCCTTGCTGCCTAAAGGTTTTTTGTTGCTCGATAGTGGCGCACAGTATCTCGACGGCACGACAGACATTACGCGCACCATTGCCCTGGGCCCTCTGACAGACGAGCAGCGGCGCATCTATACTCTCGTGCTGAAGGGACATATCCAGATAGAACTGTGCAAGTTCCCCAGCGGCACCCGTGGCACGCAGATAGATGTTCTGGCGCGACAGGCGCTGTGGCGCGAGGGCCTGAACTATCTGCACGGAACGGGCCATGGCGTGGGCTCCTATCTGAACGTCCATGAGGGTCCTCACCAGATTCGTATGGAGTGGAAACCAGCCCCACTCGTGGCAGGAATGACCGTCACCGACGAGCCGGGCATCTATCTCGCCGGGCGCTTTGGAGTGCGCATAGAAAACACCCTGCTCGTTACGCCCTATCGTGAGACGGAGTTTGGACAGTTCCTGCAATTCGAATCACTCACGCTCTGTCCTATTGACACAACACCCATCATCAGGGAGTTGCTTTCGCAGGAAGAGATAGATTGGCTCAACCAGTATCACGTCACCGTTTTCAATCAGCTCTTCCCTCATCTCACTTCAGATGAGGCTGCTTGGCTTCGTGAAGCCTGTACGCCTATTTAAATGTTTTAGTAATTTGAAAAGAGTGAGAGTTAATCGGGAAGAAGTGGATAAGTAAAGAAATAGCATATAAATGAAAACGATCATTACCGCGCTACTCGTCCTTGTTGCACTTGTGGGCAGGGCAGAATCTTTCGCACAAGTCTTACACTATGACCGGCCAGCCGACTACTTCGAAGAGGCCCTGGTGATTGGTAACGGAACGATGGGCGGTATCGTCTATGGCGGTACGTCGTGCGACCGTATTTCGCTTAACGACATCACGCTGTGGACGGGCGAGCCCTGCAATAATAATATCTTTTCGCCCGATGCCCACAAAACGATTCCCGCTATCCGCGAGGCGCTACGAAAGGGTGATTACAGACGGGCAGACAGCTTGCAGCGCGACGTACAGGGCCACTTCTCGCAGAACTATCAGCCGTTGGGACAACTCACCATTGAGTATCTTGACACTGCTGAGGCGGTGACTGGCTATCGCCGTTGGCTCGATATTGGTGACGCTACGGCTCATACGGCATATGATCGTGGAGCGTATCACTACGAAACAGAATATTTTGCTACATATCCTGACTCGGGTATGGTGATTCGCATCACCACTGACAATCCTCGTGGCATTCGAGGGCGTTTCTCATTGAGTTGTCAGTTGCGGCATAGTTGCAGCATACAGGGGAAGGGTACCTTGGTCATGGACGGCTATGCGGGCTATACCTCGCTGCCCAGCTATTACGCCGCCAAGGAAAAGTTTGCCTACGACTCCCATCGTGGCATTCATTTCCGAACGAAGGTATTGGTGTCAGCTTCAAACGTGAGAAGCGAGGGCAATGCCGTTGTGGTCGATGGTGCCAAAGAGGTGACGCTCTTCATCGCTGATGCCACCTCGTTCAACGGCTACGACCGTGACCCCGTAAAACAGGGGAAACCCTACAAGCAGTTGGCTGATGCAAGGTTGCAGCATCTTGCCAGCTGTAGTTTTGAGGTTCTCCGTAGTCGTCATGTGGCCGACTACCAACAGCTCTTCAACCGTGTGGAGCTATCGCTGGGTGATGGGTGTGGGGTGAAGGGTGCTGGACGACCTACCGACGTCCAGCTGCGTGAGTATGTCGACGAAAACCGGTTCAACCCCGAGCTCGAAGTCCTTTATTTCCAGTATGGTCGCTATCTGCTCATCAGTTGTTCGCGCACCCCCAACGTGCCCGCCAACCTGCAGGGCCTGTGGAACGAGAGCATCCTGCCGCCCTGGTCGTGCAACTACACCAGCAACATCAACGTCGAAGAGAACTACTGGCCGGCAGAGACGGCTGCCCTGCCAGAGATGCATGAGTCGCTACTCACGTTCCTGAAGGAACTGCAAGGCTCGGGCGCGCTTACTGCCAAGGCCTACTATGGTGTGAACCGTGGCTGGTGTTTGGCTCATAATACCGATATTTGGGCGATGACGTGTCCTGTAGGCCTGCATACCGGCGACCCGATGTGGGCCAACTGGAACATGGGGGGCACCTGGCTCTCGACCCATATCTGGGAACACTATACGTTCTCGCTTGATCGTGATTTCCTGCACGAATACTATCCTATACTGAAGGGTGCTGCGGAGTTCTGTCTGGGGTGGCTTCTCTCAACGAAGGAGATGGGGATAGACGGTCCGGAGTACCTGATTACGGCGCCAGCAACCTCACCCGAAAACTCCTTTGTCACTCCAGACGGCTATCATGGTCGCACCTGCTTTGGCGGCTTTGCCGACATGGCCATGATTCGCGAGTGCCTCACCGATGCCCGCAATGCTGCACAGGAGTTGGGGATCGACAAAGACTTCGTTGTTGAGGCCGACAAGGCCCTTGCCCGCCTGCTGCCTTATAAAATAGGTTATAAGGGCAACCTGCAGGAGTGGTTCTATGATTGGGAGGACGAAGATCCGCACCACCGTCATCAGAGTCATCTTTTTGGCGTCTTTCCTGGCCATCATCTCGACGATGGTGTGAACACAAAAGCGGCTATTCACCGTGCCGCCTCGCGCACCCTCGAACTGAAGGGCGTCCAGACTACAGGGTGGAGCACTGGCTGGCGTGTGAACCTCTATGCCCGTCTGCATGATGCCAAAAATGCCTATCACATCTATCGTAAATTGCTAAGCTATGTCAGCCCAGATGGCTATCACGGCCCTGATGCCCGTCGCGGTGGCGGCACCTATCCCAATCTGCTCGATGCCCATTCGCCTTTCCAGATTGATGGAAACTTTGGTGGCTGTGCCGGAGTCATTGAGATGCTGATGCAGAGTGACTATCGTGTTGCTAAAAAGATGTCTTTGATTGATATTGAGCTGTTGCCTGCCCTGCCTGACAACTGGAAGGACGGAGCAGTAAGTGGTCTGTGTGCCCGTGGCGGCATTACTGTTAATATGGTGTGGCGCAATAAAACAGTTACAGGCCTGACACTTTTCGCCCAACAATCATGCAAGGTAACGCTGACCATGAACGGAGAGCAGAAAGTTGTAAAACTGAAGGCAGGTGAGAATGTTATCTTACATTGAACACTCTCGTTGGTTATCTTCTACTATTTCTATAGTAAAATAGCAAAAGAATATTAAAAATCTGGTTTAATTCCCAACTACTATTAAATTTATTTGGAGGGTATTTGATAATATACTATCTTTGCAGTACTAAAAACATAGTACATTGATAACCTCTAATTATAATAAGGTATGAAGGAAGACAAAAACAGATCACTGACCAAGGCGGAACTGAACCTGATGAACATCCTATGGGACAAGGGCCAGGCCACCGTGAACGAACTGGTTGACACGTTGCCAGAACCCAAGCCTGCCTATACGACGGTGCTCACCGTGATGCAGGTGTTGACTAAGAAACAAGTGCTACGCTTCGAGAAACAGGGCAAGGCCAATGTTTACATTCCGCTGCTTTCGCGTGAGGAGTATCTCGACAATTTCATGGACGAGACGCGTGACAGTCTGTTCCAAGGCAGCGTCAAGTCGTTCCTCTCGTTTTTTGCCAAGCACGAGAAGATTAGTAAGAAGGAATTGGAAGAAATACTGAAAGAAATCAACGAATAAACTAACCATTAACTTACACACACCATTATGACAGAACTATTAATCATCCTCGTCAAACTGATCTTATCATCCGCATTGCTCTATGCTTTCTATTGGTTCGTATTACGCAATAAGGCCAGTTATACGATGGCCCGCCTATACCTGTTGCTCCTCCCATTCGTCAGCATCGCCATGAGCGGACTGACCTTCAAGGTTATTCAGCCCCAACCTGTGGTGGTGGAGGTCAGCTCTACTTCAACCTCCACTCCAAGCACTTCCGAAGAAGGAAGTGACGCTTTGCCAGTGTTTTACTCTGGTTCAACGGCAACAGCATCTTCCAACGCAGAGTCAACGGCGCCCTCTCTCTTTACAAGGTTTTGTGAGGCGTTCAGCTCCGACTGGCTGTTGTATGCATGGGCAGTGATTGCTGTCGTGCTGATTGTCATAGCCTTGTATCATATGATTGGTCTCTATGTGATGAGCCGACGGATGAAGTCGCAGACCACACCCGAGGGCTTCAAACTAATTCGTTCGCCTGAGGTGCCAGCACCGTGTTCGTTTGCCAAGACCGTCTTCATGCCTACCACGCTGACCAGCAACAATGAAGACCTTATCTTGCGTCACGAGAAGGCACACATTCGTCACGCCCACTTCGTCGACGTGTGGGTGATGGAGCTGATGACCCGCCTGCTGTGGTTTAACCCCCTGATGTGGCTGACGCGCAATGAACTGCGCAACGTCCATGAGTTCGAGGCTGACCACGACGTGATGACGTCGGGTGCTGATATGAGCACGTATCAGACACTGCTGCTGGCGCAAGTGATGGATAATGGCAGCGACTATGCCAATGGCTTCAACCACTCGTTTATCCGTCGCCGCTTTATTGAGATGAAGTACTCTACGGCCGGCACGTTAGGAAGAATTGGAAAGGCAGGCATGTGTCTCTGGGTGGTGCTGCTGTTCTGTAGCTTTACCTTTAAGGAGGCGGATACTGAGACTGTGTTCAAGGCCAGTCTGCCAGAGCTCACTGAGGCGCAGATGTTCACCGTCGAAGGTTTTGTCGAAGGCTACTATGACGAACCCAAGGTCAACATCTATTTGGCAGACGACTATATGCACATCAAAGAAGACAAGCCCGTGGCTACCGTGCCCGTTGTGGACAGAAAGTTCCGCTTCCAGATTCCCCTGAAGAAGGTGACGGCAGGACTGATGCGCAGTACCCGTAAAGGTGCGAAAGGGGTTGAACTGTTCTTTGTGCCTAATGAGACAGTGAAGCTACATCTTACTGACAAAGATTTCTATGTAGAACCAGATAACTACGGCTATTTACAGAAGATAGAACGTACTGTCACTGCTCTGCAAAATGCCACTGGTTGGCAGTCTCCTCATTTGCCAAAGGTAAAAGGGACGAAGTGGGAGAATGTAGAGAGCCAAAGCGTGGGATTCCCTGTGCTGGCCGTCAAGGAAGTCATCTTCAGCAAGGACGAGACGGTGCTTCGTATTACTACAGATTATCCTGCAAACAGCATGGTGATCAACAAGGAATCCTATCTGACAGATGGTAAAGGTGGTAGATATAAGATGAAACGTGCTGTCTTTGGAAAACTCAATGAGGACAACAGTCCGGAAGTCTGTACATTCGGTGGCTACTATGCCTTTGAGCCCGTACCCGAAGATGTAGAGGAACTCAATTTTATGGCTGATCAAAAACCTGAAGACGTCGCCCTCATGATTGAAGGCACGGGCATCTTCCACATCAAGAAAGCTCCTAAAGAAGCGGATCACGAACCGAACTTCAAGGTCGACATCAGCGTGTCGCAGGGTATTGGCGACTCCGGCTACCTCATCTCGATGTACGACAAGACCATGTGCCGTCGCAAACAGATTGCCGACATCGCCGTCGTTAACCGCAAAGCTTCCTTTGCTACCTATGTTGACGAGCCTCGGATGGTTGACCTCACCGCCACCTTCCCTGACGGCAGCATCTGCACCCATTGCGTGCGCTTCCCCTTCGTACCTGGCGAACATGCTGAAGTTAAGGTGATGAACGGTACGTTCTATCTCACTGGAACGACGTTCTACAAGCAGTATAGTGACGCAGACGAATTGATAGAGAATGCCGAGAAATATCACAAACAGGAGGAGACCTGGGCACTGCTCCTCGACTATCTGAAGAAGCATGCCGACGAGGAAGGTTGTGTGATGCGCTACATGCATCACGATGTTCTGCCTCGTGAGACCATCCTCAGCGTCATTCCCGACAAGGTAAAGAACGGCCGCTTTAAGGATTTTCTGCAATTTAATAATATTTAAGACTCATCGTGCAAGATATCACCATAAACACATCGTATATTAGATAAAAAGTATTTTCTAACATTAATCAATCATGTCAGACTTTGGTTCAAACAAGACACACGTGGAAAAAGCATGGGGCGCAGAGATGCGGTCCGTGCTTTTTCTTCTAATTGCCTTCGTCACTTTGACAGTACAGGCACAGCAACAACAACAAGACAGCACCAATGTGAAAAAAGAAAAGAAAGAGAAGAAACTGTACCTGTGGGGCTACCTCTCTGACTCGTTCACAAAAGCGTATATTCCCGACGTAAAGGTCGTCGTGCTGCGGCCAGACTCTTCGCTCGTCGACTCTGCCCATGTGGAGACAGGCGGCTGGGACGGTTTCAAGTCATCGGAATGGTATCTGCAGGTGCCGGCCAAGCCAGCGAAGTACATCATCAAGGCTACACACCCCGACTATGAGACGACCTATAAGAAATACGATATCAAATACGTAGCACGCAACCGAGACTTCGAGGTGCCAGCCATTCGTATGAAACGTATCCAGCGTTCCGACTACGACAAGGACGGGGGAATGTTGGGCGAAGTAGTGGTAAAGGCCACCAAAGTGAAAATGGTGTATAAAGGCGATACCATTGTTTTCAATGCCGACGCCTTCAATATCCCCGAGGGTTCAATGCTCGACGGACTCATCAAGCAGTTGCCGGGTGTAGAGCTGAAGGACAACGGCGAGATCTATGTCAATGGCAAGAAGGTGGAGAACCTCACGCTGAATGGTGCCGACTTTTTCAAGGGCAAGAACAAGATGATGCTCGAGAACCTGCCATACTATACGGTGAAGAACGTACAGGTGTTCGACAAGCGTACACCCAAGAGCGAATTCCTGGGACGCGACGTCGAGGATAAGGAATTTACGATGGACGTGGTGTTGAAGAAGGAGTATAGGGTAGGCGGAACGGTTAACTTAGAGGCGGGCTACGGTACAGACAAACGCTATAAGACGCGCGGTTTCGGACTGCGCTATACCGACCAAAGCCGTCTGGTGCTCTTCGGCGGCACAAACAACTTGAACGAATATATCGACTATGACGGTGATGGAAATGAACGCGACAGGACGCAGGCCTCAGGTGACCGCGATATCAAGACGATTGGTGGCAACTGGTCGCTGCATACTCCCGAGGAGCGTATTACCAACGACTTGGGTTTCAGGTTGAATTGGCAGGACGTGTATACGGAGTCGGAAAACAATAGCGAGAACTTCCTCGCTGGTGCCAGCACCTTCGGTAAGTCGCACTCCGTGAGCAACTACCGCCCCTTTCAGCTGACGGCCAATAACTCGTTTTATATCCGCAAACCTATCTACCTCTATTCGTGGATGACCATGGATTACAATCGCGGCAGAAGCGATGGTGAGAACTGGTCGCTGACAGCTAATGACCAGCAGTTGAACGACTCGGTGAACTATACGTGGAGCAAAAGTATGTCGAAAGCCAATAGTCTACGACTGAGCTGGGAGACGCACTGCGACGTGAAGCTGCCGTGGGGCGATGAGTTGGAGTCGAGTGTCGATCTGAACTGGCAGCGTCAATGGGACTGCCAAGACTTCTCGCAGAATAGCTATGTCTATCATCTGACACACACCACCGATCAACGCAACCAATATAACGAGAGCCCCTACAAGAGCTATGGCGCAACGGGTAACCTGGCCTATCGCCTGCGACTGACGGGGAACTTGTCTGTGGTACCCCAAATGAATGTGGGCTATGACTACAATAATAATGATAACCACATCTACCGCCTGGACTGGCTAGGAACGGAATGGGACGTGGACGGACAGCACCCCATGGGTGAACTGCCTGTCACAGACGACTGGAGACTGATGGCCCTTGACGCCCCTAACTCGTCGGAACAGGGCAATCGAGAGAACCAATATGGAGGAGGACTGAGTCTGAACTACAGCAAGTCGCTGGCCGACAATAATGGCTATATGTATTCCTATATATCGTTTACAAAGCAGTTCCGCAGAAAGCATATGTTCTACGACAGCGACGCGCTGCATACGACGATGAGCCGTAACTACAGCTATCCGAAGGTGAATTTTAACTTTCACTACCGCTTTGACAAGAACCACAAGACCATCGGCCTCTATGGGTCGAACAACATCTCGTTACCCAATATAGGACAGCTGGCAGACATCACACAGACCAACAATCCGCTATACATCCGTAAGGGTAATCCGGACCTAAAGCCCCAGACCTACTGGTGGATGAATGCCAACTACCGTTCGCGTGTCGACAGCACAGACCAGCATCTCAATATCGGCATCACTGGAAACATACAGCATAACGCGATGGCAACAGCCTATACCTATGACCCAACGACGGGTGTTCGCACTACCTGGACAGAAAATATCAATGGTAACTGGAACATGAGCGGTAATTTCGACTTCGGGCGAGCACTCGGCAAGAAGAAATTCTGGTATATCAACACAAATCTCACAGCATCGGTAGGCCAGAGCACCGACATGTCATCTATCTCAGGACAGACGGAAGCACAGCGTAACCGCGTCACCAACACGTCCTACACCTTTGCCCCCAATGTGCGCTACCAGCGGGAGAAGTTGACCTTCACCCTTAAGGCCGATGGTACCTGGCGACATTTTCATAGAAGCATAGACGTTGAAGGGCTAAGCACTGACATGTATGACTTCAACTACGGATTTAATGCCAATTACAAGCTGCCTTGGAATTTCACCATCGACACCGATTTGCAGATGCACTCGCGTCGGGGTTATGCCGATAGTCAGATGAACGACAACCGCCTCTACTGGGATGCCACACTGACAAAATCGTGGAAGCAGGGCCGTTGGACTGCAAAGGTCAAGGGCTATGACCTGTTAGGACAGGTGTCGCAATGGCATTACTATGTCGGCTCTACAGGCCGCACAGAAACCTGGACCAACAACATGCGCCGTTACGTCCTCTTTTCGCTGGCCTACCGTTTCAGCGTGATACCAAAGGGCAAGGGTAACTGATTGGCGTGTTGAAATAGTGCTTTTAAAGTGACGAAAACGGTGTAATGATGGTGAAAATCAATATTTTATTTAATAAAAAAAGATAAATGCTTGGTAGATTCGCGAAAATGTTGTAACTTTGCACCCGCTTTTCGTGGCACCTATGCCCGGAGGCATAAGTTTAACATAAAATTTTAAAACAAAGAAACAACATGATTATTGTACCAGTAAAGGAAGGCGAGAACATCGAGAAGGCCCTCAAGAAGTTTAAGAGAAAGTTCGAAAAGACAGGTGTCGTTAAGGAGTTACGTGCTCGTCAGCAGTTCGACAAACCCTCTGTACTGAAGCGCCTGAAGATGGAGCACGCTATTTACGTACAGAAACTGCGCACCGAAGAGGAGTAAAAATAACGTAAAATATTTGGTGGTTTCAAGTTTTTTTCGTAAATTCGTTGCCGAAAAGAGATGCGACGAATTATGAAGATCGAAGACTTTCTGAATTATTTACGTTACGAGCGCAACCGTTCTGAGTTGACGGTGTGCAGTTACGGCCGGAGTCTTGAGGAGTTCGAGTCGTATTTCAAGAATAAAGATAGTCAGCTCTCGTGGGAGTCGGTAGACTCGGACGTCATCCGTGACTGGATGGAGAGTTTGATGGATAAAGGCGACATGGCATCCACGGTAAATAACCGTTTGAGTGCCGTGCGTTCCTTTTTTCGTTTTGCTTTGGCCCGGGGAATGGTGGAACGCGATCCGTCCTATGCATTGAGAGGCCCGAAGAAGCAGAAGCCGTTGCCTCAGTTTGTGCGAGAAGATGAAATGGATCGTCTTATTGATGACCCTGAAATGTGGGATGACGGTTTTTCGGGTCTTCGCGCGCGTACCATTATAATATTATTTTACGAGACAGGTATGCGCCTGGCAGAACTTGTGGGGTTGGATGTTGGTGATGTGGACTTTGCTGCTCATCAGCTAAAAGTGACGGGAAAGCGCAATAAACAGCGGATTATTCCGTTTGGTAAAGAGCTGGAAGAGACGATTGTAGGGTATTTGCAACAGCGGAGTGAACAGTCTTTGCGCCTAGAAGATGCGTTCTTCCTGAATGACAAAGGGCACAGGATGACCCGAGAGCAGGTGTCAGCTGTGGTAAAGAAGTATCTGTCGAAGGTGACAACCCTTAAAAAACGTTCGCCCCACGTGCTGCGTCATTCCTTTGCTACGGCTATGCTGAACAATGGTGCTGGTCTGGAAAGTGTTCGCAAACTGCTGGGGCACGAAAGTGTGGCAACGACGGAGATATATACCCATACGACGTTTGAACAGTTAAAACGAGTATATGAGAATGCCCATCCGAGGGCTTAACCTAAATTATTTACCCTAAAACAGGAGGTAACTATGGAAATTAAGATTCAGTCAATTCACTTTGACGCTACTGAGAAACTAGAGGCGTTCATCGAAAAGAAGGTCGCCAAGTTGGAAAAAGCTTTTGAAGATGTACAGAAAGTGGAGATTCAGTGCAAGGTTGTCAAGCCGGCTACTGCGCAAAACAAGGAAGTTAGCATGACCGTATCGGTGCCGGGATCGACGCTTTTTGTGGAAAAAACAAGCGATACTTTTGAGGAGGCAACCGATTTGTGTGTGGACTCTATGAAGGTCCAGTTGCAAAAATTCAAGGAAAAATTGCGCAATAGATAAAAAAAACCTTGAAAAGTTTTGGTAATTCGAAAATAATGCCTACCTTTGCATCCGCTTTCCGACACGAATGACTCCAAAGTCGGGGGGCGGGTGCTTAAATAGCATGCCTCTTTAGCTCAGTTGGCCAGAGCACGTGATTTGTAATCTCGGGGTCGTTGGTTCGAATCCGACAAGAGGCTCTGAACAGGCGAAGGGTGATACCAAAGCTGATGCTGAGAGAGGGGAGGAAAAATTTTGGGTGGTTTCCAGAGCGGCCAAATGGGGCAGACTGTAAATCTGTTGTCTTTCGACTTCGGTGGTTCGAATCCATCACCACCCACTTCCGCAGGAGGAAGTAAAAATGCGGAAATAGCTCAGTTGATAGAGCACTAGCCTTCCAAGCTGGGGGTCGCGGGTTTGAGCCCCGTTTTCCGCTCTAAACTCGCTGTTATAGCTCAGTGGTAGAGCACTTCCTTGGTAAGGAAGAGGTCCCGAGTTCAAGTCTCGGTAACAGCTCTTGAGAAAACGACGATTTAAATCGGATAATTCACTTATAAAACAATAAATTTTAAAAGCTATGGCTAAAGAACAATTTGTGCGCACCAAACCGCATGTAAACATTGGTACAATTGGTCACGTTGACCATGGTAAGACTACTCTGACCGCTGCCATCACTACCGTACTGGCTAAGCAGGGTCTCTCTGAAGTTAAGTCTTTCGACCAGATTGATAATGCTCCTGAGGAGAAGGAGCGTGGTATCACCATTAACACTGCTCACGTTGAGTATGAGACCGCTAAGCGTCACTACGCTCACGTTGACTGCCCGGGACACGCCGACTATGTGAAGAACATGGTAACTGGTGCTGCTCAGATGGATGGTGCTATCCTCGTAGTTGCTGCAACTGACGGTCCTATGCCTCAGACTCGTGAGCACGTTCTGCTCGCTCGTCAGGTAAACGTTCCTCGTTTGGTTGTATTCCTGAACAAGTGTGATATGGTTGAGGATGAGGAGATGCTGGAGCTCGTTGAGATGGAGGTCCGTGAGATTCTGGAGCAGTATGAGTTTGAAGAGGATACTCCTATTATCCGTGGTTCTGCCCTCGGTGCCCTGAATGGTGTTGAGAAGTGGGAGCAGAAGGTAATGGAGCTGATGGATACTTGTGACACTTGGATTCAGGAGCCTCCTCGTGCTACTGACAAGCCCTTCCT
>Ga0256404_1001686_pt1 | contig 51981 bp, 41 predicted proteins | sample RumenRJG_01DNA_FD_185990 | JGI IMG/M metagenome (GOLD analysis project Ga0256404, IMG submission 185990) | Bovine rumen microbial communities from Lethbridge, Alberta, Canada - RJG_01 | ecosystem: Host-associated > Mammals > Digestive system > Stomach > Rumen | place: Canada: Alberta | collected...
ATCACGATCTGATTAATGAGCGCAAATCGCTTTCTTAAGCCATTTAATATTTCTTAAATTTAAAGAACAGATCACACTTTGCAAAAAAGTGTTATATTTCAACAAGATACTAAGATCTTGGGTATAAATTTTTTATGAAAATTTTTTGATAAAGATCTCAAAATTTTTTTTGAAAAAGTCTTTGTAAACTTGATAAAAATCATGCTTTAGATCGCATTCGTAGAGCATGTTCAATAACTCTATACTTAAGTTGTATATTACTTTTATCATTTTTGCAAATCGCACACATATGAACGATTTATTTTACAAATTAAAATTTTTGAGAAGTAAAACTAAAATTTTAAACAAATGTTACTTTTTAAAAATCATATAACATATTGAAAAATCGATAAAAAATGTGTTTTTGAAAATTTTGTCTAGATTTTAATTATCGAAATTGTGATCTCCGCATACGTTTGCGTAAAAAAACTTACTATCATATATATTAGTTTTGAGACAAAAACAAACATCTCAAATGTCAGACGCAAGTCTGTAATTAACATAAGGAAGATACTATGAAGTTTACTTTAAAGAAGTTTGCAAAAGCGATTGCTTGCACTGTCGTAGCTGCTGGTATTGCATCATTTAGCAATCCTGCAAATGCAATTGAGAACAAAGACATCAAGATTGGTGTTTCAATTTGGTCATCAACCGATGTTCTAGGTTCATGCTGTAAGAAAGTTTTAGACGAGGCTGCTAAAGCTTTAGGTGTTAACGTTCAGTACGTTGACCAGGCACACGTTTCAGAGAAAGTTACCGCATCTGTTGAGAAGTTAGCTGCAGCAGGTTGCCAAGGTATTATTATTTGTAACTCATCAGATACTGAAATGGTATCTGCAATTAAGACTGCTAATGCAAACCAAGTATACTTAGCACAGTTCTTCCGTATCATTTCTAAGGAAGCAAGCCCACAGATTTATAAGATGGCTACTAAGTCAGATTACTACATCGGTGCAGTTCACGAGGATGAGCCTGATAACGGTGTTCACTTAGTTAACATCCTATTAAACAAAGGTTGCCGTAACATTGGTCTAATTGGTTGGGAGCAAGGTGATGCTACCTGGTTAGGTCGTTGGGCAGGTTACAAAGCTGGTGTTGAGCAGTGGAATAAAGATCATCCAAATGATAAGGCTACTTTATCAGAGCCTCAATACGCAGGTACTTCATCAGAAGGTGGTTCAAAGGCTGCTGAAGCTTTAATGGCTGCAAATCCTAAGCTAGACGCTTTAATCCCAGCAGGTGGTGGCGGTGATCCTTTACAGGGCGCTATCGCTGCAGTTGAGCGTGCTGGTAAGACTGGTTCAATTTCAATTGTATCAACTGACTTCTTACCTGATTTAGGTCAAAGATTAGCAAACGGCTCAATGGCTGGTCAGTCAGGCGGTCACTACTGCGATCCTCTAATTGCATTCATGGCTGTATACAATGCTATTAAGGGCAACTACAAGGACTTTGGTGGTAAGTTTGAAGACATCACCTTCCCATATCTATATGTTTCATCACCAGATGATTACAAAGATTATGAGAAATACTTCGTTGATCGACTACCATTCACTGATGCAGAGTTAGTTGATATGTCAAATCTTGACTTAGAAGGCTTAAAGGCTGCTGCAGCTAAGATCTCTATTGAAGATGCTGCTGCTCGTGCTGCTAAGTAATCTAACTTAATAGAATAATAATCTCCTTTTCAAAAGTAGTAATTTACCTCAGCTTCGGCTGAGTTTTTTTTGTCTATAAATCAGTGAATTAACAATTATCTTCAATTCTTAACCTTAATTTTACAATGTGATATCCATCAATTAACTTTTGATTTTTAACATTTACCTCGTGATATAAAATACTTATAGAGGTTATAAATGAAAAATCTAAAATCATCACTTTTGGCTTTAGCTGTTGCAACAACAGTTTTATCAATCAATGCTGCACAGGCAAATGAAGACGTATATAACCGTTCAGCTGTTGGCAACATTACAGTTACAGGTGGTGCATCACGTATTCATGGCGACATGAGCCAAATGTATGAAGAGCAATTAAAGTTAGCTCGTAAGACTCATGCTAAGAATGTGATCCTTTTAATTGGCGATGGTATGGGCGATAGCGAAATTACTGCAGCTCGTAACTTTGCACACGGCGCAGGCGGTGCTTTCAAAGGCCTTGATGCTCTACCTATCACCGGTCAATACACTCACTATTCATTAAATAAAGACACTCATCTACCAGATTATGTAACTGATTCTGCTGCATCTGGCACTGCTTGGGCAACTGGTACTAAATCATACAACGGCGCAATTGGTGTTGATGTTGATGGTAAAGCTGTTCCAACTCTAATTGAACTTGCTAAGAAGAAAGGTTTAGCTACTGGTGATGTATCAACAGCTGAAATCCAAGATGCAACTCCTGCTGTTTTAATCTCACACGTTACCCATCGTAAGTGCTACGGTCCTCAAGCTACTTTAGAGAAGTGCCCTGCTAACGCTCTAGAGAATGGTGGTTTAGGCTCAATTTCAGAGCAGTTAATTGCAACTCGTGCTGATGTTACTTTAGGTGGCGGTATGAAGTCATTTAAAGAAACAGCTACAGCTGGTAAGTACAAAGGTCAAACCTTATTAGATCAGGCAAAAGCAGAAGGCTTTACCGTTGTAACTGACACTCAAGGCTTAGATGGTGTTAAAGTTGCAAATCAAAAGACCCCAGTATTAGGTTTATTCTCAGAAGGCAACATGCCAATCCGTCTAAAGGGCCCACAAGCTTCTTTCCACGGTAATTTAGATAAGCCTGCTGTAAAATGCGAAGTTAACAAAGAGCGTGTTGAGTCAATTCCAAAGCTAGCTTTCATGACTCAAAAGGCAATTGATCTTCTAAAAGTAAACAAGAAAGGCTTCTTCTTACAGGTAGAAGGTGCTTCAATTGATAAGCAAGCTCACAAGAACAATCCTTGCGGTCAGTTTGGCGAGACTATGGATCTTGATGAGGCTGTACAAGTTGCTTTAGATTTTGCTAAGAAAGATGGCAATACTTTAGTTATCGTAACAGCTGATCATGCTCATGCTACTCAGATTGTTTACCCTAATGCAAAAGCTCCTGGTTACACTCAGGCTGTGATCACCGCTGATGGTGCTCCAATGTCAATTTCTTATGGTAACTCTGAAGATGTTGATGATGCAGGTCACACAGGTGCTCAGCTACGTGTTGCAGCATATGGTCCTGGTGCTGTTAACGTAATGGGCTTAACCGATCAGACTGATTTATTTAAGACTATTACCTCTGTATTAAACTTAAAGTAATTTAAGTAATCAAAAGGGCAGGTGTGACCTGCCTTTTTATCCCATAGTAAAAAGGCGAGCTTAAAGCTCGCCTTTTGTGTATGTAATTAAATTTCTAGATGATGAAATTAGAAATCATAATTACGATAATGAGTACAGGGATTACGAAGCGGGTTAAGATCTTAAATGGAATGATCCAAGTAAACTTGAATCTGCCATCTGAGGTTAACTCAGTCCATAACTGACGAGTTGTCATCTTCCAGCCTACAAATAATGCAGCACCTAAACCTGTTAGAGGAAGAATAATCTTAGCTGTAAAGTAATCTAAGAAGTCAAAGAAATTCATGCCAAAGAAGATTGGTGAATCCCATGGACCATAAGATAATGAAGCGCAGCAACCGATCACAAAACCAACTCCGGTTACATAAGCTGCAGCCTTATGACGAGAAATATTAGCTTTTTCTGCTAAGAATGCAGTTGATACTTCGTGTAAGAAAATACATGAGGTAATTGCAGCTACAAATAGAATTAAGTAGAAAGCTAAAGGAATTAACCAAGCTAAGAAAGGAATTTCCTCAAGAGCTGAGTTAAATACGTTAGGTAGTGAAATAAATACTAAACCTGCACCAGATGAAGGCTCCATGCCTGAAACAGAGAACACAGCAGGGAAGATGATTAAACCTGCTAAAACTGCTACTAAGGTATCTAACATACCTACAGATAATGCAGTTCTATTTAAGTTAACATCGCGACGGAAGTATGAAGCGTATGTAACTAGACCCATACCTAATGAGAATGAGTAGAAACATTGACCTAAGGCTGATAGACAAACTGTAGGGGTAATATCCTCAAAGTTTGGTGAGAATAAGAATTTATAGCCCTCAGCTGCACCTGGCATGGTAGCAGCGAATGCTACAAGTAATAGCATGATGATAAATAAAGCAGGAACTAATAGCTTTGATACACGTTCAATACCCTTTTGTACACCAGATACGATCACATAATGCATCATACCCATAATGATTGCTAGACAAACAATTGGTTTCCATGGGTTAGAGATAAAACTTCCAAAGTGATTAGCAAAAGCATTTGAACCATCTGTAGTTACTTCATGGCCTAAGGTTACGAAGTGACCTGATACTGCATCCCAAATATAGTAAGCAACCCAACCTACAACTACAGCGTAGTAGCAGAAAATGGTAAATGCTACAAGCACTGAGGCAGTACCTACAAATTTCCAATGTGACTTAGGAGCTAATACGCTGTAAGCGTTTCCTACGTTAGCTCTTGCGTGTCTACCAATGGCAAACTCTGAGATTAAAAGAGGAATACCAAAAACGAAAATAATGGCAATGTAAACTAATAAAAAGGCTGCACCACCATTTTGACCTGCTTGGGTTGGGAAACGCCAAATGTTACCTAATCCTACAGCAGATCCTGCAGCTGCTAATAATCCGCCTAACTTAGAGGCGAATCCTAATCTGTCGTAATTACTCATAGAGTTTTTTCCATAATAAATTGATAATTTTGGTTTGCACCAAATTTGGGTAAATTATAAGGCATAAAGTACAAAATCAGAAATTTTACCAAAGAATGGCTTATTTAAGGGCAAGTAATTTGTAATAATGCGAAATGTTGCACTGTTTTACACAAAAAAATAGGGTGCAATTGCACCCCATATTTGAAATAAATTCAGATTAAAGACCTAAATCAGCTCTGATCTGATCACACCATTGCTTAATTCTTTCATCGGTAAGCTCTGGTTGATTATCCTCATCGATAGCAAGACCTACAAAGTGGTCATGATCTAAAAGAGGTAGAGGACTTGTAAAGTCATAGCCTTGAGTTGGCCAAAAACCGATAAACTCAGCACCACGATATTGGAAAGTCTCATAGAGCATGCCCATGCCATCTAAGAAGGTATCAGGATAACCTACTTGATCGCCTGTGCCAAATAAAGCTACAGTCTTACCTGAAAAATCCATCTTCTGAAGCTTAGGCATGAATGCGTCCCAATCTTCTTGAAGCTCACCAATACTCCAAGTTGAAGTACCGATAATTAGTTTTTTATAGTCGCTCATCTTGTCGCCATCTTTAGAGATATTGAAAAGATCAACTTTATCAGCACCAAGCTCATTTACAATCTTTTGAGCAACTTGGCCAGTTACGCCTGTATATGTGCCGTAAAATAATGCAACTTCTTTCATGATTTAACAACCTTTAGAAAAATAACTGTCACTATTATATTGATTATTTGTGACACTTTTTTCTAGTTGCTAACCTTTATCAAGTTTATTGAAATTTCTTTGCTAACATGAATGAAAAATAGGACAATGTCTTAAGTATTTTCTAAATTTTGGAACACATATGAGCGATTTTATTGTAGATGAGAGCCGTTTTGTCTTAAAAGATGAAGACACCGTGTCATTCTTTCCTGAAGAATACAAGTTAGCTTGTGGTATTACCATCGCTGAAAAAGAAGATGAAACCGATACTTGGCAGCTTTATACCTCTAAAGATGGTAAGCACTATATTCTAGCAGTCACATCTTTTTTACATGACAAATGGGTTGAGTCAAAGTTACTTTCTGAATCTGACTTTCAAAAGGTTTTAGTTAAAGGTCAGGATATTTATTTAGTTTTTTCTAAAACTAACAAAAGATTAGTGCGACTTACTAACATTAGTGTTCATAAATCACTTCGTTTTGCTTTAGCTTTATATTCTGCTTTTGCCCATACTAGAAATTTAGATATTGAGAGTAATTTACGTGACGGCATCTATTTTGAAGATAAAAGCTTAATTCTTCCAACCTATTCATTAGTAGGTAAAGTTAAAGATAAAGCTTTATTTGAAAATTGCTTACGTGAAGGAGTAGAGGCAGAAAACTTAGCAACTCCTGACGGCATCAATGATTCTTTGTCATTTGTGTATGTTAAAAACTATCTAAATAAAAAATTTGCCATCAAATTACAATCTGAGCCATTACTTGAAAGTGGTGAAGCGGTTGATGATTTCATGTTAGGTCAGAATACTCATGCTTTAATCGTAGCACCTCTTGTTTTAAGAGCTCATTATCAAGTCTTTGATACTACAACTGACAAGTATCTACTAGTTATGGATAAGCTTTGGGCAGAAGCTTTAATGTCAACTTCATTAGTAAGTCAAATTAGCTTAAATACCGCACCAATTGCAGGTAAGATTTACTATGTTTACTGCCTAAGCAAAGAATTTGCTTTAGAAAATATGGATGATAGATTCTTTGGTTTAGATCATGAAAATGCTTTTGAGCTAGCTCAAGCAATCCATAGAACTAGAAAAATAGTTAAGTCTTCTGATTTAACTAAAGCACTATATGTTCAGCAATTAGGTGTTTTACTTCCTGAAGTATTTTCAGAGCATACAGAAGACAATGATGGCGCTTTAATGGGTCAGTGTCTGTGTGAAGGCCCTTTTGCGATGTGCCCATTTATGGAAGATGTGAATGAGAATTTAGTAACAGTTGCATCTAATATCTAAAATTAGTTTTTAGAAAAAATAAGCCCGAAAGCAAAACTTTCGGGCTTTTTAGATCTTCTTACTTAATCTTATTATTCAGGCTTTGCCATCTGAATTTGATCGTTTAATGCTTTATTGTGCTTATCAGCTTTCTTCTGTTTATCTTCAGCTGAAACTTTCTTTGTGAAGTATCTCATAACTAGTACGAAGAAGATAGGCACATAGAAGATTGCAAGTACAGTAGCAGTTAACATACCACCGATCACGCAGTAACCAATTTCGTTACGACCTGCAGCACCAGCACCAGATGATAGTGCTAGAGGGGTAACACCTAAGATAAATGCCATAGAGGTCATCAAAATAGGACGGAAACGAAGTTTAGCTGCGTGGATAACTGCATCTGTTAATCTCTCGCCACGGTCATATAGATCTTTAGCAAACTCAACAATCAAAATTGCGTTCTTAGCTGCTAGACCTACAGTGGTTAACAGACCTACTTGGAAGTACACGTCATTAGTTAATGAAGTTCTTACAGGAACGTATTGAGTCAAAATTGCAGCGGCAATAGCACCAATAATACCTAGAGGAACCACTAGCATAACCGCAAAAGGAATTGACCAACTTTCATATAGTGCAGCTAGTGATAAGAACACAACTAGTAATGAAACTAGGTATAGAGAAGGACCTTGGGCACCAGCTAGTTTTTCTTGATATGAAACACCATACCATGAAATACCATAGCCTTGTGGTAATACCTCTTTTGCAATACGCTCAATCTCATCCATTGCCTGACCAGATGAAACGCCAGGAACTGCTGAACCTTGAATTTCCATAGCGCCTAATCCATTGAAACGCTCAAGCTTTGGAGAACCGTAGGTCCACTCAGTAGATACGAAAGCAGAGAAAGGAACCATCTGTCCTGTAGTTCTACTCTTTACATACCACTTTTGTAGATCTTTTTCGGTCATACGATCTTCGGTTTCACCTTGGACAAATACCTTCTTAATGCGGTTTCTATCCATGAAGTTGTCAATGTAAGCAGAACCCCAAGCTACAGAGAAAGTAGTATTAATATCTGATACATCTAAGCCTAGTGACATAGCCTTTTCGTAATCGATATTAAGTTTTAACTGAGGAGAGTCATCCATACCATTAGCACGTACCTGTGTTAAAAGTGGAGACTGGTTTGCAGCATAAACTAAAGCATTTCTCTGTTTTAGTAATTCATCATGTCCATTTGAGCCTTGATCAACTAAATAGAAGTCAAAACCATTAGCCACGCCTAATTCAGGAATTGCAGGTAAGTTAAACGCAAAAGCTAAACCATCACGAATACCGCCTAAAAGAGGCATGTATGCTCTATTTGCAATGCTATCTGCATGCTGGTCTAGTGATGGTCTTTCAGCCCAATCTTGAAGTTTAATAAAACCCATACCTGCGTTTTGGCCAGAGCCTGCAAAAGAGAAACCTGCAACGGTCATAATTGAGTAGACATTCTCTTTTTCTGCTCCTAAGAAGTACTGACGTACTTGAGATAAAACGTTAGTAGTCTTCTCAAGGGTAGAACCAGCAGGTAAGTTAACCATGGTCATTAGAACGCCTTGGTCTTCTGAAGGTAAGAATGAAGTAGGAATTCTTGTAAAGCCAAATACTAAGGCTACACAAATTACAACGTAACCTACAAGGAATCTTCCCATCTTCTTTACGATAGTCTTAACGCGTTTTTGATAAGCATCAGACATATAAGCAAAGAAACCATTCCACCAAGTAAGTAACTTACGAATTGGAGAGTAAAGTTTGTCAAAACGTTCATTTAGCTTGGTAAACCAAGTAACTTTCTTCTCTTCTTTAGCATTAGCAGGAAGCAGAATTGTTGCACAAAGTGCAGGTGTTAAGATAATTGCAATTACAACAGATAGAACCATTGCAGATACAATGGTAATAGAGAACTGTCTGTAAATAATACCAGTAGATCCACCAAAGAAAGCCATAGGAACGAATACAGCAGATAACACTAGGGCAATACCGATAAGTGCACCTGTAATTTCATCCATTGATTTAACAGTTGCCTGCTTTGGAGATAGCTCTGGCTCTTCATGCAAAATACGCTCTACGTTTTCTACCACCACAATCGCATCGTCAACTAACAGACCGATTGCAAGCACTAAACCGAACATGGTTAGAGTGTTGATGGAGAATCCACAAACTTGCATGATGGCAAATGTACCTAAAAGAACAACTGGCACTGTAATTGAAGGAATTAAAGTTGCTCTAAAGTTCTGCAAGAATAAGTACATGATGAACACAACTAAGATAATAGCTTCGATCATAGTGTGGAACACTTCGTTGATAGAAACTTGAATGAAGTCAGTTGTGTCGTAAGGATATGTTGGCTGTGCCCACTCAGGGAAGTAAGGCTGAAGCTTTGCGATCTCCTCTTTTACTCTCTTTGCTGTATCTAGAGCGTTAGCTCCTGATGCTAGTTTTACAGCAAGACCAGAGCAAGGGTAGCCATTATAGGTAGCTGCTGCGTTGTAGAACTCAGAACCTAACTCAACGCGTGCAATATCTTTTAAGTAAACTTTAGTACCGTCTTGATTTACTTTTAATAAGATTTTTTCAAATTGTTCAGCATTCTCTAATCTCTTTTGACCGGTAATAGTATATGCATACTGTTGACCAGGAACAGCAGGAGTACCGCCAATAGAACCATAAGTAACCTGAGCGTTTTGTGCTTGGATTGCTGCAAGTACTTCGCCTGCTGACATTGCAAAGTTGTTTAACTTTTTAGGATCAAGCCAAACACGAATAGCGTACTTAGAACCGAAGATCTCTAGAGAACCTACACCTTTTACACGAGATAAAGGCTCTTTTAGATTGGCTTCTAAGTAGTCAGATAGATCAGAGTCACCATGGATACCATCAGTTGCATATAAACTGAACACTAAAAGGAATGAGTCAGTTGATTTTGCAACATCAACACCATTTTGCTGAACAGATGTAGGTAGCTGAGATTGAGTCTGCTGCATCTTATTTTGCACCTGAACCTGTGCAATATCAGCATTGGTACCTGGTTCAAATGTAATTTGGATACTTGCATCACCATAAGAATCAGATGAAGAGTCCATATACATGTAGCCATCAAGACCAGTCATGTTTTGCTCAATAATCTGAGTTACAGATCTTTCTACAGTTGATGCATCTGCACCAGGGTATGAAGCTTCAATACGTACCGATGGAGGTGCAATTGTAGGATACTGCGAAATTGGCAGGGTGTTCACAGAGAACAAGCCTGCAAGCATAATGCAGATTGCAATCACCCAAGCAAAAATTGGGCGATTAATAAAGAAACGTGCCATTTATTTACATTTCTCCAATATTACTTAGCTTGTTGTTGCTGCTGTTGTGCTTGAGCATTTGGATCAATTGGCATTACAGGCATACCATCACGGATTTTTTGAGTATTGCTTGTAATTACTCTGTCGCCAGCTTTTAAGCCTTCGGTTACTACAAAGTATTTATCGTATTCAGCGCCAACTTTAATGTTACGACGCTCAACGATGTTTTTATCATTTAGAACATAAGCGTAGCTCAATCCTGTAGCCTCTCTTTGAACGCCGTTAGCAATTACTAATAAAGAGTTTGGCTGAATACCTTGATTGATATCTGCTCTTAAGAAGGTACCTGGTAGTAAAACATGATCTGGATTTGGAACAATTGCGCGAAGGTTTACCATATCAGTTGATTGGTCAACACTAACTTCTGCAAATTCTAAAGTACCAGGATGAGCATATTTAGTGCCATCTGAGAAGTAAACATCAACTGTTGCCTTACCATCAATTAAAAGCTTACCATCAGTTAGCTTTGCCTTTAACTTACGATAGTCATCAGATGATTGACCTAAGTCAACATACATAGGGTCAAGTTGCTGAATGGTAGTTAATGGGGTTGCTTGACCTACAGATGCTAAAGCACCTTCGGTTAAGTTTGAACGATTGATAGTACCAGTAATAGGTGCATAAACCTTAGTATAAGCTAAATCAATATTTGCCTTACTTAAAGCAGCTTCTGCTGATTGAACTGAAGCTTTTGCACTTAGGTAACTTGCTTGTGCATCATCGTACTCTTGCTTACTTACAGCTTTTTCTTTTAACAAGCTTGAGTAACGCTCTGCACGTAATTGAGTAGTGTGTAGATTTGCTTTAGCACTTGCTAATGATGCTTGTGCACTCTTAACGTTTGCCTCGTATACGGAAGGATCGATTTGGTATAACTGCTGACCTTGCTGAACGGTTGAACCTTCTTCAAATAAACGCTTTTGAAGAATACCTGTTACCTGTGGTCTAACTTCTGCTTTGCGAGTAGGATTAGCTCTACCAGTTAGATGATCAACTAAAGGAATATCTTTAGCTTCAACAGTAAAAATATCAACAGGTAAAGCGTGCTGTTGCTGTTGAGGTGCTTCGCCACATGCTGTTAGAGCAATTGAGGCAAATAAAGCGCAAGGAAGTAAGTACTTATTTACTTTTGACATTGACATATATTTATATTTCCTTCAATAAATGAAGCGGTCTGTACAGAATAATTTTGAGTAAGTTGACAATATCCTCAAATCTAACCATGTATTATCTTATAAATACAAGATTTTCGTATTACACAGATTTGCGATATTTGTCTGTAATTTTTGTTGTTTTAGGACGCTGTAATAAAAAACTTTAAAAAAATTCAGCTCACACTGTATCTAATTCTATCAAAAATCAATCATTTATCTAAGTTTTTTTTAATATTTTTAGCTCGAAAATAAGCCATTTTGTTTGATAATGACAAATGTGTAAGGCATGATTTGTGGAGGCTTGTATGCCAAGAAAAGCAAATGATAATGGCATAGAAACGAAAAAAGCCATTTTAGCTAGTGCCAAAAGACTGATTGCAAGGCGTGGCTATGAAAACACAAGTCTTTCAGATATTGCAAAATACGCCAGTGTGACACGTGGATCTGTTTATTGGCATTTTGAAAACAAAGAAGAATTACTTATAGCTCTTTTAGACTCTCTAGAGGAAGACTTTCCAAGTTGTAAATATATTAAGGCAGCATGCAATCCAAAAGAAGAAAATCCTCTACTAATGCTCAAAAATTGGGTTTTGTATATGGTTGATGATCTTGATGTGGAGTTTTTGAGTTCTCGCTTTGTCGCCGAATTTATGAAGATCGTACATGGCTCTGTAAGAAATAAAGAGTTACAAGAAAGACTTAAAAAAAGAATAGAGAATCGAAATAATTTTACTATCTTAGCTTTAAAAAATGCTGTTGATAAGGGGCAACTTCCTCAAAATCTTGATATTGATGCTGCTTCTCAACATCTTATTATGTTTTTCATTGGTTTTCTGCATCAAAGTCGAGATAATAAGGTTGATAAGATTAAACAAGATTACGCAAAATATGTAGACTGGGAATTTAATCTTTTAGAAAGAATTACCAAAGATAAGGATTCTAGCAATTGAGAAATTTTTGAAATTTTGTTGCATATAAGATCTACTTGCGGTAATTTTGCTCTAAACATACAAAAATAGAAAAAATGTATCTTTAAGTAAGGTTTATCCATGCCAAGAAAAACTCATGATAATTCTCTTGATACAAGAAAAGCAATTTTAGCTAGTGCTAAGCGTTTATTCTCAAGACGTGGTTTTGAAAGTACTAGTTTATCTGATATTGCAAAATATGCTGGTGTTACTCGTGGTGCAATCTATTGGCATTTTGAAAATAAAGAAGAGTTACTGTTAGCTCTTTTAGATTCAATTGAAGAAGATCAGTCTTATTCAAAGTATTTAAAAGAAGCTTGTGCTCCTACAGAATCAGATCCTTTAGGTAAACTAAAGTTGTGGGTTTTAGGTATTGTTGAAGATCTTGATGTTGAGTTTTTAAATTCAGCATTCGTTCAATTGATTATTAAGATTCTAAATGGATCTTCTGGTAATAAAAATCTTCAGCAAAGGCTTAAAGATAGACAAGAGCAAAGAAATAATGATTTAGTTTTGGCTTTAAGAAATGCTGTAGCGCGTGGTCAATTACCAAGCAACCTTGTAGTCCAAACTGCAGCTGAGCACTTGAATATGTTCTGCATAGGATACATAAATCAGTGCAGAGACAATCGTGCCGATAGAATTATGCGTGATTTTTCTCTGTTTGTTGATTGGGAATTTGAAACATTTAAGCACATCACAACCAATGTGCTCTCATTAAACTAACTATTTTACGGTGCCGTCTTCATTTAATCCAATGCAGGCTGCATCAATTCCTTGTTCGGCAACAATCTTTGCAGTCTTTGGAAGTAGTCTAGGTTTTCCTTCCTTATCAACTGCTACATAGGTGTAATTAGCCTCTGTAACTAAATGCCTCTCAGCGTGCTCATTAGTTTCACTTTCAATTAACTTTTTAACCCAAATTTCAAGATGCACTTTCATTGATGTGTGGCCAACGTGGACGCATTTACCGTAACAACAGACTACATCGCCGACACTTACAGGCTTTAAAAAGCTCATTGCATCAACTGCAACTGTTACTACACGGCCATTGGCTATTTCACGGGCTAAAATAGCTCCTGAAATATCCATTTGTGACATGATCCAACCGCCAAAAATATCTCCTGCAGGATTCGTGTCTCCTGGCATTGCTAGAGTTCTTAATAGTAAATTGCCAACAGGAGGGTGTTTTCTTATCTGTAAATTTTTATCAGCCATAAAGTGCACTCAAGAAACTTTTGAAATAATATGTATAATGATATCCCTATACACAGTTTAGTCCACAATCGATAGTGATTTTTTTATGCAACTTACTCAAATAGATTTTGATAAACAGCAAGTGCACTTAAGAAATGTTTCAAGAACATTTGCACTTACCATTCCCATGCTCCCAAAGTCACTTATTGATTACATCTCTAATGCCTATCTTTTATGTCGTATTGCAGATACTGTCGAAGATGATCCAATTGCGGCAGATAAGCAAAAAATTTCTTGGTTAATTTCTTTTGCTGATTTTTGTGCCAATGAGTTTTCAGATGATATGCAATTACTCTCTTTGCACAAACAAGCTGTGGAAATGGTCTCAGCTGGAGCTAAGAAAAGTGAGCTAGAGTTAATGAAGGATATGTTAGGTGTGATTTCAAGAACTAGAACCTATCCTCGTAAAATTCAACAGATTTTAGCAAAAGGCGTATCTATCTTAAGTTTTGGTATGGCAAAGTCTATTAAAGGTCTTAATATCAAGACTTTAGATGATGTAGATGAGTACTGCTACTATGTTGCAGGTGTAGTAGGCGAATTATTAGCAGCCTTATTCTGCGAACATAACCATAGTATAGATAAACATAATTTGATGGCATTATCTGTAAGTTTTGGTGAAGGTCTTCAACTTACAAATATTTTAAAAGATAGAGCAGAAGATGCTAAGCGTAATGTCCACTATTTGCCTTTAGCAAATAAAGATGGAGTTAAATCAGAGATAGATGAATATATCGCTATCTGCCAAGGTCACTTAGATGATGCCTTAACATTTATCTGTAGCGTGCCTCAAAGTGAGTATGGTATAAGATTATTCTGCTTGCTCAATATCGCGATGGCTACAGCTACTTTAAAAGTGGTTTATAAAAATGATCCAACTTCAGAAATAAAGCCTAAAATTACACGCAATCAAGTTAAGACTTTATATGTGTTAAGCAGATTTTGTGCGAGAAGTAATTTTCTTTCAAAGATGTTGTTTAAGTTTATTTCGCGCTCAGTAAAAAGAAACAGCCGCGATGCTATAAAATTACGCGCAAAAGTTTCTTGTTGGGAGCAAAAATTAAGTTTCTTATCATTACAAGAAGGAATATCTAATGATTAAGTTATTAAAATCAATTTTTATTACAGCCATTGTTGCAATGTCTGTATTATCTGCAGCTTCTGCTAAAGAGTACAAAGAAGGTAAAGACTACGAAGTAAGAGCTGAGAACAAAACCACCACTCCTGAAATTAGAGAGTTCTTCTCATTCTTCTGTAATCACTGCAATGCCATGGATGAGAACTTCTCAAAGGTAAAAGAGCATTTTAAGAGCAAAGCAAAGTATGTTTATAACCCAATTGGTCTTTTAGGCGGTGATTTAGGCGTTGAAACTCAGTTTGCTTATGCAATTGCTCTTAATATTGGCATTGAAGAAGAGCTTCGTAACACATTATTAGATAAGATCCACAACAAAGATGAACTACCTCAAGATCACAGCTACTTTGTTGATTTATTTGCAAGCTTTGGGGTTCCTGAAGATCAATATGAACGTGATTATTCAAACTTTGTAACTCAGGCTAAAGTTGCTGAATATGACAGAAAAATGAAAGAGCTTAAGATTGAAGCTGTACCTGAGATTGTAGTAAATGGTAAGTACTTTGTTAAATCAGATGATTTAGAGTCAGTTGAAGATTACATCAATGTAATTGATTACTTATTAACTCTTCCATAATTCTCTTACTCACAAACAAATACAGTGAAAGCACCCCCCCCCCACTTAAAGCTTCGCTTTTGAAGTGGGGGCTTCTTTGCCTTTTTTAGAAAGTTGCCTTCCTAATTATGAGCAAAGTTTCTGCTTGATCCGTTTACCCTTTCATTGCTGATACTCTACACGGAACTGCTAGTTTCCTAGCGACAGACTATTCCTGAATTTCCTTCCAGTTCAACAGCTTTAATAGGAGCTGTAATACCTAATAATCTCATAGCCTCATCTCGAATGTTCTTGGCTGCGTTTTCGTCTCTATGATTGATGGAGTGGCAGTTTGGACATTCCCATTGTCTTACAGATAAGTCCTTAGTTATTGGGAACTTATTATGACAATGATTGCAGGTTTGAGAGCTTGGGAAGAATCTATCAACTTTTTCAAGTTTACCGCCCCTGTCGTTGAGCTTGTACTCAAGTAAGGAGGTAAAGTAAGAGAAGGCTACATCATGGACAGATTTACCTAATTTAAATCCATCTTTTGATGCCATGCCTTTGAGGTTTAAAGTCTCTATTGCAATTACATTATAGTTGTTAGCTAAATAAGTAGTAAGCTTATGCAAGTAATCTTTGCGTTGATTAGTAATTGCATAATGTATCTTATTTACCTTACGTAATTGCTTAAAGTAGTTCTTTGAACCTTTCTTACATCTAGATAGTTTTCTCTGCTCTTTAGCTAACTTCTCTTGTTTCTTTCTAAAGAACTTTGGATAGTTAGCGCAAAAGCCTTCTGAGTCTACATATAGGTCACTCATACTAAAATCTAACCCTAATACAGAAGAAAGTATCTTAGTAGGTGCTTGGATTTCGTACTTAAATAAGATACTTGCCTTGTATGTTCCAATAGGGGTTCTAAATATGGTGACACTTTGAATTTTTTGTGCCCAATCAGGTAGTTCTCGATGTAATAATATATCGATAAGTCCTACCTTAGGGACTTTTAACTTATTACCTATAAGTTCAATATTGTTGTTAGTAAAACTTGTGGTATAACTTGGACGGCATTTACCCTTCTTCTTAAATCTAGGCTTACCGCTTTTGTTTTTCTTTGATTTATTTTCTTTATCTTTAATCCACTGTGCAAATGCTCTATTAGCGTGTTGTTGTACATTGGCAAAAGCGGTGCTATCTGGCTCTTTTAAGTAAGGATAGATTTTCTTATAAGGTGCAGGAGTAAAGTCTTTATCAATATTGTACTTTTCGTAGTAAGCTAATTTGTCAGCGATGATTAGATTGTATACTTTACGGCAACAGCCGAAAGTCTTCTCAATCAAGAGCTTTTGCTCTTCATTTGGGAAGATTTCAAATTGCAAAGCACGTACATACTTTGAATTATTACTTTTGCTATATGCCATAAATTCTAATCTTACTGAATACTACTTAATAATCTATTTGATATATTACTCACTTCAAAATAATAATTAGATTCTATACAATAAATCTGCTTATTTCAACATCTTTTTCGATTCATCCCCTAGCTATAGAGCAAGGGGACTTCTCTCTCAAATAAATGTTAAAAAAAGGAGCTCTAGAATTCTACAGCTCCTTTCGTTTTCTTAGGCAAAACTATTTGTTCTTATAGTTTGTCTCATAATCTTGATGCATCTTTTCAAGAACTTGATCTTTCTTTTCCCAAAGATCTCTCATGTACATTGTAAAGTCATGTTTAAATTGCTTATCTTCTAGGTAATTACCTTTTATAGCATCAGTTTTTTCAAGAATTTCTACATTTACATATACATTCTTGACCTTGCCTTTCATCATATCCACAAAGGCCTTCTTAGGATTATCTGGGTAGTAGAAGGTGTTATTGAAGATATATTCAACTTGATCTCCAATCTCACTTAAAGCAACGCCTAAAGATGCAACTTTTGGTGGTAAAAGATACTTATAAGGTGATCTTGCAACTTTTGCTTTTTCTGCTGTGAAACGACTGCCTTCAACAAAGTTAATTAAAGTTGTTGGGAAATCAATCAGTCTCTTACAAGCAGCTTTTGTAGTTTGAATATCTTTGTTTCTAAGCTTTGGATTTTTTAATAACTTCTCTTTAGGAAAGCGACGCAAGAAAGGCATACCTAAAGCGTAGCAAGCAAGACCTGCAAATGGAATATAGATTAAGCTGTGCTTCATAAAGAATTTGGTAGTTGGAATGTTTCCTTTATATACACAACCTATGAAAAGAATATCTAACCAACTGATGTGATTGCTAATCACAATGCAAGATTTTTTAGTATTTGGAATAGCATCACCTGTGATGTGCCAGTTGATATTGTTGGTTAATCTGATAATGCAACGGTTTACAAAGACCCAAGTTTTATAAAGGTGGTAATTGCACTTTTCAATCATCACGGTTACAAAATGGAATGGTAATAAAAACTTAATAATGCCTAGTAACATCATTGGAGTAGCAATAACTATTACATTGATTGCAATAAGAATGCTGTTAATGATGACTAAAATTGGACTTGGCAAAAAAGATAGCATTTAAAGTACGCCTCTATTGTTAAACTGTGCATATTGTAGCAAATTTTAACAAAATATTTATTTTTGCAAAAAATAGAACGTAATAGTGATTATGTTTCATTTTTTGATATATAATAAAACCATTACTTAAGAAAATATTGCTAGCATTAGCTCAAGTCCCTAAAAAGGGGTAAAATTTTTCCTAAGGCTGTATCACAGCAAAACAGTTTCAAAATTTTAACGAGGGTTTAAAAATGAATTCAGACACTACCAAGTATATTTGGTTTAACGGCAAGATGGTTCCATGGGCAGACGCTAAGGTTCACGTTACAGCTCACGCTTTACACTATGGTTCTGCAGTGTTTGAAGGTATCCGTGCTTATGCAACTAAGAATGGTCCTCAGATTTTCCGTTTAGACGAGCACATTGACCGTCTATTCAATTCAGCTAAGATTTATCGTTTCCCTGTTGCTCAGACTAAAGAAGAGATCAAGGAAGCATGTAAGAAAGTTATCACTGAGAATGGTCTAGAGTATGGTTACATCCGTCCTCTAATCTTCATGGGTGAAGTAGGTCTAGGTGTTAAATTTAAGAAAGGCGTAAACGCTGATGCTATGGTTTGTGCTCTACCATGGGGTGCTTACCTAGGTGAAGAAGGCTTAAAGAAGGGTATTAAGGTTTGCGTTTCTTCATGGAGACGTTTAGCTCCTGATACTATCCCAACTGAGGCAAAGGCAGCTGGTAACTACTTATCATCAATTCTAATTGCTAACGAGTGCACCAACAATGGTTACACCGAGGCAATTGCTCTTGATGTAAATGGCTATGTTTCAGAAGGTTCAGGTGAGAACGTATTCTTCGTTAAGAATGGTGTTCTATACACTTCTCCTAATACTTCAGGTCTATTACCTGGTATTACTCGTGATGCAGTAACTAAGGTTGCTCAAGATTTAGGCTACGAAGTTCGTATGCAGCCAATCCCACGTGAGATGGTTTACCTAGCAGATGAGATGTTCTTCACTGGTACTGCAGCTGAGATCACTCCTATTGCATCTGTTGATGGTATCGATGTAGGTTGTGGCTACCGTGGTCCTATCACCGAGAAACTACAGCAAGCATTCTTCGCTATTGTTCGTGGTGAGACCGAAGACAAGTATGGTTGGTTAACCCCTTGCAATAAGTAATTATTAAATTTTATTAAAACCCACACCTTTAAGATGTGGGTTTTTTGTAAAAAAACTACCAACAGCGCAAGATTTAAGATTAAAAAGGGGCTTTAGCCCTTTAAACTTTTTTAAAGGAACAAGATATGTCTAACAATTACCGCTCAAAGGTCACCTATGAAGGCAAGATTATGGCCGGTGCACGTGCTTTATGGAAAGCTACCGGTGTAAAAGATGGTGATTTTGGTAAGCCAATTATTGCTGTAGCAAACTCATTTACCCAATTCGTTCCAGGCCACGTTCATTTACATGATATTGGTCAGCTAGTTGTTAAGGAAATTGAAAAGGCTGGCGGTATTGCAAAAGAGTTCAATACTATCGCTGTAGATGATGGTATTGCTATGGGCCACACAGGTATGCTTTATTCATTACCTAGCCGTGATATTATCGCTGACTCTGTTGAGTACATGACTAATGCCCACAAGGCTGATGCTTTAGTATGTATTTCAAACTGCGATAAGGTAACACCAGGTATGTTAATGGCTGCAATGCGCTTAAACATTCCTGTTATTTTCGTTTCAGGTGGTCCTATGGAAGCTGGTCGTACCGATAAGTGCGATCACAAAGTTGACTTAATTGATGCCATGATCGTATCAGCAGAGCCTAATGTATCTGATGAAGTGGTTAATGCAGTAGAATCTGCTGCTTGCCCAACATGTGGTTCATGCTCAGGTATGTTCACTGCAAACTCAATGAACAGTTTAACTGAAGCTTTAGGTTTATCACTTCCTGGCAACGGCTCATTAGTTGCTACTCACGCATTTAGAAAAGAGTTATTTGTAAAAGCAGCTCACCGTATTGTAGAGATGGCTAAAGCTTACTACGAGAATGGTGATAAGAGTGTATTACCACGTTCAATTGCTACTAAAGACACCTTTGAAAATGCAATGTGCCTAGACATTGCAATGGGTGGTTCTACTAACACCGTTTTACATATCTTAGCAGTAGCTCAAGAAGCTGGTGTTGACTTTACTATGAAGGATATCGATAGACTATCACGTAAAGTTCCTCATATCTGCAAGATGTCTCCATCAACTCCTCTATGGCACATGGAAGATCTTCACAATGCTGGCGGTATCATGAATATCATGGCTCAGCTTAAGAAGAATGGTTTAGTTCATGAGAACTGCCGTACCGTTTTAGGTTACACCATGGGTGAGCAGATCGATAAGTATGATCTTCAAAAGACTACTGATCCAGAGGTTAAGAGATTATATTCAGCATGCGCTGGTGGCAAATATAACATCACTGCATTTAGCCAAGACAACACTATCGATGTAGCTAAGTTAGATACCGATCGTACAAATGGCTGTATCCATGACTTTGAGCATGCTTACTCTCAAGATGGTGGTTTAGCTGTTCTATACGGTAACCTTGCAATCAATGGCTGTATCGTAAAGACTGCTGGTGTTGATAAGTCAATTCTTAAGTTTGTAGGCCCAGCTCGCATCTTTGAAAGTCAAGAAGATGGTGTAGAAGGTATTTTAGGTGGCAAGGTAAAAGCTGGCGACGTTGTGATCATTCGTTACGAAGGTCCTCGTGGTGGTCCTGGTATGCAAGAGATGTTATACCCAACTTCATACATTAAGTCTGTAGGTTTAGGTAAGCAGTGCGCATTAGTAACTGATGGTCGTTTCTCAGGTGGTTCATCTGGCTTATCAATTGGCCACGTATCACCAGAGGCTGCTAACGGTGGTAACATCGGTCTTCTTGAAGAGAATGATTTAATTGAAATTGATATTCCAAATCGTACCATTCGTATGTGTGTAAGCGATGAAGAGTTAGCAAAGCGCCGTGAGAAGATGAATGCTCTTGGCGTAAAAGGCTGGCAGCCAAAGCACCGTGATCGTGAAATCTCATTTGCTCTTAAGGCATACGGCAAGTTAGCATCAAGTGCTGATAAGGGCGGTGTACGTGATCGTAGCAAGTTAGAGGGACTATAAAATGGCTGACAAGATCATTGACTCTAATGGCTATATCAAGAAGATCCTTCTTGCAAGAATCTATGACTTAGTAAAGGTAACTCCTCTACAAAGCTTAGATAACTTATCATCACGTTTAGGTGTAAACGTACTTTTAAAAAGAGAAGATTACCAAAAGATCCACTCTTTTAAGTTACGTGGTGCTTATCATAAGATTAAAAATCTTGATGAGACTCAGTTAAAGGCTGGTATTGTCACAGCATCTGCTGGTAACCACGCTCAAGGTGTCGCACTATCTGCTAAGAAGTTAGGTATTAAAGCAGTGATTGTAATGCCTACAACTACACCTGATTTAAAGATTGATGCTGTTCGTAACTTTGGCGCTGAAGTTGTGCTCTATGGCGACAGCTTTAATGAGTCATACGATTACGCTCAGCAATTATCTAAAAAGAAGGGATTAACTATGATCCCTCCTTACGATGATCCTGATGTAATCGCAGGCCAAGGTACTATTGCTCATGAGTTAATTGGTCAGTGCGACAACATCGATACTATTTACGTTCAAATCGGTGGTGGCGGTCTTGCTGCCGGTATTGCTGTATACATAAAAAACTTATTACCACATGTAAAGGTAATTGGTGTTGAGGCTGAAGGCAGTGCCTGTATGAAAGCTGCTTTAAAGGCTGGTAAACCTGTTGATATCGGTTATGTATCTCACTTTGCTGATGGTGTTGCTGTAAGTAAAGCTGGTACTGAGACCTTTAGAGTATTAAGCAAATATCTAGATGATATCGTTACTTGCTCAAATGATGAAATCTGCGCTGCCATGAAGGATATCTTTGATGATACTCGTGCAATTGCAGAGCCAAGTGGTGCTTTATCTTTAGCAGGTCTTAAGAAGTACGTACGTGACAACAACATTAAGTCAGGTAATCATATTGCAATCCTATCAGGCGCTAATGTGAAGTTCCATACCTTACGTATGGTTGCTGAGCGTTGCGATGTAGGTGAGATGTCTGAGGGTATCTTATCTGTTGAAATTCCTGAAAAGAGCGGTGCTTTCTTAGATTTTACTAAGAGCATTGGCGACAGAGTTGTAACTGAGTTTAGCTATCGTTATAACAATTCTGATAGAGCTCGTGTATTTGCTTCAGTTGAAATTACCGAAGGCAAGAAAGAGCTAAATGAGATTTGTAAGTCTCTAAAGAAGAACGGTTACTTAGTAACTGATTTAACTGATGATACCTTAGCTAAAGATCACTTACGTTACATGGTAGGTGGACATCCTGCAGCAACTTTAAATGAGAGATTATTCTTGTTTGAGTTCCCAGCAACCTCAAATGCCTTAGTAAGATTCTTAGAGACTTTAGGTAATGCTTATAACATTACCTTATTCCACTTTAGAATCACAGGTCTTGAGTTCTGCTCTGTACTATGTGGTTTTGATGTAACCGGTAAGGAAGATGGTATCAATGATGTAATTAAGTCATTTGGTTACCCAGTTGAGGAAGTTACATCGAATACTGCTTACCAGCAATTAGTTAAGTAGTCATGAAGAAACTTATCTATGCTGCTTTAATCCTCTCTTTATCAGTATCTGCTAAAGAGAGTGATTATGAGGAATTTATTAAAAGCGATAGCGTTATTTACGAAAAAATCGATGGTAGCGCTAGAGCTAGTTTGTCGCTTGTAAATCCAATTATCAATCTTTCTACAACTAAGGATTACGCACAATACGTTATGGATAGTTATCAAGGTTGGGATTTACAGCCAGTACTTGATTTAAGAGGTTTCTCTTTTAAGTTCGTAGATAATGCTCCATGTTCTGGGCTTCTTACTTATTTTGATGGGCGTTCGTATATCTTGTTTAAAGCTTGTGGAGTGGTTAGCTCTGAAGAGTTAATGCAACTTTATAAAAGAGCAAATGAAAAGCTCAAGCTAGATGAGACATTAAAAAAGCAGTCAAAAGCAAATCTATACTAACAACAAAGCCGAGTTTACCTCGGCTTTTCATAAATCAAAACTTTAAAACTTACTATTTAACATCCAAAGTTAGTGCACTTGCTTCATTTTGCATTTCATTAGCTTTAGCGTAGTACTCCGCAGCCTCTGGATAGTTTTGTAAACTATTTAAAATCGCTCCAATCTTTAGATAAATGTCAGTACTTGCCTCAATTGTTAGTGCTTGCTTGTAGTCAGCAAGAGCATCTCTTAAAAGACCTGACCTAAACTCAAGATTACCCATAGCCTTTAATAAAGGTAAGTTAACCTGAGTTGTGATCATATTGCTAGGTGCGTACTTCTTTAATGCAACTAATACATCTGGAATAGTGATATCCCAATTAGCAATACTATCTAAAAATGCAGGATCTTGAGAAACCTTTAGTAAATCAAGTGTAATAGAGCGCGCTCTATTCACATCTCCAAGTTTGATGAGTTTGAATACAAAAGCACCCATGATTTTAGGATCTTTTTTGTCAGTTTTATTTAGCAGCTTAAATAGAGATTCAAGCTCATCCATACTTTGAGCATTCTTCACTTTGATCTCTAAATCTTTTAAGAAGTAAGAACGAGCTTTTTCCTTAGTGATAACTTCAAATTTGCATAAGTCTTTTTGAATAGATGAGATCTTATCAAAAAGACCTAATTGTAAGTAACACTTGAAATATAGCTCATAAACACATTTATTTTTAACCTGTCCACGAGTGCTATCTAAGTATTCAAGAGCAACCTTAGCATTACCAACGTTGTAGTTTAATTTTGCTCTTATCACATCAGCAGCAAGCTTAGCGCTTTTACCTCTACTTTGAGCCTCATCTAAAGCTTGTCTTGTATAGTCATATAAACCTAAATAAAAAGCATCTTGTGCCGCAATTAAAAGAGACTTTTCAGGCATGTTTTTGATGCTACTAGTATGCTTTAACAAGGCAAGTGACTTATCGTATTGGCCTTGCTCAAAAAAGATCACAGCTTGATCTTGAAGATCTAATTTCTTCTTAGTAGCTCTTGCCTTAAATATTCTTAAAGTGCCACGAGGAATGGAAATAATCTTTTTGACAACAGCATAGATAATAAACAACAAGATAATTGATGCTAAATAAAGCACAATTGCAGTGGTAAGAGAAGTTTCTACAATATGGGTGTTAGTAGCAATATGGACAAATCCTTGGGAGTCAGCAAGCATTGGTCCTAGGATAATTGCAATAGAAGTAATAACAATAAAGGCAATGAGCTTAATCATTGGTAACCTCTACTTGTTTTTTCTGAGCTTTATACAGATGAAATTGCTCTTTTGCTACATTTGCAAAAAGCTTAAAGCTAGTTAGTTGCTCAGGCTTATTTAGCTTAATAACACTTGTAGATAAGTCTTTTAATACTTCAAGATTGTTTTTTACAATTTCATTGTTAACATCATAGTAAGCGTTAATATGCTTGGTGATGTCTTCTAGATTGTGCTTGTATGATCCTTCATCTTGGTTATATAGAGCAACCTTTGCAAGCAAGATTTCAGTTTTTATATTTTTAAGTAAGATCTTGGTTTGATCAGGCGATAAGAACTGATTTACAACTGTGTCGTCACGACGTCTTACTTCAATGAATCTTGAAGAGAATTCTTTAACAGATGAAAGAAGATTTCCTTTCCAATCTTTTACTTCATTAGTAGGTCCTTTAGCTTTCTTAAAAGCATTTTGCTTATCAAGATTAGTTAAAAACTCATTTAAAGGCATGTTATCAGTGTTGTTATAAACACTATCAAGCTTGAATGCTAGACCTTTAATATCAAGAGAAGGTAAATTCTTAAGTGCCATTACATCGTTGGCAATAGCCTCACGAATTGCAGCAATCTTTGGATCATCAATTTTTACTAAAAGAAGATCTGCTTGTTCTAAGTTTAACAGCGCAACCTCAATATTATCAGAAGTATCTAGTGTATTTTCTGCATTTGATACTAGGAAGAAACTTTGAGCAATTAACCAATCATTTGGATTCCTATCCTCATAATTGTTTAGTCTAATATTAACTTTTGAGGTTGATTCTAGAGCTTGTTTTACTTGAGCAATTAAAGTCTCTTCATTGCTCTTTAATGCATTATTTTGTGCTTTTAAGTCAGCGTTTTCTGCAAATACGCTATCAATACGCGCATCTTTTTCTTGGATCTTGTTATAAAGATTATTAACTTTTGTCTCAAGCTCTTGGACGTGGCTTTGCTTGTTGTCGATTTCTGCCCTGATTTTTTCTAAATCGTCATACTTATGAGCATACTGATAATATCCACCGTAAGCACCACCGGCGATTGCTAAAACTAACAACAAGAGTAGTGAATTTACTTTGGTCTTTAGTTTAGATACATCTTTATCGTAGTTAGAAATATCGTTTTTAGATTTTGAAATTGCGTTTTCTGTCATGGCATTATTAACTTGTATTGTCTCTAAAGTACTATGGTTTTCTTTTTTCTCTAGTACTTCATTATTATTGTTTTCTGTATTTGAAACAACTTCGTTATTTTGATGATTTTCTTGAATTTTTTCAACAGATTGTTGAGATTTATCTTCTGAATTAGCTTGTTTTGGATTTTGTTTATTAGGCTCAGAGTCTAAAAGTAATTGTGCAGACTCATGGATAGCATTAGCCTCAGCTTCAAGCTTTTGAATTTGTTCTTTCTCTTTAGGATCTAAAGTTTCATTAACTATATTTGTCTGCTCTTGATCTTTGATATTTGATTTTTTCTTATCAGCCATAATAATTACCTAGAAACAAATCCACATCTTAATCATATCACGCAAGATAAGCTTTAAATGCTTTTAGACCTAAATCAATCTTAACTTGTTGTCTTAGATCACTTTTTTGAACAGATAACTTAACTTCAATCAATGCCTTGTATAAGTATGACCTTGTGTCTGCATGGTATAATACAAAGCTAGTTAGTTGTATTAGGAAAGGTTATGGATAAGGTTGAATATGAAAATCGCTTATCAAAGATTAAACAAGTTGATAAGTTTAGATTAAACACAGCCTTACAGTTAATGAAAAAGGAAGTAAGAGACATTGTCTTTACAGTGCCGTTGCTTCTTCATTACAATCATCCAAACATTCCTGGGTACAGAAAAGGCAACGTACCTTTTGGTATTGACTATTTTGATGAGATCAATGACTTTCAAAAGCAATACCTTTTAGATCATGGCGTCGATCCTAACGCTCATGATGAAAAATACCACCCAATCTATGGCTTATATGCTATGGGTAGTACCTCTTCAATTGCACAAAGTATTAACTCTGATTTAGATATTTGGGTTTGTGTCAGCAAAGATACAAGTGAAGAGGAAATTAAACTTTTATCGGATAAGTGTCACTTCATCAATGCCTATTGCAAAGCAGAAGGTGCTGAGGTTAATTTATTTGTTACACCAGAAAACCGCTTTTTAAGTGGTATTCATGGAGCTATGGACACTGAAGATTGCGGCTCTGCTCAAAGCTTATTCTTACTTGATGAATTTTATCGCTCTTCAATTAGATTAACCGGCCGTGGCATTGCTTGGTTCATGATTTCAGAGTCTGAAGAAAATGAAGATTACAACCACTATCTTGAGGATTTCTACAATAGCGATTGCGTTAATCGAAATGATTGGTTTGATTTTGGCTCGGTTGCTAAATGCTCTCCTGTAGAGTACTTCGGCTCAGGTCTGTGGCTTGTATATAAAGGTATTGATCATCCATTCAAAGCGGTTTTAAAAATCTTGTTGATGGAAGCTTATGCTGATGAATATCCAAAAACTAGATTGCTTTCAATGGAGCTAAAAACAGCAATCCACGCCTTTAATAAAGATACCTTAAGTGCTGATGCTTACTACCTAATGTATAAAAAGGTAGAGAATTATCTAATTAGAAAAAAAGACTTTGAAAGACTACGTATTGCAAGATTTTGCTTTTATTTAAAGGTTAAAAATTCTTTCTCACATATGAGTAAGAGTAATAACCAAAAAATAAGAGCTAAATTCTTAGAAGATTTAGTTGACTCTTGGAATGTGCCTGTAAGTGATCTTGAGTGGGTAGATAATGCTGATAAGTGGAAGATAGTATCTGCTAGAAAGGCTCAACAAAAACTATTATCAGCCCTTGTTGCCTCATATCGCGCTTTATTAAAATTTTCTGTTGATCATAAAATCGAGTACGCCATTACCTCAGATGATGCAGGCGTTCTCTCTCGTAAAATCTATTCTGCTTTTGATAAATATCCTGGCAAAATTCAATTATCCAATAAAGAATTTTTACATCTTCTAGAAGAAGATAATTTAACTTTTGTAAATCCTTCAAATGATAGTTTATGTAGAAAAGGTTGGCATATTTACCCAACCTCTCTAAATAGTATTGATTTGCTATCAACTAAGGCTGTTTATATCGCAAAGTCCGCAGCTGAAGTGGTTTCTTGGGCTACATTTAATAATTTGTTAACTGAGCAAACTAATGTCTTTGTAGCAAGTAAAACCTCAACTGTAACTCCTGTTAAAATTCAAACTCTGTCAAATGAAGTAAAGCACTTTTTGGATTACACCAAGATTAAGGTTGATGAAAAAGCGTTAAATCAATCAAGACACATTGTTAAGATTTTATTATTAGTTAACTTTGAAAAAGATGTAACTCAAGATTTCTTAATTACCCCTTCAGATTTGGAGATTGGCTCAGCTTTATCTTGTGGCCGACAAAAGATGTGTCTAGTTGGCTCTGTTTCCATGATCTTTTTAAATTCTTGGGGTGAAATTTCATGTAATACCTATCCTTTTGGTGAAGATGGTTTATTAGAAGCGTTAGCAACCATAGTTAGAATTCAATCTCAAACTGGTAATGCTAAAAGATTTGCTTTAAACGAAGATATTAAGATTTGCTCATTTTCTGATTACCATAAAGATCTTGTAAGATACGATCTTGAATCAGTTCTAAGAGGTATTTTAGGTTGTAATTTAGATTATGATAGTAGCTTTATGTTCAATGTAGGTCATAATCTATATGAAGCAACAGTAGATGCTGATAAATCTCTATCGATTGTAAGACGTAATCCATTTAGAGCATCTGATGACTCGGTTGCTGTATTATCTAGATTCTCAATGCGTCCAGAGTTTGCTCTTCAAGTTCCAAGTCCTGTATTTAAGAGTGCCTCAATTGGTATTTTGCAGTATTTCTTCTCTAAAAAAGAAGACGGTCTTTGGGATATTTACATTGTCAATGAACGTAATGAAGTTGAAATTCACAAGAACTTCAAAGGTTCGCGTACTGATCTTGTAAATAAAATTAACCGGTTCTACACTCAAACATCAGATAGAAATGATTTGATGCATAATTTTAATTTCAATTTACCTCAATATTTCATTCTAACTGACAATAATCGTGCACTGCATCCGTTCACTATCTCTAATAGTTAAGCAAAGCAAAGAATTTTGTTATACTTGATGTAGTTAAAAAAAGCTATTCCAAGCCTGTCAATTTAAGAGAGATAAAAGTGAAATTTAAATTTTTGGCAATTGCAGTTTTATTATCCTCAATCTCACTGACTTCTTGTGGTATCAAAGGTGATCTTTATATTGAAGAAGATCCAACTTTGACACCTCCTGCAACAACACAACAAGCATCATCTGAAGATCAAGAAAATAACACTACAGATGACGAGCAAAATTCAGAACTAAACAAGGAATAAATATGGATTATTTTAATTTCAAAGGTAATGAGCTTTTTGCTGAAGATTTGAAAGTAACTGAGCTTGCAAAACAGTTTGGTACCCCTTTATATGTATATTCAAAGGCAACTTTAACTCGCCATATGCATGCTTTTGAAGATTCATTAAATGGCAAGAAACACTTAGTTTGCTTTGCTGTTAAAGCTTGTTCAAATCTTGCTGTTATCAATGTAATGGCAAAGCTTGGCGCTGGTTTTGATATTGTCTCTGAAGGTGAATTACGTCGTGTAATTGCAGCAGGTGGTGATCCTAAGAAAGTTGTTTACTCTGGTGTTGGTAAGAGTGAAAGTGAAATTGAATTTGCTTTATCACAGGGTATCAACTGTTTAAATATCGAATCAGAAGAAGAAATTGACACCGTAATTAAAGTTGCAAAGAAATTAAATGTAGTAGCTCCTGTAGCACTACGTGTAAATCCTGGTGTTGATGCTAAAACTCATCCTTACATTTCAACAGGTTTAAAGAACAACAAGTTTGGTGTAAGTGAAGAGATTGCTTTTGAGTTATATCAAAAGATGGCCAAGGAGTCTTGCTTAAAGATTTCTGGTATTGATTGCCATATTGGATCTCAAATGACCTCAGGCATGCCAATTATCGAAGCAACTGACAAAATTATTGCTCTATACAATAAGTTATTAGCTGTTGGTATTAAGGTTGATCACATTGATATGGGTGGTGGTTTAGGTGTTACCTATGATAATGAGACTCCTCCTACCCCTAGTGAGTATTGCGCACCTATCTTAGAGAGATTAAAAGATTTAGATGTTGCAATTTATATTGAGCCAGGTCGTGCAATGGTTGCTAATGCTTGTGTATTACTAGCTAAGGTTCAGTATCAAAAAGACAATGGTGATAAGCACTTTGTAATTACCGATACCGGTATGAATGACATGATCCGTCCTGCTTTATATGGTTCATGGATGACCATTTTAAATGCTGTAAAGCATGAAGATGGTGAAACTGTGCTTTGTGATGTCGTAGGTCCTATTTGTGAAAGTGATGACTTCCTTGGCAAAGACAGAAAGCTTAACGTTAAAAATGGCGATATCTTAGCAGTACGTGGCGCTGGTGCTTATGGCTCTTCAATGTCTTCTACCTATAATACAAGACGTTTACCTTGCGAAATTATGGTAGATGGCGACAAGTCATATGTAATTAAGAAGCGTCAGACTTACGAAGACATTTGGAAGGATGAGTGCATCCTAGGATAAAAATATGCTTTTAAGATTTACTAAGATGCATGGCCTTGGCAACGATTTTATGGTTGTCGATGGTGTGACCCAAAAGGTTTTCTTTTCATCTGATTTAATTAAAAGATTAGCAGATAGACATTTTGGTGTAGGTTTTGATCAATTACTTTTAGTAGAGCCTCCATTTGATCCTGAAGTTGACTTTCATTACCGCATTTTCAATGCAGATGGTTCTGAAGTTCAAATGTGTGGTAACGGTGCTCGTTGCTTTGTGCGCTTTGTAGTTGATCATAATTTAACAAACAAACGTGACATCTTAGTAAGTACAGTCTCTGGTGTATTACGTCTTAAGCTAAATGATGATGACACTGTAACTGTAAATATGGGAAGCCCTGAACTAGTTCCTGAGAAGATCCCCTTTAAAGCTTCAGCTCAAGCTACAGAGTATACAATCAAGCTCAAAGATGGCACTGAATTTAAGCATGGTGCAGTATCTATGGGCAATCCTCATGCTACATTCTTCTTTGATGATGTAAAAACAGCACCTGTTGAAAAGTATGGCAAAGAGCTTGAATGCCATCCAAATTTCCCTGAAAAGGTAAATGTAGGTTTTGCTCAGGTAGTTGATAACCATACCTTAAACTTACGTGTCTTTGAGCGCGGTTGCGGTGAGACTATGGCTTGCGGTACTGGTGCTTGTGGTGCAGCTGTGGTTGCTATTACTCAAGGCAGAGTGCAGTCACCGGTTACTGTAAATCTACCTGGTGGTACTTTACGTATTAGTTGGGATGGTGGCAAATCACCTGTGATGATGTCAGGTCCTGCTACTAGAGTGTACGAAGGTACTATCGTTATCTAACTTTATATGGTGGTGTGAGTGTTAGAAGATTTAGCTAAACGTTATTTAGATCATTTACGTTTTGAAAAACGCGCTAGCACTCATACTGTCGATTCTTATACTAGGGTTTTAGATAAGACGATTAAAGCCCTTAATCTTGAATTTCCAAATCTTAATAATTGGACTGAGCTTAAACTTGCTCACATGCGAGTTATACAGCGTGAGTTTAACTTCAACGATGAGTCAGATAAACTTAGCAATAATTCTGTAGCTCACGATTTATACGCTTTATCTTCATTTTTCAAATATCTTATCAAGCAAGGTTTAATGGAAGATAATCCTTGTGAGTTAATTAAAGCTCCTAAAGTCAAACGCCATCTGCCTAAAATACTAACCTTAAATGAGGTTGATAAGTTATTAGATGCTCCTTGCGACACTATTTATGAAAAAAGAGATAACACTATAGCAGAGCTTTTGTTCTCATCAGGTCTGCGTGTTTCAGAGCTTGTATCATTAGATTTATCTAATATCAATTTAGAAGTATGTGAAGTTAGAGTAATTGGTAAAGGATCTAAAGAGAGAATTGTACCAATTAGCTCAAAAGCTGTTGAAAAACTTAAAGATTACTTAATTTTAAGAGAGCAATTTAACCCTCAAGATAATGCTTTATTTTTAAATAAATATGGCAAAAGAATGACGACAAGAGCTGTCGAGCAAAATCTTGATAAGCTATCAACTAAAGCTGGGGTGCAAACTCACTTAAATCCGCACAAATTAAGACACTCTTTTGCAACTGAACTTCTACAAGGTGGAGCTGACTTAAGAGCTGTACAAGAGATGTTAGGCCACTCAAATTTAGCTGCTACCCAAATTTATACTCATTTAGATTTTGAGCATCTAAAAGAGGTTTATAACAAAGCTCATCCAATAGCCAACAGGAAGAAAGATTGAAGTTTTATAAAGCCATAGACTTATCTAAGATTAAGGTATTATCTTTTGATTTAGATAATACTCTTTATGATTGCCAAAGCGTATTAACAAAAGCAGAAAATTGGTTTACCACTTACCTTTGCGATAAATACGGCTTAGGTGGAGAGTGTGTATCCTATGACTATTGGGCTAAGATCAAATCTCGCATTTTGCATGAGAATATGCGTCTTGAGGATGATGTTACTTTACTTAGAGCTGTAAGTTTAGTTGAAGCTTTTAAAGAAAAAGGTATTCCTCTAAAAGGCGGTCTTGATGAGGCTTTATCCTTGGTGCATACTTTCATTGAACATAGATCTGCAGGTATTGTGCACAAGGAAGTCTTTTCTCTTTTAGATAAACTTAAAGTAAAGTATCCATTAGTAGCGGTTTCAAATGGTAATCTTGATCCAAGTAAGCTTAATATAAATCAGTATTTTGAGTATGATTTACGTCCTCAATTAGATAAGTTGCACCGCAAGCCTCATAGTGATTTATTTAATGAATGTGCCAAAATTATGAAGGTTAAAAACGATGAAATTTTGCACATTGGCGATGATCCATTCACTGATGTTTATGGAGCGGTATTAGCAAACTGTAAGTGCGTGTGGTTGTATAAAGGCTACACAGGTATTTCACCAGATGAAAAACACTTAAAAGCATTGCCAGACATTGAAATTAACAATATCTTAGAACTATCTGATTTGCTACTATAGTTTCCTTTCTTTATATTCTTGGAATGTTCTAAATTTCCAAGAATTCCTTATTCGTGCGATAATATCGGCAATCAAAAATTAACTAAAGAAAATTCTTATGACCGATTTAATGACTGAACTATCAGATGATGATTTACTTGGCAATGTAGAAGATACTGCCTCAGCTAATAAAATTTTAGAAGGCTTAAATGACTCTCAAGAGCAAGCCGTAAGTGCTCCTTTGAGTAATATGCTAGTTATTGCAGGCGCAGGTACTGGTAAAACTAGAGTTTTAGTCTCACGTATTGCATGGCTTATTAAAAAAGAGCAAATTCAGCCTCGTAACATTTTAGCTGTGACCTTTACTAATAAAGCTGCAGGCGAAATGCGCGATCGTATTGCTTTAATGGCAGGTGAGATCGTTGAAAAGCAGCTTTGGGCAAGTACCTTCCACTCAATTTGTTTAAGGCTTTTACGTAACTATGCTCGTTATGCAGGCCTTGAACCGAACTTCACAGTTTTAGATTCTGATAGCCAAACTACTTTAATTAAGCGGATCATGAAAGAGTTTGAATTCGATATTAAAGAGTTAAAGCCAAGTGATGTTGCTTCAAGAATTAGTAAGTTAAAAGAGCAGGGCATTAGAGCTCCTGCATACGCTACTCGTGGTAAAAGATTTGATGATCCTGACTATGAAAAGATCTCAAGAATTTATACAGCTTATGAGCGTATTTGTAATCAAGAAAACTCAGCAGATTTTAGTGAGCTCTTATTAAGAACAGTTGAACTTCTTGAAGTAAATGACGAGGTTAGAAATTTACAACATCGTCGCTTTAAAGAGATCTTAGTTGACGAGTTTCAAGACACTAACTCTATTCAGTACCGCTTCTTAAAACTGATGACTGCTCCAACTTCACATATCATGGTAGTAGGCGATGACGATCAATCAATCTATGGTTGGCGTGGTGCTGATTACACTAATATGAAGAAGTTTTTAAATGATTTTAAGGACGTAAAAGAGTACCTTTTAGCTTTAAATTATCGTTCTAGTCAAAAGATCTTAGACATAGCTAATACCTTAATTGCTAAAAATACTGACAGACTTATGGAAAAAGTCTTAAAGGCAAATAATGGTACTGGTGAGACAGTTAAGATTTTAAATTGCGCTAATAACAATTATGAAGCAGATATTGTAGGTAAGACCATTGCCAAATTGCACCAAGAAGAAGGAATTAAGTACCGTGATATTGCAATTTTATACCGCAATAACTACCTATCATTAGGCTTTGAGCAAAGCTTGTCTAATTGCCGAATTCCTTTTATTATCTATGGTGGCCAAAAGTTCTTTGACCGTGCAGAGATTTTAGATGCTCTAGCATATCTTCGTCTTTTAGTTAACGAAGATGATGATACTGCTGCAATGCGTGTGATAAACGTTCCTGCCCGTAAGATTGGTCCAAAAGTAGTTGCTGATTTACGTGCTATTTGTGAAGAGCGTAGCTGCTCCATGATTAAGGCTATCAAGCTATTATCAGCTTATGTGCAACAAGATGGCGCTGATAAGACCTTAAAAACACTTTATAAAAAAGTAGAGCCTTTCTATCAGTTAATCAATTACTTAAAAGAAAATAAAGCTCAAAAATCTTTAAGTGAATTAGTAGATTTAACTATTCAAGCCTCAGGTCTTCAAGAGATGTACGCCTTAAAAGATACTAAAGAAGGTAAAAGTGGCGAGGATAACTCTCGTGTTTCTAACTTAGGTGTTTTAGTTTCAAACGTTAAAGACTTTGAAATCGCCTTTGCTAAAGAAAAAGAAGATGGTGTCTTAAAAGATGAAAATGCTTTGATAACCGATGATCCTCTACTTACATACTTATCTAACATTACTTTAGTATCTACCTCAGAGCTCGATGAAGAAGGTAAGAATAGCTCAGAAAATGTAGCTGATGCTGTGAACATGATGACTATTCATGCTTCAAAAGGTCTTGAATTTAAGTATGTCTTCTTAGTAGGTTTTGAAAATACGATTTTACCTTCTAAGCGTTCCTTAGAGTTTGGTGGTAAGCAATTAACTGAAGAGCGTCGTTTGGCATATGTAGGTATTACAAGAGCTAAACAAGATCTTTATATTACCTACTCACAAAATAGAAGCTTGTTTGGTAGTACTAATACCACAGGCGCAAGTCCTTTCTTACGTGAGGTGGTTAAAGCCTACAATAGCTCTCAAGAAAAGCCTTACGCTATTATCCCGATAAATTATCAAACCATGGATTAAATTTAAGTCCTAGGAAACTAGGACTTAAAACTATTCATGGATTTCTAAAGGCAGTCTGTCAGGGTCGAAAAAGAAAGTCATTTTCTTATGAGTATAGGTGTCAAGTCTTATAGGTTCACACTGAACACCTAAACTTTGAAGTTCTTTGACAGTTTTATCTACACTATCAACTTTAAAAGCTAAATGTCTTAAGCCTTGAGCCTCAGGTGAGGTAACGCGAAGGGGCGCATTTTTAACAATGAATAGCTCGAGCACGATTTCACCTAATCTTAAATCGATTTTGTAATCATCCTTGTCTTGACGGTAATTTTGCGCAATTACTCTAAAGCCTAAAATGTCACGGTAAAAGTGCAAAGACTTTTCTAAATTGCTACCGATAATTGCAATATGATGTAGAGTACCCAGATACATAAAAATCCCATACGAATGCCTAAATCAAACATACATTAACACGAAACTTGTCTTTAAAAAATCCCCTAAATAACATAAAAATATGTTAATATAAGCGTGTTCATTCTGAACGAGGTGTTGCGCTGTGCTTTTTCTAGCGTACACATATTTCCTTTTATTAAGTTGAGATCTAATCTTTACTGCATTCCCCATGCAGATCGTTTGTTAAATTTAATCTATGAATCTTACCGAACTTAAAAACACACCTGTTGCTCAGCTAGTTCAAATGTGCGAGCAAAATGGTATTGAAAATGTTGCTCGTCTAAGCAAGAAAGAAATTATCTTCCAGCTATTAAAATTCTCATCCAAAAATGGCGAAGATATTTATGGTGAAGGTGTTATTGAAATCCTGCCAGATGGCTTTGGCTTCTTAAGAAGTGCAGATAGCTCTTATTTAGCAGGTCCTGATGATATTTATGTATCTCCAAGTCAGGTTAGACGTTTTAACCTTAGAACCGGCGATTCTATTTCTGGTAAAATCCGTCCTCCAAAAGAAGGTGAAAGATACTTCGCATTATTAAAAGTTGATACTGTAAACTTTGATGATCCAGAAAATTCTCGTCACAAGATCTTATTTGAAAACTTAACTCCATTATTCCCACAAGAGAGAATGCAATTAGAGTTAGGTAATGGTTCAAAAGAGGACTTAACTGCAAGAGTTATTGATTTAGTAGCTCCTGTAGGTAAAGGTCAACGTGGTCTTATCGTAGCTCCTCCTAAAGCTGGTAAAACCATGCTTCTACAAAATGTAGCTCACTCAATTTCAACTAAGTACCCTGAGTGTACTTTAATCGTGCTTTTAATTGATGAGCGTCCTGAAGAAGTTACCGAAATGCAGCGTATGGTTAAAGGTGAAGTAGTAGCCTCAACCTTCGATGAGCCTGCTCAACGTCACGTTCAAGTTGCAGAAATGGTTATTGAAAAGGCTAAGCGTCTTGTTGAGCACAAACATGATGTTGTGATCTTAATGGACTCAATTACTCGTTTAGCTCGTGCATACAATACTGTAGCTCCATCATCAGGTAAGGTTTTAACCGGTGGTGTTGATGCTAATGCGCTACAACGTCCTAAGAGAGTATTTGGTGCTGCTCGTAATGTTGAAGAAGGTGGTTCTTTAACCATTATTGCTACAGCTCTTATTGATACTGGCTCTAAGATGGATGAAGTTATCTACGAAGAGTTCAAAGGTACTGGTAACTTAGAGCTTCATTTATCTCGTAAGATTGCTGAGAAGCGTGTATATCCAGCAATTGACGTTACTCGTTCAGGTACTCGTCGTGAGGAGTTAATTACTACTCCTGATGAGTTACAAAAGATGTGGATCTTACGTAAGTTCTTACATCCTATGGGTGAAATTGAAGCTATGGAATTCTTAATTGATAAGCTTTCAATGTCAAAGACTAACGATGAGTTCTTTGTAAATATGACCAAGCGCGGTTAATTTACAAAATCAATAAAAGAAAAAGGAAGGCCTAGGCCTTCCTTTTTTACAGACACTATTTTCAATTCTACAAAATGTTCTTGATTGCACCATAAATCTTAGTTGCAATATATGGATTATTCATGGTGTAAAGGTGAATTCCTGAAACACCTTGAGTTACTAAATCCACAATCTGATCTACAGCATAGGCAATACCAGCGTCTCGTAGAGCCTCAGGATTATCCTCATAACGACTCATGATCTTGGTAAACTTTTTAGGAAGCTCAACTCCACACAAAGTTACAATACGCTCGATTTGTTTTGTGTTAGCAACCGGCATAATGCCAGCTTCAATTGGTACATTGATTCCGATTAAATCACAACGCTCTCTAAAGTTATAAAAGCTTTCATTATTAAAGAAAAGTTGTGAGATTAAGTGAGATGCACCAGCATCTACTTTCTCTTTTAGATGACGTAAATCATCATTAAAACTTTTAGCTTCGTTATGTCCTTCAGGGTAGCAAGCTGCGATGATATTCACCTTATCTCCGTAATTTGCTTTAAGGTACTCAATTAAATCTACAGCGTGGTTAAAGTCTCCTTGTGGCAAATCATCTCGGGCATCCCCTCGTAGGGCTAAGATATTATTAACACCAATTTCTAAAAGATGGTCAACAATAGCATGCACATCTGATTTTTTCAGACCAATTGCTGCTAAATGAGCTACGGCGTTATAGCCATAATCATGCACTAGTGTGTTAGCAATATTAGCGGTTGAATTTATATTTGATGAGCCACCAGCACCATAGGTTACAGAAATAAAATCAGGGTTAATCTCCTTGAAAGTACCAAAGGTTTTATAGATACTTTCTAAAGAAGCTTCCCTCTTTGGAGGGAAAACTTCTAGAGAGAACACTGTTTTATTTTTAAATAAATCAGTGGTATTCATGTCTTAATTCCTTGGCTGCTTCTACTAAGTTCTTAAGACTTGGTTCAACCTCAGCGTCTTGTCTAGTTTTTAGACCGCAGTCTGGGTTTACCCAAAGCTTATTAGCATCAACCTTCTCTAAGATCTTCTTTAAAGTAACCTTAATTTCTTCAACTGAAGGTACACGAGGTGAGTGAATATCGTAAACACCAGGACCTACTTCAGTTTTGAAGTGGTTTGCCTTTAGAGAATCTAAGATTAGAAGATCTGATCTTGAAGCCTCAAAGGAAATAACATCAGCGTCCATATCATCGATAGCAGGAATGATATCGGTGAATTCGCTATAACACATGTGGGTATGAATTTGAGTTTGAGCTTTTACACCACTGTGAACTAATCTAAATGCAGGGATTGCCCAATCTAAATATTCACTGTACCAATCTGACTTACGTAGTGGTAACTTCTCACGTAAAGCAGCCTCATCGATTTGAATGATCTTGATACCATTCTTTTCTAGATCTAACACCTCATCACGTAAAGCTAAAGCGAGTTGGAGAGCGCTTTGCTTTAATGAAATGTCCTCACGAGGGAAAGACCAATTAAGAATGGTAACAGGACCAGTCAACATGCCTTTTAAAGGCTTTTGAGTCTGACTTTGAGCATATACTGACCAATCAACAGTAATAGGCTTTGAACGGTATACATCACCCCAAATTACAGGAGGTTTTACGCAACGGGTACCATATGATTGAACCCAAGCTTTTTCGGTAAATAAGTAACCTTCTAAGCTTTGACCAAAGTATTCAACCATGTCGTTACGTTCAAATTCACCGTGAACAAGTACATCAAGACCTAAATTCTCTTGTAGCTTGATGCATTCAGTGATCTTTTGCTTATTAAATGCTTCATACTGCTCTTTAGTAATTTCACCTACTCTATAAGCCTTACGATTTGCACGAACTGCTGCAGTCTGAGGGAAAGAACCAATAGTGGTGGTAGGGAATAGTGGTAAATTAAACTCTGCCTTTTGGATCTTCTCACGTTCAGAAAATGCTGGAAGACGGGTAAAATCGCTATCTTTTACAGACTGTAAGCGCTTATCAACATCAGCGTTATAAGCTTGTCTATCTTCTTTAAATAGAGCAATGTTCTTAACTAAAGCTTCATGACTATCTTGAGATTTAGCGTTAAAGATGTTGTTTAAATCTTGTAACTCGCCTAATTTCTCTATAGCAAATGAGAAGTGCTTTTTGTATTTTTCATCAAGCTTAGTCTCATTAGCAAGTGTGTAAGGAACATGGAGCAATGAACAAGAAGTTGAAATTACAACATCAATGTCTTTTTCTTTTAAGAAGTTTAAAGTCTCTAAGCTCTTTTGGTAATTATTACGCCAAATGTTTTTACCACATAGAACTCCTGCAAATAGTTTCTTAGTCTTAGGGAAACCAAACTTTTCTACTAGCTCACGGGTCTTTATACCTTCTACAAAGTCTAGACCAATACCATCAAAGTTAGTCTTAATTAAGGTTTCATAGATATCACGAACATCACCAAAGTAGGTTTGTAGTAATACCTTAACATTACCTTTCTTATTTAAAATTGCAGAATAGAGATCGTTGAATAGAGCAATATCAGCGCCAGTTAAATCATGAACTAAATAAGGTTCATCAAACTGAGCCCAAGCTACTCCTAACTCATTGTATTTAGCTAGTACTTCAGTGTATACACGGATGATATCGCCTACGACATCCTTAATGCCTTTTTTACCAGTAAAACGAATGAGCTTTAATAAGGAAAATGGACCTACAAGTACAGGCTTAGTTTCAATGCCTAAGGCTTTAGCTTCTTTGTATTCATCAAATGGCTTAGTACCTACAAGGCTAATCTTAGTTGAATTTTCAAACTCAGGTACGATGTAGTGGTAGTTGGTGTTAAACCACTTTTTCATAGCAAGTGCTTTAACATTGCCTTTTGCTCCTTGATAGCCACGAGCTGCTGCAAAGTATTTCTCAAGATCTGATAACTCTAACTTAGCATAGCGCTCAGGTAGAATGTTAAAGAGCACAGCAGTATCTAAGGTTCCATCATAGAATGAAAAGTCATTAGAAGAGATAAAATCAATGTTGTGATCTTTTTGAGTAGTCCAATGAGTCTTACGAAGATCTTTAGCTAGAGCCAAAAGCTCTTCTGCGCTCTTTTGACCTTTAAAGAAAGCCTCTTGAGCAAACTTTAACTCACGAAGGGCACCAATTCTTGGGTAGCCGATAACTGATGTTGTCATAGTGTTAAATCCTTAAATCTTAATTTATTACTTGTTGTTATGTTTAAACTTAAGGAATGCTAAATTTCCTGTTAGTCAATTTCTTTGACTAATGTTGGTAACATCCGTGTATGCGTAAATACGTTTAAGCTTGTTAAAAAGTCTATTTTTAAATGAGTAATAAGTAAAATACTAATTTTTAATACCTAGTTATAATGAATAACTATATTTTGGAGAATTTTCAGAAAAGGTTTCGAGAATTAAAATTGAAACAAGGATGTTAAAAAAATGGCAGATAAAAACTAAAAAAGCCCAAACTTTAAGACAAATTTGGGCCTTTTAGAGGAAATTTTAAGAAAAAACTACTTCTTTTCGTTAATTGCTTTTAACACAGCCTTCTTTAGGAAATCTGCCATATTATCGCCATTGTGAGCAAGCATCTTAGGGAACATTGAAATTGGAGTAGCACCAGGGAAGGTGTTAATCTCGTTAATTAAGATGCCATCATCTTTAGATAAGAAGAAATCAATTCTTGATAAATCACGAAGCTTTAAACCAATGAAAGCGCGTCTTGCTAGAGCACGGATGGTTTCAATTTCATCATCAGTTAAATTATCAGGAGTTACAGTGGTAATGGTACCTGAGTCTTTAGAATATTTCTCTTCAAAAGTATAGAAAAGATTATCCGGAATAATGATTTCACCTGGCTTTGTGATCTTAAGTTCGCCATCCATTTGGTAAGCTGCTACTTCTAGCTCACGGTGAATAATATTCTTTTCAATAATAACTTCAGAGCTGAAAGTAAAAGCCTCAACAATGCTATCCCATACATCATCACGGTTAGTTACGTGGTAGCAACCTACAGATGAGCCTTGAGATGCTGCTTTTACATAGATATCTTGATATTTATCAAAGAAGTCTAAGGCAACTTTCTTATACTGATCGTTTTGTAGAGGGATCATTGCATAAGGAGTATTAGGAATACCAAATGCATCTAGGTAAAGCTTGGTTGTGATCTTATTAAAGCAGTAGCGGCTAGCTTCAGCATCACAACCGATAAATGGAATATTGCGGATATTTAAGAAAGACTGAATATCACCAGTTTCACCTGGAATACCGTGAATACAAGGAACTACACAATCTACTTTGATTTTATTCTCGCCGTATACAAAGTCACCTGCAGCGTCAAAGAAACCTGTAATATTTTCATCTACTAAAAATTGATGATTGTGAATTATTGCTTGAACAACTTTAAAATCAGCAGTTTTTTCTAATTGTTCTTTAATAAATTTAGCTGAAAGTAGTGAAATATCATGCTCTGAACCATCACCACCACAAAGTAAAAGGATATTAGTACTCATTTTTTATCCAAAGTTAAAATAAAACTTGAGTAATGATAGACACAAACAAATGAGCTTGCAAGAAGTTTAGGTAGTTGCAAAGAAATATGCTAAGAATTGGGCATAGGTGAGATATTAAAGGCCACTTTATGTGGCCTTAGATCTTAGTTAATTGAGTTTTCAATAAATGCTTTTAATTCATTTTTAGGAAGAGCACCAACCTGGCGGTTAATGATAGCGCCATCTTTGTAAAGAATTAAATTTGGAATACTCATAACACCAAGTTTTGCTGCGTACTCAGAGTTCTTGTCAATGTCAATTTTTACAAACTTAACATTGTCCATCTCTTCAGCTAACTCCTCGATAAAAGGACCGATCATTTTGCAAGGACCGCACCAATTAGCCCAGAAATCAACTAAAACAGGCTTGTCTGAGTTAACGACTTCGTTTTGGAAGTCATCATCACTAATATGTAGAACTTTATCGCTCATATATACTCCTAAGTTTAACTAAGCTAATACTAGCATGTAATAGAAAAAAATTCCTGGAAACATGCTAGATTTGAGATTTAATCTCAAAGATATTATTTTCCTAAGATCTTCTTAGTTAGGTAATTTAGGATCACGCCGTAGACTGGCAAGAAAATCACAATGTTAGCTGCAATCTTTACAGCATAATCAACCATTGCAATTTCAAACCAATGTTCGGCCATGAAAGCATCATTAGTATGATAAAAAGCAATTGCAAAGAAAGCTAAGGTATCAATTAGATTACCAAAGATAGATGATGCCATAGGAGCTGGCCACCACCACTTTAATTCTCTTAATCTTTGGAATACCAAAATATCTGCAAGCTGTCCTATAGCATAAGCTGATAATGAGGCTACAGTAATTCTAAATACAAAGTAAGAGAAGGTAGTTAAATACTCAAAGCCTTGGAATGCACCGTGTTCAAAGATAGTACCTACAATGTAAGAAAGTACTAAACCTGGAATGGTTGCTAAAAAGACAATTTTTCTTGCTTTATGCTGTCCAAATATTCTTACAGTCAAATCGGTTGTAAGGAAGATAAATGGATAGGTAAAAGTACCTAAAGTTGTGTTAATGCCAAAAATGGTTAATGGAATTTGCACAGCATAGTTACTTAGAACAAGAATAAATACGTGAAAAAACCAAAGCTTACGAGAAGGGAAAGAAAAACTATTCATAATTTTCGTTTCAGTAAAAGTTAAAAATAAAGAGCTTGGTAAGCGCCAAGCTCACCTTTGTCAAAAAGACATGTCATTGTAGTTCAAATCTAAGAATTATCAACAAATTTGACTAAATAAACTGCTACAATTTAGTTAAGTTTCAAAAGGATTTAAATATGGCTGATAATCTACCTTTAGTCTTAGTTGACGGCTCTTCATTTTTATATCGTGCTTTCTACGCAAGCAAGCAAAGTTTTACCAATTCAAAAGGTGTTCCAACTGGCGTGTCGATGATTATGACACGCATGATGCAAGGTCTTTTAAAGAAGTTTAAAGGCTCAAAATTCATCGTAGTCTTTGATGCTAAAGGTAAATCTTTTAGAGCAGATTTGTACGCAGAGTACAAAGCCAATCGTCCTCCTATGCCTGATGCTTTAAAAGTGCAAGTAGATTATGTGCATGCAATTGTCAAAGCTTTAGGTTTTCCTTTAGTTTCGATTACTGGTGTTGAGGCTGACGATGTTTTAGGAACTTACGCTAAAAAAGCAACATCACTAGGTCTTAAAACCATTATCTGCACCGGTGATAAGGATTTATCTCAGCTTGTAAATGATGATGTGATCTTGTATGACTCCATGAAAGATGTCTTTTATGATGAAAAGGGCGTTATCGAAAAGTTCGGAGTTCCTCCAAAGCTAATTATTGATTTTTTAGCTCTAAAAGGCGATAGCTCAGATAACATTCCTGGTATGGCAGGTGTTGGTGATAAGACTGCGATTTCTTTATTAAATGAGATTGGCTCAATTGATGAGATAGCTAAAAACACCGATAAGATTGCAAGCTTATCTTTTAGAGGCTCTAAGACCTTTGCTCAAAAGTTTATTGAGTCATTAGATGTAGTCAAGCTCTCTTATACCTTAGCTACGATTAAAACAGATGTAGATTTAGACTTATCAATTGAAAGTGTCACTGAGCCTGTAGCTGATATTGCTAAGTTATCAGAGATTTACACTGAGCTAGAATTTACCAAACTATTAGAGCAGTTAAAACAAGAGCATAGTGAAGTTACTTCTTCTACAAACGATCAAGTACATACAAACAACCAAGCTAAAGCTATAGCAGATGTAAAACAACCTAGTATGCTTGATCTGTTCTCAAGTACAACTACAGCACTAAGTGATTATAAGTCCTTAAATTCAAAATTTACTTTAGTCTTAGATGAGAAAACCTTAGATGAAGTCTGTCAAAAGATCATTGACAAGAAATTAGTAGCAGTAGACACAGAGACAAACTCTTTATCACCTAAAGATTGTCAAATTGTCGGTATGTCACTATCTGTAGGTAATAATGAAGGATACTACATACCTTTTAATCACACCTATATTGGAGTGCCTACTCAGCTTAAATTTGAAACTGTTAAAAACAAGCTTGAGCCTATCTTAAACAAGACAGATGTAAAAGTAATTGGTCATAACATTAAGTTTGATCTATTAGTCCTACATTATCAAGGTCTTGAGATTAACAAGGTGTACGCAGATACCATGGTACTAGCACATCTTCTTGATTCATCTTCTCTTGTGAATATGGATGACTTAGCTAAAAAAGAGCTTTGCTACAAGACTATTACTTATAAAGAGGTAACTGGAGATAAGAAAAAGCTTCTAATAAGTCAAGTAAGTCTAGATGAAGTTTGCAATTACGCAGCTGAAGATGCCTTAGTTACTTTTAATCTTTATGAGGTATTAAGTAAAAAGTTAGACTCTGATGCTACAGATAAAGACTTGTTCTTTAATTTAGAGATGCCATTTTTACATGTTCTTTATAAGATGGAACTAGAAGGTGTTTATGTAGATCAAAAAGAGCTTGAAACTCAAAATCAGGCTCTAAAGATAGAGCTTGTAGATATTCAAAAACAAATCTATGTAGCCTGTGGTCAGGAGTTTAATATCTCATCACCAAAGCAACTTGCTAAAGTTTTATTTGAAGATTTGAAAATTCCTTATCCTAAAAAAGTAAAAGATAACAAGTACTCAACAGCTGAGGAAATTTTAGAAGCAATTTCTTACGATTACGATGTAGCAAACTTAGTTTTGCGTTACAGAGAGTTATCTAAGTTAATTTCAACTTACACTGAGAAATTACAAACTTTAATTGATGATAATACTCATCGTATCTATACCTCATTTAATCAATGTGGAACAGTAACTGGTCGTCTATCTTCATCTGATCCAAACTTACAGAATATTCCTGCCCGTACCCATGAAGGTAAGTTAATTAGAAAAGCCTTTGTTGCTCCTACTGGATATAAGCTCATTTCAGCTGACTACTCGCAAATTGAGTTAAGACTAATTGCGCATATCAGTCGCGATCCAAACTTAGTTAAAGCATTTATTGCAGGTCTTGATGTTCACAGAGCAACTGCTGCTGAAGTTTTAGGTAAGCCTTTTGATGAAGTAACTGATTTTGAAAGATCACATGCTAAGGCTACTAACTTTGGCTTAATGTATGGCATGGGAGCTTTTGGTTTAAGACGTCAAACTCATATGAGTATGTCTGAAGCTAAAGTCTACATTGAACGTTACTTTGCTCGCTACCCATTAGTAAAAGATTACATGGAAAAGACCAAAGCATTTGCACATGCTCATGACTATGTAGAGACAATTTGGAAGCGCAAGATTGCAACGGCTAATATCAATAGCTCTAATACCATGTTAGAAAAAGGCGCTGAAAGAGCAGCTATCAATGCGCCTATGCAAGGAAGTGCAGCTGACATCATTAAAAAAGCCATGATTGATATTATGGCTTGGATTGAATCTTTAGATAAAGATCTAATTAGAATGACAGTTCAAGTACATGATGAACTCTTATTTGAAGTAAGAGAAGATTTTGTCGATACTGCTAGCAAGAAAATTGAAGAGCTTATGACCAATGCTGCTAAATTAGAAGTCCCACTTACTGTAGGTGTTGGTGTAAGTGAGAACTGGGCTGATGCTCATTAGTTGATGATGTAAAGGTAGTAAGATACCTAAAGAGTTAAGGCCTGTGGTTAGAAATTCTTTTCCATAGGTCTTTGTACGAGTCTAAGCTCATTGCGGTCAACTTTTACATAGCTGTAGTTGTTGCGCCAAATTCCTAGACCAATACGGTGTGTGCCAGGACCAAAAGCATTGTTTTCGCCACCGAAAACGTGGAAATGTCCGTGAATTAAGATATTGCACTTAGCATTATTTAAAAATGCTGTGCCCATCTTTTTAACTTTCTCATCTTGTAAGTGTTTATCTGAATCTCTTTCGTTATTCTTGTATTGGCTTTTATTTCTTATTTTTTTGCCAATTGCCTTTCTCCAAGATAGAGGAAGTGCCATAAAGATAAACCTAATGAGTCTGCTCTTAGATAAGGCTCTAAATCTTTGATAGGATCTATCTCCCATACAAAGTTGATTGCCATGAATTAACAAAGCATGTCCATTAACAGTAGGAATGGCGTAAAAGTCACCAATTAACTTCATACCAAAAAACTTACAAGCTTCTTGATCCATCAAGAAATCACGATTACCGCATTGGAAGTAGGTAGTAACGCCACGTTTTTTGGCATTAAGAACGATATCTCTGATTCTTTTATGGAAACGAGAGTTTTTATCGACACCTACGAACATGTCAAATAAGTCGCCTGCGATGATCAAATGATCATTTAGGTACAAATTCTTTTCGTAGAAGTTTGCAAATGCATTAGTAAGCACTGGTTTGTTCTCACTTAAATGTAAATCTGCAATGATAAAGGTGGCCATAAAAACTCTTGATTAGAAATTAAAATTTTAAAGGAGGCAAAGCCTCCTTTTGGTTAATTAAGCTTCAACCTGAGCGTCTAAGATCTCGATAGTTTCAACTGGAACATCTTGGTAATAAGCTACAGTAGTAGTCTTTGATTTTTCAATTGCATCAACTACATCCATGCCTTTTACAACTTTACCAAATACGCAGTAACCCCAACCATTGATATCTTTTGATCTGAAGTTTAAGAAACTGTTGTTAACTGTATTGATGAAGAACTGAGCAGTTGCTGAATGAGGATCTTGGGTACGAGCCATAGCGATGGTACCACGATCGTTTTTAAGACCATTGTCAGCTTCGTTTTCAATTGGATCTAAAGTCTCTTTTTGTGATAGATCAGCAGTTAAACCACCACCTTGTACCATGAAACCTTTGATAACGCGGTGGAAAATAGTGCCTTTGTAGAAACCTGATTTTACGTATTCTTCAAAGTTTTTAGCAGTCTTTGGAGCCTTATCATAATCAAGCTCGATTACGATATCACCTAGAGTGGTCTTTAATGTGATCATGTTAAATCCTAATGTAAAAGTTCTCATCAAATGATGATTATTAATATTTTACATTAAAAATCACAAAATCAAATGAGTTCTATTAAGGAATTTGATATATTAAGGAGTTACAGTCTCGTTTGAAAAGATTTTGAATATAAAAGAGAACAAAATGCTAAAAATTTATAACACCCTAACTAGAAGTAAGCAAGAGTTTAAGCCAATTGAAGCTGGAAAAATTGGCATGTACGTTTGTGGTGTAACAGTTTACGATTTATGTCATATTGGACACGCTCGTACCTTCGTAAACTTTGACGTGATTGTTCGTTACTTACGTTATAGTGGCTATGATGTTAAGTATATCCGTAATATCACTGATATTGACGACAAGATCATTAAAAGAGCTAATGAGCGCGGTATTGCAGCTAAAGATTTAGCTGAGCAATTTATTGTTGAAATGCACAAAGACTTTGATGCATTAAACATTAAGCGTCCAGATATTGAGCCAAGAGCTACTGATAACATTCAAGAGATCATTAACCTTGTTCAAAAGTTAATTGATAATGGACATGCCTATGTATCAGATAATGGTGATGTTGTTTTTGATATTAACTCATTTAATGAATATGGCAGATTATCTGGCCAAAAGATTGATGAGTTACAAGCAGGTGCTCGTATTGAAGTAGCCAAGACCAAGCACAATCCAATGGACTTTGTACTTTGGAAAATGTCTAAGCCAGGTGAGCCTTCATGGCAATCACCATGGGGCGAAGGTCGTCCTGGTTGGCACATTGAGTGCTCTGCTATGAACAACCGCTATTTAGGTACTGAGTTTGATATTCATGGTGGTGGTTCAGATTTAATCTTCCCTCATCATGAAAATGAGATTGCACAAAGTTGCTGTGCTAACCACACTCAGTACGTTCACTATTGGATGCACTCAGGTATGGTGATGATTAACGAAGAGAAGATGTCAAAGTCATTAAATAACTTCTTTACCATCCGCGATGTGTTAAAAGAATATGATGCTGAGACTATTCGTTTCTTCTTATTATCAGGTCAGTACAGAAGTCCTCTAAATTACTCTCAAGAGAACTTAGATAAAGCTCGTGCTGCTCTAAATCGTCTTTATACAACTCTTCGTGATACTAAGGCTGTTGAGCCAAAGATTGCAGATGATGAATTTACAGCTAAGTTTAAAGAGTACATGGATGATGACTTTAATACACCTGGTGCTATCTCTGTACTATTTGATTTAACTAAGCAAATTAACAAAGAATCAGGTGAGCAAGCTCAGTTACTAGCAGGTCGCTTAAAGCAATTAGCTTCTGTTTTAGGTATTTTAGAGCAAGATCCAAATACCTTCTTAACAAGCGGTGCTAACAACGATGATAATGCTGAAATCGAAGCTTTAATTAAAGAGCGTAACGATGCTCGTAAAGCAAAAGATTGGGCAAGAGCAGATGCTGCTCGTGATAAGCTTAAGGCAATGCATATTGAACTTGAAGATGGTCCTCAAGGAACTACCTGGCATCGTGTTTAGTTTTGTTTAAATAGATGTAATTTTGTGAGAAGGCTGTGAAAATTTCACGGCCTTTTTTAATTTTTGTTGCGAAATTCAAAACATAAACTAAATTCAAAATAAGGATAAGAGGAAAGCTTATGTTTTTAGAAAAAGCCAAAGTTCAAAACTTTCGTGGTATTCGCAGTTTAGCTGTAGATTTTGAAGAGAATAGTACCTTTTTAATTGGTGAGAACCAATGGGGTAAAACATCATTTCTTAAAGCCTTATGGATGGTCTTAGGAAAAGGTACTCCATGTAAATTTGAAAAAGAAGATCTCTACGTTCCTATTGAAATTAAAAACTCTGATAACTTTGTGCAAGAGGACTTGGTTGCTTTAGTTACAGGTCGTGAGTCTTTAGATTTTGAAAGTAATAAAGATGAGCTAGATGAGCAAAAAAGAGATTACCAAGTAGAACTAAAAGATGAGCGTCATCTCATTGAGAATTTAGATGATTACCTAGGATCAGATGAAGTTAATTTTGAAGAAAGTGACGATGTTTTTAAGAACATCGATGGCAAGATCAAAATTGATTTGTATTTTAAAGAATCAATTCCTGTAGGTAACGCTGAGAATCATAAGAATTTAAAAAACTATTGGTATTACGATGACGATGGCTTTTATAGAATTCATTATCAAGTCGTAGCCTTTAGTGATAAACAAGGTAATTTTGTAACTTTTCATAATCTTATTGATAAAAAGGGCATGTATTTTAAGCATGATCCTAAATATGAAAATGCTATCCAAACTATCATTGACCTAAATCCAATCTTTAGATTACGCATAGGTAATATGGGCGGACTTGATAGTGAGTCGGTATCTCAAGAGCGTATTAGAACAGTTTTAGATAAGTTAAATAATGATGAGAAGATCTCAGCAGAAAGTGTAGGTAGTTTCGTAAGTACTTTTAGTAACTTCTTTGAAAAGTATTTTGCCGATTATTCTCAAAACCATGAACTTGAGAAAAATCCTAAAAATGGAAGACGTCTAGATGACATTGTTAAAAGCCCTATGACATTAGAGTCTATCTCTAATATTAAAAAGACTTTATTAGCTCCTGGTTTTAATCGCTCAAAAGCTTTAGTTTCTTTTATTGCTTTAAATATATTGATGTCTAAAGGTAATCGTACTTTAGATAAATCAAGTCGTCCAATCTTTATCTTTGAGGATATCGAAGCTAGGTTTCATCCTTCAATTTTATTGTCATTTTGGTCTTTGTTTGCTCTATCTGATGTCCAAAAAATAGTAACTACCAACAGTGGTGATTTACTCTCTGCCGTAAGTTTAGAGTCCTTAAGACGTCTGCAAAAGCGATATTACGATACTAAATGTTATAAGGTTGATACTGAGTTTTTAAATAATGAAGATTTAAGGCGCATTGCTTTTCATATTCGCCTAAACAGACCAATGGTGTTTTTTGCAAGAACTTGGATCTTAGTAGAAGGTGAAACTGAGGTTTGGATTTTAACCCAAATTGCTTCAGTTCTTGGAATTTCACTTGCTTGTGAAGGCATTAGAATCATCGAGTTTGCTCAATGTGGTTTAAAACCATTAATTAAAGTTGCAATGCAGCTAGGAATTAACTTCCACGTTCTAACTGATGGTGATGAGGCAGGTCAAAAGTACACCACAGTAACAAGTGCTTTTATTCCTAAAAAGAAAAAGGAAAGATATCTAACGACATTACCGCATAAAGATATTGAACATTACTTGTATGCTAGTGGCTATGATAAGACCTTTAAAAATGCTGCTGGTTTAAGTTGTAACAATCAGCTTAAAAAAGGTCTTACTATGGATAAGATCATTGAGATGGCAATTAAAAGAAAGAGCAAACCAGGGCTTGCTCTATTATTAGTTGATGCTATTCAAAAGCGTGGCATTAGAGGAGTACCAGTCGTGTTTGCTAAACTCTTACAAAATGTCAGAGCTTTAAGTCACGATAGCTTTATTTAGTTATTCAATGTTTTGCACTTGTTCGCGCATTTGCTCGATTAAAACTTTTAATTCGATGGCTACTTGAGTGATATCTAAAGTAGCTGCTTTTGATGCTAGAGTATTAGTCTCTCGATTAAACTCTTGCATCATGAAATCAAGTCTCTTTCCGCAAATGCCACCTTTATCTAAAATAGCTTTTACCTCTTTTATGTGAGCTCTTAGTCTGTCGTATTCTTCTTCAACATCAGAACGCTGCGCTGCAAGTGCTACTTCTTGCTCAATACGCTGAGGATCAACATCCACCCCAAAATTAGCTATTTTATCTTTTAGTCTTTGTCTTTCATTGACCACAAGAACTTTTAAAGATTTTTCGACAATATCAGTTTGCTTGGAAACTAAGTCAAGGCGGGTGAGTAAGGCTTCTTTTAATTTTGAGCCTTCACTTTGACGAGTTTTTACAAGCTCATCTAAGGCTTTTTCAAAGTCCTTTAAAATCAGTTCATCAACCTTTTCTTGAAGATGTTCTTCTTGTTTTAAAACTCCTGGATAATTGAGAATTTCAAGAGCATTGATACTGCTATTTGGAAGAGAATCTTTTATGGTAGAGAGAGCTTTGGTGAGCGCATCTAAGGTCTTTTGATTAATATTTAAAGATTCATCAAGATTTAGATTGTAGTTGATAAAACAGTCTAATTTGCCTCTTGATAGTTTTGATTGAATTAGAGCTCTTAATTGAGAGTCTAAATGTCTTAAGTTATCTGGGATCTTTAAAAAAATCTCTAAGTAGCGACTATTAACTGAGGAAATATCAATATTTAGGTTCGCAATTTTGTTATTGTCAGCAATACTAGCTGAGCCAGTCATACTTTTAATATTCGCCATGATGCACCTTTATTACTAACTGTTTTGCTAAATGTTAACCTAAGTAAGAAAGTTTTTTCTCAATTTTTTTATAAATAAGGTAAAATTTAGAAAATTTTTAAAGAGGTTTATATGCAGGAATATCAGCGTAAATTTATCGAATTAGCATTGTCTAAAGGTGTTTTAAAATTTGGTAGCTTTGTATTAAAGTCAGGTCGTACTAGCCCTTACTTCTTTAATGCAGGTGGTTTTAACACTGGTGATGATTTAGCTACTTTAGGCTCATGCTATGCTCATGCTTTAGTTGACTCTGGTATCAAGTTTGATGTTCTATTTGGACCAGCTTACAAAGGTATTCCTTTAGCTTGTGCAACAGCTATGGCTTTAGCTCGTGAGCATGGCATCAATATGCCATGGTGCTTTAATCGTAAAGAGAAGAAAGATCACGGTGAAGGTGGTAACCTCGTAGGTGCACCTTTAAAAGGTGACATCCTATTAGTTGATGATGTGATCACCGCAGGTACTGCAATTCGTGAAAGTGATGAGATTATTAAAGCTAATGGTGCTCATTTTAAGGCTGCTCTCATTGCTTTAAACCGTAAGGAAAAAGGTCAAGGTGAGAAGAGCGCAATTGCTGAGGCTGAAGAGACTTTAGGTATTAAGATTGTTTCAATTGTATCTTTTGATGATCTTTTAAAATACATCGAAAATGATGACAAATTAAAAGAGCACGTTCCTGCTATGCTTGAGTACAGAAAGCAGTACGGTGCATAATTTTAATAAAATTTTGATTTGAATAGATAAGGGCTACCTTCAAGGTGGCTCTTATTTTTTATCAATAAGCGCACGTAAAACACCGTCGTTTACGGCGGTGATATAAGTGCGCGGTAAAATAATTTGACAACTCTGTCGTAAGACTATAATATAACAGTTATGCGTGCAGAAGTAATCTCGATTAGCAGTCAACATCTAGATGCACCTACCCTTCATGAATTTTGTACAAAGGGTAGGCGTATACGTAATGGTGCTAACTACATCAAAAGAAAAGCATATTACGAGCACGATAAATATCAAATAGATTGCAATGATATTGATAGAGCCGT